>OBEQ010129891.1_pt1 | contig 153656 bp, 161 predicted proteins | sample 1670901 | NCBI WGS metagenome assembly OBEQ01 (sample SAMEA104232315, study PRJEB22302) | groundwater metagenome | biome: forest; feature: aquifer; material: groundwater | place: USA | collected 2011-08-07 | depth 5.4 m
CGCAGCGAATGGCCATGGGCCAGGCCCAAGCTCAACGTCTCACGGTCTTCCGCACTCATATGTCGATAGGTTCTCTTTGACATGACAACACCTTAGCCCATCAGGGCCTGTAGTGTTGCACTTGGAGTTAGAACTCACGGTTTGTTTGGTTTGTCTGGTTCTTCTGGTTTATTTGGTTCATCGGTTAGTTTCGTTCAACCAAACAAACAAGACAAACCAGATGAACCAAACAAACTAGACTCTGGTTGCAGCTGGCGCGATCCTCTCGTTACAATGGGCACTCCATTTAAGGAGCCTCATGACTACTACCACCAGCACCACGAACGATCCCAAGCAGTATCCCGCTCTTCGTAACCTACAGTTCTCACCGATCAAAGAAGGTGAAGAGCAGTACATGGTCCTCTGGGACCCCACGGGGCTGAGTAAAGAAAAGCTCGTGCTGCCGCTCAACTATTTTTTCATCATCCAGCATTTCGACGGCGAGCATTCGCTGGCGGAAATCGGAGCGTTGTATCTCAAACGATTCGGTGAATTTCTCGTTCCCAGCAAGATGGATCAGCTAGTTTCCGACCTGAATGAGAAGCTGTTCCTGGAGGGTCAGCGTGCTGAAGACGCTCGCCGGATGGCGCGAGAGACCTATCGGCAGAGCCCGCTGCGCCGTGCAGCATTTGCCGGGCGGGGCTACGAAGCAGACGGCACGAAACTGAAAAAACAAATCGATGGATTTTTTACGTCGAAAGAAGGGCCGGACTTCAAGCCATCAGAGCATGCGGGGAAAAAGATTAAAGGCCTGGTCGCCCCGACTTACGACTTGAAACAAGCAGGTCCGATCTATGCCTGGGCCTACAAAGAGCTGCAAGATGCGGAGCAGCCGGATTTGTTCGTCATCATCGGCACGGCCTCAGTCGGATTGGACGATGTGTTTGCCGTGACGGATAAGGATTTCGAGACGCCTCTCGGGATCGTGTCCGCCGACCAACCGATCCTGAGTCAGCTCAAGGCCAAGCTCCCGGCCTACTTTGAAGACGATCTCTGCCACCAAGCGGAGCAGGCCGTGGAGTTCCAGCTCCCGTTTCTTCAGGACATCGTGGGGAGCAAGAAGCCCTTCACGATTGTCCCGATCTTGAGTGCTTTCTCCGCTGCGAGCTTGGGCGATCCGGCCATTCGCCAATCGGTCGACCAGTTTTTGGCCGGGCTTCGAGATGTCCTCACGCAATCGGGCAGGGCCTACTGCGTGATTGCAGCCGGAGAGCTGGCTCATTTGGGCATGCGCTACGGAGACAAGGCGCCTCCGACGGACTTCTCTTTTCATCGCTGCATGCAGTTCGACCTGGAAATGTTGAAGCCGGTGGAGGAGCGGCAGCCGGAAGAGTTTGCCAACTACATCAGGAAAGAACAGGATCAGCGCCGGATCTCCGGCTTCTCACCCATCTATTCCTTACTGCGGTTGATCGAGGCGGAGAGTGGGCAGGTGTTGCGCTACGACCGCGGGATCACCGATCAGTTCAATTCCACGGTCACATACGCATCGATGGCCTTCTATTGACGGCTGCTGAAAAGGAAGCGAGGTAGCTGGAACGATCCCCGTGCTCGCGCAACGCGCGGCCTCAGAAGGCCCTCGTTGGACGCGCGCAGTTGGGGTCATCTCAGCCACCCCTTCTTAGTGATAGTTCGCTGCGGCCTCGTTGGATGACCTTTTTGAGCAGCCTGCATTGGGTCGTAGTAAATCGATTATGTGCAGGGAACCAGGTTGACAAGTCGGCAACTGGCTAGGACAATCGCAATCGAAACCAGAACAGAAAAAATAGAACATTTATACGGGTAAGTCGTTCGAATCTCAAATCAGCGGCTAACATGATGACCAAGGAATATTGCAAACAGAAGTATATGGAGTACAAAGATGGTCACCAAGGTATTCCGTTAAGAGACGATTTCTTGAGGTTTGCCAAGATTTCAAAAGGCCAACTAAGTATTTTGTATGGCAGGGATGCATATACTAAATTGCAAAATGACTGCGGAGACCAAGCAAATAAATGGAGCCGCGAAAGAACTCCAAGAGAAAGGATAATGAGGCAATATGGCGACTTAGCATTGGAGCTGAAAGAGCTGCCTAACTCTTCAGACTGGATACATCGGAGGTTGACGCCTTCAATAACGGGACTGAACAAACAGCCCCACTACATCAAATGGTCTGAGTTTCCATCGAAATTTCAGGAATGGGTCAAAGAAGAAAATATTACTGGTTATGACAAAGTAATAGGTTGCATCAACGAATCGGCTGTTGGGTTGAAGGCGAAGACTGAAAGGAAGGATGCCGAGTTTGAAAGAGTTTTGCGGGATATTCGATTGTGGTCTCCAGGGCGGCGAAGAAATAGCGAAGGGGAATACAAGATAGAGCTAAGGGCGCATTTGAAGTCTCTCGGATATCGGCTGGATGAAGAGTTCGGGGAAAGTAACGTTGATTTGCTCGTGAACGGGAAACACTCGATAGAAACAAAAAAAAGATCCGCAATTAAGTGAATACGACCGGCTGTTTGGTCAACTTGCAAGGCATCTTCAGTATCAACGGAATGTGATCGCCCTCATATTTGATGCTCCAAGCGAGGACAAATTTTGCAATTTTGTCTCGTTGGTTGACAAATATCTCAACAAGGAAGAAAGCTTCGTAGAGGTTATCAAGAAGTAGACTCGCTATCGTTCACTCACCTCTCTACATAATACACCATTGATTTCATTGCGGGAGATGGCTGTGTCAGCGCGGTTAATCATCACGATGGACGACGATTTGTATGTGAGGCTTAAGAAGCAGGTGCCATCCCAGAATCTCAGCGCCTATATCACAGAGGCCGTCCGCGCCAAGCTTCAACCGGATACCAAATCGTTGAATGCCGCCTACCAAGCCGCTAGCAAGGAGAAATGGAGAAAAAGCTTGAACAGGGACTGGAGGCACATTGATTGAGACTCTCAGTCAGGGTGAGCTCGCAGCGGTCGAGGAAGCGGTTCGCATTACTCTTGGTTTGTGGCCCTAGCTTAGGTCCTTCCGATCTCGTGCCATACGCCATAAGCTATTAGCCATCAGCTCTCTACTCTTTGACCGTCATCGTGATCGGGATCGCTTGCAGCGGATTGTCGAATTCGTCTCGAGGGGCGGCGACGATCTTGTCCACCACCTCCATGCCCCGAAAAACCTCGCCGAAGACAGTGTAGGTTCGGTCTAGGCCGCTGCTGTCATCGACACAGATATAGAACTGCGAGCCGTTATCGTTGGGGTCCCGCGTGCTGTTGCTCTCGCGTGGGACTTTCGCCATACCGATTGCGCCCCGTTTATGCGGACGATCGCTGGTTTCCGGATTGAGCCAGTAGCCGGGACTGCCCGACCCGTGTACGGAACGGTCAGCAGTCTTGCTGAGTGGATCGCCGCCCTGAATGATGAATCCGGGAACGACGCGATGGAAGGTGGTGCCATCATAGAACCCCATCTTGGCGAGTTTGAGAAAGTTCTCGACGTGGCGTGGTGCGTCGTCCGGGTAGAACCGGATCTTGATCTCGCCGAGCGGCGTCATAATCGTGACGCGCGGATCGATTTTTTGAAATTGCATAGTCATACGACCAAACTAGCAAGGACGCAGCCTGGGAGGCAAGGCCTCAGAGAAGTGCTGAGTGCTGGGTGCTGAGTGTATACGATTGGGAGTCGCAGTAAAATTTTCTACCAACGCAGCACTCATTTCTCAGCACTCAGCACTTTTCTTGTTCCAATCCCTTCCCCGGATCGATCTTGAGCCATAGAATTCCGCCCAGGATGGCTACGGCTGCGGCCACGCCTAACGAGACCGGCCAGCCCCACTGATTGGCCAGCCATGGCGTGAGAGTCGGTGAGATGGCCCCACCGATATTGGCTCCGGTGTTCATGAGCCCTGACAGAGTCCCGGCATGGGCTTTGGACAGATCGGTCGTGGAGGCCCAGTAGGCGCCGACCGCAAAATAGAGCCAGCCGGCGCCGAATGACAGACTGGTGATTGCCAGAAAGGGAGAATCGACGACGCCACCCAGCGCAATCGTGCACCCAGCCAGGACCATGCCGGTCATGCCGGCTACAGTCCGTCCGGTGGTGAGACCGTAGCGGGCCGCGAGTCGATCGGTCACCCAGCCGCCCAGGGGACAAAACACCAACATGGCTACAAAGGGAGCGGAGGCATAGAATCCGCCGCGGAGCACATCGAACCCTCGGACGTTGACGAGATACAAGTAGAACCAGGACAGATAAACGTAGGCGACATAGCCGAGGCAACTGTAGCTGATCACCAACCACCAGATGGTGGGAGTCCGACTGAACGTTCGCCAGGGCACGGCTGTAGTGGCGGCTGACGGATCACGCGCGAGCAGGGCCTGTTCAGCTGCGTTCACCCAGGGATGTTCGTGCGGGTGGTTGCGCGACAGGAGCCACCAGAGGAGTGCCATTCCGATTCCAAGCAGGCTCGCGAGGTAGAACACGGTCGGCCATCCCCAGTTCACCATCACCCATGCGGCGATGGGCGGAGTCATGGCGGAACCTAATCCAATGCCTCCGATCGCGATTCCGATGCCGAGGCCTCGCCTATCAGTCGGTAACCAGTTGGTGACGGCGCGATTGAAGGCAGGCAGCGCCACGGCTTCTCCCACACCCAGAGAAAACCGCACGAGCATCAGCGCGCCGACAACCCCGACGAGGCTCGCGAGCGACGTGGCAGCCACCATGGCGGTGAAGGCCGTGCAGATCGACCACCAGAGGAGCGCGATGGTCAGCACCACTCGGACTCCCCAGCGATCGGCCAGCCATCCACCTGGGATCTGAAACAGGGCATAGCCGACGACGAAGGCCGAGAAGACCCAGCCCATTTGTTGATCGGTCATCCCATAGGCCGGCATCATCTGACGCGCGGTCACGGAAATATTGACGCGGTCGATATAGGTCACGACGCTGATGAGAAACAGCAAGGCGAGGATGAGCCAGCGGATCCGTGAGGGGCGAGTCGTCAGTGTGTTCACAAGGTTGAGTCGTGCAGCCTGTCCATCAGGGTGTCGGTGCCGGATTATACAGACTACCGGCACGGGTCACTACTAGCGCGATAAGAGAGGGTGACCTGGTTAGTCCACTGTGCTCACGGAACCCCCACGATGAAACTGTGGTCGTTCGACGTGCGCAGTGGTGGACTAAGCCAGGCCACCCTCCTGGAGGAAGTATGAGCGAGCTTGGAGGTAGTATACATATCCATCGGTGCACCTTGATTGACAGCTTGTGTAGATCGGCTGTACGGTTATGGTTCTGGGAGAGGCATGGGGCGCAATAAGAAGTTACGAATCCGCCTTGATAGTTTGAGACGGCGGATCACAGATCATCGAATCAAGATCGCACTTGAGCAGCAGGGTGCGAATCCCGATCGTAGGCTCATCCGGCACTGGGAGGTCGAGATCAAAGCTTGGGAAGAAACCGAGAAAAATCTCGAGCGCCGGTTGAAGAAAGGAAAGCGTTATGATTAAGAGAACACGAAAGTCGGCGGTAGCTGAAAAAGATTCGTTCCTTATGCCGTCGAGTTCTTTGCTGGACAATCACTTTGATGAGATATTGGAGACCACCGAGGAGATTGCGGGGCTTGTGGCAATCTTGAAAACCCTCTCACCCACGGATGCCAAGCGAGACGAGTACGAGGGGCGGCTGTACGTGGCCCTCACCCACCTCGACCACCATGTGAAGCCCGCCATCAAGGAATGGGATCGAGTCGTGGATCGGATGCCGGAAGATTGATGGAATTGTTGTTGCCTGGCCAGTGCGCAAGTATCAGTCCTCTTGTCGGTATCCTGCCCCGCTTCTTCGAAGCCCTCCCCCCCCAGAGCACTTCAGCTATCTACATAAACCGGTGGAGTGAACACCGTCGTCAGGCGTAGGAGGGGAGGGTGGCCCGTTAGCTTCCCTTGCTCGTGCAACGCGCGGTCGGGGACTTCCCTCGTTGGACACGCGCAGTGGGAGACCGAATCAGGCCTCCCACTCGAGAGGATACGAGTGAGCTTGGAGGGAGCATTATCTTGAGGCAGCACGTAGCACCTGTGTGCTGCTCCTGCCAGTGACTAATTGACATACCCGCTTGAGAAAAGTAGCCTGTCCTCACCTCTTGTATTAACCGTTATTCACCACATTCGATGAACATCGTTGAAACATTCGAACATCTATCGATTGAACATCTACGCGACTACATCGCCGGAAATCAGGAGGAACATCTCTATCTTGAATTCAAACTTTTAAAGGATGCTTCCTTGGCATCCTCTGATGACAAGCACAATTTGGCTCGTGCGTTATCTGGATTCGCGAACTCAAGCGGCGGTCTGATCATTTGGGGAGTTGAAGCGAGAAAGAACAACGACGGAGTCGATTGTGCCACTGCACTTAAGGAAATTGATCGCATTGCTCTTCTCTTGTCGAGGCTGAATGAATTGACAGGTGATGGTGTCGACCCAACCGTTCACGGCGTCCGTCATCGCATCATTTCTGGAACGGGTGATGGCAAGGGGTTTGCTGTTTCACTGATTCCTGAGAGTGGTACGGGACCTCACATGGCAAAACTCGGAGAGGATCGGTACTACAAACGTAGTGGCGACAGCTTCTACAAGATGGAGCATTATGACATTGCTGATATGTTTTCTCGGCGTCGGAGGCCAAGTCTTGTCGTAACTGTGAAGATCGAAGGTATCGGCGAGGGAGCATCAATAATTCTTGGGCTTCAAAACGACGGTCGTGCTACTGCCAGGGCGCCGTATCTTGCTATTCGCTGTGATCATCCCTTCCATCGCAGCGAATTTGGACTGGACGGCAACAGAAACGAAGGGATGCCGTTTCTTCGTTTTTCGAATTCAGGATATCCGTGGTGCTACGGTGGAGGGCAGGAAATTGCTCTTCATCCACGAATGTCCTGGGACGTAGCCCGTTTGTATCAAGGTTTAATCCCGAAGAACCCGCCGCCGCGCGATGTTGTGATCTACTATGCTGTGGCGTGCGAGGACCAGCCTCTGCGGGAAGACAGTATTGTAGTTTCGCTAAACCAGATTCAATAAAGACGGGGCGAAAAAGCGAAGCAAAGAGGTCTGGAGTATATTTCGGAAAGCTCAGCCGCGCCCACCGCGTCCGGTCCTTCTTGTTTATGATAGTCTCTTGAGTTGATGACGGCTCGCTCACACCATACCGGCTTGGCCGTGATTGCTGTGTTCAAGGTGGTGAAGGGTCTGCTGTTACTCTTCCTCGGATTGGGTCTTCTCAAGTTGGTGCATGCTGAGATTGCCACGCTGTTTTCGCTTCTGATCGAAGCGCTGCATTTGAATGCCGACTCTCGCCTCATCCATGCTCTGGTTCTGAAAGTGGATGCGCTACAACCTCATACTGTGCTGCTGGCGGGGCTCGTCAGTCTGGGCTATGCAGCGATGCTGTTGGTGGAGGGCGTTGGGCTCTGGCTGGAGTTTGCCTGGGCTGCGTATCTGACGGTGGTATCGACGAGCCTGCTGCTTCCGTTCGAACTCTACGAGGTTATTGAACAGGTGTCGATGCTTCGGGTCGGCGTGCTGCTGTTGAATCTCGTCATTGTGCTCTATCTCATTAGCCAATTGAAGCGGCATACCTTCCGCCCACGGACCACATCTCAAAAACATGACTCGATCGCTTGATCGAATCAGAGATTTGCCAGACCCAAAGGTTCAGCCCCACCTGCCACACGTCCGGGTTTATTGACCGCAACATATGAGCCTGCTATCATTCTGCTATCATGATGACAGGGTGAGATGGGGAGGAGGGAACTATGGCGCAAGTGCTCGTCAGGCAGCTGAACGACAAGGTAGTCGATCGTTTGAAGAAACGAGCGAAGGAGCATGGCCGGTCTCTGCAATCGGAAGTCAAGACGATTTTGGAAGAAGCGGTGCCTGACTATGAGGGGGCGTGGAAGCGGATCGAAGGATTGCGCAAGCGATTGGGAAGGTCTGGTCGGAAGTTCAGCGACAGTGCGGGTCTCATCCGTGATGATCGCGATCGGTGAGCCGCTATGTGGTGGATGCCAGTGTGGCGATCAAGTGGTTCATTCCTGAAATCCACTCCGAGGCCGCGCTCCGGGCACAACGTTCACGCTATCGGCTCCATGTTCCTGCATTGATGACGCTGGAACTCGGTAACGTGCTTGCCAAAAAGATTCGGCGAGGGGAGATCACTCGGGCCGAAGGCGATGTGATTCTGAAGGAGTTGAAGCATCTCCCGCTCCAGCGTCATGCCAACGAGAGGCTCTTTCCCGCTGCCTATCAACTTGCGTTGGATACTCAACGAAGTGTGTACGACTGCCTCTACCTTGCCTTGGCCGAAGCGGTCGATGGAATTATGATCACGGCGGATCATAAATTCTATTCGTTGCTGACGGGAGGCTCATATGGCAAGCGAGTCTTGTGGGTTGAGGATCTGCCACAGTTGACGTAACCCCCCCCTCCGACGGTCGCCCACCGCGTCCGGTCTTTGTCGCTCGGGTCTCATCGCTCGTCTCTCGTTAAATTCAGGAAACGCGTCGCGATGGATGCTTCACGAGAGGCGCCTATTCGAGATACGCTTCACGAACGACGAGTGGCGGAGAATGTAGCGGCGAATCTGTGATTGCAGCAGACACGTTCATGAATACTGCGGCTAGCTCTTTGTGGCGGTCAGGTCGTTGACCAGGTTACGGAAGGTCTCGTTCTTCATGAAGCGCTGAAAGGAGAAGTTCTGGCGTGGGTCGGGCATTCCCTTGTCGCCAGGATTCTGATTCTTGCGATGGCGAAACGCTGTCGTGAGCGACTGCATTGCATGATCGAGGTCGTTCATTTCTGCAAATGTGCAGGCCAAATTGTAGTGGAACATAGGATAAGTGGGATCGGCCTGTATTCCTTCTTGGAACGTCGCTCTTGCTTCCTTGAGACGGCCGGTCATTCCATAGGCCATGCCTAAATTGTCGATCAGGACGCGCCATAGAGTTCGATCGAGTTGCGGCTCCACTTTTTCAAGCTCGAACGCTTTCTGATAGGGTGGAATGGCTTGGGCGTAGTGGTTGTGCCGGTAGAGCGCGGTTCCTATATCGAGTAATTCCCTGCTGTTGGGCGGTGCCGGTGGCTGGGTTTGTAGGACCTTTGAGGGTTCTGGCTGCAAGCGGACGGATTGGAGAATCGATTGGAAAAGCGGCGCATCGGCGGGGGTATATTGCATCTTCGAAAGTTGGATATCGGCGTAGACGTTGTCTTGTGCTATGCAGGCATATAGATGTTTCTGATCCAGACGGACTCCCCGGAACTTACGCAGAGTATATTCAAGGGTCGGTATTTCACCGGCTTCGTTGAGTTTAATGTCTTGCCCATGGGCGACTATCGGGCCTTTCCGTATCAGTTGGAGCTGTTCCCTGCATCCTTGTGCTGAAACCTGGGTTGGCACTTTCTCAAGGGTGACAGACACGTTCAGCCCGGTCTTGGGATGTGAGGCGGTGAGATAGCGGCGACCGTCTTCTTTGACCTGGTCGATGTCTTTTTTGAAACCGGCTAAGTCGATCGAAAGTCCCAAGCCCTTCTCAGGCCAGGCCACAAATGTCGGAGGTTCGTCCTGTCCAATAGCAGCCTGCAAGAGGCCAGTGGGTTCTGCCGGCACGAAGGACCAGAGGCTCAAGATGCAAACGACCAACACTTTTATGGTATCGGCTTGCTTCTCTTGGCTCGTCATGGGCTCTCCTCTGATGACACGCTGTCCTTCTTGCACAGTCAGTGTAGGACATGACCTGGTTCATCGAAAGAGAATTACTATTTATGGGATAGCTAGCCTGCATATGGTGTGGATAAAGGGGAATAATCTGTTGTACTGATGCCTCAGCGTCACCTGCCGCCCCTCGCATCCGGTCCTTGTCCTTTGTGGTCTGTCTGGTTCATCTGGGTGATCTGGTTCAACCAAGTAGACGAGATAAACCAAACAAACAAAAGCAACCAGTTAGGGCTCCCCCTCCCAATGTAGGATACCGCTCACAGTGCCTCCCTCGGTACAATCCGGCGTCACGGAGGCTGTATGGCGCCACCTCATTATTCTCGGACCTATCATCGGTTCCCGCTTTTCTATCCTGTCATCTTCGGTGGGGTTCCATTTGTCGGCGAAGGTATCTTGAGCAATCTGTCGCTGATGGGGTGCTCCGTCATGTGCGATCGAGAGGTGCTCTGCGGTAGTGACGTGCGCGTGAGTGTTCTGCTCCCCAATCAGACGCCGGCGCTGTCCATTGACCTCGGCACGATCAAATGGGTCCAGGGCAATCAGTTCGGGGTGGAGTTTCTTCGCCTGCCGCTTGAGGCACGGCAACGTCTGAATCGCACGCTGCGAATTGAACTCATTGAATTTTTGAAGACCCGTTCTGGTAGAAGCGAGTTGCCCGCATCGCTCAATCAGGAGAGTTAGGCGTCTGGTCCGCGTCGTTCGTCTTCCCCGTTCATCGATCTGCGTCGGGAAAACAAACTTTTCCGTGCTACACTTCCCCTCCTCATGTTTGACGTCATTCTGTATCAACCGGAAATTCCCCCGAACACCGGCAACATCATCCGTCTCTGCGCCAACACGGGAGCCAGGCTGCATCTCGTGAAACCTCTTGGTTTTACGCTGGAGGATAAGCAATTGCTGCGAGCAGGACTGGACTATCACGAATTCTCCACGATCACGATCCACGAAAGTTGGGCAGAGTGTACGGAGTACTTCAAGGGTCGCCGTCTGTTTGCGGTCTCCACCAAAGGCATCCAACAATACGATCAGGTCGACTATACCTCCGATGATGCCTTTGTGTTCGGTCCGGAAAGCCGTGGATTGCCAGCTGAGATTCTGGGAAGCGTCGCCGCGCAACAGCGTATCCGCGTCCCCATGGTCCCTGGAAACCGGAGCCTCAATCTTTCCAATGCAGTGGCAGTGGTGATCTACGAAGCCTGGCGGCAGATCGGATTTGGAACGGGTGGGTAGGGGAGAGCAGAGCCGATAGCATATGGCGTTAGATCAGAGCAAATAGCAGATGGCTCTATGGCCGATAGCCTGTCACAGATACAAACAGGACTTCCTTTGCCCGTGCTATAAGCTACCAGCTCTTTCGCTCATAGATCGTCTTCCGCGAGACAGCGGCCGAGTCCCTGTTGCTCGGCAAAGTGGTAGGCGTAGTGCAGGGCGGCCAGATTTGCCACTCGTTCTTCCGCTTCTTCCCGGCTGTCCGAGAAAATAATCGTGAGTCCGAATCTGGCAGTCAGCGCGTCCAGGAAATCCATCATGCCGTTCTTGTGATATTCGCCGAGCCGCCCGCCGCCTTTGGTGGACTGAAGCGTTCCTTCGATGACGAGAAACCGATGTGGGTAGTCCAGGAGCGGTTCGAGTTCTTGGAGAAAAGGCGATCGGTTGTCGGAGGGATTCGAGAAGATCGTGTTGAACTCTTCCACGCGCCGCCGTTCGACACAGAAAATTTCTGGCGCTTCCGCAATGGCGTAATCACCTGCCGGAAGCGTCTGCCGAATGGTTCCGGCGATGCGGACGAGATGTTCAAACTCGTAGGGGAGATGCTCATGGCTGTCGACGAGCATCGTAATGGCCGGCACCATGGTTTTGGGTTCGCCTTGCCGCGAAAGCATCATGAGCGATTGGGGCCCGCGAGGACCCTGGCGAGACCGTGCAGTCTGTTGAGCGCGTGGTGGAGGGGAGGCGTAAGATTCAGACGATGGACCTGATGCAGGAGAAGGCCGTGGCGGCTGCCTGCGGGAGGTCGAGGGCTCGGTCGTGGCATCGTAGCGTGCGCGCGCGATGGGGTCACTGAGGGTTTGATAGGCTTGGTTGATCAGTTGTGTTCGAGCTTCCGCTTTTCGGTGCAACGTCGGTGAATGATTGAAGCGATCCGGATGCCAGACTTGGACTTGTTCATGCCAGGATTTTTTAATCTCATCCTCCGTTGCGGTGGGCAAGAGTTCGAGCAGCGTATAGAAGTTGATTGTTCTTTCGTCCCGCATCGGTTTCTCCCGTTGAACCCGACGAAGTGTAGCGGAGTCTTAGGCTGAGATCCAGGAGCCTGTCCGACATTGTCTTCGTGACGAGGCGAGGGAGGTGCGGCCATATGGGAGGCCGCAGATCGTTCGCCGCAGTAGAAAGATCAATGTCGGACAGGCTCCTTAACCGAAGGTCAGTGGCTCACGCGGTTCTGGAAAGATGTGCTAGATGCGCGGGGAGTTTTGCAGTACACTCGCCGTCAGTTTCCTAATGCTGCCGTGCATACACTGATTTCACGAACCGGGACCTTCAACGCACCATAATTCATAACAAGAAAGCGCGCGTGACTTCGAGTGGCCGGCACTCGCGCGATGCCGCTTTCGGAAAGATCGGTAACGAACACAGATGGTTTCTACTATGACCCAGCCAGTTTCAGACTCGGCAGAGTTGAAGATTATTCCCCTCATCGCCAAGGAACTCGGAGTTGAGTCCCATCAAGTCGCAGCTGCGGTTGCCCTGCTCGACGAAGGTTCGACCGTGCCGTTTATCGCACGCTATCGCAAGGAGGTGACCGGCAACCTGGACGATACGCACTTGCGCACGTTGGAAGAGCGTCTCCTGTACCTGCGTGAATTGGAACTGCGCCGCGCAGCGATTCTGGCTTCGATCGAAGAACAGGGAAAACTTACCGACATACTGCGCGGGAGCATCGACGCAGCGGCGACCAAGCAAACCTTGGAAGATCTCTACTTGCCCTACAAGCCTAAGCGCCGCACGCGAGCGCAGATTGCGCGCGAGGCAGGGCTGGAACCGCTGGCCGATGCCCTCTTCGCCGATCCAATGCTCGATCCCGAACAGGAAGCCGCAAAGTATCTGAATGTAAAGCCTGCTGCCGAGGGCGTTGAGGCCATCAACGTGCCGGACTCAAAGTCTGCGCTTGAGGGCGCGCGGGACATTCTGACCGAGCGTTTTGCCGAAACCGCCGAACTGCTCGCGAAATTGCGTACTCGTCTCTGGGACCAGGGCGTCGTCACATCCACCGTGATGAAAGGCAAGGAAACAGCCCAGGAAGAAAAGTTCCGCGATTACTACGCCTATTCTGAAACGATCCGCACCATTCCATCGCATCGCGCACTGGCGCTGTTCCGTGGCCGCACACTGGGTGTGCTGAAGCTTGAATTGGGCCTGGGGGAAGCACTCGAAGCCGTCGTGCCGCATCCCTGTGTCGTGACGATCGCGGCGCATGTCGGCATCGAAGACCGGGGCCGCCGCGCGGACACCTGGCTTATGAGCGTTTGCGATTGGACCTGGCGCGTCAAGGTGCACCTGCATCTCACGATGGAACTGCTGGTGCAGTTGCGTGAAGCAGCGGAAGCCGAGGCGATCAAGATTTTTGGCCGCAATCTGCATGAGCTGTTGCTGGCGGCGCCTGCTGGTCCGAAGGCCGTCCTCGGCCTCGACCCCGGTATCCGTACTGGTTGCAAGGTGGCGGTGGTCGATGCGACCGGCAAGCTGCTGGAGACCACGACCATTTACCCGCTTCAGCCGCGCAACGACTGGCAAGGATCCTTGGCGACGCTGACACAGCTGGTCGTGCAGCATGGCGTCGAACTCATCTCGGTCGGCAATGGTACCGGCAGCCGGGAGACCGACAAGCTTGCCATTGAGGTGATCAAATTGGTCACGGCGCAGAAGCCGGAACAAAAAGTGGCCAAGATCGTGGTCAGCGAAGCCGGTGCCTCGGTCTACTCGGCATCGGCCTTCGCCGCTGCCGAGTTTCCTCAGCTGGATGTCAGTCTGCGCGGCGCCGTCTCCATCGCCCGGCGTCTGCAAGATCCGCTGGCGGAGTTGGTGAAGATCGATCCCAAAGCGATCGGCGTCGGCCAATATCAGCACGATGTGAATCAACGGGCGCTGGCGCGTTCGCTCAATGCGACCGTCGAAGATTGCGTCAATGCCGTGGGCGTGGACGTGAATACCGCTTCGGCTCCGTTGCTTGAACGGGTGTCGGGTTTGAACAAGGTGTTGGCGAAGAACATCGTCGAGTACCGTGATGCGAACGGCCCTTTCCAAAATCGCACCACGATACGCAAGGTGCCGCGTTTGGGAGACAAAACATTCGAACAGGCCGCAGGCTTTCTCCGCATCAATGACGGAGACAATCCGCTGGATCGCTCCTCGGTCCATCCGGAAGCCTATCCGGTTGTTGAGCGCATTCTCGCGCGCATCAGCAAAGGCATCGTGGACGTGATGGGCCAGCCGGCGGTGTTAAAGGGATTGTCTCCCGCCGACTTCACCGATGAGAAGTTCGGAGTGCCGACGGTGCGCGACATCCTGACTGAACTGGAAAAGCCCGGCCGCGACCCGCGCCCTGAATTCAAGACCGCCACATTCCAAGAGGGCATCGAGTCTCTGACCGATCTGCACCCCGGCATGATCCTCGAAGGCGTCGTGACAAATGTGGCGGCGTTCGGTGCCTTCGTCGATGTCGGTGTGCATCAGGACGGTCTCGTGCACGTGTCGGCGCTGGCCAATAAATTCATCAAGGACCCGCATGAGGTCGTGAAGCCTGGCCAGATCGTGAAGGTGAAGGTGTTGGACGTCGATGTGAAGCGCCAGCGCATCTCGTTGACCATGCGCTTCGACGATGCGCATGGCAGTGCTTCCGCCTCAAGCCGCGCACCCGTCGAGGTCTCTGCTGGAATAGCACGCGAGCCGCGCACCCGGCGTCCACCGACACCCCAGCATGCTCCGGATCGCCAGCCACAGCCAGCCAGTACGATGGCTATGGCCATGGCTCTGGCGCGTGCCAAGCAGAAGAAGTAGCAAGCCGCGCGGCGCGACTGGTCTTTCTTGTTTATCTGGTCTGTCTAGTTTGTTTGGTTGAACCAGACAAACCAAATGAACCAGATCAACCCTCGCCCGTTGTCTCGTGTGCGTTCATTTCACATACTGCAACTGAAGATCGTCGAAGTAGGTGACGGCATCGGATTTCGTCCATAGTCCGATCATCCCGGTGTGGAACGTCTTATCACAGAGATCGAAGACCTGCTTGTCGTCATAGAAGACGTTCACATGACAGCCTCGATGGGTGACCCGCAATGTGTGCCACTGCCTCACGTCAATCGTCTGATTGAAGTTTTCTAGCAGGTGTCGAATGCCTTTCACGACTCGATACACTCGAATGTTTTGTTCTAGCGGGTTGGCCCTTGCCAGATAGTAATTGCGATCGTCGGCCGCACGCCAAATCAGGCCACCACCCATGTCTGCCCGTCCCTGGATCGGCAAGAACGACACTTTGAGATTGAGATCAGAGGCGATGGCATCCTTGATCAGTGCCACTTTGTAGGCATGTTCGGCTCCCTTGCCCATGAGCTGGGCCAGCACATGCGGCGGACTCTTGGCTCGATCAGTCGCGAGGACTTGCCAATCGCCCGCGGGGCGTCCATCAAACATAGTTCCAATTGAAAATTCACTGGGAAGGGTGCCTGGCTGCTCACGATCAAAGTTCCACTCAGGCGCAGACGAGGTGGTCTCTGCCTGGGCAACCACCGCTCCGAGGGCCAGCTGAAGGGAGGCTATGAAACTCACGACAATCAGCACCAACGGATTCATCCGGGTTACTTCCACGTCACTTCATCCCAACAGAGATGGACGAAGGTTTCAAAAGGGGGAAAATTATTTGTGTTTTGGTCCTTCGACCGGACCCAGAGATCGATCTCCATTCCAGCCGGATCAGTTTCTCCTCCGGGCAGCGTCCGCTTGACCGGATAGCGGACCTCATGGGTTTTGGGGTCGCGGGACCGTTCCATGACCATGAAATGGGCATCATAGTCCTTATACAGAACTTGATCGTTCTTGTGCATCGTGGCCGTACCCCACCCACCAAGATAGAGCCATGTTTTTGGATATAGCGGATCGCCGTTTCCGGAGTCACCATGTTCATAGATCCTTGTCGCAATGCCTCCATCCTGGAACGGAGCTTTCGCAGCAAACCGGTCAAAGACGATCCGATACCGGTCGGCGCCCTCGACAAACTCGGCGACCACCTGGCCGCTGTTCGTAAGTTCGTTCACCTCGATGTCGATGGAACCCTGCACTGGGATTAAGTGTTTGCCGGCATAGTCGAGGTGGTCCCATGGTGCGCGATCCTGAATGCCCCCAATCAGGGTCGCCTTCTGGCCTGAAAGGTGAAATTGCCCGCTGTAGTGTGGATGTTCCGTGGCCTTGAAGATGCGCGTGCCTTCATCCCCTTTCGGAGTGCCGAACTGGTCTGCCGCAACAGCCGGTAACGATATGAGCGATAGAGTTAGGAATGATGAGATTAGAAGACTCGTCGTGATTCTGCTCCATCGAGAGCGCATCGTGCTCCTCCTATGAGTGAGAAGGCAGTGAGACTGCATCGTGGGAATAGTCCCGCTGTACTAATGTCCCGCCAAGAGGGTGTTGTCAAGCCTAGTAGGCTGTGCTGCAAGCGACTGGATTCAATGCTCAATTAGTGCAGAGTTGATTTGTCCACGAATGCAAATAGTGGTAGTTCTGGTTAGCCTGTGACGACGGTCCTGCTCGCTCTCGCATGATGGGCTATCGCATGACAATCTTCCCGCTCTTGTCCCAGTACCAGAAGACGGACAGATTCGGATAGATGGCATCGATGGCATTTTGGCCTGCAACGGTATACAGGACACCTACGGCGACCAACCAGTTTTGAGAAAAGTTCCATTGAAGCGCCGGCTCCACACCGATAATTGTAAAGCCGCTTCTCTGTCCTGCGTTGACATCGTGTCCATCTGCCCGCCAGGTGAGCCCGTGCAAGGTGCTGAGTTCGATGTTGTACCCGAACCCGTTCTTGTCATTGAGTATGTGCTCGAAAATCAAGCGCGTGTTGACTATGTCGCCGGTGTAGGTGTTCTGTCCGTGGTTTTCTCCGGGGGCGGCGTAGGTATAGAAGACGGCTGCGCTAATGCGAACGGGTTCAAGGATCTTTCGCGTCATAAGTCCTTGCGTCAGCCCATATTCGCCAAATCGCGTACTGGGAAGTCGTCCGAGGGGCGAAAACCCGCCGGGTGGTTTCTCCGCATCAGCCCAGCGGCTGGTGGGTAGCACAATCTGTGTGTAATGGGTAAGGGAAGGTCGCCAGCTTCCAGGGTCTTGGATGATTGGCCGGTATTTCATGACGAGCGAGGTGTCGCCGAAGCCGGTCGAACTCGTGCTCTGCCCGTTTTGGGTGGCCCAGAACGAATTCATCGAAAATGCGGCACCTAATTCGACGTGATTGGTCAGTCCGTAGGAGGCATTGACGGAGGGGGACACCTGGTAGAGATGAACCGGTCCGTTTTTGCTGTCGGTCGGACCGCTGAGGTGATTGCCGAAGCTGCTCTCTCCAATTTGTGAGAAAAGGAATTCTCGGATTGAAAGCTGCCCCTTCGGTTGTATATCAACCGCTTGGAGGAGAACGGGACCGTGTGACAGGGGATTCCAGCTCTGGCGATACTTCTTGATCTCCTCCTCTGTCGGAACCCAATCGAGTGCCGAGGACGGAGGAGGAACGGCGGTCGCCATCAGGAGGAAGAGGATGAGCGAACTCAGGAAGGTCTTTCGATAGGAAAACCGCTGGATAAATGCGAGCGCCATTTCAATCTCCATTATTCCGGTCGTGATTGATGATTACTATATAAACTATGTGAATCTATATTGTCAACAATAAAATAATCATCAAATTATAATCGATTATTTCTAATATCGTCGAGATTCATATTATTACAAATAAATGAATACTCGCAGTACTTTGGTCAATAGATGACTGTATACTTGCTAAAGAGCAAGTATACATGCTATCAATTGTCTCGTTATGGGACAGGCACACCGAGCGGAATCTGCCGAACATTTCCAGAATCACTTGAAAGACATTCGCGTCGCCCATGGTTTTTCGCAGGGTGAACTTGCCAAAAAGTCAGGGATCACCAGGCAGGCCGTCTCGGCAATCGAATCTCATCTCTACTTGCCCACGACGGCGGTTGCCCTTCGACTAGCCGCCGCTTTGGGATGCCGTGTGGAAGATCTCTTTAGTCTTATGGAGGCGCACGATGTCATCGAAGGGAAACTGATCGGGAGTCTTCCCCGGCGCAATGAGAAGAGCTCGGTGATTCGCGTGAAGGTAGCCAGGATAGGGACTCGTACGGTTGTGCGGCCCGTCACGGAGTTGGGTGAGGTGCTTTCGTATACGGTGCCCGCCGATGGGTACGCGGCAGATGTACAGGGTCAGACATCGGGCGCCATGGTGCGAGTGAACCTGTCGCGCGATCGTCAGGCGATTGAACAAGGCATATTTGTCGCTGGTTGTGATCCTGCGATTTATCTCGCCGGCGCGCATTTGCGGCAGCAAAAGGATCAGACGTCTGTCGTTGGCTGGACAATGGGGAGTATGGCGGCGCTTCGGGCCTTGCAGGAGGGAGAAGTTCATGTCGCAGGTGTGCATCTCTTTGACCCAACGACCGGGGAATCAAACCTGCCGTTCCTCCGGCGTGCGCTGAAAGGTTCGAATTATGAAGTTGTCACGTTTGCGACCTGGGAGGAGGGCTTGCTTGTTCGAGCGGGTAATCCCAAGTCTATCCGTGCGGTCAGCGACGTAATTGATCCTTTGATCACACTCGTGAATCGGGAAGAGGGAGCTGGGGCCAGGCTGTTGCTGGATCAGCGGTTGCGCGTGGCGGGAATCAATCAGGATCAGGTCAAGGGCTACGGCACGATCGTCGCCTCGCATGTCGAAGTTGCACGCGCCATTGCGAGTCGTCAGGCTGACGTCGGGGTCGGCATCAGATCTGCCGCACAATTATTTGGTCTCGACTTTGTCCCGCTTCAAGTCGCGCGCTACGACCTTGTCGTACCCAAAGCCTATCTGAAGTCCCATCTGACGCTAGCCCATTTGTTCGAGACGCTCGTCAGCCGTCCCTTTCGAAATGAGATTGAGGCGCTAGGCGGGTATGACACCAGTGAAACAGGAAAGCTCCATGCGCTGCGTGTCGGCTGACAACCATACAGGCACATAAATAGTTCACGAATTGCGGTTGTGGATAAAAGGAGGATCTGTGGTTACGCGAAGCTGGTGGTACACCTTCCTGAGCATCCTTCTCATCGTTGTGGGAGCGGGTTCAGTGAGGGCCGTCGAGTATGGTGAAATGGTGCAGAAAGACGGGAAGTGGATGTTTCGGAGCACGGAAGATCCAATATTCAAGCTCATGCGCACGACGGGGCTGATCACGGACGAGGAATCCTTGAAAGCTTCAGCACAGACTGGAAAAAATTGGAAGGAAACGGCTGACGCCGTGCTCATCCTAGAGAGAGAGACCAAATGGAACCGGTATCTCAAGACAGCACTGCACTTGCCGGATTTTGTCGATCTGGGCATCGAAAATCGGACGCGATTCGAAAGTTATGACCATCCCTGGCGATCCACCCAAGCAAGTGGAGGCGGGCAAACTGATTCCCAGGCGGTGCTCCGAACCAGACTGCGTTTTGGATTGGGCAATGGCCCCTTCCGGTTTCTCTTTGAAGGGCAGGATTCACGGGCCTACTGGAACAATGCCCCCGGGGATTTCGTGAATACCACGACGGTCAACGAATGGGATATGTTGCAGTTATTCGGGTCAATGACCCTGGACAATGTTGCAGGGAGCGGATTGCGGACGGATTTGCATTTCGGTCGTATGACCCTGGATTTCGGAAGGCGTCGGTACATAGCCCGAAATGATTTCCGAAACACTTCGAATGCCTTCGATGGGGTCCATTGGCAAGTCGGCGAGGGCAAGACCTGGCGGGTTAGGGCCTTTTTGGTGGAACCGGTCATCCGGGATCAGGTGAAACTCGATGAGCAGAGCGCAAACAGTGTGTTCTGGGGGACCTACGTGGAGAGCCAGCACATTCCCTGGTTGAACGCGAATGTGTTTTATTTCGGGTTGAACGATCAAAGACCCCAAAATGGAAATCTTCAACGTACGTATGGTACGTACGGCCTTCGCCTGTTCAAGTCTCCCGCGATCAACGAATTCGATTATGAACTCGAGGGGGCCATTCAAACGGGACGGCTAGGCAACGTCGACCACTTTGCCTATAACCCAAACGCTGAAGCCGGGTATACGTTTAATCTGCCGTGGACTCCCCGTTTGTTGGCGCAGTATGCCTACGCCAGCGGCACTCGCACCCCGGGAGGAAGCCAGAATCAAGACTTTGACCAACTCTTCGGCGCCCGTAATTTTGATTTGATACCCGCGGGAGATTTCGGACCATTTTTCCGCTCCAACATCAGTTCTCCCGGTTGGAGGCTGATCATCCAACCGGCCCCAGAGTGGACCGTGCAAATCAAGCAACGGTTCTGGTATTTGGCCCAATCGCGCGCGTTGTATACGGGTGGCTTCGTACAAGATCCCACAGGAGGGTCAGGAAACTATTTGGGTCATGACCTGCAACTTCGAGTGCAATGGGCCATCAGCCAAAACCTGGACTTCGATGCCGGGTACGATCATTGGTTCAAGGGATCCTATTTTGACAGCCCCGCCATCATCGCCCAAATGCCCGCCGGCGGGAACAAAGATACGGATTATTTTTATTTTTCGATGAGAGTTAGATTGTAGGGAGGGCAGCCCATGATTCGAATTATTATTGCCCTGTGTATGCTCCTCATAACTGGCGTGAACGTTGCGGTTGCCGAGGTGATTACGATTGCGGCGGCGTCAGATTTGAATTTCGCCTTCAGAGAAATTGCGACGGAGTATGAAAAATCGAGCGGCAATCAGGTGAGGCTGACGCTTGGATCTTCCGGCAATTTCTATGCGCAAATTCAAAATGGCGCGCCGTTCGACCTCTATTTTTCAGCCGACATCGCCTATCCTCGAAAATTGGAGGAAGCAGGTCTGACCGTTCCAGGCTCACTCTATCAGTATGCTGTCGGGCGGATCGTCTTGTGGGCCAGCAAGGGGTCGCCCCTGGATATTTCAAAGGGACTGGAGGTCTTGGGTGAACCGACGATCAGGAAGATCGCCATCGCCAATCCCAAACATGCTCCCTATGGCAGGGCGGCTGTGGCTGCGATGGAGTATTTCAAGGTGTATGACCAGGTCAAAGATAGGCTCATATTGGGAGAGAATATCTCGCAAGCGGCCCAGTTTATTGAATCCGGGGCCTGCGACATCGGGATCATCGCGTTGTCTCTGGCGATAGCTCCTGCCATGAAATCCAAGGGGACCTATTGGGAGATTCCCGCAGAAGCCCACCCGCCTCTTGATCAGGGCGCCGTGATCTTGAAGCAGTCAAAAAGTCCAGAAGCTGCGAGACAGTTTCTTGAATTCATCAAAGGCCCCCAAGGACAGGAGCTCATGAAGCGCTATGGCTTCGTCATTCCCTCGCCGAAGTAAGCGATGAACTGGATAGCGATAGCGGTCACCTTCAAGCTTGCGCTGCTCACGGCGGCCGTGTTGCTGGTCGTCGGACTGCCGATCGCCTACTGGCTCACGTTCTCCAAATGGCGCTGGAAGTTCATTGTCGAGTCGGTAGTCGCACTCCCGCTTGTACTGCCTCCGACGGTGCTGGGTTTTTATATTCTGGTCGCGATTGGTCCACACAGCCCGGTGGGTCGATTCTACAGCGACGTGGTCGGGCATCCGCTTCCATTCACCTTCGAAGGCTTGCTTCTCGCATCGATTCTCTACAGTCTGCCATTTGCCGTGCAACCATTCGCCGCAGCCTTCGCGCAAGTCGATCACCGGTTGATCGAAGCCTCCTGGACGCTCGGGGTGTCGAAGCTCAAGACCTTCTTCCGTCTGATTGTTCCGCTGTCTATGGCAGGCCTTATCACCGGCTCGGTTCTAAGTTTTGCACATACCCTGGGAGAGTTCGGCGTTGTCCTGATGGTCGGTGGCAACATCGAGGGAGAGACGCGCACGGTCTCGATCGATATTTATGATGAGGTGCAAGCGCTCAACTATGCAGGGGCCGCCAAGACGGCGCTGCTGTTGCTTGCGGTCTCCTATAGTGTGCTGCTGCTGGTCTATGCGATGAATCGAAAGGTGTGGACGGTATGGCCGCAGCGTTGACGGTTGATTGCCGCAAGACCTTTCCCGGCCGGTTTACGGCTATGACGCAGTTTACGTTGGCGCTGGATCCTCCGCGAGTCCTGATTCTCTTCGGGCCATCAGGATCGGGGAAAACGACCCTGCTCCGTTGTCTTGCCGGGTTGGAATGGCCGGAAGAGGGGCTGATTCAGTTTGGCTCGACGGCCTGGCTCGATGCGGCGTCCAACATTCGTCTCTCGCCGCAATCGCGGCGGATCGGCTACATGCCGCAGGATTATGCGCTCTTTCCCACGCATACGGTGGTCGGCAACATTGAATATGGATTGAGCGATCTGCCGGCTGAGGCACGACGAGAGCGTGTCCGTGAGCTGATCGCCTTGCTGCAACTTCAAGGGCTCGAACAGGCCAAGCCAGCGCAGTTGTCGGGTGGGCAACAGCAACGTGTGGCGCTGGCCCGTGCAATTGCCAGACAACCTCAACTCTTGCTGCTCGACGAACCCCTGTCGGCCTTGGATGCGCCGACACGCGGTCGCTTGAGCGGAGAACTGCGAGTCCTGTTGACGCAGTTGCACATTCCTTCTGTCGTCGTCACGCACGATTGGGCCGAAGCCTTGACGTTAGGCGATGTCATTGCGGTGATGCAGGGTGGAACGATATTGCAAACTGGTTTGCCTCAGGAGGTGTTTTCCAGGCCGGCCAATGCGGAGGTGGCGCAGATCGTCGGTATTGAGACTGTCGTCCAAGGCCACGTGGTCGCGAACGACAATGGGTTGGCGACTGTGTCGGTGAACGGGACGACCTTGAAAGGATTAGGAGCGGATGTCAGCGGCTCACCTGTGTACGTCTGCATTCGCGCGGAAGATGTCTTGCTCGAGCAGGCGGGGAGCGGTGTCACCAGCGCGCGAAATCAGCTGTCCGGCCTGGTAACCGAGGTACTGCCGCAAGGTGTGATGGTGACGGTCACCGTCGATTGCGGGTTTCCCCTGCGGGCGATGATTACGAGGGGGGCTAGAGAAGAACTTGGTCTTCAAGCAGGTTCAGTGGTTGTGGCGGCGATCAAAGCCGGATCGGTGCATCTAGTGCCGCGATCTGTGTGAGTGGTAGGATTTGCAGTCTGTTCAAAAAGTTCGCAAGCGCCAGAGACCGTGGCGCATGAATCGCTAGACGTGCGAGAAAGGCTTGACGTGGCAGATTGGATTTCCACCACGTCTCGCTCGTCTCGCCAGTCTCGCGAGGCTATCGTACGGGCAGACTCCTCGCACCTATGGTTTAACGTCGCAGCTGAATCCGAAGATAATACTGGTGTCGACCGTCTTGGGCCGTCGGCAGACAATCGTCGCCGTGTTCTCTTTCTCGCGCGATTTCAGTTTGCATACATATCCAATCCAGTATATGTAACCCATGACGCTACGACGATTCCTTGGGGACTTACTAATGACATGTTACGTGGGCGTGCGTGGCGGTTCTCTCCGGATTCTCTAGTGAATACCGCCACGGCGCTTGGCCGGCGCGTGCATGTGGAGTTTGAAATAGCGTAACTAGCCGCCGACGTGCTGGTGCGGCCTATTTGTGCGGAGACACTACCCGGTGATGCAGACGGCAAGATCCATAAATGTATGCACGGTAGGTGCATCATCGATAGGGCAGTGAACGGGTGCAGCGGAGGCCTCGATGGCAGAACGGCAATTTGATCTCACCCGCGACACGCTTGCGGTCGTGTTTCTCTTCGCGCTGATTGCGGCGTCGGTCTGGATTTTGTGGGCGTTTCTCGGCGCGGTCGTGTGGGCGACCATGATCGTGGTTGCGACCTGGCCCGTTCTGTTGACGCTTCAACGCTGGCTGCTGGGCAAACGGTGGCTCGCCGTGACGGGGATGACGCTCCTGTTGCTGGCGATCTTCGTTCTGCCGTTCGCCTTCGTCATCGGCGCGTTCATCGAGCATTTCAAGGAGATCACCGCCTGGGCAACCTCGCTTGCCAATTTCAAGCTGCCTCCGCCTCCCGACTGGCTTGGAAACCTCCCGCTAGTTGGCGCGCGCGTGACGTCGAAGTGGCATCAAGTCGCCTCCATGAGTCAGGAGGAGCTGGCTGCGCGACTCTCGCCGTACCTAGGCAGGATCATGGAATGGCTGGCTGGGCAGATCGGCGGTTTGGGGGGGCTGCTTGTCCAGATCGCGTTGATGGTCATCGTCGCAGCGGTACTCTATGCCACGGGAGAGTCTGCAGCTACGATGGCCCTGCGGTTCGGCTCTCGACTCGCGGGGGATCAGGGTGAGCAGGCCATCCGCCTGGCCGGACAGGCGATCCGTGGGGTGGCGTTGGGCGTGGTGGTGACGGCTCTGGTGCAGGCCTTGGCCGCCGGGGTCGGTCTGGCAGTCGTCGGGGTGCCGTTCGCCGTGGTATTGACCGCGGTGATGTTTCTCTTGGCGATCGTGCAAGTCGGCGTAGCGCCGGTGCTGCTCTGTGCCGTGGCGTGGCTCTACTGGACGGGCAGCGCCACGTGGGCGACTGTGCTGCTGGTGTGGACCGTGCCCGTCGTCTTAATCGATAATTTTTTGCGGCCTATCTTGATCAAACAAGGGGTGGATCTCCCGATGCTGCTGGTCATTGCGGGCGTGGTCGGCGGATTGCTCGCCTTCGGCCTGATCGGGATCTTTGTCGGTCCGGTGGTGCTCGCGGTGGCCTATACCCTGTTCATGGCGTGGATCGATGAGGATGGGGCAATTTCCAAGAACCGTGAAACGTGAGGCGTGAAACGTGAGAGCGACAAGCAAGATGTGCGCGACAGGCGCGACCCGAAGTTCTGAGTTCGAAGTTCCGAAAACATCGTAATTTCCCCCGTCTCGCCAGTCCTGACAATTCAACATGCAACAGTCCCAATGCGTCTCACCCGTTCCGCTCTTCTCGCGGGTCTCGCGCGAGTAACGATTCACGCTTCCAGAGCACGGACAAAAGTCGAGAAGGGAACGTGAAAAAATTTATAGAAAGGTCAATACAAATCTTCACAAAGCCCCCTCCCCAGCTTCTGTGTATAACCTTGTGCATAAGTCTCACCTTCAATGAATTTCTCTCCCATTCTGCTATCCGAGATACGTCTTTGCCTAGAACTTAGGCATTGGCTTCACCGTAGATGGCACCACAAGATATGGTGGTCTTAAGGGTTAAACCCAACAGAAACAACAAATAGTAGATGTCCATTGCCGTTTGCGGGGTCGGTGCGATGGATCGCCTATTCTGCTGCGGTGTCTCTCACTTGGTTATGCACAGACTCCACGCCAGACCGGGCTTTCTGCTCCATTATAAGGAGTCCAGAATTGAGGCTTGACAGGGGATTCGTAGATGTGTAACCATTGGCTACACTATGAGGCCGGTGGATCTTAAACGAGCGCGAGAACAACTGGGGCTGACGCAACAGCAATTGGCTGATGCGTTGCGGACGACGCGCGTGTCGGTGGGCCGTTATGAAGCGGGGATGCGGCGCATACCTGGAATGGTAAAAGTGGCGATCGATCAACTCGTCCGGTCGCCAGAAGTTCCTATGGCAGGGATAGTGGCGGCTGGCTCACCGATCGAACCGGTTCAGCAATCAGAATTGATCGACGTCCCGCCCAGCATGTTACGTGGTGGAAATACATTTGCACTCCGAGTCAAAGGGGAATCCATGAAAGACGATGGCATTCTCCCCGGCGATCTTGTGGTGGTGCGGAAACAGGAGACGGCCAGAAATGGGCAGACCATCGTTGCGCTGGTCAATCACGAGGCGACGATCAAGATCTACTTCAAGAAGGATTCGCACATTGAACTGCATCCGGCAAACGCGGCGATGCAACCGATTATTGTGAGACCTTCAGATACGTTTCATATCGAAGGCATTCTCGTCGGTGTGATTCGGCATTGTACGGTGTAAGGAAGGAAGGGAGGGCATGATGCTGACATTCAGAAAGGTATTTGGGACAGAGCGGCTCATTGATTTGGAACGAACAGTGGATTCCCTGAATGGACAGTTGCGGAAAATGCAATGGGATTTGTACCGGGCTAAGTCGGAGCCGCTTCCGATTCGGTTGTGGCGGAATCTTGTGAGTCTCAAAGGCAGGCAGGAGTTCATGTCGACTGTCTGCAATCGATGCGCGCGTCCAAACACAAAGGTCGTGTCCCATGCTGGCCCAAGAGTGTAGGACGAACGTGCCACCCGCCAGCGCTTGTTCTGATTGTGGGGTGCTGGTCCAGCGTCGAATCGCCTGTATCGATAGGATGACTCATTCAACCGTTGAACTGTGCGAGCGCTGCTGGAGTGCTTCTCAGCAGCGGCAGGTCTTCGCAGGCGGGTGTTGCGGATAGTGAAAGCAGGAGGAGTTCTTTAACGCGATATCCTATTCCGCCATTCGCGCGGCGTCATTGGCTGTGAATCGGCCCACAGGCTTTTCTTAGCCTCTCAGGCGTCCCGCTCCAACCCTTCCAGCATCGTATTCCCTAACAACTAGCCTCGCTACGTCTGGCGTGCCAATTTCCGGACTTCTGATGTGCAAATTTCCGTACTGCTGCCGCTCAGGCAGGAACAGTCACTCGACAAATCTCGGCATCGATGTCTCAAGCACCTGGATTGTCGTGGGTATTTGTCGCACCAGATCACGTTGCACTATGGCACAGCGATTGCGCATTTGCAGGAGGAGAAGATGGGTAGCGCAGCTGTGCCGAGATGTACGAAGGATTACTTATTTTTATGACGCGTATGATCGTGCACTCAGGAATAATCGCACTGCTGTTTTCTCTCAATTTCGCCGGGCTGTCTGGCTGTGGGCCGGCTGCATCCGACCTCTCGCCGAACCCGGAGTCCCGTGCTAGCCTGGCCGCGCAATCCGTTTCGCAGCACGCTTCGGTACCACGCAACGACCCATTCACATCGGCGGCAAGCCCCGCGCCTCTCGCATCAAACTATTCGCCAGCATCAACGCAAGAAGAGCCGGCGCCGCTGTCGGAGAATCTGGTCATGCCCATCTGGATCGCGCAGGCGCTGGATGCTCCGGATGCCTCCGTGAGGCTCCAGGCTCTGGATATATGGGCGCAGCAGGGAGCCCAGGCGCCATTGGACCCGCTGGTTGTGGCACTGGATGACGAGGATGATGACGTGCGGACAAAGGCGATGGCGATCATCGAACAGCACTGGGCGATCGAGCAGGAGGCAGAGAAGTAAGGTGGGGTAGAGGGGGGAAGGAGAGTTAGGGGGCAAGGGGTAGAGAGATAAAGGGGGTAAGGGGGTAGAGGTAAGGCAAGAGACAAGACGCGTTACGCATGACAACGCGTGGGTTCAGAGACAGTCAGTCGTGCAATCATCGGATCACCAAGGAGGAGCATGATGATGCGAAGCACTTGGAGTAAATGGTTGAGTGGAGTCGGCGGGGTGGCCCTCATCGGAGGCTTGGTTCTGGTGAACTACGGCGGAGGGGTCACACCAGCGGAGGCACACGACCATCAGAAGCATGCGTACAACCATCCGAACCCGTTCAAACAAATCCTGGACAAACTCAACGAGGTCCTTGAGAAGCTCAAGAACGGTGGAGGCGGAGGCGCGGCGGGGAATTACACGTCTCGGTGGGATACCAACAATTCGTCAGTGTCGCGCTTTACCCCGGCCTTCCCCGGCGCGGTACTGGACAACAACACCGGGCTGGTGTGGGAACAGGCGCCGGACGCCACCACCCCCCCAACCCGCAATTGGGCGGCAGCAACCCTCTATTGTGTCAACAAGGAGGTCGGAAACACGGGGGGGTGGCGGTTGCCCTCGGTGGTGGAGTTAAAGAGCGTGCAGGATGCCTCGCCGGGAGCGGTAGCGCCTTTTGTCCCAGGCAACGTCTTTACAGGTGTCCAGTCGGGCATTTACTGGTCGGCAACGACGATTGCGGGTACTATGAATTTTACGACCAACAGCGTGTGGAGCGTGAGCTTCGAGGTTGATGGTAATAGACAGGCGGGTCTCAGCTCTAAGGGCAACTCGGCCCACGTCTGGTGTGTGCGCGGTCCGATGAGCGAGTCTGTGTATTGAGGATTCGTGGAGGGGGGGGCAGGGGTTTTCCCCCCCCTGCCCCCCTCGACCAACGCACCCCAACCCAGCCGAAATTTAAAGTAGCTGGTTACGAGTAGCCGATTCTTACCCCACATTATTCATGAACACTTCTGCTGCAAGCGCCGAACTTCAGGCGAGAGGCACGAGGCCAGAGGCGAGGGGCGACCAGAAAAACTGTCTTTCCTCTCGCCTCGTGCCCCTCGCCCCTCGCCTGGCTTCTATGCGATTTCGCGACGAACCGTCATGAATAATTCGGGTTAAGGCACTGGTGCTATGTGGTGGCGGTGTCCCGGAGTAAATATTATTTCACCCCGAAGATCAGGGTTCCACTGAGAGCGACACAGGCTGAAGCCAAGCGCGCCAACGCCAAGAAGTAAACCTGCTACTAACGCTATTTCCGCTTCCGCCACTCCCACGGCGGCACCGGCTGCGGATCGACCCACAAGCCTTTCCTCCCCTCTCGTGCGTCCTTCTCTAGCCTCTCTAATTCTCTATTCTCTGGTGCATACTTCCGATACCACCAACACCAGCCCTGCTTGACGAGTTCATGATTCAGGTTTCCCCTCGTCTATGGGAGGTTATTGACAGCGTTACGGTACGGAGTCCATAACGTTACTCTTAAGGACAGGCCGGAGCCGAGCGCCCTGCTGCTGAGCTTGGGGTTCGTTGTCGTTCTCTTCGCCCAGCGGCGGCAGACGGTAGCGGCATGGGCCGCTGTGCAACGTAGACGAACCCGTCCTGGCCGAGGACGGGTTTACCCACGCGATGTGGACGAATGGAGCACCATGGCACGCTGGTATCGTCTCGGAATCGCCATCGGCGTCACGGCCCTCGTAGGCTGCGGCGCCCCGACGCCGGATGGTCCGGTGTCGAGTCCCAGTACCGGATCGGCAGACGCCGTCGTGTCACCCCCTACGGGCGACGCGCCACGTGCCGGCCTCGCTGCCCCGCAAGCGCCAACGCCGGAAACGCGCAGCACAGATTCTTCACAAACCACCAGCCCCGCGCCCGACGCCCGCGCCAAGACCGCCGCTTCCCCCGCAGACCCACTGCCATCTGACGCGCGCGCCGTCGGCCAGGTGCAACGAAAGGTCCAGGAGCTGTGGTATGCCGAGGTGCGCGAGCATCCGGATGCCACGGTCCGGCTCCAGGCGTTGGAACTCTGGGCCCAGAAGCCGGGCGTCGCGATCGATCCGGTGATCGATGCCCTGATTCGCCTCGATGAGCAGGCGCAGGCGCGGGCCGAAGCCCTCTGGGAACAGGCGCTTGCGCAGGAAGAGGCCGCGCCGCAGCCCGAGGAGGAAGCAGACTCAGTCGGGCCGACCACTCTGTAGGGCAACAGCGGGACGGGCGCGGTATTCTTCCGGGCCGCGTGCCGAGGGGCGGACATGAGGATTGCCGTCCGTGCAGTCATCATTTCATCACCAGGAAGTGCAGCAACGACGACGGAGCGGACTCATCCTCGGACTTGTGGCGCCCCACGCCCTACGAGCTACCCCCAAGTTGCCTTCGCGACCGTTTCTCAAGTTCCCGCCAACCCGCCCAGGGCCTCGCTTGAATCCACCAGGCCGGTGTAGTATGTTCACGCGTCCTATCCGTCGTTATCATCGCGCGGTACGTCCGCGCTACCACTTGACCTGGAGTCTTCCATGGAAACCATTCTTCGCAAGGTGTGTTCGCTCGTCCTGTTTTTGTGCTTGTGGATCGGCGTGGGCTCCACGGCGACAGCGGCGCTCACCGTCATTCAAGGCGACTACAAGTTGCCGGCCTCGTTCGACCCAGAGGTCACGACGAGTCTGGCAACCGAACTGTGGGCGCGGGTCTATCGACCCGACAGCGGCGGACCGTATCCGCTGCTAGTCTTCCTGCATGGCAACCATGCCACCTGCGGCCGTTTCGATTCGGGCCTGGGCGTGCGCGTGGACGATCGCACCGACTACACTTTCAGCGGCACTTGCCCTGTCGGCTACGTCGTCGCCCCGAGCCACCTGGGCTATGCCTACCTGGCCAACACGCTCGCCGGGAACGGCTACGTGGTGGTGTCTATCAATGCCAACCGCGGTGTCAACGCTGCGCCCGGCGTCACGGGCGACAGCGGCCTGAATCTGCGGCGCGGACGACTCGTGCTGCGCCACCTCCAGGAACTCGCGAAGTGGAATGCAGGGACGACCAGCCCGCCGGCCGGGCTCGGATTTTCGATGCTCGGCTTGCTCGATTTCTCGCATGTCGGTTTGATGGGCCATTCGCGCGGTGGCGAAGGCATGCGCGCCGCGATCGACCAGTACAGGGAGGTCGGCAGCCCCTGGCCGGGCCGCATCGGGGCTGCGACATTCGAAGGCCTGTTCGAAATCGGCCCGGTCGACGGTCAGACCAGCCGCACTCTCAATGCCGTCGGACTGGCGTGGAACGTCCTTCTCCCGGGCTGCGACGGCGACGTATCGGATCTGCAGGGCGTGAAGCCGTTCGACCGCATGCTCGCGATCACCACCGAAACAACGTCGCGGGCGAAGTCGACCTTCGAGGTGCATGGCGCCAATCACAACTTCTACAACACCCAATGGCAGCAGTCCGACGCGAGCGGCTGCCTAGGTCAGACACCGCTGTTTCCGCAACTGCTCGGGTCTCCTCAGCAACGCATCACGGCATCGAACACAGTCGTGCAGTTCATGCAGGCCTACGTGGGCGCAAGCAAGCTTCCCGGCCGTGCCATTCGCTTCGATCCGAGCCAGCCGCTGCCGTCCGTGCTTGCCACGATCACCACCTACGCGCGCGGCCTCACGTGGACACCGCGCAGCTCGCGGAATTTCATCATCGACAACTTCGACAAGCCCACAGGCACCTCGAGCAAGAACGTGCCCAACGACTCGCTCGGCCTGTCGGCATACGTCCACGGTTCGGCCGGCTCCAGCCATGCATCGACACAGCGTGCGGCATCGGTCAGCTGGGGCACGAGCAGTGCCAGCCGCTACCTTCAGACCAACGCGTCGGCCGCCGGCGTACCGCTCAACATCTCCGCCTTTCCGGCGCTGGAGTTCCGCGTCGCGCTGCAGTGTTCAGGGTCGCTGTGCAGCTCGGCGGCGGACCCGACGGGCGACGTCGATTTCTCGATCGCGCTGGTCAACAGCGACGGCACGCTATCCAGCCCGATTGCATTGAAATCGGTCGCCGTGGTGCGTCGTCCTGTCGGGTCTTTCAGCACCAACGTCGTGATGCAGACCGTTCGTGTTGCGCTGTCCAGCTTTGCCGGAGCCGATCTGACGCAGTTCCATGGCGTGAGATTCACGTTCGATAAAATAGCGTCGCGCTCGATCTATCTGGCGAATGTCCGCTTGACGGTCAGGACAGCCGGGCCGGGCGGCGTGCCGCTAGCGACAGCCGAGGTCTCCGACGGCCAAGCTGAAAGCGCTGGGATGGCCGAGGCCGCCGCGAACGATGTTAACCGCATCGTCGGCATCCACCGCTTCGCCAGCTCGGACCAGCTCGGTGCCGCGCGGCCTGTGGTGGAAATCGAAGTCAAGTCGAACCGGCCATTCCCGGTCGGAGGCGCGTTGCCTGAGCTCAGACTCCTATCCGCTAGTTTCACGCTGTCGCGTTTCCCCGCGGGTGAGACCGACCGCCTGATCTTCACCCTGACCGCCGAGGAGTTCGATGCGCTGGTCAATGGCTCCGAAGTGACGGTCAGCGTGGGCGGCGCAGCGCCCTGGCGCTTCGGCGCGTTGGTGAAGTGACGGCGGGAGAAGACGTCACACGCAGCGCGCCAGCCCGGGTATGATCTTGCCACCTCACCCAATCCTCACAAGACTGATCCGCCTGCCTGCCCCCACGTACATACCAGCAGTTCCGTGTGAGAATCAGCAGAAACTCCACTGAAAAAACTCGCGCTGCGGTTCACGCAAATGGGGCCATTTCTCCTCATTATATTGTTTAGGTATAATACTTATGTGTAAATAGCCACACCATAAGTAGGGTGGACTTGGCAAGGCAATGGGAGTATGAGTTCCAGCGCATGAGAGTATTCCCGGAGTCGTTAAAAGTTGAGTGACCCCGCAAGTGTGATCGTGCAACGCAAAAATGGATATTCAGGATCGGTGTTTCCGCGATGGACAGACGATTGACCGAGATGACACGCGTGACTCACGATCACAATGGCTTGGCAGACCTCTCCGGTGATCCGGAAAGGGTCCGCCATTGTTCCCGTACAAAACTTGAGTCTAGCCCCGGCACCAAGTAGGAGAATAGGAGGAAGAGACGCCGGTGATGAGTGGAGACGCATGAGGACAAGGACCATAAACAAATAATTTACAAGGAGAACAGGACCATGAACAAACGATTTGCCATGATAGGTACACTGAGTTTTGCTGCTGCTCTGATGGCAGCTCCTTTTTCTGGTACCGTCTACGCGGAAAATGACGGGGCAACGGTAGCTCCAGCCGACGTACTTCCGTTTGGCGCACACAACGGTGGAGCAGTGCTTTGTACCGCCGCGATTAACTCAGATGGAAGTGTTGCTGGCGGCCGCAGCGTAAATAAAACCAAAACATCTCATCCCGCTCTTGGGGTCTATAATGTCTATTTTGATGCCCCATGCGCCGGCAACATTCGGGTGAACAATGGATGGGCTCGCTGGACACAGGTGGACACGCTCCAATTCGGTACGACCAGCGGGTCCTGCCATACAGCAGACTTGGCGGCTACCGTAGGGGTTGGGGCCGTTTGGGTCAATTGCGAAGATGAGGCCGGCGCTCGGGCTGATCGCTCGTTTACCCTATTTGTTGCGCGGTAACTGGGTGGCGAAGGTGTGATCGGCGCGAAGCTGCCGAATGGGCAATTCCGTCGGGGAGCGTAAAAAAAACAGCCCCCTCCCGATCCGAATGGATTGGGGGGGGCTGTTTTGTGCGGCTCCGGGTGAGGAAAATTCACCCGTAATGATCGGCTGACCTGCCCCCAGTTGTTAGGCCACCATTCAAGTTCCTTCATGCCGACAATGACCGGCGCGAAGGTGCGAGTCTCTCTTCCCCTTCGGCAGAATCCCTTTTCGCTCCAACTCCTGAATCCTCGCTTCGGCTAACTCTGTCAGGAAGTCTTTGACCGTCTTCCCCTCGTGAGCGGCAGCCATGTTCACTTTCCGCATGAGGTGAGAAGGTGGCAGCGTTCGGAAAGGTGGCAGGCCGCAGACAGAGCGGATTGAGCCGATAGCGGAGCACTCAGAGTCCAGTGAGCTAGTAGGAGAGGAGGAACCCGTTGAGGGTCAATCGACCCTCATTGCAGTTCCAACCGTGATCGGAACCGTGACAGGTGGTAATCAGTGATGAGCAGCCGAGTGATAAGCTGCGGGAATTATTGGTGGCGGTGCCCCGGATTGAACGGGGGACCCGCGGCTTATGAGTCCGCTGCTCTACCAACTGAGCTACACCGCCAGAAAGGATGGTACGCAATCGGGCGCGATGATACAGGAATGATCTTGAGAGTGTCTAGCCCGCAATATTTATGAAGGTTTGTCGCAAAAGCCCGTGAGAACGGGCTGGTTGCTCGGGTCTGTTTGGTTTGTCTCGTTTGTTTGGTTGACCGAACCTAACCAGATGAACCAAAGTACACAGATGAACAAAACAAACCAGATAGACCAAGCCTGTCCCAGGCGTATTGGTTCTGCCCCCATGGTTCCGGTAAACTCGGCGCATGACTCATCCGCTTCCTTCTTCCTGTGAACGGGCGATCCTGGAACAATTTCTCAAGGCGGAGGCGATGGCCTTGTGGGCGGTACGCTCCGCGCAAGCGCAGGACGTTCCGCCCGCGGTACTGCAGTTCTTGCGCCGTCATGAGGAAGAAGAAGCGGAGCATCTCAAGCAGTTCGAGCTGCTGTTAGGAGTGAGTTCGCATGGCAAGACGGCGTTGCCTCGTATGCCGAGTCAATGGAGAGTCCTCGCGGTGCATCTCTACGGGTATGAAGCGTTGGGGTTAGAGTTCGCCAGGCTGTTAGTCGGCTTGCGGCCTGATCTGACCTCGATTTTGGAAGATGAAGAAGTCCATGTGGGTTTTTTCGAGCATGAAGTCCGCGCCATTCTTGCTCATGGGGGACCTGCGGCAGACGATACACGACAGGCTGCCAAGGCGTGGAGGAGGCGGCTGCCTCGCACAGTCGATCGCTACCTTCACGATGAGAGTCTCGCGCCTTTTCGGGATGAACTCCGACAACATATTCTCAACGTGATCGATATGCGCTTTCTTGCTGTTGGATTGTTGGCGCGACAGGTGAGGCAGGCTGAAGGCTGAAGGCTGAAGTATTCGGACCTTCGGCCTTTCAGACCTTTAGCCTTCAGTCTTTAGCCTCCCGATCGCGCCTGTCACGCTGTATGAGTAGCCCCTCACTTTATCTTGCGAAATAGGGTCTTTCTGCTCCGTGCGCATCTCTAAAAATCCATATTTCTGGCTAGCCTGTCGAAAGGCGGCTGTGTTAGGGTGCTGCCGGTCATTTCAGTAAGGAGGCCGACGGTACGGGCTAGTGTCAATCTCTCTCATTCAAGGAGTTTTCTGACTATGCACACACAGGTTACATCTGGCTATTCGATTATTCGACTACCTAGAAGGCTTCTCCTGGCGCTGCATCTTGCCATCGCGATTGTCGCATGTTCCCTGATGCCGATTGCTTCGTCGACCGCCTGGGGGGGGGAGTTGCAGGATGATAGCCGGACATGGGGAGCTGTGCTGGCACGAGGAAATTTCGGGTACGTGAATCCTGACCTCAAACGATGGCTCTGGTGGATGGAAGGTCAGCTTCGAGCTCGAGATTGTTGTTCGACGGACATCGCACTGGACCAATCGTTGATTCGTCCCGGGCTTGGCTACGCGCTCACAGACCAATCCACTGTGTGGATGGGGTATGCTCGTGTCACGAACTACCTAGATGGGCAGGGGGGGGAGATCGCGGAAAACAGAATATGGGAGCAATATATGTGGTCAGGGTCGACGCCTCTCGGCGCCTTTACCTTCCGACCACGACTGGAACAACGCTGGCAAGCAAACGGTAGTGATATGGGCTCACGCTTCCGTCAATTTCTCAAATTCTCCTGGCCGATCTCTTTCCTTCCGGCGGGTACAGATTTTGTGGTGTGGGATGAGGTGTTCGTGAGTCTGTATGATACGGACTGGGGGCCAAGGCTCCAATCGCATCTGGGGTTTGATCAAAACCGCGGCTTTGTCGGGATCGGATATCGTTTCAGTCCAGAGATCAAGACGGAAGTCGGTTATATGAACCAATATATTCAAACGCATTCGGCCGCGAATGATCGTGTGAATCACATTCTCTCGGCGTGGCTGTTTATCGATCTTTATAAGAAATAGACCAAGGAACTGACGCGGCAGGTGAGGCAGGCTGAAGGCTGAAGTGTTCGGACCTTCGGCCTTGTGACCTTCAGTCGTGACCCCTTTCCTCAGCGTGATCCATTCAACCGGATGCTGATTTGTCAGGCCATTGAGCACGACTGCGTGCTACTCACACCCGATCCACGTATCGCTCAATACCCTGTGAGAACTCAGTGGTGAGCGGGGATGTTGTCTCGTCATTATTGACGTAACCTTCCGGCCATTTCCTCTCTCAGTTCATCGGTTGTATGGGCGACCGTTTATCAATCGCCAGGGGCGACAGTCAAGAAACTCCACAAATAGGCCGATAAGACGCTATGTTTAGTTTCAGGTTTCGACCGCGGAGCTTCAGCAATCCGAAACGCGCAACTTGAAACATGAAACTAGAAACCATAAACTCCAGTCCCCGAAACCCCTGAAACGAGGGAAGATGGATTGTGTGTTGGTGCGGCATGGCATTGCGGTGGAGCGGGATGAATGGGAAGGGTCCGATGCGGATCGTCCTCTGACTGAGCGCGGGGCGAAGCGCGTGGCACAGATGGCGGCTGGGTTGCGCCGGCTCGATGTGCAGCCGACTCATGTCTTGTCGAGCCCCTTGATTCGGGCGATCGAGACGGCGAAGATCGTGCATCGCTCGTTGCGAGTCCACGCTGCGGTACAGATTGTCGATGCGCTTTTACCGGATGCGCCTCACAATCGGCTCCTGTCGATTCTTCACGATCTTCGACCGGAGTCCTGCGTGCTCTGTATCGGTCATGAGCCGCAGCTGGGCCTGGCCGCAAGTGTCTTCCTATCCGGGCGGGCCTCTATGTCATTTCCCCTGAAGAAAGCCGGGGCCTGTCTGATCGAGCTGTCGATGCCGCCGAAGCCAGGTCAAGGTGTTCTTCGTTGGTGGCTAACCCCGAGTCAGCTGCGAGCTATCGGGAAGCGGGGTGTGGAAGGCTGAGGTTAAGGCTGAGGCTAAGATGAAGAAAGTCAGATCTTCGCTCAACCTTGACCTTGACCTCAGCCTTCTCCTTGCTGACGGGCTAGGGGGATGATGCTGGCTGTATGGCTCGGTCGGACGGCAGCGCCGGGCTTCGCAGGCTGGTGGTGAGGAGCGGCTGAATTTTACTGCGCAGTTCTTCTTGAATCTCATCCGGAGGTTTTCTGGCATCGATCACTTCGAAGTGGAACTCTTCCGCCATTTTGTCGAACTCCTCGATCAGGAGCGACTGGTACTTCTTAAAGCTGTCGTACAGATCGTTGCCGAGACGAAGATCCATTCCCGATTCCCAGTAGTTCATCCCTTTGGTTTCGATGACGCGTAGCACGAGTGTTTCGACGTCGATGCGCATGTAGCAGACGAGATCCGGGACCAAGGCGAAACCGAAGACGTCTCTCGCCCACTGGCGGTTCCCGCTGCGCACAAAATCGCGTGCGAGGGCCGTATAGATATACCGGTCGGCCAGGACGATGAAGCCCGATCGAAGCGCGGGGATGATCTCGTGCTCCAAGCGATCCGCAAAGTCGGTGGCGTACAACAGGCTGAACGACCACCGGTCGAGAATGTTGCCTTCCTTGGCCATTTCGATCGTCTTCGACATGAGATTAGAACGGGTCCAGCCGGTCGTGATCACGCCATAGCCTTGCACCTCCAGCCATTCCTGCAACATCTCGATGTGCGTGGAGCGACCGACACCGTCGGTGCCTTCGATGGCGATGAGTTTCCCTTTGAGGTCACTCGGGTTTAGATACGTCAAACCGTCGCCAAAATACTGTGCGTCGACCATGGGTGCCCCGTCTTGGTTTGTAATCTTTGAGCGCCTCTCCCACGAGCAGGCGCATCTCGTTTTGCTGAGCTTCGATATCTTTTGTTCCATCCATCGTGATGAGCTGGCACTCATCGATGATCTTTTCGTATTGGGCCAGGATGCTCGATTGAAAGATGCGGAAGCTTTCTGTGACGTCCGGGTTGAGATTCATATCCATGCCGGCTTCGTAGTACTTGAATTGTCCACGCGTGCCTCCGAGGAGCCTGGAGATAGCCACCTCAATCGGCACCTTGAAGTAGAAGGCCATGTCCGGTGTGATGGCGAAACTATAGAGCTTGCGAATCCATTCAGGCGATACGCCGCGGGCCACGTCACGCGCGAAGGCGGTATACATGTAGCGGTCAGCCAGGACGATCATGCCGGCTTTGAGCGGGGGCAAGATTTCATGATAGAGCCGGCTGGCAAAGTCGGTCGCGTGCAACAAGCTGAATGTCGTCGGTGTCAGACTCTTGTTCTTTTTCCCTCGTTTGGTCGTGTCTTTGACGAGCTCCGAGGAGTTCCACTCCGTAAAGAAGACTCGATGGCCTTTCGATTCCAGCCACTTGTGCAGCAACAGCAATTGCGTGCTCTTGCCGGACCCGTCGATGCCCTCGACGATGATCAGTTTTCCTGGGTAGGGATGAGGAGGCCTGGGTAGAGGGGTTTGCTCACTCATGCGGCATCGTCCTGAGGAATGACGGAAAACTTTACGCGGCGGCGGAACACGCGTTCAAAGAGATCCGCCCGGCCTGCGGCGGCCCAGGTTTCCAACTCCGCATCGCCTGTCACATGCGCGCGGATCGTGACGGTGGCGCCGAGCCTCACATCGAGGGTGCGGACAACCGAAAAATGCGTTCGATCCAGGCCGTCGGCGATGCGTAGCAGCGCGGACAGGATCCGCACGATTCGTTTGTATTTGGGTGAGAGGGTGTCGAATTCCTCGTGTTTCTGTTGCGGGATTGCGCGTCTATGGTAGCGGGCTACGTTCGCGACGATTTGAATCTCCTCGCTGGATAATCCCCCTAGGCCGCTATTCGTGATGAGATAGTAGGCGTGCTTGTGGTGCTGGTGTTCGTTGATGAGGTAGCCGACATCGTGCAGAATCGCGGCGTATTCAAGCCAGTTCCGCTCGGTGGGCCCCAAACGATGGAGGCGTGTTGTCTGGTCGAAGAGGCGCAGGGCTAGGCCGGCGACATGAAGGCTATGGGCTTCCGGGGCGTGACAGCGACGGGCCAGCGCAATGACGTTGCGCCGCCGCACATCGGGAATTTCCGCTTCCGTTTTGAGCCGTTCACGGTGGCGCTGGACAAAGTCGTAAATGATGCCTTCACGAATGGCCTTGTCGCAGAGGATCAGTTCATCTCGCCCCGAGAGCTCCATCAGGCGGCGCAGGACCACTGTGGCAGGAAATAGGGTATCGACGCGTTTGGGGTCTAGTCCGGGGATCGCCAGCCGGGCCCTTATGGTGGATTGACGGAGGTCCTGCTCGATTTCTTTGACATCCTTCAGTGAAATCGTGGCAAGATTGATTTGAGGGAGCGGGCGATTCGTTCGGCGCAGATGAATGACTTCTGCCAAGTTGGCCGCCATGCCGGAGGTGGCGATCAGGGAGTCGAATCGTTTTGTCTTGAACGAATCGAGGGCGCCCTGTAACTGGGCCGTCACAGTGTCTTCGAGTGAGCGGAGCATTCTTTCGGACGGTGGCGTACGCTTGAGGAATTCATCCGCCAGTCTGATGGCGCCCAGTTTCAGGCTCTTAGCGTGGATGAGCAGGTCGCGATTCCCGACCATCAGTTCGACCGATCCACCGCCGACATCCACCGAGAGCACCGGCTGCTCTGTCATGGGCACGTTGTTTTTGACGCCCAGGAAAATCAGCCTGGCTTCTTCGGTGCCGCTGATGACTCGGACGGCCAGCCCCGCCTGTTTGGCCACGAGATCGATAAAGTCTCCCCCATTTTTCGCCTCGCGCACGGCGCTGGTGGCGACGGCGATGATGCGATCGTAGCCCTTGTTCTTGGCCAGAGTGACGAGATTGCGAATGACGTCGAGCCCACGCACGATTGCCTCGTCGGAGAGGCGGTGAGTCGTAAAGGCGCCGTTCCCGAGCCTCGTCATGTCCTTGAAGCGATCGAGAATCTTGTAGCCTGCGTCCGGCTGGATCTCAGCCAGCACCATATGGATTGAGTTTGTTCCGATGTCGATGACGGCAATCTTTGCCATAGAAAATAGCGTGCTATTAGGTACTTACGATTGATACCGCATTTTATTCATGAGCTTATTCGCTTGCTCAGGCAAGAGGCACGAGGCTAGAGGCAAGTGGCGAAGACTTCCTGTCGAAAACACGGCTTTTTCCTCTAGTCTCGCGCCCCTTGCCTTGCCTGTTGGCACGATTTCGTGACGGCACTCATGAGCAGTCCAAGTTAACAGCTCAGAAACCATAGTGAAAGGATACTGGTCTGTCAAGGTCGGCGGGGGTAATTCTTGGTTACATCCGAGAAAGCTGCTCTCTCGCTGGCAGCCATGGTACTCTCGCGGGTCTGGTTTGTTTTGTTTGTTTGGTTGATTTGGTCCATCTGGTTTATCCGAGTAGTCTGGTTCAACCAAATAAACGAGACAAACCAAACAAACCAGATCAACCAGATAGACCAGATGAACCAAATCAACCAGATGACCGTTGTTGTGACCGGCGCCTCGACTGGCATTGGTGCGGCTTGCGCCCTGGATTGTGCGGGTCGTGGGATGAGGGTGTTTGCCGGCGTGCGTGACCCTAGGGCAGGGGAGGCGCTTGCGGCAAAGGGCGGTCCGTTAATTATTCCCATCATGCTCGACGTCACTGATGAGCCGTCGATTACACGATCCGTCGAGGTGGTGCAGCGGGTTGTGGGTGCGGCGGGGCTTGGAGGACTCGTCAATAACGCCGGGATCGTGATCGGGAGTCCGCTTGAAGTGATTCCGTTGTCGCAACTCCGTAAACAGCTTGAGGTCAATGTGATTGGACAGATCGCCGTCACGCAGGCCTTTCTCCCGTTGCTGCGACGTGGCCGAGGTCGAATTGTGAACATGGGATCGATTGCCGGGCGAGGCACAATTCCATTGTTGGGGCCCTATTCGGCATCGAAGTTTGCCTTGGAGGCGCTGACAGATGCGTTGAGAATGGAACTCCAGCCCTGGGGGATTCAGGTGTCGATTATTGAACCGGGGGCGATTGCGACGCCGATTTGGGAAAAGTCGGCCAAGGCGGCTGAGGGCCTTGAAACGTCGGTCAGCGAAGAGGCGAAGGCTCTCTATGGCGAGGCGGTGATCCGAATTCGTGAAGCGATTACACAAGCGGCTCAGCGAGCGATTCCACCGGAAGCGGTGGTTCGAGCAGTGCACCATGCATTAACGGCCGCACACCCTCGCACTCGCTATCTCGTGGGCACGGATGCCAAGCTGCGCGCATGGATGGTGAAGTGGTTGCCGGATCGCGTTCAGGACAGGCTGCTGGGATGGGCGTTGAAATATCCGCACGAGGGCTAGGAAGCCGTTGTTTCGTTTGTTTGGTTTGTCTTGTTTATTTGGTTTAACGAGACTAACCAGATAAACCAAATCAACCAAACAAACCAGAGCAACCAGATCAACCAACTAGATCGGGGTTGAGCCGATTAATCGGTTTGATCGAGAGGGCTTTGATTTCGTTGTAGATGATCGTGCGTCCTACCTGGCGAAGGCGCGAGAAGACTCCTTCCACAATCACCTGGTCGCCTTCCCGAACTTCGATCTGACCAAGGCTGATGATTTTCAGCGTGCCGGCCGGATCCTTCAAGAGAAATCCATAGGCCGGCTGGCCTTGTCGATTCGTCGCAAGTTGGACGTTGGTGACCTGGCCGGTTACCACCACTTCTTGGCGGTCATATTGCTCGGGGTGTGTGAGGAGCTCGGTGATCTCCAGAAGTCCGGATGCGTGAACAAGCAACGGTGCAGAGATAAAGGCGAGTAGGGGGAGTAGAAGAATCAGGAAGCGTACGGTCCGGTTATACTGAAGCGGTGACTGGATGTTGGACAGTCTGGCCATGATGTGGATGTATTATACCTAACCGGTGGCAAAGTGCCAATCACTGCCATCTTCGATGTTCAGGCGAGAGGCACGGGGCTAGAGGCTAGGGGGGAGCCAGAAGGAATGTCTTCCCTCTCGCCTCGTGCCACTCGCCCCTTGCCTGGCTTCCGCGCGCCCGTGCGGGCTACCACTTATCAGAGGGCTTTCCGCTCACATCTTCTCCCCTCATACTATTGAGGATCTGAGCCTGCATCTCGCTCAATTCTTTTACTGGAGGCTCGGCAGGGGCTTCACGCGCGCCTACTTCAATCTTGGGTGTGGCCGCGGTCCGTTTGAGTAAGTCTGCATCTATTGCCTCGGGAGAGCGGTCCATGTCATTGAGGATGGTGATGAGCCGTTGTAGCCCAAACAAGTTCCTGGTGATTTCTGAGTGCATGGCGTTGGAGCTGGCTCCGAAGACGAGCGAGGTCCAGAACTTCACTTCGATCTCCTCTGGCAGGCTGCCCCAGACCATGGCGGTCAGTTTGTCGATGAGCGCAGATTCTGTTTTTTCCAACCCGTCGTAGGTCGAGAGCGAACGTTCGATGGGCTGCGCTGCGAGCACCGAGAAGGTTTCCTTCCATAAATCCAATGGGGACGTCGTGGCTGCCGCGCCGCTTTGTAACCTGGACTGGAGGTTGTGCAGATACTGTGTGAGGTGCTTCACTTTTCGAGCGGCGAGACTGCTGGCGGGGATGCCCCATACATGTGCGATTTCGTGATCTTGCAGGGGCGCTAAAATCGCGCTCTGCCGCTCGCGTTCCGCCAGGGTGCGTCGTGTGCGATATTTTTCTGCCATGCGGAGCTGGGTTTGGAACTCGATGCTGAGTCGTTGCTGCTGATAATCCTCAGCCGTGATCTCATCGGCGTCCCAGCGCTGCTCCAGCAGGCGGATTGCCGGCCTGGGCAGTACAGTTCTTGCGGATGCGTGCAAGACGTCAAGTGTGTCGGCGGAGACGGAGAAACGGTCGGCCAGGAGGGTGCGAGCACGGTCGGCGAAGGCCTCACGGAGCTGCGCGAGATTCCGAAGACTCTCGCCTTGCAGCCACGTCCGCTCTCGTTTGAGCCGTACCTGCCGTCGGTACTGGTCACGCCGATCGGTGACCACCTTAATCGATTCTTTAGTCATGGTGCTGTTGGTGGGCTTACTTCCGGCGACGCAACGGGGATCCGGCCGATCTGCCACGATATAGAGGATTTCTTCGTCCGTGATGTCGAAGTACTGGAGCAGGATCAGTCGAAGCATAATCCGCCCTTGCATGGGCATAGCATCGATGACGGATCGGATCGTCTCAACGGTCAGGGGCGATGTCGGCGAAGCTGTTGTGGTCATTGGGCTGATGGGCTTCTATGCATTGCCGGAATGATGCGACTCCAGGTAGAGCGCGACATATTCTCGAATCTCTTGAATGGTCCCGCTGACAAACATGTCTCGTGGGATTTCCACGCGCGTGAGAGTGGCTGGGTCCACCCCGCGTTCAATCGCATAATCTTCGTCGATGTACAGGCTCACCGACCCGTCTGGAAAACGAACCGCGTAGAGCGCATTATTATCAGGCATTGTTCAGGCGAGAGGTATGGGGCTTGAGGCTAGGGGGGCCGGAAGGAATGTTTTCCCTCTCGCCTCGTGCCCCTCGCCCCTTGCCTGGCTTCTATGCGGCCTGGCGTTAGCCGCCGAGTGTGTCGAGCGTTTCCTTGAGGCTCTTGCGAATGCAGGTGAAAATCGGCGTATCGCGCAGCGTATAGCGGGAGCCTTCGGTTTCACGGAGCGCCATCACGAGATCCAGAAAGTCTTCCGGCTTATCGCTTTCAAACGCCACCACCCATTCCTGGTCATCCAACCCGAAGGAATAGCTCGTGTTCAGCTTCACCGAAGGGAAGCGATGGCCGACTTCGATGTGCTCGTCCATCATGCCCTGCCGCGCCGCCTTCGTGAGCAGGAACCAGTCGCGCGTCTTGAGGAACGGGTAGACGAAAATATATTTGGCTTTTCCTGGCACGACGGTCAGACGCTTGCTCTCTTGATTTTCGTGCGTGTGATGATCCACATAGACCGAGCGTTTGGTGATCGCAAGATAGGAGTAGGGCGTGGTCAGGTACTGTCCCAAGCCCGAGGCCAAGATCTTCGTGGTCATGTCCTGGAACAGTTCCATCTCGTAGCTGATCCGCCACAGCATGATGTCGCAATCGCCCCTGATGCCGACCGAGGAGTACGCCACCACGAGCACCTTGCCGGCATAATCCTCGACCGCGCGCAGGAATTCCTGCTTCCCTTTGGTGCGTTCACTCTCGGGGAGGCGCCGCCAGGCCGGATCGATTTTATAGAAGGCGAAATTCACATATTGGCGTCTCGGTGCTTGGGGCGCTGGGGTCGGTTCAGGGGTCGACATTGAAACTCCTCCGTATGACTTCTGTGATTGCTGAGGTTCAGGCGAGAGGCACGGGGCTAGAGGCTAGGGGGTGATCAGAAGAAATGTCTTCCCTCTCGCCTCATGCCCCTCGCCTGGCTTCCCTGCCATTTTTACGCCGGCATTTGTGAACAATTCTGGCTCAGCGCGGCTCGATTTTTTATCATTACACCGTTGCTCTTGTCAACGGGCAGAAGAAGGTTGGGCCGTTCGTTGACAGGAGAAGAGTGATCTGGTACTGGCATGTCCATGTGGGTCGCACAGGTCCATAGACAGAGGAGCATGTTGCTGTGTGTGGGCGTTGTTGCGTTGAGTTGTCTCCCTTTTGTGTCGTCCCATGCTATCGACGTCCATCCCACTGTGGAGCAGATTCAGACCGCACTCGATCAGGGGAAAGAGGCGGCGCAGAAGCGGAGCCCTCCTGATACGTTTTATGTTCGATTTGGCGCAACCGACGAGCTCCATTCCAGCGGGTTTTTGATCACGAAGCTCGGTGGGCTGTCGGTCATGGCGGCGCATATGGCCCTGCGGGGGATCCAGCCGAGCGAGACCGATGTGACGCAAGTACTGGAAGGCCAGACCATGCTGGTCAGCACCGTCATCTTCGGGAGTGCTCCCAACTTCGCGGTGGACAGTTATATGGTGTTCGATCAGGGAGGAACAACCATCAAGCCCGTGACCGTCCGCTTCGATGGGTTCGCCAGTCGCAGCGCTGCCTGGCCGGAGAGCCCACGATTCAAAGCGAAAGTCATCGCGTCGTTCAACTATGCTGATTTCGACCCGAACGCCAAGACGACCATCACGGTCTTTCCGGCGAACGGCGGAAAGTCGAGCTTTCGTATAGATTTTTCCAAGATCCATTAGCCTGAGAAGATTGTTATTTCGTTTGTTTGGTTTGTCTTGTTTATTTGGTAATAGGAACCAAACCAGACAGACCAGATAAACCAAACAAACCAGATGAACCAAATCAACCAGATCGATACGGAAACCATCGCCATCGGTACCGAACTGCTGATCGGGGGCCGATCCGATTCCAACTCTCTCTTCCTCGCCGACGAACTCGGAAAACTTGGAATCGCCGTTCGATTTAAATCGGTCGTTGGCGATGAACGGCGGGATATCGTCACGGTTATTCACACAGCCGTAAAGCGAGCCCAGGTGATCATCATGACCGGCGGACTTGGCCCGACCGTGGATGATTGCACGAGAGAGGCGGTGGCTTCCGCGACTGGACATCGGCTCGGTCGTCGTAAGGAAGCATTGGAGGGAATGACGGCTCGACTCGCGCAATGGGGCCGCCTACCAAGCCCCGCGCAATTGCGCCAAGCTCTGATTCCATCCGGCGCCACAGTGTTAAAGAATCCTGTCGGCTCTGCGCCGGGGTTTTGTCTGACATGGAAGAAGACGCTGATTATTTGTTTGCCCGGCGTACCACGGGAAATGGAAGAGATGATGCGGCAGGAAGTCGTGCCATTGCTGTCCGCAGCAAGTGAATTGTCAGGCCGGCTTCCACGATTGCCGATCCTTCGTCAGGTGTTTCATACGTTCGGCTTGGCGGAGGCGGACGTCGATGCCAAGCTCAAAGGGCTCATTTCGAAAGGAGTGCCGGTCGACCTGGGACTGCTTGCATCGCCCATGGGTGTGCTGGTCTCGCTGACGACGAAGGGGAATCAATCTGGCTCGGAGAAGAATCGTGATCTGCTGCACAAGCTGGCGAACGATGTTCGCTCACGGCTCAGCGATTGGCTCTTCGCCGAGGGGTACGACACGATGGAAGCAGTCGTTGGGCGTGAACTTGCCACACGAGGGCTCATGTTGGCGGTCGCGGAATCCTGCACCGGCGGATTGATCGGCCATCGGCTCACGCAGGTGGCTGGCTCATCTGCCTATGTGGATCGTGGCGCTGTCTGCTACAGCAATCGGGCGAAAACAGAGATGCTGGGCGTGCCGGCGGAACTGATTGCCCGACATGGTGCAGTGAGTAAGGAGGTCGCAGCGGCGATGGCTTGCGGCATTCGTGAGCGCGCTAACGTATCGGTGGGGCTCAGCGTTACCGGTATTGCCGGGCCGGGTGGCGGGACTGAGACCAAGCCGGTCGGGCTGGTCTATGTCGGGTTGGACGATGGGACCGACCGGCCGATCGCACGGGAATTCCGGTTTCACGGCGACCGGAATGTCATCAAACAACGGTCGTCACAAGCCGCATTGGATCTCCTTCGCCGCTGGCTGCTCGATAAGGCGCCGAAGTGATCCGGGCATTTCTTGCCGTCGAACTATCCCAAGAGCTGCGGGCCGAGCTTGCCGTTGTTCAACAGGAGTTAAAACGTAGAATTGAGCCGGAGATGAAGCAAGATAGGCGCATCTCTTGGGTGCGGCCAGCCTCGATTCATCTGACGCTTAAGTTCCTTGGTGACATGGATGAGCAGGTCATCGATCCGTTGTTGGTTGCGGTCGAACAGACGATCGGAAGTCAGATACCTGTGAACGTGCCGCTTGAACGGTTCGGCGCCTTTCCCCGTCCGCAGAGTCCGCGCGCGTTGTGGGTAGGGCCGTCGGAGAATTGGGAGCGGGGAGTGGAGGCGAAGCGAGTCGCGGAGATCCATGGCGCGATCGAACAGGCCTGTGAAGGCCTACGCTTTCTCCGCGAGACAAAACCGTTCAGTCCGCATTTGACTTTGGCGAGGATTAAGATGGGAGAGCGGCACATTGGAGTCGCATTAGCAAAAAGCGGACTGCTGGACCGGCCGATTTTATTAGGCGCACTGGCGGTGGAGTCGGTCGTGCTGATGAAGAGTGAATTGAAACCGACCGGGGCAGTCTATACGAAGCTGTGGGAGGTGAAGGTAGGCGCCTCGTTGGACGTGCGCAGTCTTGTACCTCGCGCCGAGGGCGGCAATACGTGAATCCTGTGCGATTGGTGATTCAAAGGGCCACGCGGAAGACTTCCTCAATGGTCGTTTCACCCATGAAAGCCTTTGCCAGCCCATCCTGAAACATCGTCTTCATTCCCCTCATGATCGCGGTCGAGCGGATAAACGATGCCGACTTCCGCTGCATGATCAAGTCTCGAATATCCTCATCGACTTCGAAGATCTCAAACAGGCCGACCCGGCCAATGAAACCGCTTCCCTGGCATTGCGCACACCCTTTCCCTTTGTAAAGCCTGACTCCTGCCAGTCCATCGTGCGTCTTGCGCAGGACGCCTTGCCGCTGCAACACACCAATCGTCTCGGAGAAGTCTGGCCGAGATTGGATAGATTCGAGAATTCCGGTGTTAGGCGTCACGCTTTCGCGGCAGTTCTTGCAGATCCTGCGGATGAGCCGTTGGGCCACCACGAGGGTCAGGGACGAAGACAGAAGATACGGCTCCACCCCAATGTCGAGCAAGCGAGGGACGCTCCCGGTAGAGTCGTTCGTGTGAAGTGTGGACAGGAGGAGCCGTCCAACCAAGGCGGCCTGGACTGCGATTTCGGCAGTTTCTTTATCGCGGATCTCTCCGACCATGATGACGTCGGGGTCTTGGCGGAGCAGCGCTTTCAGGCCCGTGGAAAACTGGACACCCGCTTGATGATTGACTTGGGTCTGGTTGACCCTCGGAATCGAGTATTCGACGGGTTCTTCAATGGTCGAGATGTTGACAATGTTTTGGCGCTCCGTTCCGATCCGCATGAGCATGGCGTAGAGCGTCGTGGACTTGCCCGATCCGGTCGGCCCGGTGATCAGGATCATCCCAAATGGTTTCATGATATTCCGGAGAATAATTTGATAATCGTGGGGCACGAGTCCCAGATCCTCCAAGTCGATGATGACATTGTCCTTTGAAAGGATTCTGAGGACGACTTTTTCTCCCCACTGTGTGGGAATTGACGCGACCCGGAGATCTATTTTAAAGCCGTCGAGGTTGGCTTCGAATCGACCGTCCTGGGGGGTGCGCCGCTCGTCAATGCGCATACCCGACAGAATTTTGATCCGTGAGACCAGAGGGAGCTGAAGCGCCGGTGTGAGGCTGAAGACTTCGCGCATCACGCCGTCTACGCGGTAACGGACGACGGTTTCAAGTTCGAATGGTTCGATGTGGATATCCGATGCTCGCGTGACAGCCGCGTACAGGAGGAGGCGTTGGACCGCGTCCACGATCGTCGAGTCGTTCCCATCCTGCTGTTTTGCCGACGTGAGGTCGGTTGTCTTTTCCATGGTCGCTCGGTCTAGGATCTCTCGCAATTCTTTCTTGTACAACAGTTGCGCTCGTCTGATCGATGCTTCCGTCGCGAGGAATGGACTGACGCGCAGTCCTGTGATGCGTTCGATCTCACTCACGACTTTTCGTTCGCGAGGATCCGCCATGGCGACGTGCAGTTGATCGCCATCGCGGTCGAATGGAAGGAGGATATGTTTACGCGAGAAGGCTTCCTGTATCGTACAGATGATGTCCCCCTTCACGTGGCCTATTGTCAGGTTTACAAATCCGACATTCCAACTGCGGGCAAGTTGCTCTAGTAAAAAAGCTTGTGGGATGCGGCCTTGCTCGACCAGCGTATGGATGAGGGGAGTTCTGAGCCGTTGGGCGAGTGTGCTCGCCCTGTCAAAATCGGCTTGATCGATCACCCCAAGCTGTTCCACTAGGAGCGATTGAAGTTCCTCGTTGCTGACCTTCAACTCTGGCATGATGTTTGTCCTTTGGTAAGGAGGCTCTCGACTTGCTTCACAAGCGCGCCGAGCGAGAAGGTGGCCTTATTGAAGTATGCGGCGGCTCCGAGGTCCAGCGCCTCCTGTTTATCTTGCTCCTGAGTCAGGCTGCTTAACACGATCACCGGGATGGCTGCTGTGACGGAGTCCTGTTTCAGAACTTGGAGGACGTCGAAGCCTTGGAGTTTAGGCATGATCAGATCGAGGACGATAATATCGGGCCGTTCAGACCGGATGAGCTGAAGGGCTTCTTCCCCATCGGATGCGGTGGCCACGGCGTATCCCTGTCTGCGCAGGGTCGTTTCGGCAGCTTTGCGGAACATCCGGTCATCATCTGCGACCACAATTTTCGTCATCTAGTTACCCCAATCTTCGATGCGTGCGCGTTCGCCTGGCCGTCATCTGTTGTCAGTTCATCCCTCGCCAGTCCGTCACCTTGAGGTAATTCATGACGCGGGAGAATTCGAGCAGCAACGTTGAAAGGAGACCTAATGCCTTCGACAAGTCACCGTCCTTGCCCAGGCCTTCCATCTCAGCCGCGAGCCCATGTGCCGAGCTGGCGTCAAAACCTGCGACCATGCCTTTCAAGCTATGCGCGGCCTGACGGACCCCACTCGCATTGCCTTCTTTCACTGCGTGATCGAGCTCCTGTAGTCTTTTAGGGCAGTCTTCAAGAAATATCGCGATGAGCTCAGCGAGCAGCTCTCGGTCTCCATCTACCCAGCGAAGTGCCGCTGAGAAATCTACTGGCGTTTCGATTCCAGCTGGTTCCTCTTGAGATAAGTTCATCGGGAGTTCTACCCTTTCAAGTACACGTAACAACACTTAAAAGAAGCTGTCAAGAAGTTCAGTGAAATGTTCTGAACGACTCTCATGGTTGTTTCACGCAGCCTTCTTTGTCGGAACGGACGGCTGCTCCACGTGCTCGGCCTCGATGGTCGCAATGACCTGCGCAATCCCTGCACAGCCGTTCACTCGCTTGCACTGCTGCTCGCAGTACAGCAACACCGTCCTAGCCACCGCTGGAGCATCGTGCTGCCTCGTGTGCATGTGATATTCCGCTCGTGGTGTCGGACCAACGAGAACATGCTCTCGTTCGGGTTGGTCGACATCAGTGTCTTGCGCCGCCGCGCCGGCACCTTCAGCCGATGCAGTGGCAACAACTCCTCGAAGGCTTCCAGGAGCGAATCCGCCGCCGATTCGTTCTTGGTCCGCAGCCACGCGTCCAGCGCCAGCAGTATCTGCTTGGCGTCGGTGTAGCTCGTTTGCTCCAGCGCGGTGGTGAGCTTTCGATGCGCTTCTTTACGGTACGGCTTCGCCAGGTGTCGTTGCACGTTCCGGCTCTTGTGGAGCACACAGCGCTGATGCACCAGCTTCTTGCCGAACCGTTCCCGCAGCGCCTTGAGCAGGCCGCTGTCGCCGTCGGTCACGAACAGTATCCGCTTGGAGAGCACGAGGCCGCGGCGCTCCAGATTGCCGAATAGTGCGACGCCGATCTCGTGATTTTCAGAGGAGCTCTGCCAAAATCCCAGGGCCATCTTCTGGCCGCTCACGTCCACGCCCAGGGCGATGAGAAACGCCTCACCGCCCCGGTGGATGGTGTCCAGAAAGATCGCAAACGGCGTGAACGCTGCCAGGGACCGCTCCTGGAACGCCTTGTCAGTGCTGCGGGGGTTGTTCGCGCATGGTGCGGCAGAAGAGTTCGGTCAGTGCGGGATCGAAGGCGGTGCCGGCTTGCTGCTCAATCTGTTGCAGGGCTTCGTTGATGGGGAGGGATGTTCGTTCAGGCTTTTCGGCTGTTAGCTCGTCAAAGTCTTGGGCGATGCCGACAATGCGAGCGAGTAGGGGCGTGCGTTCTTCTCGTAAGCCAAAGGGGTAGCCCGTTCCATCCCATCGCTCGTGATGGAGGGCGATAATCTGCACGGCGTCGGCTGGTAATCCCATCGCTCGGCCCATTCTGGCGCCGAGGTCTGGACGATGCATCTGCTGGTCGAGTTCCATGTTCAGCACGGGACTGTTCGAGACACTGATCAAATCGAGATCGTGCACGAGCGCACCGAGCGATAGCGACTGCTGTTCGGCGAGGGGAAGGTTGAGTCGATTGGCGACAAGCGTCGCATAAAAACTGACGCGGTTCCCGTGATTGAGCAGGTGGCGACTCTTGGCTTCTAAGAGGTCGGAGATCAGGGGAACCAAGGGCGACGTTTCATTGCCCTGGGACGTGGAGAGCGACTCCGTGCGGTTCATGGTGGTGTAGTCGTCGAGGAGGGCCTGCCATGATTTGCTGCATGCCGGCTCTGGCCCCCAGAGTGTCGTCGAGTTGATGAGGAGCGGGCGTAGTTGATCGAGCCGCAGTTTCTTCTGAGCAGTTTGCAAGGAGATGGTCAATAATTCTGAGGCATTAAACGGTTTCAGTAGGAAGCCGGCCGCGCCGTGGCGGATGCAGTCCATCGCTGATTGTAGACTGCCGTAGGCCGTGACCATGATGACTTCGGTCTCGGCATGCGCGCGCTTGATATCATGTAAGAGGTCCGATCCGGAACGATCAGGCAATTTCAAATCCAACGTGACGAGATCGACGCCATGGTTATCGAGGACGGCTAGGGCTGCGCATGCATTCTCTGCGGTAAGAACGTGGAAGTCCTGCCTGAGGATCTGTGTGAGGGCTGCGCGCGGGGCGGCTTCATCGTCGACAATCAACACTGTTGGTTTAGGGGCGGTAATGTCGGGGACGAGAGTTGAAGGCATAGTGGTTCTTGTATCTCTATCCCTTCTGCCGGTCAAGGAAATCGCGTGAATACACGGGGTTGGACAAGAGATAGGTGAAGAAGTTCTGAGTGCTGAGTGCTGAGTTGTGGGGGGAGGGGGAAGAAGTTTTGAGTTCTGAGTCTGAGTGTAAACGGGCGATGATGGACCTAACTCAAAACGTCTCTTTCAGCGTTTCTGGCCAACTATAACTCAGAACCCAGAACTGAGAACTTCCCAGTCCGCTTTTCCGACCAACTCAGCACTCAGCACTCAGAACTTCTTCGCCCGTCCCGCCCGTTCCGCGCGGCGTTCCTGTGGGCTAGGTTTCTTTCTCTTAACTTGGGTATAATCGCCTCCGATCTCTCTATCACAAGAGGAGTACCCATGGCTGAAAAAGATGACAAGAAGCGTGCATTGGATCTGGCCCTGTCCCAAATTGAGAAGCAATATGGGAAGGGGGCCATCATGAAGCTGGGGGGGGCTGATGCTCCGGTAGATATTCCGGCGATTTCGACCGGATCCCTTGGCCTGGATATCGCCCTGGGCGTCGGTGGACTTCCCCGCGGGCGGGTGGCCGAGATCTTTGGCCCCGAGTCGTCGGGCAAGACAACGCTGACCCTTCATGTGATTGCGGAAGCACAAAAGGCCGGTGGCACTGCGGCTTTTATCGACGCAGAGCATGCGCTGGATTTGGCCTATGCGAAAAAGTTGGGTGTGCAAGTGGACGATCTGCTGGTGTCACAGCCCGACACCGGCGAACAGGCGCTGGAAATTGCCGAAACGCTTGTTCGAAGCGGAGCGATCGATGTCATTGTGGTGGACTCTGTTGCAGCGCTTGTACCGAGAGCCGAAATCGAAGGTGAAATGGGGGATGCCCATATGGGGCTGCAAGCGCGGCTCATGTCGCAGGCCCTTCGCAAATTGACAGCAGCCATTTCCAAGTCGCAGACGACCCTGATTTTCATTAATCAGATCAGGATGAAGATCGGCGTGATGTTCGGCAACCCGGAGACGACCACCGGCGGCAACGCGCTCAAGTTCTATTCGTCCGTGCGGCTGGATATCCGGCGCATTGAGTCGATCAAGGAAGGGCAGGAGGTGACCGGCAGCCGCGTGCGTGTGAAGGTGGTGAAGAACAAAATGGCGCCTCCATTCAAGCAGGCGGAGTTCGACATCATGTTCGCGCAGGGTATTTCAAAAACCGGCGAGTTGGTCGATCTCGGGGTCGAAAAGAAAGTAGTGGAGAAGTCCGGGGCCTGGTATTCCTATCAGGGCGAGCGGCTCGGGCAGGGGCGCGACGCGGTGCGAGATTTTCTGTTGAGCAATCAGCCGTTGGCGCGTGAGATTGAAGGAAAGCTGCGTGCCCTGGCCGGTCTGCCAGGGCGTATGCCAGAAAAACCGGCGGCCTTGCCGGTGAAAGACGAAAAAAAGGCCGAGGAGAAACGCGAGGAGCGGCGGCCGCACAAGGTCGGCGCCTAAATAGGTCTATTTGGTTTGTTTGGTCTGTCTGGTTGTTTGCTTGAACGAAACTAACCAGATAACCAAATAACGGTCTTCTTAGACACGTGAGTAGGCGAGTCACAGGCAAAGCGGCGTCCGCACCCGATCGGTGGCTACAACTCGCGGTGCGCGCGCTGGCCCGCAGTGATCGCACGACGGCACAGATCGAGCGATTGCTCACCGCGAAGGGGGCGTCTCCCGCGCAGATACGAGCCGCAGTTCGACGGCTGATCTCGTTGCGATATCTCGACGATGAGGCTTTCGCTGTGCGTTGGGCCGATCGGCGGCTTGCCCGCATCCCGATGGGGCGTGTGCGTCTACAAGAAGAGTTGCTCGCCACCGGATGTCCTGAACAGATTGTACAGTCGACGCTCCGAGCCATCTATCGTAAGGTGAGTGAACGGGACCTGGCCGCCCAGGTGGTTGCGATAGCTGGACGGAACAGCTCGGCGCAGACGCCTGGCCGACTAGCGAGACTCTTGAGCCAACGAGGATTTGACGAAGATACGGTTGAGACAGTGATGGGGCCGCTGCTGCGATAGGCGAGAGGCGAGTGGCACGAGGCGAGAGGGAAAACATTCCTTCTGGTCACCCCCTAGCCTCTGGCCACTTGCTCTTGCCAGAAGGCTCGCGATTGCAGAAGAAGCATTTATGAATAATGCGGGCTGAGGATGGCATGAAGAACAGCACTCAAGAATTGCGGCAAGCCTTCATTCGATACTTTGAACAACATGGCCATCAAGCCGTGCCGAGTTCTGCATTGATTCCTCAGGCCGATCCCACATTGCTCTTCACCAATGCCGGGATGAATCAATTTAAGCGGGTGTTCCTCGGCGAGGAAACACGCGCCTACAAGCGCGCAGTTACCGTGCAGAAGTGTCTCCGTGCGGGGGGCAAGCACAACGATTTAGAGAATGTCGGCTATACCAGACGCCACCATACATTCTTTGAAATGTTGGGAAACTTTTCCTTCGGCGACTACTTTAAGGAAGACGCCATCCAGTTTGGCTGGGAGTTTTTGACTCAGACGGTCGGCTTGGCGAAGGACCGGATGTGGGTGACAATTTTCCGCGACGACGATGACGCGGACCAACTATGGAAAAAAGTCGGAGTTCCGGCTTCGCGGATCGTGCGGTGCGGTGAGAAGGATAATTTCTGGCAAATGGGAGATACCGGCCCCTGTGGACCCTGCTCGGAGCTGCATTTCGACCAGGGACCGTCGGTGCCGGGCGATGATCGGCCAAACGGCGAGGGCGATCGCGTCATCGAGATCTGGAATCTCGTCTTCATGCAATTCAATCGGAATGCCGCAGGGACGTTGCATCCCTTACCCAAGCCCAGCATCGATACGGGTATGGGATTGGAACGGCTGGCGGCCGTAGCGCAAGGCGTCTACAGCAACTATGACAGCGATGTGTTTACACCGTTGCTGAGCGCCGTGGCCGCCAGGGCCGGAGTTCGGTATGGGGAGAAGGACCAGACCGATCGGTCGATGCGTGTGGTGGCAGACCATCTTCGCGCGATCACATTCTTGATGGCGGATGGCATATTGCCGTCGAACGAGGGCCGCGGCTATGTGTTGCGCCGGATTCTTCGACGGGCTGCACGCCATGGGCGGCTGCTGGGCATCGTTGAGCCCTTCCTCCATGAATTAACGGTGGCAGTTGTGGCCCAGATGGGCTCGGTCTATTCAGAAGTCCGAAGCGCTGCCGCGACGATTGCCGAGGCGACGAGAGGCGAAGAGGAGCGGTTCATTGCCACGCTCGATCAAGGTTTGCCGATTCTGAACGAGATGATTGCGAAAGCACGGTCAGCTGGGAGCAAAGTCCTTACGGGTCCAGAAGTGTTCAAGTTGTACGACACCTACGGGTTTCCGATGGACTTGATGGGAGAGGCTTGTCGCGAGCAGGGGATGACGCTCGATGAGGCTGGGTTCGATCAGGCCATTGAGGAACAGAGGAACCGTGCGCGCAAGACCGGCGGGTTTGAACAGGAAACGGCCAGGCCTGCGATTGCGGAGCTGGCCGCGCGTGTCGGGACGACGAAGTTTATCGGTTATGATCGCTTGGAGAGTGACAGTCTTGTGCAGGCGATTTTGAAAGGCGACCGGTTGGTCAACGAAGCGGCGGAAGGCGATGAGGTTGAAATAGTTTTGGATGTGACGCCGTTCTATGCGGAAGGCGGTGGACAGGTCGGCGACCGGGGCCTGTTAATGGGCCATGATGGGCAGGTGGAGATCAAGGAAACCACGAGGCCGGCTCCGACTGTGATTTTACACAAGGGGACTGTCACGAAAGGGCGGATTCGCGAGGGCGAGCAGCTGTGCATGACCGTCAATGCCACGATACGGCAGGACGCCCAGCGGAACCATACCGCTACCCATTTGCTCCATGCCGCGTTACGCGACATGCTGGGTCCTCACGTGAAACAGTATGGGTCACTCGTCGGGCCGAATCGGTTGCGCTTCGATTTTGCTCATTTCAGGCCGCTGACCTCCCGCGACATCGACGAGATTGAAACGGTTGTGAACAACGAGGTGCGGAAGAACGAGCGAGTCGCGACTGAGGTGATGAGCATTCAGGATGCGGTGGCCAAGGGTGCGCTGGCCTTCTTCGGAGATAAATATGGCGAGCAAGTGCGGGTGGTGACGGTTGAATCCTTCAGCAAGGAGCTTTGTGGCGGAACGCACTGCCGGCAGACGGGGGACATCGGTCTGTTCAGAGTTGTGTCGGAGACCGGTGTCGCAGCCGGTGTGCGCCGCATCGAAGCTCAGACCGGCAGCGGGGCGCTCGCGCATATGAAGCAATTGGAAACTGATATTCGGGAACTCTCGAGCTTGCTCAAGGTCGGCCAGTCTGAGCTGGTGGCCAAAACACGCAAGGTTATGACGCAGCTGAAAGATAAGGAACGTGAGCTGGAAGAGGTGAAATTGAAAATGGCTGGCGGTTCAGCCGCCGAGGCCATGGCGAAAACCATCGCCGGCGTTCAGGTGCATGTGCAGCGAACCGATGGCCTGGATGTCAACGGCATGCGGGCGCTGGCCGATCAATTGCGGGACAAGTTGAAAAGCGGTGTTGTGGCCCTTGGCGCCGCCAACGACGGCAAGGTCTCGTTGCTGGTCGTCGTGACGAAGGATCTGATTGCCCGGTTGAAAGCGGGCGACCTCATTAAGGAGATGGCGGCGGAGGTTGGCGGTACCGGCGGTGGTCGGCCCGAGATGGCGCAGGCTGGAGGGAAGGAGCCGGCCAAGTTAGATGTGGCGTTGGAAAAGGTCTTTGGGCTGGTCGAACGGACGTTGGGGCGGTAGACTGATGGATGACGGGAAACGGGTTCTTGCGCTCGATTACGGTACCGTGCGGATCGGGGTGGCTCTGAGCGACGAATTGGGCTGGACCGCCCAACCGCTGGAGACGCTCAAACGTCGTACATTGGATCGGGACATCGCCCATATTGCAGCCCTCGTTGCGACCTATGAGGTGAAACAGGTTCTTTTGGGGTTTCCGCTGCAATTGGATGGCCGTGAAGGTCCGGCGATCCAGGCGATGCGTGAGTTCCAGGTTCGGTTGGAACAGGGAGTGCCTGTCCCGGTTATTCTGTGGGACGAACGGTTGACCACGAAGTCGGCGGAAGACCTCTTGATCGCGGCCGATGTCAGCCGGAAAAAGCGGAAGGGTGTGGTCGATCGCATCGCCGCGTCGATTTTGCTCCAGAGTTATCTGGCAAGCCTTGAACCGGCGGCGAAGAGAGCGCCGGGCTCATGGTCGGATGAGTATGCGGACGCGGACGGAGAAACGGTAGAACCACCTCATGAACCTACGGATCATTCTCGGATGTCTGCTGGTCGCAACGGTCGCACTTGGCGTCGCGGCCTATCAGACGATTCGCTGGGCTGAAGGCCCGGCCATTCCCGCTGAAAAGCACCCTCCCTTGAAAGTCGTCGTCATCCCCGATGGCTCGACGTTTCAACATGTCGCGATGCTGCTTGAGCGCGAAGGATTGATCAAGAGCAGTTCCTTCTTTGTCTATTTTGGAAAATCCCAATCTGTCGATCGGAAAGTTCATGCCGGTGAGTATGAGCTGAACCCCGGCATGACTCCGGCGGAGATTCTCTCGAAGCTGCTCAACGGCCAAGTGCTGCTCCATCCGCTGACTATTCCCGAAGGGCTCACCATCGCCCAAATCGCCGACGTGGCCTCTCAAGACGGCTTCACGGATCGCGCGGAGTTTCTCCGGCTTGCAAAAGATCGGGAGTTCATCGCGTCGCTTGGGATTAAGGCGGAGACGCTGGAAGGGTACCTCTATCCCGACACGTATAAATTTCCCCGTGGGGTCAAGACGCGAGAGGTGTTGGTGGCCATGGTCGAGCAGTTGCGGCAGGTGGTTGGACCGGCTCTCCTTGCTCGGATGCAGGAACTCAAGATGACGATGCACGAAGTGCTGACCCTCGCCTCTGTGATCGAAAAGGAAACCGGGTCGGGGGGCGAGCGGCCAGAGATTTCAGCAGTGTTTCACAACCGGCTCAAGAGACACATTCCGTTACAGAGCGATCCAACCGTCATTTATGGCTTGCCGGCATTCGACGGAAATTTGCACAAGAAAGACCTGTCGAGTCCCAGTCCCTACAATACTTATCGGGTACAGGGGTTACCGCCTGGACCGATCGCCAACCCAGGCATTCAGGCGATTCGCGCAACGCTCTATCCGTCCGATTCACGCTCCTTGTATTTTGTCTCCCGGAACGATGGAACGCATCAGTTTTCTGCGACGCTTATCGAGCACAACAAGGCGGTAGAGAAATATCAGAAGCGACCTTTTCGTCGAGGGGCGCATTCCCAGACGTCAATCATCCCTCGTGCGGAGGTTCTTGTCCTCACAGAAGGGGTGTCGTGAGTTATCAGGATGCTGAAAAAGTCCGCCAGCGTCGTTCTCGGCTCATCGAAATCCTCAACGTACCCCAGAGGGTACGCCTCCGGTTTCGACTCGCCTGCGGCCTTGCTGGACAGCCTTTTTGAGCATCCTGCGCATGTTTTTCGTTGTCCTAGATGTGCGGGCCATTGAATTGTCACCGTGCCACAATAGTTTTTCAGGAGCCTGTTATGTCTGAATGGAATGTGCCGGATCTGATAGACCACACGGTGCTTCGGCCTGACGCCACAAGGATGGATGTCCTGCGGTTGTGTCAGGAGGCTAAGGAACATCAATTCACCGTGATTTTCGTTCCGCCTTGCTATGTGGATGAAGCTGTGGCTGCTGTTTCAGGCACGGCGATTCGAGTTGGCATTCCTATTGGGTTTCCTCTGGGTGGTCACATGACGAAGACCAAAGTCGCCGAAGCCGTTGAAGCAGTCTCACGCGGGGCCAAGGTGCTTGATATGGTGATCAACGTGAGCCGGCTGAAGTCGGGAGATCGTGAGTATGTGCGAAAGGACATTGCTGAAGTGGTGAAGGCGACACCAGGCGTCGAACACAAAGTCATACTCGAAACCTGTTACCTGACCCAGCAAGAGAAGCGTACGGCTTGTCAGTTAGTGGTGGAGGCGGGAGCTGATTATGTGAAGACATCGACCGGTTTCGGCGTTGCCGGTGCGACGGTCGAAGATGTGAAGCTCATGAAAGCAGCTGTGGCTGGTCGCGCGAAGGTAAAGGCCTCCGGCGGAATTAGAGACTGGAAAACTACGCTCGCCATGCTGGAGGCCGGTGCGGATCGGATCGGCACCAGCGCAAGTCTCGCGATCATGGCCGAGTGGCGACTGCGGTAAGAACCTACCTTCTGGCTCGCGTATTCATAAACGATTCTGCGGTTATAGCCGATGTTCAGGCGAGAGGCACGGGGCTAGAGGCTAGGGGTGAAGATTTCCGGTCGGCAACACGGCTCTTTCCACTAGCCACTAGCCCCGTGCCTCTCGCCTCGCTTGGCTTCCAAGCGAAGGCACCGCCATATCCGATGCGTCTCTCTTCTGTTATAGTGCGCCCATGATTACTCGTGTCATTGTGCTGGTGATCGATGGACTCGGTGTCGGGGCTATGCCTGATGCGGAGGAGTACGGCGATGCTGGTTCTAATACCCTGTCTCATCTGGCCGATGCCGTTGGGGGACTCAACCTCCCCACGCTGGAAGCGCTTGGGCTTGGCCACATCGCGGAGATCAAAGGTGTGAGGACGATGGGGCAGCCGGAAGGGTGCTTCGGTCGTCTTGGGTTTCGCTCAAAAGGTGTGGATTCCATAGCCGGTTATTGGGAAATGGCCGGTCATCTGATGGACGTTGCCGGGCCGCTATATTCCAACGGGTTTCCTCCCGATATGGTTACAGTTCTCGAACAGGCATTTGGCCGTAAGATCGTCGGCAATCGCCGGTCGTCCGGAGTCGCCATGCTGCGTGAGTGTGAGGCTGAACATCTGTCGTCGGGCGCGCCGATCGTCTGGACGGATGGGCGGCGAACCTGTCATGTGGCGATGCATGAGAGTGCGATGCGTCGGGACGAGTTCTTTCAGCGCTGCCGTGACGCGAGAAAATTACTCAAGGATCCCTGGAAAATTGTTCGTGTGTCAGCACATCCTCTTCTGGGCGAGGCCGGCGCAGTTCGATTTGGCCTACAACCCCGTGAGTTCGTACTTGAACCTCCCGGGCCGACCATGTTCGATGTGCTCAATCGTGCCAGCCAGATCCTGATCGGGGTGGGAAAAGTCGGCGATCTCTTCAGCGGTCGTGGACTCACTCGTTCCGTTCCCGTTGCGCACTGGACCTCATTATTTTCCGAGGTCACTGGGATGTTCAAAAAGGTTCCCCGCGGATTGATTTTCGCCGGGCTCGATGTCCTGGCATCGGATGCCGCGCAGTCGGCCACGGCCCTCCATGATTTCGATCGACGGCTTCCCCTGTTGCTGGAACAGCTTCGTTCAGGTGACCTGCTTATTCTGACGGGCGATCATGGACGGGATATGACGAAGGCCGATCTGCTCCCGACGCGAGAATATGTCCCTCTCTTGGCCACTGGGCCGAAGTTGGCCCATGGGGTCAATCTCGGCATCAGAGCGTCCGCTGCCGATCTTGGACATACCATTGTGGAGGCGCTGCTAGGGGATCAACTTCCTGTGGGTGAAAGTTTTCTCGATGCGCTTCGCGCAGGGTAGTGGGCGGGACGTAAGGCGTGAAGCGTAAGGGGTAAAGGGAGCACAGGGGTCATCGGGATGTCCTACGAACGCAAACTGAAAGAACTGCACATCGAGTTGCCCCCTCCGCCGCAACCGTTGGCGACCTATGTTCCGGCGGTCCTGGCAGGAGATCTCTTGTTTTTGTCCGGCGTCCTTCCCATGCGAGACGGGCAGTTGGCGTTCTCCGGTAAGCTTGGACGCGATCTAATGGTCGAGCAGGGGATGGAGGCGGCCAGGCTCGCTCTCCTGAACGCACTGGCGATTGCCAAGCAGGCACTTGGAACGTTGGACCGAATTACGCGTGTTGTGAAGGTCGTCGGGTATGTGGCGTCGGCGGAAGGTTTTGTGCAACAGCCCCAAGTCCTCAACGGGGCCTCGGATCTTCTGGTTGAGATCTTTGGAGAGGCTGGTCGTCATGCGCGTGTGGCTGTGGGGGCCGCTGAGTTGCCCCGCGGGGCTCCTGTCGAAATTGAAATGATTTTCTCTATTTCCTGACAGGCTTTTCGATCCTGCACCGAACGCTGATCGGGTGCTGACTCGCCGGATTGACTCTCGAAAAAACCGGTTGCTATAGTTCGGTCGAACTCGTTTATTTGGTTTGTCTTGTTGATTTGGTTGAACCGACCAACCAAATCAACTAAACAAACCAGATGAACCAGACAGACCAGAGAAACCAGATGAACCAGATGATGAATGCGTTTGTAACCGGCGTAGGTGCGTTGACATTATGGACCGGCCTGAGTGTCGCTGTGTTTGCGGGCACTCCTTCCGTGCTCGAGCTGCACCCATCGACGGCGGTCGCTGGCGCTACTGTATCGATTGGAGGAAAAGGGTTCGGCGCATTTCGATCCGTGCAAGTGAATCGGGTGACCGTCGGTGGGTTTTCTGCGTTGATTCAGCGATGGGAATCCGATCTGATCGAGGTGAAGGTTCCTTTCCACGCTCAATCCGGTCCCGTTGAAATCATGGCTGGGAAGAAGAAACTGTCTGCCGGGAAATTAATAATAATGCAGCCCACGATTACCGCTGTGACACCGGAAGAAATCGAACCAGGCCACACTGTGCAGATTACCGGCGCGCATTTCGGTCTCACAGCCGGTCCGCGCGATCCCAATACCATGTTTGGAGTCAACGATGTCACGATAGGGAGTGTGGTCGTCAGGCCTCGCCGCTGGAAAGATGACATCATCGAAGTCGAGGTTCCCACGAATGCTGCGTCTGGCGATGTGGTGGTACGATTGGCCTCGTCCGATCCCTTGCCGGACGGGTCTTGTTGTGCGCCTGTCCAGTATACAGTGAGCAATGCCATTCCGCTGAAACTGATTCCAAGTATTCGAGTCGATCCCATGAGTGGGCCGGTCGGCACGAAGGTGGTCTTTTTCGGCCAGGGCTTTGGCGTTGCGAAGGGAGCCGGTGACAAGGTGACGTTCGGCGGACATCTTGCCACCATCGCCCAATGGTCCGATAGCGCCATCGTCGTGCATCTTCCGATGGACGCGGAGTCGGGACCTATCGTTCTGACGATGCAGGGGCGTGAGCGAACAGTCGGGACCTTTACAGTTTACAAATCAAAGGTGACGGCAATGACCCCTCTTGCCGCCCCCATCGGCACGCTGCTTAGAATCAGCGGCGAACATTTCGGATTCTATTCGGAAAGTGGAGCGACCCCTTACGCCTTTACCGATTTCAATACGGGAGAGAATCGAGTCGATATCGGCGGGGTCCGCGCCGTCATTTATCGCTGGCAAGACGATCGCATCGATGTGTGGGTGCCCTTCAGTGCGAAGAGCGGACAGGTTGTGATCTATCGAGGCGCGACGAAGCCTAATCCCGACGGTTCTTGCTGCGCGACGAAGGAGGTTCTAAAAACTGAGGCGGGAGTCTTTACGCTAGTGACGCCGAAGATCGACTCCTACAGCCCACAATCAGGCGGGCTCGATGAACTGGTTACCATCAAAGGCTCAGGATTCGGCTCCTTCTTGAAAACGGCCGAGCATGCCCATTTGGGCCTCACCCAGAGAGCCTACAAGCCGCGAGAAGATATCAAGTTGGACGAGAACGTCTCGCGTACGGAAGTGCTGTTCAGTAACGTCGCGGCGCAGGTGATGTCCTGGACGGACACGGAGATTGTTGTGCGAGTGCCTCATCGAAATCTCTATGGTGTGGGAAAGCGCAATGAGTTCTTCAATGAGCTTGCGACTGGACCGCTGATTGTGCGGCGCGGCTCCTGGGATGTCCAGCCTGATGACACCTGTTGTACTCCGAAAAAGTGGCTGACAGTGGAAGCGGGTATCTTCAGCATTTTAGCCAAGGGCATGCCGGATTCAAGCTACTTCAATAACAGTCGCCCCGACGCCGACACCGCTCAGTGAGACACAGATTGCCCGGATCATGCTCTCTGCCTCGGTCTGGATGCCTCACGATCGTAGCGCTGGTCACGTTGTTGTGCGCGTCTCCCTCGTGGACTGCCGACTCTTCTCTGACGATCACTCCTCAAGTGAGCCATACGGAAGCCCTCCTGATGGGGCTTTACTTTCACAGGCCGCAGCTGGGTTGGGCAGTCGGGTCCGGCGGCACCATTCTAAAGACGGTCGATGGCGGAATGAAGTGGAAGAAGGTCGTCAGCGGCACTACGGCAAGCCTCTCAGCCGTCTTCTTTCTCGACGAGAAGCAGGGCTGGGTTGTCGGGGCCAATGGGACGATTCGCCGGAGCCAGGACGGGGGGAATAGCTGGCATCAGCAACTCATCGACATCCAAGTACCGTTCTATGGGCTCTCGTTTGTGTCGGCCAGCGAGGGGTGGGTGGTCGGCGGCAACGGGACCATTCTACATACGAAGGACGGCGGAACTCATTGGGTAGAGCAAGCAAGCAAGATAGGCGCGGCCCTCTATGGCGTACAATTTCTTACCGCACAGCATGGGACGGTGGTTGGGGCGGTGGGGACTGTCTTGATGACGGACGATGGTGGAATCACCTGGACTCCGCAAGAAATGCAGGGAGCTGTCACGCTGTTCGACGTGTATTTTTCCGATCTGTCGACCGGTTGGGCTGTCGGAAACGCCGGGGCTATCTTCCAAACGACCGACGGTGGCCATCAATGGATCGATCGCACGTTACCCTGCACCAGCACCTGTACGAAGCTCACCGACCTCTTGCGAGTGCGCTTTACCGACCCTCAGACCGGATGGATTGTCGGTGAACGCGGCATGGTCTACCGGACCACCGATAGTGGTTATACCTGGATAGAGCAGGGGACGATTGCGAAGGTCTCACTGTTTGGCCTCTCGTTTCCTGATGGGACGCAGGGCTGGGCCAGTGGAGAAAACGGCACGATCGTTCGTCTGACCGTGGGCCGCTAACCGCAGCCGTGAAACGTGGATCGTGAAAGGTGAAAGGTTTCGGGGAAAACCGCTCGGCAATCCGGCATTTTACGTTTCACGTCTAACTTTTCACGGTTCTTGAGTGACATCGAGTCTCGATTGGAGAATGCTGAGTGCGGCAATCGCTGCGGTCTCGGCCCGCAGGATTCTAGGTCCGAGGGTGAGCGGAAGGAAACCTTGCTCCTGTGCAAGTCGTTGCTCGTCAGGCGCCCATCCCCCTTCCGGCCCTACCAACAAGATAATCGGATACTGAGGGTCTAGCTGCAGCGGTATGCTGGCGAGCGAAGGGCCACTTGAGCGTTCCGCGAGCATGCCCTTCAGAGGCGCCGAGGCATATCGTCGGCAGATCTCCGCGAGGTCTACCGGGTCTGCGATAGTGGGAAGGGTCCATCGTTCCGACTGTTGCGCCGCATCCCGCGCGATCCGCTCCCATCTGGAGCGTTGATGTTCCAGGCGCTCCGGATTAGGCCTGATAACGCTGTGGGTGCTGTGAATGGGCACAATGGCCGCGACTCCGAGTTCTGTGGCTTTCTGAATGACCCAGTCCATCTTGTCGCCTTTGATCAACGCTTGTCCGAGCACGATCGGGGAGGTCCTGCGCGCTGGCTCGGTCTGTTGATCGATGATGCGGCTGTCGATGGCCTGTGAGGTCACGTGGGTCACTTCCACGCGATAGCGGGCTCCGCATCCGTCGTTCAGGACGAGGGAGTCTCCTGGGTGTAAGCGGAGACTATCGCGAAGATGATGGAGGAGGTCGCCGGTGATGCGGATTGTAGGAGGAGTGACGGCGCCAGGGTCGACGAAGAACGTGGACATAATGCCGTGTTTGGCGATAACTGCGTTGCTATTCGAAGAAAGTCTTCATCTTGTCGAAGAAGCCGTCGCTGTCTTCTTCCATCGACATGCCGCTTTCTTTGGCGAATTCTTGGAGCAATTCTTTCTGACGAGCGGTCAGTTTGGTGGGTATCTGAATCTTAATGATAAATAATTGGTCGCCGGTGCTCTGGTTCTTGAGGCTGGGAACGCCCAGGCCTTTGATGCGCAGGGTCTTATCTTGCTGCGTGCCTGCAGGAATCTTGATGACCGTGTTGCCTTTCAGCGTGGGAACCTCAATCTTTCCTCCGAGTACGGCGGTGACGAACTGGATCGGGACGTCACAGAGGATATCGTGCCCCTCTCGCCGGAAGATCGGGTGCGGCTTGACGGTAATCGCCACATAGAGATCGCCTGGCGGGCCTGCGTTGACTCCGTGTTCCCCTTCGTTCGAGAGGCGGAGGCGCATGCCTGACTCGATGCCGGCCGGGATGTGCACGGCGATGGTCCGTTCTCGATAGGTGCGTTGACGGCCCTGGCAGGCAGGACAGGGCTCTGTGACGATTCGTCCCGCCCCCTCGCATTGGCCGCAGGGACGGGTGATGCTGAAGAACCCTTGCTGGAACCGCATCTGCCCGGCCCCTTTGCAACTGGGGCATGTCTTGACCGATGCCGCGCTTTTGGCGCCACTTCCTTTACAGTCGGCGCATACTTCCCATCGCGGGATTTTGAGTTTGGCCTCTTTTCCGTAGACGGCTTCTTCAAAGGTCAGCTCCAGATTGTATTGGAGGTCGTTGCCTCGCTCTGCGCGAGCGCCGCCTCGCTGGCCACCGAAAAAGTCCTCGAAGATGTCGTTGAAGGCATCGCCAAAGCCGCTTCCGCCAAATCCGAAGCCATCCGGACCGCCGCCCTGCTGGGCCCCGGCATGGCCGAACATGTCGTAGCGCTTGCGTTTATCCTGGTCGCTCAGCGTCTCGTAGGCTTCATTGACTTCTTTGAATTTTTCTTCTGATGTTTTCTTCTGGGCTTCTCCCGTCTGGAGATCGGGATGGTGCTGGCGGGCCATCTTCCGATAGGCTTTCTTGAGCTCATCGTCGGACGCGGTTCGTTCGACGCCCAAGGTTTCGTAGAAATCACGTTTAGACACGGACGCCATCTCTCAGGGTGACAGTGCAGCAAGACCGAGTCCGCGGTATCGGCGAAGCTCGGTCTCACTGACGGTATTCTAACTTACTTCTTATCTTTGTCTACTTCTTCGAATTCTGCATCGACGACCTTTTCATCCGTCTTGGTCTCACCGGTCTCGGCTCCACCCGTTGCGTCGGCGCCGCTGCCGGCTGCAGTCGATGCCGAAGCCTTCTTATACATTTCCTCAGCCAGCTTGTGGGATGCGGTCGTCAAGGTTTGGGTCGCGGACTCGATCGCTCCGGGGTCCGTTCCCTCCATTGCTTTCTTCAGCGCGGCCACCGCTTCTTCGATCTTGGTCTTGTCTTCCGCTGCGATCTTGTCGCCGTGCTCACTCAGGTTTTTTTCCGTCTGGTAGATCAGAGAGTCAGCCTGATTTTTGGCTTCGGCGGTCTTCCGCCGCTTTTTATCTTCGTCGGTATGGGCCTGTGCATCCTTCACCAGTTTTTCAACTTCTTCCTTGCTCAAGCCGCTGGATGCCGTGATCTTGATGGACTGTTCCTTTTGTGTCGCCAAGTCTTTGGCCGAGACATGGACGATGCCGTTGGCGTCGATGTCGAAGGTCACTTCGACTTGCGGCATCCCGCGTGGAGCGGGAGGGATCCCGACCAAGTCGAACTGGCCGAGGAGCTTGTTATCGTTGGCCATCTCGCGTTCGCCCTGGAAGACTCGGATGGTCACTGCCGTTTGATTGTCGGCAGCCGTCGAGAAGACCTGGCTCTTTTTTGTCGGGACGGTCGTGTTCCGCTCGATCAACTTCGTGAAGACACCGCCGAGGGTTTCGATGCCCAGCGAGAGGGGCGTCACGTCGAGGAGCAGCACGTCCTTCACTTCGCCCTTGAGCACGCCGCCTTGAATGGCGGCGCCGATCGCTACCACTTCGTCAGGATTCACGCCTCGGTGCGGTTCTTTTCCGAAGAACTCTTTGACGGCCTGAATGACTTTCGGCATGCGAGTCATGCCGCCGACGAGGACCACTTCCTTGATGTCGCCCGCGGTTACGCCAGCGTCGGCGAGCGCCTTCTTGCAGGGCTCGATGGATCGTTTAATCAGGTCGTCGACTAACTGTTCAAGTTTTGCGCGGGTCAGTTTCACGACCAGATGTTTCGGTCCATTGGCGTCTGCGGTGACAAAGGGCAGATTGATCTCGGTGTCCTGCGACGAAGAGAGTTCGATCTTGGCGCGTTCCGCCGCTTCTTTCAGGCGCTGGAGGGCCATGCGATCCTTTCGAAGATCGATGCCTTGATCCTTCTTGAACTCATCGACCAACCAGTCCATGACGCGCTGGTCGAAGTCGTCGCCGCCGAGATAGGTGTCGCCGTTGGTTGACTTGACCTCGAAGACGCCGTCGCCGATCTCAAGGATGGAGACATCGAACGTACCGCCGCCCAAGTCATAGACGACGATCCGTTCGTCCTTTTTCTTGTCCAGGCCGTAGGCGAGGGACGCGGCGGTCGGCTCGTTGATGATCCGGAGGACGTTCAAGCCTGCGATCTGGCCCGCATCCTTGGTGGCCTGGCGCTGGCTGTCGTCGAAGTAGGCCGGGACGGTGACGACTGCTTCGGTGACTTTCTCGCCGAGATAGTCCTCCGCCGTCTGCCGCATCTTTTGCAGAATCATGGCGGAGATTTCCGGCGGGCTGTAGCGCTTGCCGCGTAATTCGACGTGCGCATCACCGTTATCTCCCTCGGATATCTTGTAGGGCAGCCGCTTGGCTGCGTCGGTCACTTGCTGGCTGCGGAACTTGCGGCCCATGAGGCGCTTCACGGAGAAAATCGTATTCTCCGGATTTGTAATCGCTTGGCGTTTTGCGATCTGTCCGACAAGACGCTCACCCTTCTCTGTGATGGCGACGACGGATGGGGTCGTGCGGGCCCCTTCTGCGTTGGCGATCACAACCGGTTCGCCGCCGCTCATAATGGAAACGCATGAGTTCGTGGTTCCAAGGTCAATGCCGATCACTTTGCCCATGTGCCTACTCCTTCCTCACTCAGTCTGTCTTTGATGATGTGATTACGATGAACCAATTGTGTCTTCTGTTCCCGCTGCGCCGTTGGCCCGTCCCGTTGATACGCTCACCATGGCTGCCCGCAAGATACGATCATGCAGGAGATATCCTCGCTGAAGTTCGTCGACCACATGTTGCTTTGGAATCTTCTCGGATGCGACGGAGGTGACGGCTTGATGTGTGGCGGGATCAAACGGCTGGCCGACCGCCTCAACGGGTATGACATGAAATCTCGTCAAGGCTCCCGTCAATTGCTTGAGGGTAAGATCCACGCCCTGGATGAGGACGTCGCTGTTTCCCCCCTCTCGTGAGGACTTGATGGCCCGTTCGAGATTATCGACGACCGGTAAAAGTTCCTTGAGCAATTGTTCATTGCCGAACCGGATCTGATCGCGCTGATCTCGCTGGATCAATCGTTTATAGTTGTCAAACTCGGCGGCGAGCCGGAGATACTTGTCGTTTACGCTCTTTACCTCTTCGGCCTTTACTGTGAGCGCCTGCTGAAGCTCTGCGACCAAACTGGCATCTTCTGTGGTCGAAGATGCGCCCAGCAAAGCATCCAAGTTCTCGATTGTATTTGCGTTCTGCCGTTCTTCTGTCATGAAAGGCTCCTCGTCCGTTTGGAGATAGCCACAGGGCATATAAAGTCAACGGGGCCTAGAAAAATTAATTACTTGTGCGACGAAACCGCATTGGAAGCCAGGCGAGGGGCGAGTGGCACGCGGCAAGAGGGAAGACATTCCTTTGGTCCCCCACTAGCCTCTAGCCCCTGGCCTCTCACCTGAACATTTGCGATTGCAGTTGAAGCCTTCGTGAATGACGCGGATTAGACCTGCATGGTGGGAGGGGGGCTACCGTGGGCTCGTCGGTAGAGAAGCTCAAGGCCTTCTAGCGTCAGGAACGGTTCAATTTTTTGAATGGACATGGTTTCGGCCGCCAGAATGGAACTGAGTCCTCCGGTGCCGATGACGTAGGCTGAATGTCCGAGTTCCTGTTCCATTCGCCGGACGACTGTATCGACCAATCCTGCATACCCGAATAACAGGCCGGATTGAATGCTGCTGGCGGTGTCAGTGCCGATCACGGTCTTCGGACGGATGAATTCCACCTTCGCCAGTTTGGCAGCTCGCGCGAACAGGGCCTCTGCCGAGATCCCAAGGCCGGGAGAGATGACGCCTCCGAGGTAGTGGCCCTCGGCTGTGATGGCGCAAAAGGTCGTGGCGGTGCCGAAGTCAACGACAATGAGATCCCGGCGATATTTATGATACGCGGCTGCGGCATTCACCAGCCGGTCGCTGCCGATTTCTTTTGGGTTAGCATAACGGAGTGTAAGACCCGTATCCGTATCCGAGGTGACGATCACTGGATGCTGGTGAAAATACTGGTCGATCATGTCTTCCACTGTCTCGGTCAGCGCAGGTACGACACTGGAGATGATGGCGCCGGAAAGACGTTGAACGGGAATCTCTGCCGCCGCGAGAAGATTGGCAAAGAGAATGCCGTACTCGTCCGAGGTTTTTTTTACGTCTGTAGCCAGTCGCCAATGGGCCGCCAGGGTGCGGTCGTCATAGACGCCCCAGACGATGTTCGTGTTGCCGATATCAACGACGATGAGCATAAAAACTATTGTACGTTTCGGTTGGGTGGTTTGGCCAGTAGGTTAGGGTAGGCTGAGGTCGAGGTCAAGGTTGAGCGAAAATCAGAATTTTTCTCGGCCTTGACCTTAGCCTTAACCTTCCAGAATGCTGGTGGACTGTTTCAGCATTCTGCTAGGTTCTCACATGGAGGATGTCGGCGACGCGCAAGTGGACGATTTCCGGTGTTCCTGAGCCAGGTTGAGCTGCCTGTGGCTGCACGCGCAAAGATCCATCCTGGCCGATTCCTTCGGCAAGCCCCACGATCACGTCTCCATTGGCCAACGCCGCTTGTACCCTCTGGCCAATGGTCGAGCATCGTTGGTGATAGGCCAACGCGAGCCGGCTTGTTCCGTGAGTAGCCAATTCATCAAGGCAGTGCTCGAGTTCGTGGAGCAGCTGCGCGAGCAGTCTGTTACGGTCGACGACGATCTTCCGTTCCTGCCATATCGACGTGGCTGAGTCGCGCAGGTTGGGCGGCCAGTCATCCCGGTCAACGTTGGCATTCACGCCAATGCCGATGATCTGGAAAGGACCTGAACTTGTCCCCATGCCGCTTTCGCAAAGAATCCCTCCGACCTTTCGTTCCGAGATCAGGAGATCGTTGGGCCACTTCACAGAGACGTGGATGGACGAGACCTGTTCGATCGCTTCGGCTGCGGCCACCGCAGAGATCAGCGGCAACCAGGAGAGCCATTCCGTGAGGCGCTCCGCTGGGCGCGTTGTTCTGAGGATGATGGAACAGTAGAGATTGGCGCCGGGCGGAGAAAACCAGGTTCTGGAGAGACGCCCACGTCCGGCGGTCTGGCTATCGGCGGCAACGACAGTGCCATGTTCCACTTCTGCCTGTGCGAGCTGAACTGCTTCCCGGTTGGTTGAAGGGAGGCAGTCGAACAGTTCGATGCGGCGCCCCAGCCATGCGGTCGACAGGGTGCTATGGATCGTGTCTCGTGTAAGTGGTGGCGAAGGTTGCACGTGTTATCTAGCAGGATGCTGAAAAAGTCGTTCTTCCCACCCGCCCGACCCCGGCGCGCCAAGACGCGCCTTTTCCCACGCTTCGTTCTCGGCTCATCGAAATCCTCAACGTACCCCACTCGGAGAACAAGCTGTCTCGGCAGCTTGGGGTGGGTGAGAAATGGTACGCCTCCGGTTTCGACTCGCCTGCGGCCTTGCTGGACGGTCTTTTTGAGCATCCTGCGGGAAAGTTTTGTTGTTGTAGGTCATGTGCGGATTCTCTAAGTTCTCGCGTGTCAAAAGAGTTTTCCGTTACGTGCTAGGCCGGCGGCGTGGTTTGAGTACTAGGCTGAGTGTCGCAGCGGGGGCTGAATGGGTGAGGGCTCCGATGGAGATGCGGTCTGGGCCAGCCGCCGCCATGGCGCGGACGTTTTTCAGGGTAATGCCTCCCGAGACTTCCACCAGTGCGCGTCCGTCGATGAGTTTCACCGCTTGCTTGACCATGGCGGGGGTCATATTGTCCAGGAGAATGATGTCAGCCTTGCCAAGAAGGGCGTCGAGAACTTCCGATAACGATTCCACTTCGACAATCACAGGTTTGTCTTCGGACGCTATTGCTTGGGCCATACGGCAGGCTGTAAGGACAGCCGGCTTTTTGTTTTTCATCAGGGCCAGATGATTGTCCTTGATCAAAATACCATCACCGAGCGAAATACGGTGATTCGTTCCTCCGCCAAGTGACACCGCCCATTTCTGAAGAGCTCTCCAGCCTGGGAGCGTTTTTCTTGTATCCATAATGGTGACCGGATAGCCATGAACGGCGTGGCAGAAACGACTGGTCAGGGTGGCGATCCCGGAGAGATGTTGGAGGAAGTTCAGGGCCACTCGTTCAGCCATTACGATGGAACGCCCATCACCCTCGATCCGCAATAGGACATCTCCACTTTTGGCATGCGACCCATCTCGTCGTGATGGAGTCAGCTTGAGTGAGGCATCTACTGCGATAAATGTTTGAATGGCCGCTGCCATCCCTGCAACGACGAGGGGCTGTTGGGCGATGATCCTGGCGCGGGCAGGGGTAGGTTCGGGAAAAAGCACCGTGGTTGTGATGTCGCCTTGGGCGAGGTCTTCTTCGAGTCCCATCCGGACCGCACGTCGAATGTCAACAGCCGGCAGCGCCACCATGCTTAGGCTCCCAGCATCGTGCGCAGCTGCTCTTCGCTGCTGGTTAGCATGGCGCGGTCACGAGAGAGCGCGCGGAGGCGGTTCTGATGGTCAGTGAGCACTTCTGGTGGAGCTTTTGAGACAAAGTCGGCATTTTTCAGCTTGCCATCGAGTCGCTGGGACTCCTTGTCGGTTTCTGCGATCTGTTTCAGGAGGCGGTCGAGCGCTTTCTGGAGGTCCACGCCACCCTCGACGGACACGCCTACTGTGGCGCCGTCTGTGACGAGCCGGAGTACATTCGATGTCGGCCACTGTGAGATAGGAAAGAGCGAGATCCGTCCTCGTCCGAGATGTGCGAGATCCTGCTCAAGCGCAACCATTGTCGCACTCACTGCTGGCTCCTCATGGGTCACAAAGACACATACCTCTTGGCCCGGTGGATAGTTGAGGAGCACGCGAGCGGTCCGGATCAGACCGATGCTCTGCTCAAAGAGGCGAAATGTTTTTTCTGCAGACGGCTCGTGCCACTGTGTCTGAGGGACCGGATAGGATTGGGTCACGATGGTCTCACCCTCGTGAGGTAAGGTCTGCCAAATCTCTTCGGAAATAAAGGGCATGAAAGGATGAAGTAGTCGCAAAAACACTTCAAGCGTTTCTTGGAGCGTCCGTCTGGTTGCAGAACCTTGAGGATGCAGAGGGTCCTGTAGGACAGGCTTGATCAATTCAAGGTACCAATCGCAGTACTCGTGCCAGAAGAATTGGTAAAGAGCATTAGCCGCTTTATCAAACCGATAGGCTTCTAGCTCCATCGTCACAATCCGGATGGTGTCGTTTAGCCGGCTTCGTATCCATAGACCGGGAAAGGACCGATCGTCCAGAGGTTGTGATTCTTTTACGACGGCAAGGTGCATGTGAGTGAAGCGGGCGGCATTCCAGATCTTGTTTGCAAAGTTTCTGTAGCCCTCGATCCGTTCCTCTGCGAGTTTGATGTCGCGCCCCGGTGAGGCCATCGAAGCGAGTGTGAAGCGGAGTGCGTCGGTGCCGAACTGCTCCATCACATGCAGCGGATCGATGACGTTGCCTTTCGACTTACTCATTTTCTGCCCTTCGGCATCGCGGACCAAGGCATGGATGTAGACGTCGCGGAAGGGAACATCGCCCATGAATTTCAGGCCCATCATGATCATGCGGGCGACCCAGAAGAAGAGAATATCGAGTCCGGTGACGAGGGTCGAGGTCGGATAGTATGTCTTCAGATCGGGAGTTTGTTCCGGCCATCCTAGTGTAGAGAAGGGCCAGAGAGCGGAAGAAAACCAGGTATCGAGAACATCGGGATCTTGAATGAACTGTTGGCTTCCGCATCCAGGGCAGGTTGATGGAGCAGTCTTTCCGACAATCGGAGTCGCCCCTTGGAGAATCGTCAGCCGCAGGGATTGAGTGGCTGAGGCCGTCGCCGCAGTCTCCTCAATAATCAGCCCTTTGTTACAGTTGCGACAGTACCAAGCAGGAATCTGATGCCCCCACCAGATTTGTCGTGAGATACACCAATCTTTAATATCCCTCATCCACCCGAGGTAATTGTTTGTCCATCCTTCTGGAATGATTCGGATCCGTCCGTCCTCGACCGCTTGGATTGCGGGCTCGGCCAGGGGTTTGATCTTTACGAACCACTGAGGAGAGAGATAGGGCTCGACCACGGTTTTGCAGCGGTAGCATTTTCCAATGGCCATTTTATGGTCATCGACTTTCGTGAGGAGCGCGCGATCTTTCAGGAGCTGCTCAATTTTTGGCCGTGCCTTGATGGCGGGAAGGAATGCGATTGCCTCAATGACGGCTTGATCGACGTCGGCAATTTTGAGCCCCTCGGGATCGAGCAGGGCCTGATGGTCGAAGATGGGAAGGCGCGGCAGCCCATGCCGTTCGCCAGCTTCAAAGTCGTTGAAGTCATGCGCGGGGGTAATTTTCACAGCGCCGGTGCCGAACTCGCGGTCGACGAGGATCGCATCGCCCACGATTGGAATCGTGCGATTCGTGAGGGGGAGACGGACTCGTTGCCCGATCAGTCGATTGTACCGGGGATCTTCTGGATGCACCGCCACCGCGGTGTCGCCGAACATGGTTTCTGGTCTCGTCGTCGCGACGGTGAGACGAATCGTTGGGTCCTGTTCGAGCGGGTATTCGATTGAATACAGTTTTCCTTTGATGTCTTCGTGTTCGACTTCGATGTCCGACAGAGCAGTCAGACAGCGCGGGCACCAGTTGATCAGCCGCTCGCCTCGATAAATCAGTCCGTCTTCATAGAGACGCACAAAGACTTCCAAGACGGCTTTCGATAGCCCCTCGTCCATTGTGAATCGCAGACGGTCCCAGTCGCAGGACTCTCCTAGTTGTTTCTGTTGACTGATGATCGTGTTTCCAGAGGTGGCCTTCCATTGCCAGACGCGTTCGATGAAGCGTTCGCGTCCCAGGGACTCCCGAGAAGTGCCTTCGGCCATGAGCTGTTTTTCCACGACGTTCTGCGTGGCAATCCCGGCATGATCGGTACCGGGTAGCCAGAGCACATTGCGGCCTTGCATACGTCGCCAACGGATCAGGATATCTTGGAGCGAATGATTCAGCGCGTGGCCGACGTGAAGTGAGCCTGTGACGTTCGGCGGGGGAATTACGATGCTGTAGGGTTGGCCGGGATGGGCCGGCGAGGCGTGGAAATAGCCTTTCCGGCTCCATGCCTCATACCAACGTGTTTCGACCGCCTTGGGATCGTAGATTTTATCAAGTTGAGGTGTGGTCAAGAACGCTTCCCCAGTCTAGCCGAGCAAGACAGGCTGAGGTCGAGGTCAAGGTTGAGCGAAAACCTGACTTTTCTCATCTCAGCCTTGGCCTCAGCCTTAACCTTCCGATAACGCTGGCGGACTTTTCCAGCATCTTGTTAGAAGTGCGGGGCATCTTAGCATGCAGGTGCTGGCCTCTCAAGGCGACGTGAGGTACACACATAGCTTGAGGGGTGTCGAGCCGTGTGTTATACAGATTCGCACAGGGCGAGGGGTTCGATCCGCTTCCACTTTTTACAATTGGAGAGACTATGGCCACCGGGCGTGAAAAAGACCGCAAGACGAGAAAGAAGCATCGGAAGAATGTCGAACGGGTGAAGGCACTGGCGACAGCCAGGCGGAGTAAGGCGAAGAAGGTCAAGAAGGGGTAAGTTCGGAGCGGAGGCGAGAGGCCTACGCGGCTTGGGTGAGGCGAACGATCTCTGCTTTGATCTGCTCTTCGGCTAGATTTGGCACGAGACGCAGAACAGCCTGTTCGACCTGCTCGCGGGCTGTCGCCCGGACGAGTGCTTCGGCCATTTCAGCGGTCTGTTTGGCAGCAGCCTGTTGGATCTCCTCCTTGATGAGTCCCTCAAGCGAACCGAGTTGTTCCCGAACCATATCGGACAGTGCGGTGCGAACAGCATTGATTTCTTCGCGGACGAATTGATCGATGCGCTCTTTGATCACGGGGTGCGCGGTTTCGAATACGCTCTGTCGAATGATGGGTTGGAGGAGGGACATGTCCCGTGAGAGCACCTTCGGGAGTGCCATCATGATCAATGGTTCAAGCATCTGAGCCAGCCGTTCTTCCGAGAGGGAGGCATCCATATGTATGCGCACCTCTGTTTCTACGGCTTTGCCCACAAGGGTTGCCAGATCTTTCCCCACCATCTTGGGGAGCAAGTCGGCAATCTTTTTTTCCGTCCGTTCCGACATGGAGTGAAGAAGTTGATCGAAGAGGCCCTTCATCGCCTCTTCCGGTCCAGGTGTCGATGCCTGCTCCTCTTCTTCCTCAGTCAGACTGTCATCGGCGAAAGCTTCATCATCGGAGTCCGTCGTATTTGAGACTGGAGGCCAGGAACGAGATTTTTTCTTTGTTTCGTTCGTTCTAGATGCCTGCTGTGTCTCCAGATCCTTGATCAAATCGATGAGGCTCTCTGACTGAAACGGTTTACTGAGAAAGGCTTTTACCCCCAGTGAACGTAAGTGGGCCTCATCCACACGATCTGAAGAACTGATCAGGGAGACAATATAGGTTTCTGCCAGGTTGTCCAGCTTGTGGACTTCTTTACAGAATCCCGAAAAGGTCATGTTCTCCAAATGATAATCTGCAATGATGAGATTCGGGCTCATCCGGCGTGCCGCTTCCAAGGCTGCGGGGGCATCCTGGAACCCCTGTACCTCGCACCCTTCTTGCTTCGAAATATGCTCGACCAACCGGCGGACGGCGGGACTACTATCAACGACAAAGATGGTTGAAGACACCTAACCCTCCAATGTTATTGAACTATATCGAAGCTAGCAGTGAGGGTATTCTTTGTCAAGAAATCGCACGATAGGTACGCATTTTGACTTCGGATTTTTGAACTGACTACAATTGATTGGAAGCCAGGCGAGGGGCACGAGGCGAGAGGGAAGACCGCCCTTCTGTTCACCCCTAGCCTCTAGCCGTGCGCTTCTCGCCTGAACACTGGCGGTTGCAGTAGAAGCCTTCGTGAATGATGCGGGTTAGTAGGATTTGTACGACCAATGAAGACGCCAATCCACGTCATCTTTTTTGATGCAGCCGAGACGCTGTTTCATGTCAATGGTTCGGTAGCGGGCATCTACCTCACGCATGCAGTTCAGCACGGGTTTCGGCAGACTCCAGATTCGCAGGCATCGATTACGCAAGCCTTTCAACGTGCCTTTCGCGATGCGTCGCCACCGGTCTTTGCCGCAACGGATCCTATCGAGTTAAAACGATGTGAACGGCTCTGGTGGTTCGACATCGTGCACAACGTGTTTTATCGCGTCGGGATGTTCGAACGGTTCGATGAATTCTTCGAGCAGGTCTTTCAGGTGTTTGAAGATCCTCGCTCCTGGGCGTTGTTTCCTGAAACTCTTGCCGTGCTGACCAGGTTGCGCGAAGAGGGGGTCGAGCTGGGGATCGTGTCCAACTTCGATTCCCGGCTCTTTCCTGTGATGCGGGGACTCGGCATCGACCGGCTCTTCGATACCGTGACGATTGCAAGCCTCGCCAGGGCCGCCAAGCCGGCGTCGAAGATTTTCGAGCTTGCCCTGGAGAAACATGCAGCCGATCCAGATGAAGCAATGCATGTGGGTGACAGTGTCCGGGACGATGTGGAGGGTGCGATCAGGGCCGGGCTGACCGGCGTGTTGCTGGATCGAACAGGGCGCTCTCAGACCTTGGGTGGGCACGTGATTCGGACGTTGGACGAGCTCCTTCCGCTGGTGATGGCCTCAAAGAAGTAGAGGAACCAGATCTTTTGCGCGGCCTTGCAGCGAGAGGTCAACCAGGTTCGATTGCGGGGTGCTTTCGAGATTGATCTCGATGACCAGCGCGCCGACTTCCTTCGCCACTGACGCAAATCCTGCTGCTGGATAGACGACTCCCGATGTGCCGATCACAAGGAGGAGGTCGCAGGCTTGCAGGGCCTCGTCACAGTGGCGCAGGTCTTCCTCCCAGAGCGACTCCCCAAACCAGACGATATGAGGCCGGAGCAGTGCATGGCACAGGCTGCATGTTGGCAGGAGGGGAAGAGGGATCTCCCGGTTTTCCGAAATGACGCCACAGCCTGTACAGCGAACCTTCCAGATGTTACCGTGAATTTCGGAGAGCCGTTGTGAGCCGGCGGTTCGATGGAGCCCATCGACATTTTGCGTGATTAGCCAGAAGGTATCGTGCGTGCGACGTTCAAGTTCTACGAGGGCGAGGTGGGCAAGATTCGGCTGTTTCGTAGCGATCAATTCACGCCGCCAGTTGTACCATTCCCAGACCAGCCGCGGGTTCCGCTCAAAAGCCTCCGGAGTGGCGAGATCCTCTGCGCGAAAGTTGCGCCACAAGCCGTCCGTTCCGCGAAAGGTCGGCACGCCGCTGTCGGCAGAAATGCCGGCTCCTGTAAGGACAGTCACATTCTTAGCGGACGTGAGGTGTGTGCGGGCGAGGAGGATCTGATCGTCGGTGGCCATGGGCGGATTGGTAACTGCTCAGGTGTTTAGGCTGAAGGAAAAAAGTATCTCGCAAGGCATGAATCAAGCCATTCAATGCCTTCTCGGTTCTACGACCATGGGTTCAAGCAGAGTGAATCCTCGTTGCGCAAGAAGCCCAACCCCTAAAAGCCTTTAGCCTATCTACCTGATTGTTGCGCGAATTGTACCGTATTTCGAGCCGACGAATCAGCGTGATATAGTACGCGTCCGCTATCTTTGTGAGGTGCATGATGAAACAGATTCTCATGGTGGGGGCTGGATCAGTCGGTGGATTCTTCGGCGCACATTTAACGAAAGCGAATCTCTCTGTGTCGTTCCTGCTACGGCCCAAGACGCTCGCAGCCGTGAAGCAGAATGGCCTCACAATCCGCAGCGCCAATGGCTCCTTCACGGTGCATCCGCCGGCCGCTTCCGATCCGCGGGATCTCCCGAAGCCGGACCTGATTATCCTCTCCGTGAAAGCCTACGATCTGGATGAGGTGCTGAGCCAGATCGAGCCGGTCCTGACCGATAAGACAGTCATCTTGACCCTACAGAATGGGGTCGATACCGAAGATCGCATCCTGGCGCGCGTTCAACGGGACTGTGTCGTCGGTGGTATCGCGTACATCTATACCAAGATCGCGGAGCCCGGCGTCATCGACCATTATAAGAAAGGGGCCGTGGCGATCGGGGAGCTGATGGGAAATCAAAGCGCTCGTCTGCTGGCCATCGCGGATCTGTTCAAGCAGGCGGGGATTCCTTGTCAGCTGGTCGACGATATTCGGCGTAGCAAGTGGGAGAAGCTGTGTTGGAATTGCGTCTTCAATCCCTTGACCGTGATGATCGACGACAAAGTCGCCAAGGCACTCGATCACCCCGAAATGCTGGGAGTGATCCACCAGATCGTGGGTGAAATCGTGGCGGTGGCGGCCAGCGCGAAAGTGCCGTTAGCTCCAGATATGGCGGAGAAAGTGGTCCGTTGGACGAGCGAGATACGGGATATACATACCTCGATGTACGACGATTGGAAGGCCGGTCGGCCGACCGAGATCGACTTTCTGAACGGGTATGTCGCAAAGCTCGGGCGCAAATTCGGCATTCCGACGCCATTGAACGACCTGCTGACGGCGGTGATCAAGACTATCACCGAGCGGGATCGAACCGGTCCCGGTATCGTGCGGATCGACGGGGCTGTGGTTCAGCCTGTCTCGCTCGATCGTGCCGGGATTGCATCGTTGCCGGCAGAACATCAGATCGATATTTCGACGGTGATGCCAGACATGATAGGGAAAGGAATTCGCGTGAAGGGTCTGCTCGATATTCCCGCGCTGTCCATCGGGGCTGACCATGTCACTTTTCATGCCTCAGACGGGAACTATTCCGCCTGCCTCACGCTCCAACAGGCGAGAGAGTACGGGGTACTCGTCTATGAACTCGATGGAGCGGCATTGCCGGGATCGAAAGGCGGTCCGTTCCGGTTGGTGACACCAGGTCTCGGAGATCTCTGCGCCAACGTGAAGGGGGTCGCGAGGATCGAGGTCAACATCGGAACCGGAACAGATACGCGGCCAACGAATTGTTAACGACTGGTTTGTCTGGTTGATTTGCTTCATCTGGTTCGTTTCGTTCAACCAAAAAAACCAGACAGACCGGACAAACCAAACAACGGTTTTCCTCGTTGAGAAGCCTTTGAACCGACACGATAATCACGGAGAATGTGCGGGCTGGTTTCGCGTAGTATGCCGGTCAGTATACTCAATAGTTAGGCTATGCGGATGCGAGCATGAATTCGATTGAACAGGATCTGCGTTCGTCCTTCTTTGAAAGGGACAAGTGGCGACTGAACCGCTGCCTAGCGCCTGGGATGAGCTGCACAGCCACTGCAATAAGAGCCCATTCACTTCAGAACTCACGGGTACTCGATCTGCTTGTTCGAAATGATCACGTGAAGGGTCTTGCACATAGAATTGATAGGGAAACGGGGCCATCTATTTTCTTCGATGACATTGGACGAAATTGCGCTACAACGTTCACGGGCTTTTGCTCCGAGCATGACTCCGAGATGTTTCGGTCGATTGACGCGAACACCTTTTCCTCAACCGACTCTGAACACTTATTTTTGGTTGCATTTCGTGCTGTGGCGAGAGAGGTTCACGCTGTGATGGAGGGCGCCATTAAGATCCAGTCGGGATACGTAAAGCGCATAGAGCTGGGCATAGATAGAGGTGAGGAGCCTAGCCCAGCGGGCAAGCTCGCCGTTGAGCACATGCTAAAGGCTTACCAGGAGTATAGGTACAAATGCCGTTTCGATGAAGCCTACGTTTCCAGGCAGCACGACAGCGTCGCACACGATGTAATCAAGATCCGTCATGAAGAGCCGACAGTAGCAGTATGTTCGCTCTTCTCCATCGATGGCGTTTCCAGAGGCGGTGATTGGGTTCGAGTGGCGCTCAACGTCTTGCCAATTAACGTATATGAATCGATCGCGGTGTTTAGTTATCTACCAGAAGACTCTGCACTGGCGAGGTCAACATTGAGTCCGATCTTGAATTCCAACAGCCACTATCAAAAGTACCTGCTCTCAAAACTGATACTCAACAATTGCGAGAACTTTGTTATCTCCCCAGCGTACTACGAAAAATGGAACGCTAAAAAGAAGGATGTGATTATAGACTACTTCAAAAGAACGCTGCTCACGGGGAATCTTGAGGTTGAAAATGAGTGTTTGTACTTGTTCTAAGCTGCGCAGCAAGACGTTCCCGCCGACTATCCCGTCTCCGATTCGCTACGTCGGGGCAGTGGCTAAGTTTGAGTGTTAGGCAAGGAAGCGGGGAGAGTATTGAAAACCCTCAGGTGGATCATGGTACTGCCATCGGCCGCGGTGTGCGGCTATCTTGCGTACTTCGTAGGAGGCTTCATCAACAACGTATCGATCACGTTGTATCTTGGGGCACCCCCGGAAGGTTGGCTGAAGGTTACCTTAGACGTCATGACGCATATTTATTTGGGTGCTGCATTCACGTATTCCGCCGTTCGGATTGCGCCTTCAGCTCCCAAGTATGTTGCGCTCGTAACCTCAGTGCTGCTCCTGGTCTTTGTCGGCCTCTCTCTTTGGTCTTCGTTCGTCATCGGAAAGTTTTATGCGTTACCGGCTCTTGGTGGTGTTCTGTTTGGTGGTGCTGCCGCAGTACTTGCGACGTTTGCTGGTGAGATCGTGCCGTACGATGCCAACAGACTGAGAAATCTTGGGCGTCAGGCGTGAGTGTTGACTTATTGGTGCGAGGGCTTCTTATGAAAGAAGATCGCCGACGGATTCTCCGAAAGCAGCAGCCAGCGGAGCAGGATACATTCGATTGCGATGCCTGTGAGGGCTAGTCAGATTCCAATGGTATCTAACTAATCTCTTTTCACCTGTCCGGACTGGAGCGAGGCGACCAGCTTCATCGTCGCATGCCACCTCCTGCTCTCATCTATCGCCGTAAATTCAACATTGAAGAGGCACGGTTCGAATAGTTGATCTCCATCTTGCTTGCGCGAGGTTAACATATTTGTTACTCTTCGATGGTGGATTATACGATCTCTTATTACAGCGATGTCGTGCAGACCGAGATCCTGGACCTGCCCGATACGTTGGCGGCGAGATATATTGTGCTTACTCGACGAATGGTTGTACTCGGCCCAAACTTGGGAGCACCGCATACCAAAGCCTTTGGCGACGGTCTGTTCGAGTTGCGACTGAAAGGTGCCGAAGGCATTGCGCGCGTATTCTTCTGTACGCTAGGCGGCAAACGAATCGTCATGCTGCATAGCTTTATCAAGAAGTTGGACAAGACGCCTTCTCGCGAGCGTGAGATCGCTGAGGCACGGCTGAAGGAGGTCAAACATGGATACGCATGATCAACTCGTCAAGAAGCTCATGCGCCGCCCGGGTGTACGCGCAGAGGTGGAACGTATTGAGCGCGAAGAGTCCGTGCTGCTCGATGCCTTGCTCAAGGCGCGGCAAGAAGCGGGGCTTACTCAAGGACAGGTGGCAGCTCGAATGGGGACACACGCTCCCGCTATCGCTCGTCTGGAGCGGGCGCTTGCCAGTGGAAAGCATTCTCCATCGATTGCGACGTTGCGCAAGTACGTCAAGGCTTGCGGCAAGCGCCTGGTGCTCCGAGTCGCATGAGGCTACCCGATCCATTCGATCGAGTAGACAATTTGAGAAAAAAAGGGGGCGCGCCGTTAGGCACGCCCCCTGATCTTTGTGCAGTCAATAAACTGAAACGGTTACTTCAATGCGTCAATGCCGGCGCCGAAGTTAATGTGAAAGGCTGCTCCATTCATCACTAGAGCCGGAACTGACTTGACACCGGCTGCTTCCGCTTCTTTCACTCGCGCTTTGTTCGTGCCGAGATGGACGTGTTCCACGGTATATTTCGCTGGATCAAGGGCGTTCGCGACGCTTTGCTCGGCTGCGACACATACCGGACATCCTGCGTGATAGAAAATTGCTTTTGTTTTCATGATAATCTCCTTTCAAAGGTAATGGTTTGATTGAGGTTGCTGTAACCATAATAACGTAGAAACAACTCTACGCTCAGAGCCGCAGGTACGTTTCAGTTTCCCCGCGACCCTGCCGGATAACCTACTGACAATCTGACAATGAAAGCAACAGAAAAATTACCGCCCCCAGTGCGCGACTTCCGGCTGGTTTCTCTTGTCTATTTGGTTTGTTTGGTTGGTTGAACCAGACTAACCAGATAAACAAAACAAACCAGATGAACCAGACAGACCGGGCTAGTGGATGACCTGAATTGCTTTCCACCGTTCCGATCGGTAACGCCAGAGTAGCAACCCCATTCGGACCGTCCAATCCGCGATCATGGCGCTCCACACGAAGAGTACGTCGAGTGCGAGCCAGGGCCCTGCGATGGCCGCGAGGGGCAAGCGGATTCCCCACATGCCGACTGTTGTTGCCACCATGATGAACCGAGTGTCACCGGCTCCACGTAACGATCCGGCTAGGACCATGGTGAGGGCGAGCGGCACTTGGAGGATGGCGACGATGCGTAGGAAGACCGTCCCGAGTTCGACGACGGCTTCGTCGCTGGTAAAGGCACGGAGCAGTACATAGGGGAAAAAAAAGAACAGCACGCCCATTGACGCCATCGCGATACCGGCCAGGCGATTTGCCTCCCAGTTTTCCAATTTGGCCCGGACATATTTTCCTGCGCCGATACTCTGCCCCACCATCGTGGCTGCTGCGATCGCGAAACCATATCCAGGCAGGAACGAGAGGGATTCGATCGACAAGCCGACTTGATGGGCGGCGTAGGTCACAGTGCCGTAGAGCAGGACGATCTTGGTGTAGAGAATAATCCCCGCCTGTTGAAATATTCGCTCACCGGAAACCGGCGCGCCAATCTGCCAGGTGGAACGCAAGAGATCGTGTCGTATCTTGAGTGACTTCCTAAAGAGCTTTCGGCAGGCCCAGAGGAGGTAGGCCACGCCCGTTCCTTCCGCCACGCCAGCTGCCACGGCCGCGCCGGTGATACCCAAGGCAGGAAAGCCCCAGAGTCCGTAGATCAGTGGATAGGCGATCGTCAGATACAGCAGATTCACCGCGATCAAGGCGTACATGGGAGTTTTGGTGTCTCCGGTGCCTTGTATGATCGAAGAGAGGACTTGCAAGAAGATCGTGAAGGGAATGACCAGGAAGATGAAGTTCGAGTAGGGAAGGGCCAGCGAGATGACGTCGTGTTCTGCTCCCAAGAGCTCCATGGTGACACGATTCAGGGACCATCCGAGTGCCACAAGCGAGCAGGACACAATTGCGGTCAATCCGAGGAGATGCGTGGCGGCTTCTCCGACGTCTTTGGTGCGGCGAGCGCCCCATAATTGGGCGATGAGGACATTGGCGCCCACCGATAATCCAGAGATGAGTGTAGTGGCGATGAAGGCCAGCAACTGGCCGAGTCCCACTGCCGCAATGGATGTGGCGCCGAGACCACCGACGAGGAAGACGGCGGCGATGCCTTCTGTGCGTTGAAGCAGGGTGCTGATCGTGACCGGTAAGGCAAGGGTCAGGACGGACTTTCTGATCTGTGCAACACGGGACGCCATGGCGGCCATCCTAGCAGGATGCTGAAAAAAACCGCCAGCTTGGAAAAGGCTGAGGTTAAGGTTGAGGCTGAGAGAGGATCTGACTGTCCTCATCTGAGCCTTAGCCTCGATCTCAGCCTTCCTTGCGTGGCTATTCTGGTGGACAAACATGTGTCAGCCCGATTAGTGTCATCTCATCATGACGGATCTCAACGATCTCTCACCCGCTCCTGTTCCGAAGGCCCCGCGCCTGTCAAAGTCGAAATTCCTGTCCGGCCTTCAATGCCACAAGCGTCTGTACCTCGAAGTCCATGATCCTTCTCTTGCGACCAAGCCGGATGTAGCGACTCAGGCGATGTTCGACATGGGAACAGAAGTCGGGGAGTTGGCTCGGACTCGCTTTCCAGGCGGAGTATTAGTGACAGCGGGCTATCGCCAGACAGAGGCCGCTCTCGCGCAGACGGCTGAACTGGTCCAGGATCTCACCGTGCCGGCCATTTTCGAAGCGGCGTTTTTGCACAGTGGGGTGCTGATTCGCGCGGATGTGTTGGAACGTGTCGCGACTGCTGAGGGACAGCCCTGTGGCTGGCGTTTGATCGAGGTCAAGTCTTCTACGAAGGTCAAAGACGTGCATCTCGAAGATCTCGCCGTGCAAAGCGAAGTGATACTGGGCGCAGGGCTGACGCTTGTCTCCATCGGTCTCATGCATATCAATACTGGATATTTGTATCGAGAGGGAGCGATCGATCTGACAGAGTTATTTGCGATTCAGGATCTGTCCGAGGCGGTGGCTCAACGACGGGCTGCGGTGCCTGAGCGGTTGGCCACGATGAGTCGTATGTTGCTCCAGACGCAACCCCCTGTCATTGAGCCGGACCGGCATTGTCATACGCCCTACGATTGCCCCTTCTGGGAACATTGCACCAAAGACAAACCGGCGCGGTGGATTCATTACTTGCCTGGATCGAAGCAGGTGGTCAGTCAGTTGACTCAACAGGGGGTGACGACGATCGACGAGATTCCAGCCGGCACAAAGCTGTCGCCGGTTCAGCGTCGTGTGAAAGAGAATGTCGAGTGGGTGTCGGAGAAATTGGGCGCTATGCTCAAGACTGTGCGGTTTCCCGTCCATCATCTGGATTTCGAAACAGTAATGCTGGCAGTTCCACGATTTCCGGAGACGCGTCCGTATCAAGCGTTACCGGTGCAATGGTCGAACCACATCGAACAAGACCACGGTGACATCGTGCATCACGAGTACCTGCACGGAGAGGGGACTGACCCGCGCAAGCAGTTGGCCGAAGCCTTGCTGGAGTCGCTTGGAAGCAAAGGGAGTATTTGTGTCTACTCGCCCTATGAAAAGTCTGTGATCGAGCAACTAGCCGAAGCTCTTCCTTTGTTGCGTACCGCTCTTCGCGCATTAGTAAAGCGCATCTGGGATCTGCATCCAATTGTGCGCGATCACTACTACCATCCACACTTTGACGGTTCTTATTCACTCAAAGAAATTCTTCCTGCTCTCGTCCCATCGATGGGGTATGACGACCTGGCCATCAAAGAGGGAGGTCATGCCGCCAGTCAGTATTACCGCATGGTTTTCGTCGAAACGGATTGGGTTGAACGGGCAAAAATCCAAGAAGCGTTGCTGGCCTACTGTAAACGCGACACGCTTGCGATGGTCGAACTCAGGCGAGCGTTGAAGGAAAAAGCGCAGACGAAAGGCTGAATCGGTTGGAACCCAGGTGCGGGGTGAGGGGCGTGAGGCTAGGGGGGCTAGAGGAAAGAGCCGTGTGTTTCCGACCGGAAGTCTTCCCCCCTAGCCTCTGGCCACTTGCTTCTCGCCCAGGCAGCGCGAGCGACCTTGGTTTTGGCGGAGAGGGTGGGGATCGAACCCACGGTCCCGTTGCCAGGACAGCAGTTTTCGAGACCAAACGGAGACGAAAATAGAGAACGAAGCAATCCCTTGCCAGGAGCCGAAGTCCAGCGAGGGGAGCGGGGAATAGCGTTTCTTGGTTATTGCATCCAGTTGCGCTGGGTGTGAGGGGTCTGAGGCCTAATGGTTACACAAAAGGTTACACTGACGGTGATACCGTCAGCAACGTTGATGGCGGTGGGCGGTATCTTTTCCCCTGTTCGCTAAGGCATCCATTTGCAAGCCGAAGGAGGACTCCATGAAGGACGAAGGACAACGGCCCTGGCGACCACGGAAGAGTGGCGTCCTGGGCAGAGACCGGACTGATCCGGTGTCAGTAGCCCTCGACGTGGCGCGGCATGTAGAACGGCTTAACTGGGAGCACCCGCTGCCGGAGGAGAAGCAGGATTATCGGAAACGAGGCGTCAAGTCCGCGATCAAGAACGGGCGGGTTGGCAACAAAGCGTGGAGCTTGTCGATGAACATGAAGAAACTAGCGAAGTGGCGGTGGCAACCCTGGACTAAAGGATGGCCGCCTCGGCCTCGACGGGTGAAGAGCCTGGCAGACATCATTTACGTCCGTCTCCAGGCTGAGAAACGGGCGCGGCAAGGCTGATGTCGTCGCCGCCTGAATTGACGCGAGCCGAGGCGATCGAACACATCCTGACCGATGCTGAACACGAACGGATGCGGGCGGTGCTGTCATGGAAATATCTGCTTGAACGCGGCGAGTACCCGACTCGCAACCATCTTCGGCAGTATGTCAAAACAGCCGGCGTGGTGAGCGGGTTGTCATTCCGCTGCTCCACCACTGCGCCATCTGTGGGTCAGGACTTCTTTGCGGTCTTCTTGGGGGGCTGTCTTTGGAACAGACAGAATTTGCTTGGTGGCTTGCTGGAAGCGTTAAAACGGCGTGAGTTGATGTGACATAGACGTAGCTGCACCCTGAAGCGTCTTTTTGCTTGCCATAGTACCAACAGAATCCGTAAGCGATCTGCGCCAACAGCTCGCTCCAGGTGAAGTGTCTCTTAACACTTTTCACTGGAGGGGCGCAAGATGGTTACATATCCTCGATGCTTAGGAATTAAACAGCTTCAAAGTGTTCTTCGTGAGAAACTCTGGATGATGATGTCGTTCTACGGTGACGAGAGTGGCACGCACGACAAACTTGGCATGCAACCTGGCTCAGATGTCGTTGCCGTGTCTGGATACTTGGGGTGGGATCACGATTGGAAGCGTTTCGAGATACGGTGGAGGAACTGCCTTAACAAGTATGGCGTTGAGGAATTCCACATGGCGAGGTTCCGCCGTAAAAAAGAATTGCCATATCGCAAGTGGTCTGACGCGAAGCGCGAAGAATTCCTCCATGCGCTCATAAAAATTGCTCGAAGGCATTCCTATATTGGCATTGGTGGATTAGTGGTGTTAGAGGACTATAATCGGATCGTACCGGATAATCTTAAGCGGGAACACAAACATCCCTACTATTTCTGTTTTCAAATGCTGATCGATCTTCTCTTGCCAGAACTAGAAGAATTCGATCCGCCCCTCCCGCATGGTCAGAAAGTTGCCTTCATCTTTGACCAAAACCAGCAGTTCGCAGACAATGCAAAAACATCATTTGATGTTATCAAAAAGCTACGCGACAGGCGTGACCGCATGGGCTCTCTTACTTTCGGATCACGAACAGACTATATCCCACTACAGGCTGCCGATCTCATTGTGTATACGGTACGAGATCATTTATCTCGTCTGAAAAAAGGGGAGACCCGCCGCGATTGGACTGCTGCCCTCGCGCAAAAGAAGAACCTAAAGATTCGATACTGTTCTCAGGAGAACTTGCAGAAGTACGTAGAGTTGTACAGCGAGGGTAGAATGAAGCAGGCCCTAAATGCGCTCAAGTAAACCGGAACTCCATGTCATCGCCGAAGCCAGCAATTCGGCATACGCTCTGTCATTTAGTTCCGCCATTCCCAAGGCGTCACCGGATCGGGCTTGGTCCACAGGCTTTCCTTCGCAATCAGTTTTTCTCGGTTGCCTTTAGCGCCGACGAGGTCAGCAAACGAACACGTTCGCTTTTGTCCTGAAGAGCGTTCATAAGCTCTGGAGTCGCATTCTGGTGTTGGCCATTCCGGAAATAGACGTTCAGTCCTGACAGGCGTAGAATTTAGCTCGTTTAGAACCTTAGAGGCCTGGCATGCGCCCGTCACACTTTGGCTCCTGTCTCTGGTGCATCTTGCTCGCCTGCCTCTACCTTTCCCTACCCACCATCACTTCTGCTGAAACAAAGACCCTTACCGCTGAGGGCACGTACACGATGGGCGATGGAGAGACACCCCTTGTCGCGGAATTGCGTGCCCTCCAACAGGCAAAACGGATGGCCGTGGAGCAGGCGGGCACTTATGTTCAAAGCTACTCCAAGACGAAGCACTATGAACTTACGTCGGACGAAATTGAAACCGTCTCTGCTGGACTCATTGAGGTGGAAGTTGTAGACAAGAGACGCCAGGTAGTCGGCGAGGGGATTCAGTTTTATGTGAAGATCAAGGCATCGGTGACCGTTGAAAAGGCCGATGAGCTTGTCTCCCGGCTCAGGCAAAAGTCCCCTGACGATTCACCCAACCTTGTGAGTGAATACAAGAAACTGAAGGACGACTATACCCGCCTTGCAACAGACATGGACACACTAAAACGACAGATGGCGGAATCGAAGGATGAGCAGGGGCAACGACTGACTATCAGTCAAATTGCAGAACAAATTGCAGAACAGGAGCGAAAATATAAGGCCAGAGAATCGTATGGCTGGTGCCTAGCCTCGGCGACCTCGGACTATAACTCCGCTGTTGCATGCCTAGATGACGTGATCCGGCTAGACCCAAGCTTTGCAGATGCCTGGGGTGTGCGGGGAAGTTACAGGCAAGCCCTGAGCCAGTATGAGGGCAGCCTTTCTGATTACACGGAGGCCATTCGGTTAGATCCCCAACCCGATCGGTATCATGAGCGAGGTGTAGTATTTGAGATGTTGAACAAGCCTGATCGTGCACTCATGGATGCAGATGAGGCCATTCGCCTTGATGATCATGCAGGCAATCTCTATCAATGGCGTGGCGTTCTTAATCTTGAGACAGGCCATTATTCAGAGGCACTCAGCGATTACACCAACGCAATTCGGCTAAATTCCGATACCTACAAGAACGATCCGCTTCTAGCAACACGCGCGCTGGTGGGGCTTTACGGAGACCGGGGCTTAACCTACAGTCGATCGGGCCAATACCAAAAGGCCATTGCAGATTTCACCAAGGAGCTTGAATTACTCGATAGCCTACAGAAGGATGTTGACGGCTCTCCTGAGGCTCAAACTACCGATCTTTTCGGTTTAAAGTGGCGCAAAACGAGAGGTCTCCTCAACAGAGGAAAGGCATATGGTCTTCTGAAACGGAACGATGAGGCTATGCGGGACTACAAACGAGCTTGTGCGCTGGGGGATTTGGCCCATGCGCTGGAAGATAAGCTCTATATGCCGGTGATTAGTAAGGAAGCGTGTGGCTTGCTCAAAAGCCGCTGAGGAAGACGCTTTGTGATGAGAACGCAACGTAGCCGCCTAGCCGAATTTATGCAAAACGATGGAGTGAGATTCTGGATTCAGTAGCGTAAGACCAACAGGAGCCCCCTAGCGCGACGGCGTGAAAACCCTGTCCTGCCAGGGATGGGGGTTCCCCCTACAAGCAGGAGTTCCCAGCAGGAGGGAATGTGTCCGCATCCAAAAGGCCTAAGGCACGGCCATACCCTTATCAAATTCCTCCAGTCACGCTCCCGCATGACGAGATTGTCCGTCATCTCAATGGCGGATATGTTGCAGAGTTTCTTAGAAATGAAGCCTTGCTCCGTTCCCCTGCCGTTCATCTCCTGTACAGACAAAAGGCTGATGATTCCACCCTATTTGGGATGTTCGGGATTTCGTGGCATGTTTTGAAAGGGTCCCACCACGAATGGTTAATGCTTCCGGAGAAATCATTTACGCATCTCACTCCTGAGTGGTATCGAGAAAAGGACGAACAGGCAAAGAGATTGAGGAATGACGGGTTTTCAATTTCGCCTCCGAGATTTCCAAGATATCTCGAAGAAAACCTCATAATTTCAATTAGCCCAGATGCACCTCCAGAGCGTGTACTTGCTGACCTAAGGCCCTTTCTCAAAGCACACTATGCGAAGAAACAGAATTTAAGACCGCAGACCTCCTTTAAGGTAAAGCTACAAATTCACTATCCAGACCCAGATTCACCTAGCAAAAAAAGCATTACTATGCCCGGTGGGCCTGGTTTCAAGCTCATAAAGAACCTGAAGGCTTGGCTGGATTACTTTCGTTGTTATGATCTCCGTCAGTTCCACTCAGATTGGTCTTTCGGTCAGATCGGGCAAAAGGTCTGGCCGTCAGAGCCCGTCAACAAGTCCAGAGAAAGAGCAGAAAAGGCTATTCTTCGGGCAACACGCATGATCAGCGCGGCAGAAAGAAACGAGTGGCCACCCACTAGCAGATTTTTATTCGGTGCGTCCACCAAGCCTTAACTCTCCCTATCTTTAATCAGCCGACACAGCATCTAAACCCTCCTGTCCCCATTTTCGCGGTTGAGTCTTGCCGACACAGGGCCTCACCTCCTCTGTCCCGATTTCACTTCTGAAAACTGAATGATAGCGTCGGGGTACTCATGAGCATCAGCCGACGCATTTCTGAAACCATAGGCGACCCATTCGGCCTGTCAGCAGCGGGGCAGCGTTGCTTTTGCTGTGGCGAGCTCTTATCGGACCCAGCAATTTTTTGGAGTGGCTTCCATGACGGAAGCGGAAATATCTACTTGCACGGAGAATGCGCACTGGCATGGATGCCTGGGCTACTGCGAGATGTGTGGGAGCTAAAACACGAAAAATGGAAAACGAAATGAATCCTTCTGAGCAAGAGAAGCGGAAAGACCAGGTCAGGAAGCGGTTATCAATGCGTGACTTACTTCGACACTATGGGCGTGAGTTGAACGCGCAAGGCTGGACTCAATGCCTAAAGCCGGAACGACATGCTCATGGAGATCAGCGGCTTTCCCTTCAAGTTCTCGGCAATGACCGCGTGAAGTGTTGGTCCCAGCAATGCTTCGCCGGCGATGACATTTTTGGTGTGATCGGAAAGATGGAAGGCTTGACCGAGTTCAAGGACCAGTTGAGACGGGCAGCGGAGATTGCCGGGATTAGTCCTGAAACGAAGGCGCAACAGATTCGGAAGGCGATTGCCGAATATCCCTATTGCGACGAGGCAGGAACGCTCCTCTTCAAAGTGGTGCGCTATGACCCGAAGGATTTTCGCCAATACCGACCCGATGGCAAGGGCGGATGGATCGGGAACTTGGACATGGTTCGACGAGTTCTCTATCGGTTTCCGCAAGTGCTGAAGGCCAAAACAGTCTTGATCGTGGAGGGCGAGCGGGACGTGGGTACGGCCTACCGACTTGGTCTGCCGGACGGCTGGGCAGCGTCGTCTAACCCGATGGGCGCGGGCAAGTGGAAAGATGAGTATTCGGAGTCTCTACGGGGCAAGCGGGTGGTGATTCTGCCGGATGCGGATGAGCCCGGACGGAAGCACGGGGAGCAGGTCGCTAACTCTCTCCAAGGGAAAGCGCACGACATTCTCCGGCTCGCACTCCCTGACGGAGTGAAGGACTTGAGCAAGTGGTCAGAGGCGGGCAGAACCCATGAGGACTTCCGAAAACTCTTGGAGGCGGCAGAGCCCTGGGTTCGCTTGTCCCCCAAAGTTCAAGCTGAAGCTGCGGAACAGTCGGCTGGTCCGGTTCTGGTTCGCTTGGCCGATGTTCAACCGGAGGAGATAACCTGGCTGTGGCCGGGCCGGATTGCACGCGGCAAGCTCACCCTTTTTGTCGGAGATCCTGGCGTAGGAAAGTCCATGCTGACGATGGACCTTGCTGCCAGAATCAGCCGGGCGGCTCCGTTCCCCGATGGCTCTCACGCTCCGAGCGGGTCCGTTATCATCCTCACGGCTGAAGACGGTCTGGCTGATACCGTGCGCCCACGGTTGGATGCGATGGAAGGCGATCCTTCGCGGGTCTTTGTGCTAACTGGCGTTCGGACTCCTACTGATTCTGCGCCAGGGTATTTCCAACTCACCACGGACCTGTCCCATTTAGAACACGCGATTACCGAGCACAATGCGGTGCTGGTGGTGATTGACCCCTTGAGTGCCTACCTGGGCGAGAAGGACTCGTACAAGGATGCTGAAGTCCGGCGCGTGCTTGGTCCTCTTGCGATGATGGCCGAACGAACCGAGGTGGCCGTGGTCGGGATCATGCACCTGAACAAGAACGAGCAACGGAAGGCTCTGTATCGGGCCTTGAATTCCATTGCTTTTGTCGCGGCGGCGCGTGCGGTCTTTGCGGTGGCTGAAGACCCCGATACAGAAGGGCGGGGGTTGTTTCTTCCGCTGAAGATGAACATTGCCTCCAAGCCTCCGGGGTTAGCTTACCGACTGGATGGACCTCGCATTGCCTGGGACACTGAGCCTGTCACGGCGGACGCCGAGAGTGCCCTTCGCGGAGCCGACTTGCCGGAGGAACGGGCTGAACGTGTGCAAGCGGGTGAGGTGCTCAGGGAACTCTTACAGGCTGGTTCGATGAAGGCGGAGGCCGTGAAGAAAGAGGCGTCCGTGGCCGGGGTTTCCGAGCGGACACTGTACCGGGCAAAGGCAGCGTTGAGAGTGAAAGCTCATCGGGTTGGGGGGCTTGGTTCTGCGGGATGGTGGGAGTGGAAGCTTCCCGATTCGAGGTTGACCCCCGATGCTAAGACTGCCAACTTGCCTAAGATTGCCACTCTTCCTCATAGAGAAAACGTGGCAGCCTTAGGGGAATCTGGCAGCCTTAGCCGTGTGGAGGAAGAGGTCTTTCCCATCGGAGCCCGTATCCGCTTCAACGGCGGGTTAGGCTTTGAGGAAACCGGAATCATCGAAGGATACACTACCTGGAACCAGTACCCCGGCAAGACCTGCTACCAGGTAAAAGGGCGGACCGTCCCCCATAGCCGAGTGCTGGGGGTGGAGGGGAACCCGTGAAGCTATCTATCCCTGCCAAGCCTCTCAAACGGCTCTACAGCCTCCCTGAATCGGCGATGTATTTGGGCCGGTCTACGTGGTCAGTTCGGCGGCTGATCTGGGCAGGTGAGCTTCCATCGGTGAGAGCCGGAGGCCGGGTCCATGTGGACGTGCAGGACATGGACGCCTTTATTGACCGGAACAAAGTGAAAGAGGAAAGTGCTGGTCTATCAGAAGAATCAGCTTGACAGCATTCCTTTGTGATGTTACCCTATACGGTAACATGAAGGTTAAGGCTATCCGAGAGCAGAGAGGGCTTTCTATCCGGGCACTGGCGGCCAAAGCGAAGATGAGTTTTACCTATCTCAGTAATGTGGAGAACGGGAAAGCCGATCCATCCTTGAGCACGCTGAGACGGATTGCGAAGGCCTTGAAGGTGAAAGTGGCCGATCTGCTGGACGAGTAGAGAACGGAGAGACGTGATGGGGATGTTGTATCGGCGCAAGAAGAAAGACCCGACAACGGGTGTGCTCGTAGAGCAGGGGCCCTGGTGGATGAAGTATTATGACGGCGGGAAGCCGATCTATGAAAGTACGGGCAAGGTGGAGAAACGAGAGGCGCTCGTTGTCTTACGACGGGCTGAGACCAAGGTAGCCGATGGACTGCGGGAAGGCCCAGCCGTCAAACGGACCCGCTTTGAAGACCTCATTGAGGAACTGAAAAACGACTATATCCTCAAGCAGCGCAAGACCTGGAAGCTGCGTGAGCAGCATCTTATTCACCTGAAGCCGGTTTTTGGAGGCATGCGAGCGAAGGCGATCACGACACCAAAACTTCAAGCCTACGTGGCTAAGCGGTTAGAAGCGGGAGCGGCCCCCGCCACCGTGAATAGGGAATTGGACTGTCTGCATCGCATGATGATTCTCGGCCAACGGCATACGCCCCCCAAGATCATCTTTATCCCACACTTCCCGCGACTCGCTGAAGACAATGTGCGGGAAGGGTTCTGCGAGCATGATGCCTACCTGTGCATTCGAGGCGCGGCCCCCTATCACATCCAGGTTGCGGTGACGATTGGATACTACTCAGGGATGCGAAAAGCGGAGATTCTCTCCCTCCAGTGGGAGAAGCACATGGACATGGAACAGCACTGTATCCGTCTGGAGCGAAAACAGACCAAAACCAACACGTCACGCGGTCTGTACATGACGGGCGATTTCTTGAAGGTGATGTTGAAGGCGAAGGAAGTACGAGATCGTGAGTATCCAACCTGTCCGTGGGTGGTTCATTTGAAGGGCCAGCGCGTGAAGAGTTTCGATCACGGCTGGACTGCCTTGATGAAGCGGCTAAGCATGTCAGGGGTTTTGTTCCATGATCTACGGCGAACCGGGGTGCGTAACCTCGTGAGGGCAGGGGTGCCGGAGACGGTCGCCATGAAGATCAGCGGGCATAAAACCCGCTCGGTCTTCGACCGGTATAACATTACCAGCGAAGAGGACTTGAAGGAGGCGGCCAACCGGCTGGATGCCTACATTCAGCGGAAAATGGTTACACTTCCGGTGACACTTGAGGAGACACCGGACCGGCATGACCCGGACCCGGATGCACAACCCCTTGAAAATTGGCGGAGAGGGTGGGGATCGAACCCACGGTCCCGTTGCCAGGACAGCAGTTTTCGAGACTGCCCGATTCGGCCACTCTCGCACCTCTCCGCATGGTAGAACTTGCCCCACGGCAGGGTAGGGTAAGGGGTAAATCTATCGTCGTTGCAATCGACTGTGGGGCAGCTTACCCCGGGGGGTGTGATTTTTCAATCGGTTTTCTTTCCGGTCGAGGACCGATAGGGGCTGCTAGGCCGACGATGTTGCTGGAGTCTAATAGGATGGTACAGGTGAATTCCGGTGTCGGTGAGCCGGTTGTAGCCTTTCCTTCAACTGAGTTGATTGCAACGGCCGGTTGGTCGGCGCCGATTGCAATGGAGGATTGGACCATTCATGTCTGGGGCTTCTCGCTCGATGGAAGCCCGTCTTTTGTGGAGCAGTGCCGTTCATGGTTGAGTGAAGAGGAATGCGAGAGGGCGGCACGGTTTATCCGCCAACAAGATCAACTCCGATACGTCCTCGCGCATGGCAGCTGCAGGGCCGTGCTTGCGCGTTATACCAGCCTTGATCCTTCGTCCGTGACGTTTCAAATGGGAGAGACAGGAAAGCCTGCACTTGCAGAGGCGAATAATGGCCGGCACCGCATCCATTTTAATCTTTCCCATTCCCATGGACGCATGCTCATTGCGGTGGCCCGTGATCAGGACGTCGGCGCCGATCTCGAACAGATTCGAGACAAAGTGGAAGTGGTCAAGCTGGCGGAACGCTTCTATGCGCCATCGGAGCATGGCAGAGTGGCAGGCGTGACTGGCTTGGATCAGGCGAAACGGTTCTACCGGTATTGGGTCGCGAAAGAAGCGGTGTTGAAAGGCCAGGCGGTTGGGTTACTGTCATTGCAGCAGTGCGAAATTCTCGATTCGAGTGATGCTCCGAGAGCCGAGGTCCACCTGTTGGAAGGGGCAACCATGCAGCCTGGATGGACCGTTCACTGGCTCGAATGTGGGCCTGAATGGGCAGGAGCCGTGTCGGCTTACGGCAGTGATTGGACCATCCGCGCTATGACGAGAGGATAGTCGCGGAGTTCTTCTTCCTTTGTCATCCCGTTCGTAACTGTCTAAAAAACTGCTGGAGTAGTGCCTGGCTCTCTTCTTCGAGCAATCCGCCGACAATCTCAACGCGGTGATTCAAGTGCGGTTCGTTTGTAAGATCAAATACCGATCCGCATGCGCCGCCTTTCGGATCCCACGCCCCAAAGACGACTCGGGGAATCCTTGCTAAGATGATGGCGCCGATACACATCGCGCAGGGCTCGACGGTCACGTAGAGGGTTGTGTCGGGCAATCGCCATGTGCCCAATGCGGTCGCTGCAGCGCGGATTGCAATGACTTCTGCATGAGCCGTGGGATCCTGCCAGAGTTCGCGATAATTGTGCGTCTGCGCCAGAACTCGGCTGCCTTGAACGATCAAGGCAGCGATCGGCACTTCGCCGACAGCCGGCGCCTTGGCCGCTTCTTCCAGGGCCATCCGCATACACGTGAGATCCTCTTCGCGCTCGTCTCCTGGCACTGCTCCCTCCTCAACAGAAAACCGTTGTTTGGTTTGTCTGGTCTGTTTAGTTCGTCTGGTTTTTTGACTGAACGAAACTAACCAGATGAACCAAATGAACCAGATCAACCAGACAAACGAGATAGACCAGACAGACCAGATTACGATCGGCTCAAGAGGTAGATCGGTCCGGTCGGTTGCGGGCGGCCTCCTGAGGGCTCAAGGCTGACGGCAAAGGTCTTCGCGTCCACGAAGCTCGGCACCTTCTTGAGTAGTAGATGAGCGGTTTCTCCGGCACCCATCTGAAAGGTTCCGATGCTTACGGGTTTGTCATGAATGGCCCATAGCTGATAGGTCGTGCCGGTGAGACTTTCCGGCAGGTTCATGGAGTAGAGCCAGACGTTTTGGGTTCGAGTGTCGTACAGCAGGAACCCCGCGGCCCGTTTTGCCATGTCCGATCCGGTGAGAGACACGGCTTTGACATTGGGAATTCGAAGGAGCGTGGCCAATTCATCTTGCGGAGTCCTGCCGGTACGGGCGTTGCCTTGCTGGCTTAATTGACCACGCGTTTCTTCCAGTTCCGCCTCACGCTGGGCCAGCTGCTCCTTGGCTTCCGTGGCTTCGTTCGTTCGTTGCTGTATGTCGTTGCGCAATTCAGCGAGGGCCTTGGCTTGGTCGCCGACCTCACGCTGCACATCGGCAAGTTTCGTCGACTTTTCCTGAATCGATGCTTCGAGCTGCTGAATCTTCGATGTGTCGGTGGATCGTTGTGTCGATACGTTCCATGCGAGATATCCACCGACCGCCACAATCAGGAGCGTGGCCAGGCCCAGAGCCCAGGGTAATGACGACGACCGGGCAGGGGCGACGGGAGGAAAGAGGTGCTCCATCCATTCGCCAGGCTCCAAGCTCGGTCGGGCCGGTTCGCTCTTCGCCGTTTCATCTGGAATCGGCGCGGGGTTTCGCTCGGCCATAATCGTGGCTTTGAGGGAGCGTGGAGGCACGATCGGGCTGAGACTGAGTGGGAGGAGCGCGGCGATGGATTGATAATCCTTCAGCGCACTGTGACAGGAGGCGCAGCCGGAGAGTAAGTGGGCTTCCAGCGCCTGTCGCTCGATCTTGTCTAGCGCGCCTGCCGCATACAAGGGAACCGATTCTTCGAGTTCTTCATGCGTCATTGGAGATCACCATGGTTCCCCCACTGTTGGAGACCATCTCGGAGTTTTGACATTCCCAGTTTAATCCGTGTCTTGACGGTTCCCAGCGGCTGGTTCAGCCGCTGGGCGATCTCAGCATGGGAGAGTCCTTCGTAATAGGCGAGTTCGATCGCTTGTTGCTGCGCCTGGGGTAATCCAGCCACAGCTGTCCCGACCGCAATACGCAGTTCCTGGTCGGACTGCGTTTCAAACGGGTTCGGACCAGGATCGGCCACCTGCATAGCGGTTCCGGCTTCCAGCGAGTTCGTAGCCCGATAGCCTCGTGCAGCCCTGGCCCGTAGCCGGTCGATAGCCCGACTCTTGGTGAGAGTGACCAACCATGCGACTGGGGTTCCACGCCCGACGTCATAGCGGGAAACCTTCCGCCAGACTTCCAAATAAACATCCTGCAAGAGTTCTGTTGCTTCCTCGCGATTCCCCAAGATTCTGACTGCCAAGGTGAATAAGAGGGTACTCGAATGGTCATAGAGCTGGCTGAACGCCTGCTGATCGCCTTTGGCCACACGGGCCAGCAGGCTTGGGTCGATCATCGAGGTGGGGTGTTGAGAGGGTTTGTCCATAACGCGAGCGAGGTGTGAGAGAAAGACGGAAGCTACCTCATGCCCGCCACGACTATAGCACTCTACGGAAGGCATGGGCAAAAGGATGTGTATTTAACCTGTATTATTCAGTGCGCCGTCACGAAACCGCATAGAAGCCAGGCGAGGGGCACGAGGCGAGAGGGAAGACATTCCTTCTGATCACCCCTAGCCTCTTGCCCCGCGCCTCTTGCCTGAACATCGGCAGATTTGCCGAAATAGCGATTCCAGACCGGCGTCTCGGAGAGATTGGCGGAGCAGGAGCGACTTTGTAGCCGGGTGGTACTGAGCCAATCGCCATGGCCCCAGGCGGACGACGTACCGTGTCGATTGTTGTCCGATGGAAGCAGCGAGGAATTCGGCCCTGTGAGGAAACATTCGGAGCGTGAACGAGGCAATCTTGGAATGGGACGGAAGAGACTGGAGCGGCGCAGGAGTAAAGACCTCGACCATGGCTGTCCACCGGAGCAGTATGGCCAGCATAGACTGGAAGAGTGAGAGTCTCGCAAGGACATGAATACACCACGTGACTGAGCGAACAACGGCAGTCCAAACGCGATTCTTGAGGTTGCTCGGTTGTGCTGCGGCAGATGACATGTGTGGGCGTTGACCGAGAGATATGTGAGTGCCTTGGCGCATCACTCCCGTGACCACTCCGATCACAGAGCCTGGCGGAACGATCTCATAGGCGCCCTGCGTGGCGTCGCCCCTTGTCCAGAGCGTGCCTTCTGGATCAATGGCGGTGATGCGATGGCAGACGAGCAGGGTGTCGTTCCTGAATACTACGATTGTGCCTACGGTGAGGGAGCTTGGAGGGCTGAGTTCCAATCTGTCGCCTTCTTGAATCGTCGGCGTCATGCTCGATGATACGATACGAGGCTCGATCATGCCGTTCAGGAGAGTCAGCTGAAGTTCGTCCGGTAAATCATGAGCAGAAAAACGACCATCCAAGGTGAGAGGGGGTAAGAGCTGAATCATTAGCTTATCCCTGCAGTGCGTTCGAAGACGAGTCGGATCAGCATGCGGCCGATCAAGATGTTTCCGGCTCTTGCCAGTTGCCACCATCTGGTGATTTTGGTCTGCCAGGGCCGCTTCACACTCTCATCCCCATACCGATAAGCCAGGAAGAGCGATGATGGGAAGAGGGTACGACGAAGCCAGGCAAGCCTGCGCCCTGGCGGTTGCGTGATCCACAATAAAAAATGTCCAAGTTCCGGGAGGGGCTGAGTCGTCACCAATCGTCGGAAAAGAAATTCCAGTATGTGTTCAGCCATGGTCGATGGCGCAAGCTGCCGAATCACGGTTGCAGGAATTCCTATTGATGAAGTCAACCATGCCAGCTGGCGTAGGCCGTGGTAGAGAGGAATTTTGAGGTGACGTCGGTTCGCCTCCTCGACAAGCGTGGGCCAGTGGAGCGGTTCCTTCTCGATCAGCAACCGAAGGTCGGTGAAAAAGGAAGGGGAGAGGTGCCCTCGGTGAACGACCGCGTAGGCGGTCAGATAGAGCAACAGGTCGTTGGAGCCCAGTTGCTTGACCGTCAACTGACCAAGCGGTCGAGTTCGAGCCCGCGCCCACAGCGCCGCAAGTCCCTCTTCGTCGAGATACCAGAGGTCCGAGACCAGATCCAGAGAGAGTGTGCAGTGGGACGAACAATAGGCCGGGTTGCCGTCGATCTGTTGTGCAAATCCGATCTCAATCAGCAGCCGATGAATGGCCGGAAGATCTTGTGCATGGACCAACAGATCCACATCGGAGAGGGGTCTCGTCCCGCGTACTCCATAGAGGCGTGAGAGCAGATCGGCCCCTTTCAGGAGGATACACTCAATGCCCTGCCGCTGGAATGCCAGGCCGGCCAGCTCATACTCGTCGAGCAGACGTTTGTTGATCAGGCTGACCTGGGTGTAGGCGTCAGCGAGGTCGTCGAGGGTCGAGGAGGGCATGGGTGTGATGCTCCAATTGCGCCCACTCCTTATAGTGCGGGAGGCACGAACTCATGTCCCCGGTTTCAAGCCACGCATCGCTCCGGCCCTGGCGGCAGTGAGGCCGAACTTCACAGGTTGGACATTCGTACTGCTGACTCGGGTGTGCCTGGTCGACGGTCTGCTTGAGCATGTCCCAGCCTTCTTTCACCGAGCCGGTACGGAGATTATAACGCGGGATAGGGAAGGCGGTGCAGAGATTCATCTCGCCATAAGGAGTGATCGCAAATCGGCTCTGACCGCAGGCGCATTCGATGAAGGACTGGTTGGCCGAACAGGATTCCTCGGGCGTGGGTACCCATCTATGGGAGAGCAGATCCTGATCGATTTGGATTTTTTCCTCAGGGGCGAGGCGATATTGTAACGGTGTCCGATCGCCGGTGACAGTGGTCATGATCTCCAGACAATATTGGAACTTGAAGTGTAGCGATTCCACCAGTTGCCGACAGGCCTGGATCTCGTCGCAATTGATGGTTGTCACCGGCATCCGGACGACGACCGGCAGCGTGGCAGCGGCAAGATTGAGCATGCCCTGTCGAAATTGCCGATAGGATCCTGGGATCGCAGTCATCCGCTCATAGGCCGTCTCTGTTGCGCCATAAATCGAGACGTTGATCTGACTGACACCCACCTCCTGGAGGAGATGGGTGAATGATGGTGTGATGCGGGTGGCGTTGGTCATGAGGTGAATCATCAATCCCTGCCGGCGCGCATAGTGAAGAATTTCCCCAATGTCGGGGCGTACGCTTGGTTCGCCTCCGGTGAAGGTGACGGTGAGCACGCCGAGATCGGCGATCTGTTTCAGAAACGCACAAATCTCGGAGGTCGTGAGTTCATGAGGCAGGGCGCGATGGGTGGGGTTGTAGCAATGGACGCAGCGCAGGTTACAGCCGTAGGTCAATTCGAAGGTCACCCCTTCCGGTCTGCGAGTCTTCGCCGCCTTGAGAGAGAGGGCATCCAGAAAATCATCCGACGTGATCGTCTTCATGAGGACCCGACCGATTGAAGCTGTCGTTGTGCCAGGATGTAGTCCACGATATCGGGAGTTTTCAGCGGCGCGAGTGCCCGGCAATCGATTTGTTGAACAAGATCCGCGATGACGCCCATAGTCGCATCCAGGGATTCGCGGTCCCAGAGCGGCAGGAAGCTCTGACGTAAAAGTTCTTGTGCGACGGCGCGCGGAGACATGGCAGACGTGGTATGTCTGCCCGTTCCGTGGCTGATGCAATAGAGTTGAGTAAGGGGGCAGCTTTTATTGCTGGCATAGTTGCCGGAACCCACCCAGGGGGTTCCGTAGATCGTAAAGTGACCAGCGATTTTGCGGATGATGATTCGTTCGTCGCTGAGGATGAGCGTTCCTCGTTCTGCAAAGAAATCCGCAATCGTCGATTTGCCGGCTCCAGAGGCGCCGGTGAACAGATAGCCCTGTTCGTGACTGGATAGGCCTGCCGCATGGAGGAGGAGCGTTCCCTCACGCGCCATGCGCGACAGGAGACAGACTTCGACGAGTGGATTGAACAGATGCATCGGACACCATCCGACTTGGCCCATCTGCAGTTCCGGCAGAATCCAGGCACATACGGTTTTGTAGTCTTCAGAGACCAGCGCACAAGCTCGTGGCTGATGCGTGTTCGGGCTCAGGCATTCGATGACGAGTCCGGCGTCGGACTCAAAGAGTTTCCAAAGGCCGTGGGCCGCATCGAACCGGAGTGGTCCCCTGGACAATTCGGGGAGATGCGAGGCCACAGTCACCGTCACCTTCACGTCAGGTTGTGAGCCAGGTTGGGCGAGGAACGAGTCAAAGGGCCGCATCGGCCAGGCGAGCCGAGGATGGTTCTCCGGCTCGTCCAAGCTGATTCGGTAACCGCCAATGTGAAGATCAATCCGCATCGTGTTCTTCGCTCGGGCTACGAGAGGCGCGGGCCACTGTCACGGCATGCCCCGCCCGTGACGTTCGATTTTTTGCAGCCTCCTGGCGAGCCTGGCGGCTGACATTGTCCATTGGCGCGACAACCGTTAAGGAGTGAATTGGCGAGCGCGCTCATGGTCGTCAGGCTGCAGGCCGAGAGAATGGCCTGTTCCTGGTTCAGCTCGACGCGGAAGAGCTGCGGCGGGCTGTAGATTTTTTTATTCTCCATTGATACGTCCCCTTTCAGGAAGGGCGGGCGCCGGAATCTCTGCCACCAGTGCCATTACGTCTCTTGCAGTTGTTTGGTCTGCATCCGCCATTGCCGCCCTGGGATGCGCTGGTTGTTGTCAGGCTGCAGGCCGAGAGGATGGCCTGTTCCTGATTCAGCTCGACGTGGAAGAGTTGCGGAGAGCTATAGGTTTTTCTATGGCCCATTGAAAGTCTCCTTTCAGGAAAGCCGCTGGCCGCTGTCTCCCGCGGCACTACCGGCTCGTTTGCATCCCCCACTTCGACACGTGATATCCATTCCACCGGCCATAGGGTTGGTGGCCATGAGGCTGCAGGCGCTTAAGATGGCCTGTTCCTGGTTCAGTTCGACGCGGAAGAGTTGCGGAGGGTTGTACGGTTTTTTCTCAGTCATAGTGAGCCTCCACCTCCTTGTGGATTCTGCGCAAGGGGTGAATCAGCGTCTGGTGCAGCGCCGATTGTGCCCGAACATGAGCGACGTCACAATCATAGGGGATTGGAGCTTCGGCTGTGCCACATTCCCATCGTGCATCCGAGGGCTTCTTGTCGCAAAACGTATGGACCTCGCAGGTTCGGCAGGGTGACTCGCTCTGGTATTGCATGCTCCGGACCTTCCGGAACAGCGTCTCGATGGCGTCAGCGAGCGCATGCGCTCGAAGTGAGACGCGTCGTTCATATTGCTGGGTGCAGGTGCCGAGTTCCCCCCAGGCATTGATATGAATTGTGTCGGTTCCACAGCCGCAGCGATAGAGCCGGTCTGTGGTGGGAGCGAGCAAGTCGGTGGATATGCCGCAGTGTGCCTCGTCCCCATCGGTTGCCGGTTGATCTCCATGCAGCGAAACCACATCGTCCGGAGCCACCCGATAGGCGAGTGACGAGAGATCGCCGTTGAGTCGAGGCGAAAGCGAGGTGGTGAACCCAAACTCCTGCCCAAATGATTCCACGAATTGCCTGATCGTGGGTATCTCGTCTGTGTTCCAGTTCATGGCTTTCGTTTTCAGCGAAAACGGGAGGCTGCTGTCTTTTAACAACTCCAAGCCGCGGATAAAGGCGCGGAACGATCCGGGGACCTGTGTGAACCAGTCGAACGGTTCTTCCGTCACGGAGTGGCAGGAGATATCGATGGTGAAGGGCGGCATCTGCTGCAGCCATTCAATGGTGGCCTTCGTAAAGAGCGTGCCGTTGGTGTAGAGCTGGAGCAGGAAGCCTTTGCGGACGGCGGTTTCATAGATCTCAAAGAAATGGGGATGCATGAAAATATCGCCACCCGTGAGATTGAGCCACACGATACCCAACTGCTGCATCTCATCGAGCAGGCGATGGATTTCGACGAGGGTCAGCTCGCGCGGGAAGAATTCCTTGCTGTTGTAGGGATCGGTGTAGCAATGGCGGCAATGGAGGTTGCAGCGATAGGTGAGTTCGAGTTGCGCTTTGATCACGCGCTGGTGGGCAGCGGCCTGCTCATGAACTCGTTGGCTAAACGCGCCATACTGGATGGTCGGAATGGTTCTCTCGTTAGACATGATGCATCCTGAGCCGGATGAGGTCCGGTTCCTGGGGTGCTTTCCACTCACAGGCAAAGGTCGGCAGAGCTTCGAAGAACCCTGCGTGGAATGAGCCGGTTCGTAAATCATAACTCTGCCGGCGATTACCGGAGCACAGTTGCAATTGCCCATAGGCGTCAATGTGAAATGCGTGCATGCCGCTTCGGCAGGGGGGCGGTTCCAGCGAATCACGTCGGCAGGCGTCTCTCTGTAGATCTGAATCTTGTTGGTTCAGTTCAGCAAGGTCCTGTTCTGACAGCCCATACTGGAACGGGGCTGCACCGCCGTTGAGTTCCGGGCGCATCTCCTCGCCGAGCTTGTATCCCACTGTACCCAGAGACTCAACGTACCGTTTGACGTCAAGGATCTCCTGCTGATTCAGCGTCATCGCGGTACTCTTGAGCATCAGAGGGATCTGCCGATCAAGGAGGAGCCCGATCGCCTGAAGACAGCGGTCGTAGGAGCCCTGTCCCTGGGTAATACGTTCGAAGGTCTTGCGGGTCATCCCATGCAGGCTGATTTCAATGCGATGGGGCCGCAGTTCGGCAAAGCGATCCGCGTACGCTTCTGTGATCAGGGTCCCGTTCGAAAAGACGGTGACCAGGAAACCACGGTGAATCGCATGTTCATACAGTTGGAAAAAGTCGGGACGGGCGAGCGGTTCGCCTCCAGTGAGGCAGAGTTCCAAGGTCCCAGCCTCGGCCAGCTCATCCATGATGCGAAGAATTTCAGCGGTGCTGAGTTCCCGACGGATCGCCTCGGGACGATTGAAGCAATCCGTGTAGCACATTACACAGTGCAGATTACAACGGCAGGTGATCTCCCATTGGCAGGAGTAGGGGAAGCGCTCGGGAAGGTGCGTGAGTTTATCCTGTGCAATCATGAGTCATCTGGTCACTTCTTCGACCGCCCGGATGGAGAGGAGGTCGTCAAGTAGCGACGTGAAGTCCTTCGCCAGCTGGTCGCTCTCAACCTCATACTCGCCGCAGAAGTCAGTGACGATATCCTGGGCCGTGCGCTGGCCGTCGATTCGATTCCAGAGCGCCGCGCCGGTTTCATTCAACACATAGATGCTATTGGCTTCGGTCAACGTTCGTCGGATGGGGACCAGAATGCATTCGCCTGCTACGTCACGCTGCACGTAGTCGGGGTGCTTGATATAGATTGCGGTGGGGGTCATCGCTGCAACAGGATACCAAATCCTTTATGGCCCTTCTAGCGCTATTTTAGGGAATGATCAGGCCCTGGGCCGGCTCAGAGGGGTGAGGCCATTAGGGGGGCCATGAGAGTACGACAAATCCTTCATGCCAGTGTAATTGGTCAACTATGGCGCCTGCATCGCGTAGTTCTGATCTGATCTCTTCTTCATCGACGAAGGCATGCAAGAAATGGTTCTGAGAAAAGGTGTCGCCCAATTGATACGACCGATTGGCTCCAGGCAGGGACATGAGCCAACGATTGAGCCTGTGAATGAGTCGGTGTGTCCTTGTCCCGATTTCACGGCCGATCAAGAAGTTGAGCACAACCATCCCATGTTCGTTCATGCATGCACGGAGGCTTCGAACCCATGCTTGCCGTTGTTGCCTGCCAGGGATGGAGCTGTACATGATGCCGGACATGAAAACGTAGTCAACTCGAGCGAGGCCGATTGGGATAGCCAGGAAGTCCGCTTGTGCGAAGAGGAGGTGCAGGCCTCTGGCCATGGCGTGCTGAGAAGCGACGCACAGGCTTTCCCGGTTGATATCGAGGCCCACGACGAGAAATCCACGTTGCGCCAGCGCGATAGACTCGCGACCCACGCCTGCTCCAAGCACCAAAATGGTTCCCGACGTCATCTTGTGGCGTACGATCACGTCTTCTTCCCAGCTCTCCAAGGTCCATTTGTAACAGGTCTCTGGGTGGCGTGCGGCCACATCCTGATAGCTGTCATCGTAGTGGTTGCGGATCAGTCTGGTCAGTTCCTTTGGCGGCAACAATACTGGGAGGATTCCAGTGAGGAGCTGCTGAATACGGAACACGAGCCCCGCAATCTTCTCGCAAATACGGACGAGAATGGTGATGAAGCGAGCAAGTAGGCGCACGGTCTACTCCTTACGAGCGAAGGTTGTCAGTGCGGCCGTTGATGTGCGTTTCGAAGTGTCTGAGTTGCTGCGCGATGAAGGCTGCCGCCTCTGTTGCACCAGTTGGTGATGGTGGCGACGAAGGCAACGGTGTATCCATCGCTTGTTGCAAGGCTGCTTTCCACCGCCCTTGCGTGAAGTCATCGAGCGATAGTTCAATACCTCGTCCATGCCGCTGCAGATAGTCGACCAGCGGCGGTTCATCGGCAAAATTGTATCGGCGGACGTACACGACCGGCTGTTGAAGCGCCACTGCCTCAACGATGGTGCCGTACCCGGGCTTGGTCATGATGACATCGACAGACGCAAGCAGGGTCTTAAAAGAGAATGGGAGCGTCTCAGTTGAGTGAATACGGGAATATCCCGCTGGGACTGGACCGTCGATGAGGAAGCGATAGTGGGGCAGCTGTCCGATTTGTTCAAGAGGGAGGGAGGTCAGAGGAATACCGCCGAATCCCACCAAGACGGTCCGTTCCTTGGGCGTCAGGGCCAGAGCTGTGGCGAGTCGGTCTCGCTCAGGGGAGGCTGGGCTGGCAATCGGGCCGATATCGATCATGTTGGAGAAGGCATCGATCTTGGGAGCAGGGGTGATGCGAAGGGCCATGTCAGCTTTCGCATAGGCTTCACGGACGGATTGAATCAACTGCTGCTGTGAAAGATCCGACGCATGGCAGTATTCCTTGAGCACGATGTCCCAGGTAAGGCTCGCCAAGGCAACGGTCGGTATCTGTGAGTGAGAACCGGCCTCGATGGCGAGATAGGGCGTGTCGGCGATGATCAATGCGGGCGATGCCGCTTGCATGGCGGCGACTTCATTAGACAGTCGTGCTTCCCAGGTTTCGTGGAAGTGCCGGTGCGCCGCCCAGGTCGCGTCGATATCGATCCTGAGGGGTCCGTCTTGGATACAGCCGACGTCTTGTTGGACTGGACTGAGTGTCCACGGGATTGTCAGGCGGTCTTGGAAAAATGAGGCTGGGACTGTGGTGCGGAGGATGGCAGTCGCGCCAGGCACGAGGGCGCCGACCGCATTGAGTACGGGGACCACTTGCGCAGCGTGGCCGTAGCCATGTCCGGAGATGGCGCACCAAATGCTAGGCAAGGCGAAAAGTTTCCGGCTAGCTGCTGGAGAACCCAGGTTCTATCGGGGCGATGTTGTATTGTAATTCAAGGTCGAACTCGTCGATCAATTCATTGGCCGTGGCAGTGCCGAGATCGGACTTCACCTCGCTGATTACAAGATCGATCGCCACCCCGGCGTGCGCCCCGTACTGCGTCATCGCCGATTCGATTCGCTGTCTGGCCTCTTCAATCTTCATGGGGCACTCCTCGCTCCATCACGATCCGACTCGTTATCCCAAGGTCTCTAGCAACGCTTGCATCTCAGGGACTAGGTCTCCCCCTCCGCTGGAACGACCGGAGCGTGCCGCGTCGATGCCGGCTTGCAAGATGGGCTTGGCTTCGTCTTTCCGTCCCAAAGAGACTAAGGCGCGTCCGAGGCCCAGGTGCGATGCGACGTGGGTCGGATCCAGCTGTGTGGCGACGGTCAGGTGCTCGACCGCTTCTTCGAGATGGCCGCCTTCCTGGATGAGTTTATTCCCGAGCCCGTAGCGGCCAAGAAAGCCCGTTGGGTTTTTGGCGACCATTTGTCTGAATGCATCAAGATCCACGCCGGCCTCCTCGTGAGTGCGGAGGCATGATACCACTGCGAGGAAGAAGAGAGCCAGACCTCTGAAGAGTGATGAATAGTTTTGTGTGGGGCTACCGAGGAGCAGAGTCTGCGATCGGTTGGGATACGGGGATCGTACGAGTGGACGAGTGGCGGACTCTGACCGAGACGGTGCGAATCGGGTTGTCCTGGGGTTGCGCGCTGCTGGCAAGGTAGAAGGGCGAGTCCTGAATCACTTGATTGAGCAGGGATGACAGGCAGGCTTCCGTGACCTGACCTTTCAACTGTTCGATGACATCAGGGCTCGCACCGAACAGATTGTAGTGGGCCGATCCATTCGATGTGGCGGTGTACCGCTTGATCTGACCGTCCCATCGTTCCATCTCAAGCGACATCTCGGTGCCGTAGTCGTAATTGAAGGAGATGAACGGCGACAGTGTAAACATCGACGCACTGACGAGGAAGCCTCGCCAGGCAGCTTGGCCGGCATGGGGCTCTACACGATTGTTGATCGACAGGCGCACAGCAACGTGAGCCTGGTCCGCCCCCGGTTGAGTGTGCCCTGATTGATAATGTTGAGAGAACAGGCGACTGGCTTCGAAGGCACCGAGTACCTGCCGTTCGAGGATTGCGGATGGAGCGATTGACGAGCCGTTGTGAGTCACCCGTATGGTCTCAAGCAGGAGGGGCATTCGTGCATCGGTGGCTACCGTGGCGCTAGCGGGCGATGCGGTGCCTGTGGGGACAGGCAGTTCAATCCAATGCGAGCAGCCGGTTCCAAGGCCTAGGGTCATGGCGAGAACACTGCCGATCAATGGTCGTAATAAAATTTGGTCAATCATCTTGTCATCTCCTGATTTAGAAATAATATGAGAAGCCGACAAAAGGCAGGCTGGCATTGAGTCCGACGTTCGGGTAGCTCGTGCCGGCATTGGAAATATGCTGATAGCGATAGCCGACGTTGAGTGCGGCTTGGTCGGTCAGGAAATAGGAGACCCCGAACCCACCCGACAAGATGAAGTTGAACCCGCTGGACTCTTCCGGGATCTTCTCGGTGAGATGGCTCCAAAAGGGGCCTCCGGCGAATTCGACATAGGGCCGGATCCGGCCTAGTGCGACGAAGCTGTATTTGATTTTCGGGGTGAAGCCCACGCCCCACGTGAGAATCGGTTCCTGGAACTGGATATAGACCACTTCGGCGCCGAACGAGACCTGCCCGCGAAACCATCCGTCGCCTATCGGATCAGTGATGGTCATCATCCAGGAGGGCATGAAGACCTCTCCTTGCTGATTCGTGGTCTGGCTCTTTTTGAAATGAGAGGGGAGCGCGTAGCCGATGGTAAGTCCGACTTCTTGCGTGCCGATGGTGACCCTGGGGGTGGGGTCGGCGGCGTAAATGGGGGAAGCCAGGGCAGCCATGAGCGTGATCAAAAATATAAAGACGAACAATGTCCCAACCTGTCTGCGAAGTTCACGTCAGTATATAGATGTGGCAGCGCCGAAGATAGCAGAGTTTACTCATCTGCCCAGAAAGAAGTGAGATTCCGCCGAGCGACTGGTTTGAAACTAATGAAGAAGTGTGACTTAGGGGCGAGCGGCAGATTGGCGAACATGGTTCAAAGCTTCTAGATCACGGTTCAACTCCGGAAGTTTATAGTGCGTTGCGAGGAACACGACGCGTTCGAGGCAACGGATGGCCGATACTCGATCGGCAACGTGGATATACAGGTCAGCTAACAGGCACAGCACCGCGGCTTCGCCTGGGGCATTTCCGAGCTTGATAAAGTGTTCGGACGCGTTGTTGAAACATTTTTCCGCCTTTCGCACGTCGCGGCATCCAGAAACGTTTTGCCCATCTGACTATAGGTGAGGGCCAGCCCTTCCTCATTGCCGACGATGCGATGCGCATCAGGGGCCTGGTAAAGTATGCGGTGGCTTCATCCCACTGTGTCCGGCAGGCCTCTTCCATTCCGATGTTGTGGTAGAGGATGCCAAGTGCCCGGTCATCGTTCAGGGGTTTGAGGAGGTCGAGGGCTTCGAGATAGTAGGGACGGGCTTTTTCTGGATGGCCGGCGCCGATGTGAAGATTGCCGAGATGTACCAGCGTGTGGGCGATGGCCTGTTGATTCCGCTCTGTGCGCTGGATTGCGAGAACTTTCCTATAGCAGGCTTCTGCACGATCCAGGTCGCCAGAGAGTGCGCAGACGTTGCCCAGATTGCCGAGTGAGTCGGAGAAGTCAGGCTGGTTGTTGCTGGCGCGATCATCGGCGAACGCCGCTTCCCAAGCCGCGCGGGCTTGGATGAGATCGCCACGGTGGAGAAAGATTCTCGCCCGATGTTTGTGATCGTCCGACATCTCTTCGTGAAGCGTTGCGCGTGAAGCGCAGGATCAGACTCATATCCGTGAAGCGAGATAGGCTTCGGACAGTTTCATTCAAGTTTTAAAATAGAGAAATAGCGGGGCGACGGGAAGGCGCTTACTTACCGGACGAGGTGGATATGGAAACGGGTGTGAGTGTTGACCGCTTCGACTTGACTGAAACGGAGCGAATGGGGCGCTCGAGTACGGGAGCGCTGCTGGCGGCATAGAAGGTGGTGTCGTACACCATTTGCTGCATCAATGCCGTGAGGCAGGATTCCATTACGTGGCCCTTCAGTTCGTCGATCATGAGCGATGTGGCGCCGAAGAGTTGATAATGCGCGGTCCCGGAGGACTGGCTCTCGTAGTGTTTGACCTGTCCGTCCCAGCGCTCCAATTCCAGGGTCACGTGTGCCGCATAGTCGTATTCCAGCGGAATGAACGGGGTCAGGATGAACATCGAGGCGCCGATGACGAAGCCCTTCCATGCGGCATTGCCGGGATGGGGATCGATGGCCTCGTTGAGCAAGAGGCGGGCGCGAATGAATTTTTCGTTGGCCGGAGGCTCGGCGGAATCCGTGCTGCCAAGGTGTGAGAATAATCCGATCTCCCGCAACGTGCCGAGCACGCGCTGTTCTGTTTCCGGTGACAGATTCTGCGGCGAGCCATTGCGTGTGATGCCTACGCTATCCATGACGAGCGGGACCTGTTCGGCTCGCGCGATCACCCGGACGCTGGGCTCTTGGCTGCTGTCGGCCGCGGGCTTGAGTTCGATCCAGCGGGCGCAACCGGTCGTCAGGGTAATGATCAACCCGCAGCATCCAATGATGGTCCAACGAAGTGACAGCTTAGTATTCATGTCGTACTCCTAAAAGTAAAAGGAAAAGCCTGCGAAGGGGAGACTCGAGTTGAGTCCTACATTGGGAGTGCTTGTGTGGGCGTTGGAGATATGGTGAAACCGGTAGCCGGCATTGAGTGCGGCTCGGTCGGTCAGGAAATAGGAGACTCCGAATCCGGCCGTCAAGATGAAGTTGAACTGGCTGGATTGTTCCGGAATCTTCCCGGCGAGATCGGTCCAAAATGGGCCTCCGGCGAATTCGGCATAGGGCCGGATCCGGTCCAGCGCGACAAAGGTGTATTTGATTTTTGGGGTGAAGCCGACGCCGTGGGTGTCGAATGGTTCCCGGAACTGGATATAGACCATCTCGGCGCCGAGTGAGACTTGACCCCGATACCAACTGTCGTTGATGGGATCGGTCAGCGTGATCATCCAGGAGGGCATGAAGGCAGGGCCTTCCTGCTTGGTCGGGTAGTGTTTGAGACGATTAGGAAGCAGATAGCCGGCGGTGAGGCTGACTTCTTGAGTGCCGACGGTGATCCTGGGCGAGCCACTTGCGGCATGCACGCCGGCAGTCGTCATGAGTGACCCGAGAGCCAATACTGTGAGGATACGAAGAAGAAATGGCATGCGACTCCATGTCAACATCCTGTCGGCTATTTCATGGTGAAACTTGAAGCAACAGGGTGACGCTCCAAAGATAACAGAGGATTGAGTTCTGTCCAGAAATACGCCGGAGTTCGGCTTGGCGGAAAGTGAAAGAATGCTGGACAGTTGGTGGAGACTGTCGGAGAGGCAGGAGGGTAAAGAGCGGCTAACCGGATTGTTTCAGCTTCGCGAGATAGGCCGAGTCGGTTTGACGCTCAGGCAGCGTGTATCGCAGGTCGAGAGAGACCACTCGTTCAAGACATCGCCGTGCTGAAACAAGGTCCTGACGGGTGTCGTACAGCGTGGCAAGGAGTCGGAGCACCGCGGCTTCGGCCGGCTCGTTGCCGAGCTTGATGTAATGTTCCGAGGCGTTGTTGAGACAGCGCTCGGCTCTGGTCAGGTCGCCTTGGTCGAGAAAGCACTTGCCGAGTTGGCTATAGGTCACCGCCAGCCCTTCTTCGTTTCCGACAATCCGATGATAGTCGAGGGCCTGCTTGAACGACGTGACAGCCTGCTCCCACTGCCCTTCGCGAGCCTCTTGCAGCGCGAGGTTGTTGTAGAGAATACCGAGTGCCCGATTGTCTTTCAGTGTGCGGAGGAGATCCAGGGCTTCAAGGTAGTAGGGGCGGGCTTTCTCCGGATGGTCGGCGCCGATGTGAAGATTGCCGAGGTTCACCAGCGTGTGCGCGATGGCGTGCTGATTCTGCTCCGTGCGTTGGATCGTGAGTACTTCCCTATAGCAGGCTTCTGCGTGATCCAGGTCGCCCGATAGGGCACAGACGTTGCCCAGATTGCCGAGTGAATCGGAGAGGGCGCGGTGGTCATTGGCCAGGCGATCGTCCGCGACTGCCTGTTCATAGGCCACTTTGGCTTGCGTAAGTTGGCCGCGGTGGAGAAAAATTCGTGCGCGATGTTTGTCGTCATCAGCCATGAGCTATCAGTTGTCAGCGATCAGCTTTCGGCATGCCCAGACTCAGAACTCAGCACTTTCAACCCAGCACTCTGAAAGCTAGTCTCCCCCCTTAGGTGTGTCGCGGCGAAACTCGACTTGAATCTCATCCTCTTCATCAAGCCCCAATCCATCACGAAATGATCCGTAGAGTTCGGTGATCTGTTCGACGTCAGCTCGATGCTTCCCATCGGCGGAAGCCAGAAATGTTTCGCAAAGCCGGAGGCCTGTCTGGAAATGATGGGCGATGGTCTCTTCCGTCACCTGCTGCCAGGTGATGAAGATGCAGAAGGCTTGGTAGGAGTATGCCTTCGGATAACGCTGTGCAATGGCAAGGAGACCCTCATAGGCCTCGCGTGCCGTCGATCCGGCGTTGGAAGAAAAGATGCCTTCAAGTTCTACGGCCGTATCCCAGTCGGAGCCAAGTTCCGTCTCGGCTCGTCCGAATGTCTCTTGTGCGGCAAGGGCTGCGTCGAATTGCATAAGACTCACCCCGATACATGCGAGTATTGAAATATTTCGGTGTCGATTGCTTCGATTATCGAGAAAGCCAGTAGATGTAGGGCCTCAGCCTCCATGATTGAAACAACGGCTGTTTGCTTTCCTGTTTCCCAATCGAGAGTAATCAATCGATCTTGGTTGCTAGTTTCCCAGATAAAAGACCAGTGGCCAACTCCGTTGCGAACCTGCCTAAAGAGTTCATGGTTGAAAGCGTCTCGGGCTTGCGCAAGGCAAGGGTAGGAGGCATGTTGCGTTCTAAGAAGCTTATTAAGAGGTGAGTCGGCTGCCTTCAAGAAGCGACCCAGAGGGCCATCCACGATTAGAAATGTTGGAAGCCATCGGGCAATGTGCCAGCCCCGACGGGAAAGGGCATGGACTAACTGTGGAGTGTCTTGCCACTTCGTGTTAGCGGTCATTGCTAGATGGGAGAGAAGTGTTTCAACCGTGGCATGAACCAAGGGATTGCTTTGTAGATAGGCTCGAAAGGTTTCCCGATTTCCGTGGTCGGACATTATTGCGCGGCACTCATCCGCTAGATTGCTGTAGGGCGCATTGGACTGTGCCCATACTCGAACCATTCCGCGAATTGCCAGGAGTGGTAAGAGCTTGGCAAGAAGTTCGTCCTTATCCTCGTTTTCGCTCATTTTTTAAGAATCTCTGACCGAGTCTGCTCTTTGCTGCAGCTAGAGAATAGCTAGCTTGAATGAACAATACAATTGAAGTTGGCGAACTAAAGGAAGCAAGCAGCGTATCTCGGTTTACTTTCTTCCCTGCCGCTCTATAGACTGCCTTCATCATTACGATGAGCACAGAAAAGCCAGGACCCACTACATCCGCCGAGCCCGTCTCGACCGATCCGATTGACCGGGTCATCCGCTATCACGTCCAGACGAAGCATCATTTCAACCGCTATGCCCGTGCGCTTGGGTATCTGGATTGGGCGAACCAGCCTGATCCGTTTCGGCGGTTCGAAGGCGCACTGCTCGTTTCATTGCCGCTGCTGACGCCGGAAGAAGACCCGGTTTCGCCCACCTATGACGCTATCTACCAACCTGGGGTGGTTGTGTGCCAGCCTGTCAGCGTGCGGACGCTCTCCAGATTCTTTGAATTCGCACTTGCTCTGTCGGCCTGGAAGAAGGCAGGGGAGTCGGAGTGGGCGCTACGGAGTAATCCCTCGTCGGGAAACTTGCATCCGACTGAAGGCTATGTGGTTTTGCCGCAGATTGAGGGACTCGATCTCAAACCCGGGCTCTATCATTATGCGCCAAAGGAACATGGGCTGGAATTGCGCGCTGAATTTTCCGCTGAACAGATCGCTCGTCTGCTGGCCCCCTTTCCTCCCGGTGCCTTTCTTTTCGGCTTGACTTCGGTCCATTGGCGTGAGGCTTGGAAATATGGCGAGCGGGCCTTTCGTTACTGCAATCACGATGTCGGCCATGCAATCGGCTCAACGCGAATCGCCGCGGCAACGTTGGGCTGGAATATGGCGCTGCTCGATGGCGTGGAACAACACACGGTTGAGCTTCTATTGGGGACCAATAGGGTGGAGGACTTTGCAGAGGTTGAACCAGAACATCCGGACTGTCTGGCGGTGATTTGGCCTGTCGAAGACGTGAGGCGTGAGGCGTTAGGGGTAAGGGGTAACGATACGATTGGGGTTCCGTTATTTCTTGATCCAGATGTGGTGAAAAGTCTGGCCGCCGGGCCGTGGCATGGGAAGGCCAATTGCTTGAGTCGTGATCACGGAGTGCATTGGGACATCATTGATGAGGTTGCTGAAGCGACTTGGAAAACGCACGATGAAAACACGACGATATGCTTGAATATCTCTTTTGCTCAAAACACCCCTCACCCCTCACCCCTTACCCCTCACGGGGCTCTGGCGGGTCAGATCATTCGCCAGCGGCGGAGTGCGGTGTCGTTCGATGGCAAGACTTCGATCTCCGCTGCGACGTTCTTTAGGATGATGCAGTTGGTAATGCCTCGCTCTGATCGTCCGCAATTGGATCGGCCGATGCCGTGGGATGTCTGGCCCTACGAGCCGGCGATTCACCTTTTAATATTCGTGCATCGAGTGGATGGCCTCAATCCCGGGCTATATTTTCTGGTCCGTGATCCACAGAAGCTGCCGTTCATCCAGCAATCTATGAATTCAGAGCTGACATGGACTCCGGCGCCAGGTTGTCCGGAAAGTCTGCCGCTCTACTGGCTGCTTGAAGGCGATGCGAAGAAACTGGCCACGCAGGTGAGTTGTCATCAAGACATTGCCGCAGACAGCGCATTCTCGTTCGGCATGCTGGCCGAGTTCGAGGGGCGCGTGCGGGAAGGGGGGGCCTGGTGGTACCCACGTCTATTCTGGGAGTCGGGGTTACTGGGACAAGTGCTGTATTTGGAAGCGGAAGCTGCGGGGGTGCGGGCCACTGGGATCGGATGTTTCTTCGACGACCCGGTGCATGAGATCGTCGCGATGAAGGGGCTGAGCCTCCAATCGCTGTATCACTTCACCATAGGTGGATCGGTCGAGGATGGACGATTGATGACATTGCCGCCCTATGAGCATCTGAGGCGTGAGAGGAAGGACAGTGCGAGAGGTGGTCATTCGAACGACGAGATATGAGGGGCGAGCTGAGAAATGTATAGGATCAAAAAGAAAGCGGCAAAGTCGAAGTCTCCAATTCTCTACAACATTGTCGAGGATTATTCTGAGTTCGATGCGCCAGGGAATGTGACGGCCTGTGCGATGACGCTCAAGGAAGATCTTCCTGCGCACGCCAAAGTATTGTCGGAAAGCTACGAGGTTCCGCTGGAGACGATGGTCAAGTTGCTGACTGAAGGCGGAGTCTATGCGTACCCGCAGGTTGGAGGGGTTCTCACGCGAGGGTTATTTGCCTGCCGGATTGATCCGACAGGAGCCGTCCCTAAACAGACTTGGACGTTGGATCTCATGCAGTTTGCCGAGGCGGAGCAATTGACCCGGGCGCGGGGTATTCCGCTCGATGAGGTGGCGGCGCTCGTCTTATATCGGACGTTGCCGGAGGCGTTGCAGACGAAACTTGATCAGAAGAACCTGGGAATAGATTACCGTACGTTGGACCGAGCAGTTGCGAAGGGTGGAGACATCAAGTACATCGACTTCCGCAAAGATTGGTCTCCGCATTTTAAGCGACTCTGCATCATGCCGGATGGGCGATTGGTTGAGACGGGAGGAGTGGAGGAGTTCGCGCAGCTCCATGGCATTACGTCGGCGCAGGCCAAGGCGCTGGTCGAGCAAGGGGGAACGCTGGAAGTGAACGGCGAGATCCTGGCTTGTCAGATTGTGAACGGTCAGCCGGCAGTGGCGAGGCTCAGCGCGAAGAATTATGCAAAGGCTAGGGAGTTAGTTGCAACGAAAGGGCTCCATATCATGGATGCCTTGAGTGAAGTGGCATACGCCGATCCGGCCATGATGCGTTTCTTGGTCAGGAAAGAACTCAGTGGAGGCCGATGAGTCGATGAAATCGGTTTAGTCGCGTTGATGGTGGCAGGCGGAAGCTGCCCGGTCTTGTGCAGGTTAAGGAGCGTGGCTACGATCCGGTGGCGATGCGGTCATTTTTGGGCGGTAGATAGACAGGAAGGCTCCGATGAGGCTTCCCGTGACATTGCTGATTACATCAGCTGGCGAAGGGTGTCGGTTGTGACAATAGACTTGGAACCATTCGATGCTCAGAGAGAGCAGAAATGCACCACCAGTGGCGAGGAAAAGTGAGTGACGAGCCGTTGTAGTAGAGTAGGATCGGTTAAGAAGATAGCCCAGCGGAAGAAAGAGGGCCATATTCGCGACGATATCAAATAGGAAACGCCATGAGCGGATATTATCAGCGGTTGGCAACCACTGAATGTACTCCCAATGGGAATGTCCGACAAAATTCGTGAGCGGGAATGTGCCGACCAGTGCAATGAACAGAGCCCAGAATGGGAGCAGCGCTCGCTCGATTTTCCCCATCTGCCTCGTGACTCCTATCGTCCGTTCAGCTTCCTGGTTCCAGCAGATTGTGAAGACCTCGAGCCTTCACGCATAGGATTTTCTGATTTCTGCCATCCTGAGTATGTGATCGGTTGAGGCCGAAGTTGTTCCTGCGGTGGCGCTGAACATCAATGATGATGAATAAGGAGCGAGCGATCTGAAAATGTGATGTCGAAGGGACGCGCTACTTGGCGAGTTCTTCGTTGACGGCTTGAACGAGTTTGTCGAGGTCGAAGGGTTTTTCGAAGACGCGACGGGCCCCAAAGAGTTTCGCAACATCGAGAAAGTTGCGGTCTCCTCGCGCGCCGGTCATGGCGATGACCTTTGCATCGAGATATTCGCGCGTCAGTTGCAACGTGGTTTCGAGACCGTCGGTTCCCGGCATCAGAATGTCCATAAGGACCAGGTCTACTTTGTTTTGTTGGTAGAGAGTCAAGCCCTCCTGACCATCGCGGGCTTCGAGCACACGGTGGTTGGCTCTTTCAAGGACCTCCTTCAGGAGGTTCCGGATCGATTCTTCGTCGTCGATGATCAGGATCGTGGCCATCGTGTAAGAGGTGCTCCTAATGTTTTGAATCTTACCTATGTTGAGTTCTCCTGTCTAGGGAGAAGTTGATAGGAGGTGAGGGTGATTAGTATGCCGGTGAGACTGGATCGAGCTGCTGCCTGCCAACGGAACGGACGCAGGAGAGAAACGATTCACTAAATGGATTCTCTTGCACCGATCAAGACTAGGCCAATAGAGATCGAGTCGGACGAGACGGGGTGGCGCAGATTGCATCCACAGGAAGGGTTGACGGACCATGAGACTTTTGATACAAGCACCAGCGTTGTCCTGACAGACTGCAGCGCACCTTCTTCCGGAGCGGTTCTTTGCAGCATCCAGATTCCTGGTCTTGGACTCGCCGAAGTTTTTTGAAAACGTCCCTTGTCGGGCTTCTGTTGCTTGGGAGCAGGCTGCTGCATCCCTCGGTCGCACGCGCGAACGAGCTTCCTAACGCCGAACTCACCTTCTTCAACGTGCATACGGACGAACGACTGCGAGTCCGCTATCGTGATGACGCAGGGAACTATGACCTGACGGCGCTGGATGAGGTGAATCATATTCTGCGTTGCCATCACACAGGAGAAGTCGCCGCCATCGATGTGCAATTGCTGGAACACGTCAATCTCGTGCACAAATCGGTTAATGGCACCGGCGAGATCCATGTGATTTCCGGTTATCGGTCGCCTGAGTACAATGCGCAGCTTGTGAAGCGGAGCCGACGAGTCGCGCAGCACAGCTTGCACATCCAGGGACAGGCGCTCGACTTTTATGTTCCCGGTGTCAAGATTCGCGAGATCCGCCATGCCGCGTTGAGGCTGAAGTACGGTGGGGTAGGGTTTTATCCACGCGCGCAGTTCATTCATCTCGATTGCGGTCCGTTCCGAACCTGGTAGCTCCCTCCTCGCAGGCTGCTGAAAAAGTCCGCCAGCTTCGTTCCCGGCTCATCACAATCCTCAACGTACCCCTGAGGGTACACCTCCGGTTCTGACTCGCCTGCGGCCTTGCTGGACAGCCTTTTTGAGCATCCTGCTAGAGGCTGAAGTTAAGGTCGAGCGAGGATCAGGTTCTTTTCTCAACCTCGACCTGAACCTTAACCTTCAGTGATCTGGTGAGCTTTTTCAGCGTCCTGCGCATCAGATTCGTTTGAGGAATAAGACCGAGAGAGGCGGGAGTGTGACGGCGAGTGAATAGGGCATCCCGTGTGAGGGGAGAGCGCTTGTGTGAAGTCCTCCCGTATTACCCACGTTGCTTCCTCCGTAGGCTGAGGCATCGCTGTTCAAGAGTTCGCGGTAGTAGCCTTCGCCAGGCACGCCGACTCGATAGTTGTAGCGGGGAACAGGGGTGAAGTTGCACAAGCATAAGATCTGATTGTCCTGGTTCTTGGCTTTTCGGAGGAAGGCGACCACGGAATGGGTTGCATCGTAAAAATCGATCCACTGGAAACCTGTCCAGTCGTGGTCGAGTTCGTGTAGCGCCGGCTCTTGACGGTAGAGGCGGTTAAGATCTTGTACAAGCCGTTGTAATCCCAGGTGCCGCTCGAAATCGCAGAGATGCCATTCCAGGCTGGTGTCATGGTTCCACTCACACCACTGTCCGAACTCTCCTCCCATGAACAGCATTTTCTTGCCGGGATGCGCGTACATGAAGCCATAGAGGGAACGGAGGTTGGCAAAGCGTTGCCACTCGTCGCCGGGCATTTTGTCGAGCAGCGACCGCTTTCCATGGACCACTTCATCGTGCGAGAGCACCAGAACGAAGTTTTCATTGAAGGCATAGAGGAGCCCAAACGTAATCTGATTCTGGTGAAAGGGGCGGTGGACGGGATCGTGGCCGAAGTAGTCCAGCATGTCGTGCATCCAGCCCATGTTCCATTTGAACGTGAAGCCCAGTCCTCCGGTATAGGTGGGGCGCGAGACTCCCGACCAAGAGGTGGATTCCTCGGCGATGGTTATCGCGCCAGGGAAGTCACGGTGGACCAGGACATTTAAGTCTTTCAGCAGCGTAACGGCTCCGATGTTTTCGCGCCCGCCGAACTGATTGGGAATCCATTCTCCCTCCTTCCGGCCGTAATCGAGATAGAGCATCGAGGCGACGGCATCTACGCGCAAGCCGTCGATATGGTAGCGATCCAGCCAAAAGAGCCCGCTGTTCAGAAGGAAGTTCCGGACCTCGACGCGATCGTAATTGAAGATGCGGCTGTGCCAGTCAGGATGGTAGCCGAGCCGTGGGTCGGCATGGTCGTAGAGATGCGTGCCGTCGAACTGCGCGAGCCCATGCGGATCGTCTGGAAAATGCGCGGGGGTCCAATCCATCAGTACACCGATTCCGGCCTGATGTGCCGTATCGACGAAGGCCATAAAGTCTTCGGGAGATCCGTGCCGGCTGGTGACGGCGAAATAGCCGGTGGTCTGATAGCCCCAGGATCCGTCGAACGGATGCTCGGTAATCGGTAGCAGTTCGACATGGGTATAGCCCATATTCTTCACGTATGGGATGAGCTTCTCGGCAAGCTCTGAATAGGTCAGCCAGCGATTCCCTTCCTCAGGGATACGCATCCAGGAGCCAAGATGGCCCTCGTAAATTGAGAGGGGCGTGGCGAGCGGGTCTTGCTGTGCCCGCGCCGTCATCCAAGCCTGGTCCTTCCAGCGGTAAGGAGAGAGTGTGCAGACGATCGAGGCGGTCTTGGGGCGCAGCTCCGATGCGACCGCATAGGGGTCGGCTTTCAGGAGCGGGGCGTCATGATGGCGCGACAGAATTTCATATTTGTAGAGCGTGCTGTCTGTGAGTTCGGGAATGAAGAGTTCCCAGAGGCCGGTTGCTCCGCGGTTCGTCATGGGATGGCGGCGGCCATCCCATTGGTTGAAGTCGCCCACGGTACTTACTCGTGCGGCATTCGGCGCCCAGACGACAAAATGGACTCCGGCGATGCCCTGCACCGTCCGGAGATGGGCGCCCATTGTTTCATAGGCTTTGAAGAAGGTTCCCTCGGCGAAGAGATGCAGTTCAAAGTCGGTGAGGAGAGGTGGGAATGCATAGGGATCGTGCAGCTCCGATACCTGTCCTGCACGGTTGGTTATGCGGAGACGATAGGGGCTGGTTCCAAGCGGCTCCGGGACGGTGGCTTCGAATAGACCGGCCTCATGGAGGCGTGTCATGGGAATGGGCTGTCGATCTCGCTCACTGAGGAGCAGGACAACGTCGTTGGCTTCCGGCAAGAAACACCGAATCGCAATGGCAGGGGAACTGCCCTGGGCCATCGGATGAGCACCAAGAATCGACAGGGGGTTCCAGTGTCGGCCCTGGACGAGTTGTTCGAGTTGCTCGAGCGACAAGTCTGACATGTGAGGAGCCCTCTCAGTGTATAGGCCGTATCGTAAGGGGGGTGAGTGAGGAATGGAAGAGGAAAACGTCTTGGGATGTCAGTCCTTAGATCTCACCGTCGCATGCTATGTTCACGAACGCCTATGTAGCTCGGGTGAAGGCCGCCCGTCGTGAAGCGGAAATGTTCTGAAGCAAAAGAGTCAAATTGGTCTGATCAGCGGTGTCTCCTCCAGGCTTCTGTAAAATGTATGGGGGCAGACCTGAGCCTCATGTCGCGAATGAGTCGTGGTCTGACTCACAATATCAAGGGGCAGAGCTTCTAGTTGGCCCCAGATCTGCGTGTATGCGCAGATCTGGTCACACCACTCTTGAGGATAATCTCGCAAATGTGATCGAGACGCTCGACATGTTCATAGGCGGCCCATGGATCCGTCGCGACCGCACAGACGCCATGGTTAGCCTGCCCCACAATATCGTAGGCCAACACCCCGTCCTTGCCGAGGCCGAAACATTCAGCCGTCGCATCCGCCAGTTCACGTGACAGGGCCGGCAACGCCGACACCGTCGGTCCCACTCGGGTATAGCGCGAGATTTCCGGGAACTCTGCGCTGATAACCTGCAAGTCGACGCCGGCATAGATCGCGGCCACGATATGGGTGGCGTGGACATGCACGACCGTTCTGGTTTTACTCCCATCCTGCTGTAAGTTCCAGTGCATCCAGAGCTCTCCTGACGGGTGCTGACCCTCACGGACCTTCGGCATCAGTTCACCCGTCAGCGGCTCTTTCACAATCTCTACCCGCACGACATGCTCCGGATGCACAATGGTCTTCCGCCAGCCGGAGGGGGTAATGTAGAGATACTTCCCCTCGCGTTTCCGCATGCTGATGTTCCCGTCTCTCGTCGTAATCCAGCCGCGCTCATACACGCGCCGCATCACATCGCCGATCGCTGTCAGCATGCTTCCTCCTTCGGCACTTGTGTGGCAGGGTGGGGAATGATGTCTACCCCGTTCCTGCCGTGACTTTTGACACGATAGAGGGCATAGTCGGCCATCTTGCGCAAGAGATCCGAGTTCAATGGGTATTCGGATGACCAGACCGTTGCGCCAATGCTCACCGTAATGGCAAGCGGCCCGCTCGGTGTAGCAAATGGCAGGTCGCTGATGGACGACCGAAAGCGTTCAGCGCACTCTCGTAATGCGTCCAGATCGCAATTGGGAACAACGATCAAGAACTCTTCTCCACCTATGCGCCCGACGTGATCGTAGCGGCGCGCGGTTTCGCGGAGGCGCGTTGCGGCTTCTCGAAGGACGACATCACCTACGAGATGTCCATGGGTATCGTTGACCTGCTTGAAATGGTCGAGGTCGGCGATAAGAACCGCAAGAGGTTGATCGTTTCGTTCAGCCCGCGATAGCTCCTGCGTTAAAGCCGTGAGCGTCGTCGAATGATTCAGCAGCCCCGTCAAGGAATCACGGCTAGCCTGTTGCTTGGAATCGTGGAGGAGTTGCAGATTCTGAATAGCTGTACCAGCCTGAGAGGCAAGGGTCAGCACGACCTGTTCGTCCAGTTCGCTGAAGTCGTCCGCGAGGCCGTGCGGCATCGCTTTGTTGGCGAGAAATAGGTGGCCGAAGAATTGGTCATGGCATCGAATCGGCACGCCGAGAAACGACGTCAGGGGGTCATGATCTACGGGAAGTCCGAGGGCGCCCCAGTGTGCTGTGAGATGAACCAGGCGGAGGACACCGTTCCCATGCCGAAGGGATTCCCCCGCCACCTGATCGAATAGAAGCAGCCGAATGGCGCGGGCCGCTGCATCGTCAATCCCGGCGGTCAAGAATTGTATTGCTGCCTGCGTGGTACCGCCGTTGACCCATAAGGCCATGTAGCGCGCGCCGGTGTTCTCCTTCGCGAGATGGAGGAGCTGTCGAAGCAATCCATCGATGTCTTGCTGGGCAGCCAACCTCTCTGCGGATTCGACCAACCTATGGAGGGCTTCCGTCCGTTTCTTGAGTGCCATTTCTGCATCGGCCGCTCGTTGGAATTCATGTTTCGTGGTGCGCCATTCTTCGTGAAGGGTCTTGAGCATTCCTAGCACAAGACCGAGCAAGGGAAGAAGGATCAGAATGGCTAGAACCAGCAATTTCCAGAGAAACGACCGAATGGGGGCAAGGATATTGCTCCGGTCTACACGAATTAAGATGCCCCAATGCTTGGTCGGGTCGGCATGGGCAATGGTGACTTGCGCATAGGCGGTAATGACGGAGACCCCGCGGCGAAGATGCGTTTCTTCGATGAAACCCCGCGCGTGGACGCCCACAAGCGTTGCCGAAGGGAGATCGAGTTGTTTGAGGTTGCCGTCCCTTTGTAAGGTCGAGTCGGCGATCAGGTCTCCCTTCTCGTTGATGACTTGATATTCAATATGCGACATTTCTGTCCATTCGGAGTTCTTGAGCAGCTGTATCGTATCGTCAAGGATGTTCATCAAAGAGGGAACGCCCACAACCGCCGCAATCGCGCCGAGAAATTGCCCGTCGAGACTGTGCACGGGAGCAATCACAGTAATTGCCAAGGCCCCGTTGGATTTCTCACTCACCTGCGCATCAAGAATCCTGGCGTCGGTGAAGGTGCGCGCCTGTTGAAACCAAAGACGCTGGCTCTGATCGGGAGAGGTGTACAACGGATCTGTTGCCGTGATTATCCTGCCATGTGAGTCAGTGACGCCAATCCATTGATAGGCCGGGTAGACGTGCGCAAGCTCGCGGAGATATCTCGTCAGTGCCACAGGGTCTTGACCTTGGGCCATCGGAGTCGTGGAGAGCAACTGGATGTCGCGGTATCGGTCCAGGATCATCATGTCTAATTTGCCGGCGGCATTCGTGGCTGCTTGTACCAGACGCTGACCACTGGATTGGATTAATCCCTGCTGCACGGTGTAGGCGGTCCATCCCAGGCAGAGGAGCGTCACCAGTGCAATGACGGCGGCCACGGAGACAATCCATCTGGTGGGATGACTGCTCATCCACATAGGGAATCGGTCTGTCGTGATCGAGATGAGAGGCGACGTACTCACGGGAACGGGTGGAACCCTGGTGGGGTCAGGGGTGGCGCCAATGTGCGTTTGGTGTTCCATCCAAGTCAAGCGGCGTGCGATTGAGAGATGTTCTCCGTATGGCCTCGCTCATCATAAAGCAAGGAGGGAGTAAGGCAAGAAAAGTGCCTATTTATGCTGTGATCAGATTGCCCTCATGGCTTCAGCAGACAACATGAACCAAAAGAAGAAGGTCTTGCTGGGCGATGAGAAAGAGGCGTTTCTGGCGAGCCGTGGCGCGTGAAGCGTATCTCGCCGGGGATAAGAGCGTATGGCTTATAGCCTATTGGGCGAAATCAGGACGACCGAGTCTCGTGCCATAGCCATAAGCCATAGGCTCTTCGTCCTCTGGCTATACGCCATATGCTTTTTTCTCTGTTAGCGCCCTGAAAGGATAAGGCTCAGGTCAAGGCTGAGATTGCAAGCGTTTGATCTTCGCTCAACCTTGACCTCAGCCTTATCCTGTTTTTCCGACTTCTTCCCGCAACTGAAACTTGAGGGAGGCATATTCTTTCATGCAGTAGGCGAGCAGCCGTTCTGAGCCGAAGAGCATGACCATCTTGCCGTCCCGGTCCACGAGCCGGCGCGTGTCCTGTGGCCAGTAGATCCGGGCGATCACGTCGGGATCGCCGCTCACCCAGCGGGCTAGGACAAAGGGCATCCGCTCGACAAGGGTCTTGACCCCATACTCGCTTTCGAGGCGTGATGCGACGACATCAAATTGAAGTTCTCCCACCGCAGCCAAGACCGGCTCCCGCCGCACATGATCGGGTGAATAGAACACCTGCATTACGCCTTCTTCTTCGAGCTGCTGGAGTCCCTTCTGGAACTGCTTTTGCTTCGTCAGATCCTGGCTCCGAAGCACGCCAAAACACTCTGGAGGAAATAAGGGAATCGCATCGAAGGAGCGGGGAGTACCGGAGCAGAGGGTATCGCCAATGGTAAAGAGTCCTGGGTTCACGAGCCCTACGACGTCGCCAGGGTAGGCCTCCTCAATCGTCTCTCGGTCACGGCCGAAGAGCCGGTGCGGTCGCGTCATCCGAATCTTCCTATCCAGCCGCGCATGATAGACCATCATGTCCTTCTCAAAACGTCCAGATACGATGCGTAAAAACGCCATTCTATCGCGGTGTTGTGGGTCCATATTCGCCTGAATCTTGAATACGAATCCTGAAAACTTTTCCTCCGTCGGCTGTACCAGCCCCTCTGAACTCATGCGTGGTCCAGGCGGAGGAGCGAGTTGGAGGAAGCCGTTTAGAAAAGGCTCGACGCCAAAGTTTGTGAGGGCGCTCCCGAAGAAGACCGGCGTGAGCTGGCCGGCGAGAAAGCGTTCGCGATCGAATTTGGTACCGGCGCCGGTCAGCAAAGCAATCTCATCCTGCAGCGGACCATAGGCCTCTCCCAGCGTCTCCGCCAAGCTCGGGTGGGGGAACGTCTCCACCCTCATCGGCGCTCGGCGTTGGTTATGCAGCGTCCGCTGAAAGAACAGCACTTGAGGTTCTCGAAGATCGTACAACCCCAGAAATCCTGACCCTTCCCCGATGGGCCAATTGAACGGGACCGCCGTCATGCCCAAAGTCTGCTCTATCTCCTCAAGGAGTTCGTAGGGATGGCGCCCCGGTAGATCCATTTTATTGATGAAGGTCATGATCGGGATGTTGCGTTTGCGACAGACGGCAAAAAGTTTCTTGGTCTGCGGCTCGATGCCTTTGGCGCAGTCGAGTACCATGACCGCGCTATCCACTGCCATGAGGGTACGGTAGGTATCTTCGCTGAAGTCTTGGTGGCCCGGCGTATCGAGCAGGTTCACCCGCACTCCTTGATAATCGAACTGGAGTGCGGTGGAGGTGATGGAGATTCCTCGCGCCTGCTCCAACTCCATCCAGTCCGATTTCGCCGCACGCTGGTGCGACCGCGCCTGTACCGCCCCAGCCAGGTGCACGGCTCCGGCGTATAAGAGGATCTTCTCAGTCAGCGTAGTTTTTCCCGCGTCCGGGTGCGAAATAATGGCAAACGTGCGCCGCCTGGCCACTTCTCGCGCCAACTCATCGGACAAGGATTTCTCGATCGGCAAAGACATAGATGTTCCTTCTCTAGTTCGAGGCACCAAGCAAGATAGTCACAGGGAATGTTTTAACACCTGGCACAGGAGAAAATACAGGAGGAGAGTGGCCCAGGTGCCCTTCTTGCTCGCAGAACGCGCACGGTGAAACTATGCTCGTCCGATGCGCGCAGTAAAGGGCAACCTGGGCCACTCTCCTAAAACAACGGTGGGGGATGGGAAGGCCCTCGCACGGGCTCCTGGCACGTTCGGGAGATCGATTGCAAAGCAATCGGAGGGGTGGGCGGGTGAGAAATCTGCGCGCAGTGGAAGATCAATCAGTCCCCAGATGGATGGCGCTATGACATAGATCACGGCGGCCTTTGCAGACTTCGTACTTGAAAGCCATGGCGTATGAGTTTACGTTTATGCCGTTTGAAGTGTCGTCTGGAAGGTAGTATGTCGAAAAACTCACTCGATAAGGAGCTGCGCTGATGAAGGATATAGTGGGAAATATAGTGTTGGCCATTATAGGGGGGACCGTTATCATCGGGCTAATGATGTTGATTGCGTATATTCAGCGACTAGCTAGAAGTGAGGAGGAGCAACGACTAGAACTCCTGCGTTCCGAGCGTCTTAAACGAGAGAGATCAGCAGCTTCTCAGAGTCGTCGACCTGACGACATCTGACGTCCTGGCTGCCTGTGGAACTCGGCGTGTCTTCCCTCCGATTCCGGACACACTTGCTTCCCTCGCATTCTGCCCACGGTTCAAAATCTCACGCCATCTCCGCCCAGTGGGGGAGGGTAGCCTGCTTATCCTTCCGCTCGTGGAGCATGCACAATCGAGGATCGACCAGTGTACTCTTTGAAGAGAAAAACAAGCGAGCGTGGAAGGACAATGAGAAAGCGGCCAGGGTGCCCTTCTAGCTAGCGGACTGTTGCATTCATTTCTCACAAAATAGCCATCACCGTCGCATTGCGCCGTAAAGCAAAAGGGGACTGAATAAGGCGAAGCGTTAAGCGGGCGGGCCTGTAAGCGGCCTGTCCTCTTCTTTTTGTGTTGTTGAGGCCTCTCTCGGGTGAAAACAAAGGGGTCGGGAGTCCTTGTTTTATGTTTGGCGTTGGGGTAGGGGCCAAACTGTGTTCTGAAATCCCCGCGAGTTGAGCCTGCTGGAAAGCTGACGAATACATTCTCCTCCTGCCAAGCATCGATCACTATAGATGCAACGTTACGTAGCAGAGCAGTGAACAAGGCGAAGCGTTAATGGGACAGGCTTGAAGCGGCCTGTCCCCTTCTCATTTTTTAGTTAGGTCGGACTTCCTTCGCAGGGGTGGCAGAGCCCTGAGCGCAATTCGCTGGAGGAACGGGGTGCCCTTCGGGACTTTGCCAGGAAGGAAAGCGGAAACTGACTGAGTTCGCGAAGGAATTTCCGAAGGCTTCCGCCTGGCAAAGTCCGAAAGGGCCGTTCCGGGAGGCGCTGGAGCGAAGGGCTCTGCCGCCCCGTTCCCAGTCTCCCCCCTTCGGAGGTAACTCCTTCAGGTCTTTTGCAGAGGGTACGTGTTGGGTAGGCTTTCTCATAAGACGAAAGTCGTACCTAGCGCAGCATCCTGCGTTGTCGTCACCAGTAATGCGGGTGTCAATGAGAGGTTGAAGGAGGGCCAGCCATGGTATCTAAACAGATAAAGATCGGAGAGTCTCGGTCTAGTGAGCGCTTCGCGTTCCAGTGTTTCATCGTCCTTGCGAGCGGTATGCAGGTGGGTGAGGGACAAACCCTTAACATGTCGGATCGTGGCTGTTTAGTGGAAAGCTCCCTACCCGTCAAAGTGGGAGATAATCTTCAGTTGCGCCTCTCCTTCCACGAATCTGAGCCGTCCATGCGTGTGTCTCGGGCCGCTGTATGCTGGGTTCAGGGCTTTCGATTCGGCGTCGAGTTTATTGGGATCGAAGAGAAGGATCGCGCTCGCATTAACCGCTATGTCACCCTACTGGGCGGGGATTTATGGGCAAGAACTTACGACTAGCTCAGGACTGGGGAAGGCGTCAGTACCCGTTTTCGCGATCACCCGCGAGCGGGCCGAACAAATGGGGCGGGAGTCTTTGTTTTACGGCCTGACGTGTAGGGTCGGTGCTGTTACTGATTTCTCAAATCTCCGCGAGTTGAGTCTCCCAGGATGCTGACTGTAATATTCTGTTCCCACCAAACATCGATTATCTCCACGATCTGACTGCGTGCGTCTCAACGAAAGGTTAAGGCTCAGGTTGAGGCTGAGGGGCGGGAATGCTCCGAGTCGAATTGATCGTTGCTCAACCTGAGCTTTAACCGTACCTTCATCTGGAGGTAAAGACGTTCCGGGAGGCACTGGCACGAAGGGCTCTGCCACCCCGCCTCCGCTTCGTCTCCGAGTTCCCTCTGGGGTAGTTGACGCCATCTGTAGAACGACGTAGGTTGTCGATGGCTCTTGAACCACAGAAGGAGGAATCATCATGGGACTTCAACCGTTACAGGATTGGGCACTGATCGAACCGTCAGAGACCAAGGGACAGACTGGCGGAGGGTTATTCATCCCAGACACGGCCAAAGAGAAACCGGTAGAAGGAAAAGTCCTGGCCGTGGGGAAGGGGCGCTGGGAAACCCTGGAAAATAAGTCGGGGAGTAAACCGAAAATGAAAAAGGAAAAAGAGGAAAAGGTCTTCAAGCCCACGGTTCTCAAACCGGGCGATCAGGTCCTCTACGAAAAATACGGAACGACCGAAGTGGACCTGGATGGCAAGGAACTCGTTCTCGTCCGCGAATCCGACGTACTGGGCTTGGTGGGGTAAGAAAACCGTTATTTGGTTTGTTTGGTCTGTCTCGTTTGTTTGGTTGGACAAGACCAACCCGATGAACTACACAAACCAGATAAACCAGACAGACCAGGCAAGAAGGGGCGTGTTCCTAGCCTGCAACAGCAACACCCGCCTACGCGAGTGCCACGTCGCGCAAGGTCCCTCTCATTGCATATTGGATTGACGATCTGTTGACAGGTTTGCTGGCAAGACAGTAGCCTGGCATCGTTTCCCGTTCCATTGTTCACCTCACAGGGTCATCGCATGATCGAGCCTGAGACTACCAAGCCGGATGCCGGCGAGCTTATTCGGAAACTGCACGAGCGGCCACAGATGCTCTGGGCCGAGCGGCTACACGCCCCTGCGCACGTACACTACAAAACATTTCGCATGAGCGATCCACCGGTGCAGCGGCCGGCGAGTCGTGACGAGTTCAGGTCTTTCCTGCAGGCCTTCAAGGTCTCAGCGGATGCGATGGTCATCCAAGACGCGTTTGGCTATGGCATGAAGACGGCGGCGACCGGCGATCGGCTGATCGTGATCTGGCAAGCGCACACGGAGTACTACAGTTATCAAATCTGGCATATGCCATCCGACGATGCTGGGGGAGTGACCTTTGGCCCGATGACCTTCCTTGACTACCGGTTTCCAGCCACACCGCTCGGTGTGGAAGTATGCCATCTTGATATCGTACTGATGGCTGAGCCCTTGCCGGCCAGTGAGGCGTTGCGCCGGGAGTTTCCCGGTCCGATCCTCTATGGCAGCCGGATTCTCGATGAGGAGACCTCGCTGGTCACCAGCTTTACACCGGACGAGCATGGGCGCGAGCGTTATTGGGTCAGTGTCGGGTCCGGCAAGTCCAGCAGGTCTCACCTGAAAGATATTGTCGATGCCATTGTTCGGATCGAAACCTACTATCATTTGATACTCATGCAGAAGCCGTTGTTTTCTGCTGCGATCGATCAGGCCTACAAGTTTGAGCAGGTGCACTTGAAACAGCGTGAAATCATCAGCGGACATATCGGCCACGCCGATACCCTGACTCTCCAGCGTTGGTTGAATGGGCTGACGCAAGACTTGTTAAAAACTACGCGTCTGTCCAGTAAGCTGCACTTCGAGTTGTCCGCCTCTGTTCCCTACGACAAGATCGTGCATCGGACGCTGGCGTCACTCAACGAACGGTCACTTCCCTTCTATCGCCCGATGTCCGAGTATGTCCTCAGCGGGATCACCGGGGTAGCGGAGGGCTATCAACAACTCCTGAAGCGGATGGACACGCTTCGCAGCGGTTTTGAAGGGACGATCTCCATTATTCGCGCCCGCGTCGATCTCATGCTCCAATCCCAGAACTTGACGCTGCTGATCAGCGTCGACAAGACGACGAAGAGCCAAGCCATCCTCCAGTACACGGTCGAAGGCTTATCGGTTATTGTGGTGGCCTACTATCTCTGTGGGCTCATGGCCTATATCTTCAAGGGTCTTCATGAGATGGGGTGGCTGCGCAATGCGGATATTGCCGCCGCGTTGTTCGTTCCCATCTCGCTCGGTATCGCATTGGGGATTACGATCCTCGGACGAAAACTTCTCCACAAGAAATTCTCCGGTGAATCCAGGCCCGCCGCATCAGAGAAGCCTCAAGCCTAAGAAGAAGACCGTTATTTGGTTTGTCTCGTTTGTTTGGCTGAACGAAACTAACCAGATGAACCAAATCAACCATCCAAACATTTCCCGTTCATTTCTTGACGTGGCTCATTCGCCTAGATACGCGGCTGCTATCTTTCAATGAGGTGGGTGCCCATGATTTTTGTCACCAGTGGTGCCGGCTATATCGGTTCGCATACCTGCGTGGAGCTGCTCGACGCGGGCTATGATGTCACGGTGTTCGACAACTTCTCTAATAGTCACCCCGAGGCAGTGGCGCGGATAGAGCGCATCACGGGGAAAAAGCTGGGTTGGTGCGAGGCGACATCCGCCTGCTTTTTTTGGGTTGCACCGCGTCTTCCCGGTATGGGCAGGACATCTCGTGGGCCATGCTCGATGAAGATCTCGCACACTACATCGTTGCGCCAGCCAATTTAATGGGTGTAAGAATCAATCGAGCTGATCGGGTAACGCGCTGCAAGGGCGTGCTCAAAAACATTTCGATTCTGTCGGGTGGGATGAGGGGTCAAGACGGCGTCGGCGTGGAGCAGTCTCTTCAGCACGCGTACAGTTGTTGAAGAGTCCTGGTTATCAGAAAGGATAGTCCAGTCCCACAAAGAAGTTCTCGCCGTCACGACCGTAAGCGACATCGAGTCGCCCAACAACATGCGGGCGTGCGAGGACTCTCAAGCCGATTCCCGGATTCACCTGAAAATCCTGGATGTCCCGAATGCCGAATCCACTGCTGACTCGCCCGATATCGAGGAAGGGGGCGACTTCAAGATCAAGGAGATAATCGAAAGCCTTTACCTGTCTGATCGGGATACGTTCCTCAAAATTGAGGAGCAATGCGGAGTCATCGATGAACCGGCTTTGACCGAATCCGCGGAGAGTTGTTTCCCCTCCCAACGTGGGTCGCTCATAAAAAGGAATGCCTCGTGTATGTCCGTTCACGGTGTCGAGCAAGAAGCGGGCTACGAAGACCAGTTGGTCATCGTAGTGGGGAAGCAAATGTCGGGCATCAAGGGTGGTTCGTACCCACGGGCTCGCTCCACTGTGCTGGAGGTTTTGATTCAGCTCAACGGAGAGGTTCACATAGGTTCCTCGCGTCGAGAGAAGTTGTTTGTCGCGCGTATCATAGCGCGCGGTGAGTTTATGCCCCACGATAGTTGCGCCCTCCATGCCGGGGAGTTGGTTAAATTGCACCTGGGCTTGTGGCAGCGAATTGACGATTCCTGTATCGAGACGGATATCGTGGAAATGTTCAGTCCACATGAGCAGCACGTCCTGATTGATATTGATTCCAGCGGTAAGTTCCACAAGCGTCTCTCCGGAGGTGTAGCTCGTTTCGTCATTCTCTGATGTTTGATTGCCAATTCCAAACACACGGCGAAAGGGGTTCTTGAACCAGTTCACCCGTCCAGCCAGAATATACCGTCCTCCTTCTCCGGCAGCCACGTTTTTATAGATCAGATCAATATCGCGCTGCACCTTCGTCGAATAATCTGCCGTAACACTGTACTGCGTCGTATCTGAAGGGTATCCAAAATAATAAAGTCCGAATGTCTCTTCGATGTATCGATTGTGTGAATAGAAGGGGGCATAGATATGTTGCAGGTCACCTTTCGAGTTTGATTCCAGAATCGGGAGGACGGCACCTGCCCAATAGCTTTCATTCCGATCGTAATGAAAGACAGGAAGCGGGAGAACGGTATAGGGCTCGTGGACAGCGAGGGACTTCAGCGCCTTTTCTCTCGCTTCAGCCTCTTGAGCTTCGCTCCGTTCCGCTTCGGTTCCTCGTACGGGGATATCGGCGGCATGTTGAAGCCCGGATGCGTTGTCGCGCTTTGCTGGATACTCCTGGCCAAACAGGGCACTCGGCAGCATCAGGACGCAGCACAGCACGATGAGCGAGTGGACTAGCCATTCGGATTTGAGGAATGACATGCGTGAGGTGAAGGTAGGGATGGTGGTATCGAGTGAATGAGCATCGTGTGCTCAAGATGGCTCCGTTAACTCTCCCGGCGTCAACGCGCGACACTTTCCTTATGACTCTGTTCTCCGGCACCGTGACGGGCAGGGGTGCTCAATTTGAAGAACGCATCCAAATGTTTGACTACAGCCTGGCGCTGACGGTCGACCGTGATCACGTGGTAGCAATCATCCAACAGCACGATTTGCTTCTGAATCGAGATGATTTCGTCATAGACGAGCTGGGCGTTTCGTGGTCCTGTCATGTCATCATCGGTTGCTTGCAGAATCAGCGTTGGAGCCGACACCTTCTCTAAGAGTTTTCTGACGCGACTCATGAGTCGATCAATTTCAGTTAAGGTCCGAAGTGGGAAGAGCGGGTATCCTTTTGATGCGGCCGACGACGAGTCCGTCCCGTTTTCGACAGACTCACTCCTGTATCCCTCCCACCATAAACCGACCCATTCGTGAAACACAGACGCTGAGGTATAGGAGGCACGAATGTGTGCCTGAATCATGGAGTCCTTTACCCCATAGGGAGGGCCATCCAGGTGAAACAAGAGATGTTGTAGACATTCGGGCACCAGTTTGAGTGCTAGCGGTAAGATAGCATGACTTCGTGGCGTATTCCACCCGTCATAGAAGAAGGTCGGAGATAGCACGCCTACTCCGTCCACGGTCACGATGGTTGAGGCCTCGAGCGCAAGCAGCGAGCCTGCACTCAGCCCTGCCACATATACGTGTTCATAGCGCTCTCGCACATAGGCTAATTGCTTGCCAACATGGTCGCACCACTGCTGTTCGCTTGTTCTCACAAGGTCGCGCAGGGTGGTGCAATGTCCAGGCAAGGTTGTGGCGTAGACATCCTCTCCGCGTCGAGCCAGCCCACGCGCCAGATAGCGCATCTCGACCGGCGTACCGGTAATTCCATGAATCAAATAGACGAGCGCGTTCGAATCGTTCTCAAAGATGAGATCCGTCGAACGGCGACCCACCATTTCAGAGAGCCGGTCATGGCGACTCAGTGCCTTTACGGTCATTTGCTGTCCGTGCATGATGTAAACAAGTAGTCCAAGAGTTCTATTCCCAGATCAATCTCGTCGGTAGTAATGTCCAATGCCGGCGCCAGCGTGAACACATTCTTATAATGTCCACCGATGTCCAGCACTAAGCCTATCGGGCCTCGGGAAGAGGGAATGCCGCCGGTCAATCCTGCTTCAAAGATCCGGTCTGCAAGGATTTTGTCTGGGGTGAAGCGGTCAGGTTTGGTCACTTCGATGCGAAGGGCTAACCCCAACCCGGACACATCGCCGATCGTCTGATGACGGTGTTTGAGTGCTTCGAGCTGCCGCAGAAAGTATGCACCGGATTCCATCACTTTCTTTTCGTAATGTTGCTGCTCAATCCACAAGAGGGTCGCGAGCGTCGCCGCGGTCCCGAGCGGATTTGACGAAAAGGTCGAATGCGTGGATCCAGGCGGAAACTTCGCCGGTGAAATGAGCGCCTCTTTTGCCCAGACTCCCGAGATGGGATTCAAGCCGTTCGTCATGGCCTTGCCGAAGACCACGATATCGGGCTGGACCCCGAAATGTTCGAGCGCCCAGAACTTGCCGGTTCTAAAAAATCCCATCTGGATTTCATCGTCGACCAGGAGGATCTTGCGTTCCTTCAGAATCTTTTGCAGTCGTGAGAAGTATTCAGGCGGTGGGATGATGTATCCCCCTGTGGCTTGGACCGGCTCTATATAGAAGGCGACAAACTCCGCCTCGTTGGCCTTGGTATCCCAAAAAGAGTTGTACTCGGTCTCGAAAAGCCGCTCGACCTGGTTGACGCAATAGTAGTCACACGAGTCCAGCGTCTTCCCGTAGGGACAGCGGTAACAGTAGGGAAAGGGCACGAAGTGCGCTCGATTGGAGAAGTGGCCGAAGCGGCGGCGGTAGCGATAACTCGATGTGATTTCCGATGCCCCCAGCGTGCGTCCGTGATATCCGCCTGTGAAGGCCATGAACTGGCTCTTGCCGGTGGCATTCCGCACGAGCTTCATGGAATCCTCGATGGCCTGTGCCCCTCCCACGTTGAACTGGATCCGCCCCTCCAAAGCGAACGCTCGCAAGCATTCAAGGGCCAGCTTCTCGGATACCAGTACTTTCTCGTCATGAAGATATTGGCAGGCGAGTTGCGGGAGGCGGTCCAACTGGGCCTTCAGCGCGTCGATGATGGCCTGGTTGCGATAACCGAAATTGACCGCCGAGTACCACATTTGCAAATCGAGATAGGGCTTATCCTCGCGGTCGTAGAGGAAGCTCCCCTCACAATTTTGGAAGAATTTCGGCACAGGCGAGTAGTGGACGGTGTCTCCATATGAGCAGTATTTTGCCTCTTTTTCGCGGAGGGCGTCTTCGCTGAGGTGGACCATTGGGAGAGGGTTCATGCGATGCGGGCCTCCTTTACGAAGAGACGGTCGGCCACCTCGGCCAGCGTCTCGAATGGTATGCATGGAATGCCAGTCCGCTTACACCACTTCTGGAGCGAGCCTTTGGCAAACACGGTCTGCATGTTTCCTGACACACACTGATCGGACTGGCCGTCACCGATGTAAACTGTCCGCGCGGGCGAGGGCCCCGTCGTGCGCGTCACGACACATTTGCAGGTGCCAGCTCCGCTGCGGCATTCCTGTGTCGCAAACGGGAAACTCAACGCCAGGCGTCCTTGCGCATCCCACCGGAGATGATTCGAGAAGACGGGCAAATGCAGCAGCCCGTGCCGATGCAGGACCTTCTCCACGATGAAATCGAGGCCATCGCTGACGATGGTCAGCGGCACCCCGAGTTCCTTGCAACGCTGATCCAGATCGAAGATGCCTTCATCAATTGGCAGATTCGCGGCGAAGGCTGCCAACGTTTCCCGATCAGCCTGGATTAGCTCAACTTGTCGGGCGAGACATTCCTGGCTTGTGATTTCGCCATTCACCCACCGTTGCTCCCATTCCTGCCAGGCCGGCAGGGCAAAGGCCTCGAGCACGGCATCAGTGGCATCCACCCGGGTGATTGTGCCATCAAAGTCGCAAAAGACATCTGTCATATCTATGGTTTCGAGCGCAGACCGTCGCCGTTGTTTCTCAATGCCCGTGTTCAAGATGCACCCCCTTGACTCAATAAAGCACACTGATGCCCGGGCCAGGACAAAACTCGCATTAGCGAGAAAACTGACCCGTTATCTCAGAGAGATGTGGCAGGTGGGGCGCGGGGAGTGGCTGATGTGGAAAAGGGGAACCAGGGCTGGAAGGCGACCGTCAGCGCGACCGACTGAGCACGATCAAACCGCCTCAGATTGACGCGGCTGCCAGACCCGAACTCGTCGGACTGGATGTCTTCGCTCCGGTTGGGATTGCCTTCTGTGGACGAACTGATAAGGGCATCGAAATAATGCTGTGCGAGATGCTTTCCGACCGGCCCGTTCCGAATAAAGGTGTGCGCCGCAGAATGTTCCTGCGGGGCCATGAGCTCCTGGAGCAGGAACAACGGATCGGCCAAGACCCATGTTGCCAGCCATACTAAAACAAGGGAACGTATGAATGCTGGTCCGTATCTCAACATTACGAACTCAATCCTGGGATGGAAGATAGTGAAAATCGTTTCACATTACCATAACCTATGGCTTTTGGGCTACGTTAGAGTGTATTGCGCTATCTAATAAGATTTAACATTCCTAAGCGCCTCCAGGTCGGCGGGGTGCAGTGGGAATCAATCGGCGGGACGGCGGGATAGCCGCCTTGCAGAACAATTCGGTCATTCTGGAAAGCAGGCATCTGGGTATATGGGCAGCTTACGAAAGCCTGCCAGAATGCCCCGCCCAGAAGGGCGGGGATGAATGGCAGCCCGTAGCGAAGCGGAGGTAACTTCCCTCTTGGTTTACAAAAGCCCCGCCTGGAAGGGCGGGGTTCTTTACTATGTCGATGACAGGTATCATCTATTGGCTCTGGCTCGTCGCAAAGATGACATTGCTGCTCTAAAAGCGCATTCTTCTTGGGTCCATACGACGGTATAATTTCGCTACTAGAAATGTTGCAAAAACACATCTCCATTCCAACGCGGATGCTCAATAGCCTTGAACCTCCCGGCTTAATCCAGCATTTTTTGCATTGCCCCCCCGAAGGCTTTGAAACTGTTGTCTCAGCTATTGGACAACCCGGATTTCGCGTGAAGTTTGACTTGCTGACCACCGTAGATGCAGGAACGCTCCGATTCGTCAATGCATTGCCTGCGGCTGGTTTGGTGCGACAAATTTTGACTTGGCGCACGCTTTTTTGGGGAACGACAGTAACGGAATACTTGCCATTACCGTCTCAAATCGACGGCCTCGCATCGGTGGAATCCATGCTGACCACCTGGCGACGTTCCTCCAGGTTGTGTGTTCTTAAAGATATTCCTAGCCAGTCACCGTTACTCACCGAAGCTGAGCGCATCGCTGCAGCGGAATTGATAGAAGCCTGCAAGAATACGGGCTTCATTCTGATCGCCGGCCAGGCATTGGCCTATGTGCCGATCGACTTCGAAAATGTGGAGGAATATCTTTCCCGGCTTTCATCGGCGCGACGCAAGAACATTCGACGCAAAATGCGGGCGCGTGCAGACATACAGATAGAGATGATGAATACTGGCTGTGAACGCCTGAATAACGCAGAGTTTCTAAGCGAACTTTATGAATTATATCTCAATGTCTACAGGCAGAGCGAAATTCACTTTGACAAACTCAGCGCTGAATTCTTTTCCGCCGTTTTTAAGGATAACTCGTTGGATGGCCACCTCTTTCTATATTATTCGGCAGGACAATTGATCGGTTTCAATTTGTGCTTTATTCACAATGGCATGCTGATCGACAAGTACATCGGGTTTCGTTATCCTGCGGCACGCGAACACAATCTGTATTTCATCAGCTGGATGGAGAACCTTGCTTTTGCGTTGTCGCGAAAGCTGAGACATTACGTTGCCGGATGGACAGACCCCGAAATCAAGGCATATCTAGGCGCGAAATTCACGTTTACCCAACATGCTGTTTATGTTCGCAACCCCTTGCTTCGGCGCATTTTGGGTAAATTATCGAGGCGCTTCGAGCACGACAAAGTGTGGTTCGAGGAACATCCGCAGTGAATCAACCTATTGTTCTCGATATCGATGGCTCACTGCGCGGGCTGGAAGACACACAAACAATCGACCTTTCTGATTGGCAGGAAGCGATTCGTTTTGGGTGCTCGTGGTCAACCTGGAAGCGCTTCCGCAGTTTTCTCAAAGAGCGATTGCCGGCTAGTTATGGACCTATCTGCATGGGCAGTGGCGACTTTCACCACATCAGCCATCTCCTACTTGCCCGTATCTGTCACAGTGAGCCGTTCGATGTGGTTGTGCTTGATAACCATCCGGACAATATGCGCTTTCCTTTTGGTATTCATTGCGGATCCTGGGTTGTCCATGCAGCCAGATTGCCGCAAATTCGTTGCGTTCATATCCTTGGCATCACCTCTGCTGACGTGAGTTGGCGGCATGCTTGGGAAAATCACTTGTTGCCGATTGCTCAGGGAAAGATTCGTTACTGGACAACAGGTGTGAACGTGCAGTGGGTCAATCCTTTTGGGCTCGCCAAAAGGATCGCATCTTTTAAAAATGTCCAGTCGCTCATCGATCAATTTATTGCCGAACGCGAGAAAAATATTCCTGGCGCCGTCTATCTTTCAATCGACAAAGATGTGTTCTCCACAAACGTTGTCCGAACCAATTGGGATCAGGGCTGCTTCAACCTAGACAACGTTCGACAATTGATCGAGGCATTTAAGGGAAAACTGATTGGCAGTGATATCACCGGAGAAGTGTCGGTCCATCATTTTCAAACATCATGGAAACGTTGGCTTAGTGCGATGGATCGGCAGCCGACGATTCCTGCTGAAGCCCTTGCCAAATGGCAAACTCAACAGACAGCAGTCAATCGCCAACTGCTCACTTGGCTCAAGGATGTCGGAAAGTAATTAGAGGCTGCGGCAGTGCCGGATCAAAATGGCAAGTATTCGCTCGAAGCTCGCGTCATTCAACCACGGGCTGTTTGAGATCGTCATGGAGCACGCAGCGAACCTTTTGGCATTCGGCACCGACTGTTCCACACCCCAAGGACGCAGATACTCATAGTCGGACAAGGCATAAGCGAACATGCGTGACACGCCGAGACCGGCTCCCCATAACTCATCAAGCACCTGATCGCGCACGTTCTCATTGGGTAGCTCGGCTATAAAAATAGGCCAGGTTCCCGTTCCTCCGGGAGGATCGGTCAGTACCTTGACCCCGGGAATTCTTGTTAGTTCAGGTAGACGTCTGGCGGCCTGCCTCGCAAGGTCACGCTGAAAGTCGGCCAGGCGCAAGAGAGCCCGACTACCAACCGCCTGTCGCCATGCGCAGACCCGATGCAAAGGGATGCTTGAGGAGAAATAATCCCCGGTTGCCGCAATCGAATCACAACGACGAAGAGCTCGCCGCAACGAATTTCCATAAACGTACCGTAGGCCGAGAGGACGATAGGCAGCTGCATAACCTGCCAATTGCAGACAACGTAACGCCTCCCATCCAAGGCGAGCGGGAATAATCTGCAGACTGGTTCGCCTCAGCTCCGCTCGCAATTCAGCATCTGCGGCGATCCACAAACCGCCCTCAAAGATACTCAGACCTTTGCCGGCTGCGAGACTGAAAAACCCCGCATCGCCACGCAATCCGACGCTTTCCCCCTGATAGCGGGCACCCAACGCCTGCGCGGCATCTTCAATTACGTAAGCACCGCATTGTCTCGCCAGAGCAATGATGGGATTCAAATCGGCTACCCGGCCACCGAGATGGGTGGGAACAATGGCCAGCGTATCGCGGTCGCACAACTTCGCCAATGCCTCGGGGTCGAGTTCAAAGCTATCCGGACAGGTGTCGCAAACTCGTAATTGCAACCGACTCTTGGCGATCGCGAATATCACCAGCGGGCAGGTATAGGCGGGAATGACAACGGTTTTTCGTGTGGACAGTCGCCTGAGAGTTTCAAGAATGACAATAAGGCTCGCAGTTCCTGAGCACTCAACCCCAACCGTGGACACACCGAGGAATTCGGCAATTTTTTGGGGGAAATTATCCGACCAGGAAGGAAATAGATCCTTCAGATATAAAGGCAAGCCCGCTGTCGGGGGTATTTCAATGGCCGAGTCAGAGGTGAGCATGAGATTGGGTTTCACCCTGTGCCAAACAGACCACGCCGGCCACAACCAAAACTGCTCCGAACATCTGAGAAATACTGAGGACCTCTCCAAAGAGTGGCACAGAAATAACTATCACACCAACCACTTCAAGGTGTGAGGCTGCAAAGGCAGGTCCGACAGGGGCATGCCGAAGCAAAGTCATCCAGGTAATAAACGCTCCAAGATAGCCGAAGATGGCTCCGTAAACCCAAGGTGTTTCGAGAACACGAATTAACCATGCAACCTCAATCAAAAATGGCTCAGCCTGGAGTGCTGCCATCTTGAAACATATTTGAGAAAACGTATCAAACACGATCAGCGCAAAAAACCCAAGGAAATAGAATTTCGTACGCGACATTTTACCCGATTCCTACGATCGCCACGCCTGCCACGATCAATAACATACCGGCTATCCGAAGTCGGTTAAAGCGCTCATGAAACATGATTCGGCCTCCCAGCATGACGACGACAATGCTGGTCGTGCCAAGAAGCACACCCTGGGCAAGGGGAACAAGCGACAAAAAAGCCAACCAGGCAACAAATTCTCCAATGAAACAAAATACTCCCAACCACAGCCAAGGACGGGCCAGCATATGACGCCAGTGAGCTAGGAAAGTTGCGTCAGTCTCGGGTTCGATCGCGGCAAGTTTGAACGCGAAATGCCCCCCCGAATCAAGCACAAGATTGAGTACCCAAACGGTTAATACCTGAAAAGAGGTCATGAGTATCCAAATGCAATGGGATGTCAGGCTTCGACTGGTGGCGTCGCTGTCTGCGGAGTTCTGTGTTGTTTAACTGTTAGACCAGCAATTTAATATAACCAGTCAATAAAATCTATTAAATGAAATCGACGTGAAATTCTGATATGCAGCGCTTCGTCTCCCACATGGTCCTGTGCGAGCGAGTCGCGGTAACGGATGTCCTGGCTCTCGACACCATGCAACGTTGCCCGTGGAAGTCCCTCATCTTTGTCGGTGGATGTTTCAGTTAACACTCCCCCTCCGAGACGAAATTCTAAGTCGGTGTAAGGATTATACGGCTGCGCCATGCCAATTTTGGTGAATGGTAGAGTCGCCGCTATGATAATCCATGTGGTATTTGCGAGGATTCGAAACCTCAGATCGAGTAATGGGCGCGAGTATGCCGGACCATTTACACCAGACACAACTTGATGGGGTGTGAAATATCTAGCTGCAGACACAGAAAAGGGCTGGAAGTTCTTTGCCTTTCGGAACTGTCGCTCTCCCCTCAAGATTCGATTCGCTATTGTACGTCAAGAGGGATAATAGAGTTTGTGGTAAAACCCGATTGAAAAGAAACATGTGCAGGTGGGGTCCTGCCGGTTTGATTGATGCCAGCTCACGCGAATCCGGTCTTCATTTCGAACTCCATTGGACTGGGATAGCCCAGCATGGAGTGCCGCCGCGTGGGATTATAGAAACGCTCACGAAGCTCTGCCAGGATGCCCCGCTCGGAAGAGTGGGGAGGAATGGCAGCCCGTAGCGTAGCGGAGGAACAAAAATCCTCCTGGTTTAAAAGGCCCCGCCCGGAAGGGCGGGGTTCTTTACTGCACAGAGAACGGTGCAATACGCCCGACGTTCACTGTTGCAGTCTTCCGAAGTGCTGGTTCAGCCGTTACGGACGGAGCGGGACCTTCCATATTTCGGTGATCGGCGCCGCATCGGCGCTCGCACCGGCGTGGGAAAGCCCGTAGAGGTCTTCAATCGTGCGCAAGACATTGTAGTGGGTGATCCGTTGCTCATAGTGACCGCTCTGCACCATGGGCCCGACGAAGAGCGTCACAATCCGGTTATTTTCTTTCCCATTGTCTTCATCCCACGTCACGATCAGCAGACTGTTGTGCTGCGTTGCCCACTGGACGTAGGAATCCAGGTGCTCCTGGAGCCAACGATCGCCGGCTTGAATCGTCTCGGGATTTTTTCCGTTGTGCATGTCGTTGACCTGGTTCGGCACGATCACGCTAACAGTAGGGAGCTTGCTGTATTCGGTGGGAAAACTCGTCATGGGCAAATTGGCCGTCGCAGGGAGCCCATTGGCCACACTGCCCTGCCAATTCACCCAGGGATTATGTTTGCGTGCGTACAGTCCCATACTACAGATCAGAGAGCCCATCGAAGGCAGGTCTTCTGAATATCCGGCGAAGGTTAGCCCCGCTGCCAACAATGCCTGTCCAAGATTGGGTGTCGTGAAGGTGAGTGGGCACGAGTTGTCGGTAATGCGCTGCGTCGATCCGGAAAACAGCGCGAGATAGTTTGGTTGACTGGGGTGAGTGATGCCGAAAGACTGCGTGAAGACTGCACTCTGGGCAGCTAATCGATTGATGTAGGGCGCATTGGGTGAATCGATAATCTGGCTGTAAGAATGATTCTCCTCAATCACCATCACAATGTGATCGGGTCTGGGGAGAGAAGGTGCGTTGCCGCCTAGCGTCGATGTCACAGAGAGGGCACCTGCCCCCACAGTCAACAGCGCGGCAATCGTTCCAACGATGAGTTTCCACTGCATTTGAATGCGTACGATAACGCATGAAGTGCGAGATTGGCGGGAAAGGCGCGACACGAAGTTCGAAGCTCTGGATTCGAAGTTCCGAACACTTCAGTCTTCAGTCTTCCGAATACCCACCTGTTCCGCTTTTCTCGCTCGTCTTGCCTGTCCGCACGATTATCCGTCGGGTTCACTTGGGCAATCGATAAGATAGCGCGGTCGCGCAGGCAAATTGATGGCGATTTGTTGTGCGTGGCAGGGGGGAATATCTTCCTTCAATCGTTTCAGGAGTCTAGAGACCTTCATGCTGGGAGGTACCGCGCATATCCATAAGTGTGTGCCGGATTCCAGTTCTTCCATGTATCGTTGCACCCGAAACCCCGGATGCTCCATGAAATACGCCGATAAGAATCCTCCAATGGCTTGGACCACCCAGGGATGCGCGGTGGCATAGCGGTAGCTGATCCGAAGCTCAACCACCTGTACTGGCTCTTGCTCATCCATCGTTAGACGAGAGTATAGCCTCTTCCGAGCTGTGAAATCTTGTGATTGCCATACGGTGCTTGACCCATTGCAGTTCTGCATGTAGGGTCCGCGATGTATCGGCGTGCGCGCTGGACTAGCAGGACAAGCGAGATCTGCCGAACAGTTTATTGCTTCGAGTCGCGCATTTCGCGCCCGTCTCGCCTACATTGACTAGGATGCAAATGAAGATTGCCATTATCGGTGGAGGACCGGCCGGGCTCATGGCCGCGGAGGCGGCGTGTGCCGCCGGCGCACGGGTCGATCTCTATGACGCCATGGCGTCGGTCGGTCGCAAGTTTCTCCTGGCAGGGAAGGGCGGCCTGAATTTTACACACTCGGAACCGTCCGAGAAATTTCTCTCTCGCTATGGAGCACGACGCACGCAGATCGCGCCGCTACTCGCGTCGTTCGGGCCCGATGCGCTCCGAGCCTGGGCTCGTGGACTCGGCATCGAGACATTTGTCGGTTCTTCCGGGCGGGTGTTCCCTACCGATCTCAAGGCCGCGCCGTTGCTGCGCGCGTGGCTGCGACGGTTACGCAAGGCCGGCGTCCAATTCCATGTCAGACATCGGTGGATTGGCTGGGACGAGCAGGGAGCGCTGCGATTTGCCACGCCGGAGGGAAACCCCTTTGTCCGGGCCGATGCAGTGGTGCTGGCGCTCGGCGGCGGCAGTTGGCCGAAGCTCGGCTCCGATGCCTCGTGGGTGCCGTTGTTGGCAGGCCGAGGGATTCACATTGCGCCGTTACAACCGGCGAACTGTGGCTTCGATGTGGGCTGGAGCGATCATTTCCGGGTAAAGTTTGCCGGGCATCCGGTCAAGTCGGTGGCCATTGTGACGAAGAGTAAGACCGGTACCGAGTCCTGGCATCCCGGCGAATTTGTCATCACGGAGACTGGCGTAGAAGGTGGCATCATCTACGCGGTATACGCCTCTCTTCGCGACGAGATTCTGGCGAAGGGAGAGGCGACCATGCTTCTCGATCTGACGCCTGACCGAGATATGCCGCGTTTGACTCACGATCTGTCGAGGCCACGCGGCAAACGGACGATGGCGACGCATCTTCAGCGGCAGGCCCATATCGAAGGGGTTAAGGCGGGGCTGCTTCGTGAAGTGGTCTCGAAAGAGGATTTCGCAGACCCGGCTCGGCTGGCTGCTGCGATTAAATCGTTGCCCTTGCGACTCGTCGCGCCGCGCCCGCTGGAGGAAGCGATCAGTACGGCTGGTGGAGTCACCTTCGAAGCGCTCGACGAAGGGTTGATGATCCGCGGTCTCCCAGGTGTGTTCTGTGCCGGAGAGATGTTGGATTGGGAGGCGCCGACTGGAGGCTATCTGCTGACCGGTTGTTTCGCAACAGGCAAAGCGGCGGGCGCTGGAGCAGTGGAGTGGCTCAACAAGCGCGGAACGCGCGAGGCAGGCTGAAGGCTGAGGGATCGAAGGGCGTCAGCAACTGTCTTGAGATTTAGGCATGGTGTGCCTCCACCTCTCGCCAGGGCGTCCGATGTTTCAGCATCGCATTGGGAATCGTTAGCAACTTCCGGATGCAGGCCGTGAGCGCCACCTTCTTCGCCTTCCCCGCTCGCTGCAATCGCTGATAGAAAGCACGGATCACCGGATTGAATCGGGCGGCTACGATCGCGCCCATAATAGAGGACGATGCGGACCTGTGCGCGTCCGCACCAGACTGTCCGTCTCCCTCGGAGCATGCCGCTGTCGAGATTGAGTGGGGCCACGCCGACGAGGGCTGCGATCTGCGTGTTCGTCAAGGTGCCGAGTTCCAGGAGACTCGCCAAGAGGGTCGAGGTCACGACGAGCCCCACCCCGGCACACTCTGCAACAGTTCGTCTTTTTCATGTCACACCGGGCTTTGGCGAATGGCCTCTGCCAAGTTGGTGTTAGTGTGCTGCAGTTCCCATTCAAGCCACGTGATATGCGTCCGCAGGCGTGTGCGGATCGGCGACGGGGCGCTCAGGAGGCGATTCTTTTCGGCCGTCAGCATCTCGAGCAGTTGTCGTCGTCAGGTCAACAGCACGGCCAAGGTTCGGGTCTCCGCATTCGGAAGCGGGCGCGGGTGGAGGCGCATGACCTCGGCGAATTGCGCGAACACCTGGGCATTGAGTGCATCGATCTTGGCCAAGTGCCCACTGGCCTTGGCGAAGTCGCGCACCTGACGGGATTGACGAAGACCACCGGCAACCCGGCAGTCGCAAGCGCACTCGTGAGCGGGAGTTCCATCCCGCCGGTCGCTTCTAACACGATCAGGGTGGGACTGAGGGTACGGAGTTGTTCGACCAACGCGGCGATGGCAGACTCATCATGTGTGATCGAAAACGATGCGCCGGGACGGATGGCAATATCCAAGCGAGCCTGCGAGATATCGATGCCGACGAAGTCGAGAGAACTCATAGCCGCCTCCTGTCGTGCCCAGCCTTGCGAAATGCGGGCTCAGCGGCCCTCGCAACTGTTCGGGCTTTACAGGGGGGAGGGCCTGACGACCCACGCTGACACTCGGTCTGGAAAAGACCATGGAACCGACGGTCTATCAGGCCCCAATGCTTCATGAGAGGCCGTATCGTGCCACAAGCCGAGAGATACAAGGAACCATTATCTGCTGCAGAAATGGTTGCTTGTCGCCTGGCTGACAACTTCTTCTGACTGTTCAAAAACGGCCGAGACGCAGCCTGCCCTGCACGGCTTTCTCAGAGCCTGGCCAGGGGGGCCAGGGTTCCCCTTGAAAAGCCGGGGTTCACAGGGTCGTTGATTTGTTGCTTTATACAGCCCTATCTTAAATCAAGGACAGGCTGGTATGGATCTGGCCTTCCTAGAAGAACCCCAGTCCACGCTATTCATAGATACGAGCCATGCTGAGTCAGCTCTGGAAATCTATCCTTGCGCTTATCTTTCCTGGAGGGCTGATTGTTCTCCTGGCGATCGTACTGCTTCGCCCCCAGGGACTCCCACCGTGGTTGCAACAGCCGATTGGAGCCCTGCCCTATATCGTCCTCGCGTTTGGGCTCATCTTTGGCTGGTACCTTTCCAGCAGTCGCATGATTCTCTCCCTGCTCGTGCTGGCGCTCGCCGATCGAGCCCTAGTCTTAATTCCCACCAATGGCGGGGATCAAGAGGCCGTAAGTCAGACAATTGTCGCCATCACCGCCTTTCTCGTCCCTCTCAATCTCTTGGCATTTTCCATCCTCAAAGAAGACTCCCTCTCGACGTTTCGCGGTGTGACGCGTGTGGTGCTCGTGTTGGTCCAGCCCTTTCTGCTGCTCTGGCTCTGCCTTCCGGACCAGCAAGTCCTGGCCTCATCCTTCACATGGAAGTACATCCCCTCGCCGTACATGGATTGGACGCCGATCCCACAGCCTGCGTTGGTGGCATTTGCGATAGCAGGGCTGCTGCACGTCACACGATTCGCGCTGCATCGTGACCCACTGGAGGGAGGGGCAATCTGGGCACTGTGCGCCATTTTCGTGGCCTTCCATACGAGCCGATACGGCTGGCAACCGACAAATTTTTTTATGGTGGCAGGACTGATTTTCTTCGTCACATTGCTCCAATCTTTTTATCGGCAGACCTACCGCGACGAACTCACTGGTATTCCGGGCCGGTTGGCCTATGACGAAGCGATCGGGCAACTCGGGAAACGATTCTCTGTTGCCATCATCGGCATCGATCAGCTGACTCAGTATGCCAATATCCACGGGAAATCTATCAGTGAACAGATTCTGAAACTGGCCGCGCCAAGAATTCAGGCCGCGTGTTCTGATGGACAGATCTTTCGAACAACCGGAGAAGAGTTCACCGTGCTGTTTCCTGGAAAATCAGCCACAGACACCATGGGCACGCTGGACACCGTCCGGAAATCGGTCGAAGCCATCGGTCTGTTCCTCCGAGGACAAGACCGTGTATGGGAACAACGAGGGGCCCAAGAAGCCGGATCGTGCGACCGAGCACTCCCGATCACCCTGAGTATCGGTGTGGGGGAGAAACTGACCGACAGCGCAACGCTGACGCTGGTGATCAAGTCGGCCTATCGCGGCCTCTATGAAGCCAAGGGAATAGGAGGGAACATTGTAAAGCGCGGACTGGAGGCGGTTGTTCCGGCACGACGATCTCAATCTGGAACAGGACGAATTGTCGCGAGTGGAGAGTATGAAACCTAGCTGCTAGAGAAGTCCTTTCACAGATTCCGCTGGTCTGGCTAAGATTGCCTTCTCGCCCTTTTCGACAATCGGACGCTGAATGAGATCCGGATGCGCCACGAGCACATCGAGCCATTCGTCGTTCGACAGAGTCTTTTTTGCTAAACCGAGCTCCTTGTAGATGTCTTCTTTAGTTCTCAGGATATCCTTCGGCGAAAGCCCCGCTTTCTTCAAAAGGTTCTTGAGCTGCGCCTTTGTGAAGGGTTTCTCATAGTAGTTGACGGCCTTAAAGGGTGTGCCGCTCTCTTGTAACAACTGTACCGCCTGACGGCATGTGCTGCAGGTCGGTTTCTGGTAAATCGTTACCTCTGCCATGTTCAAACTCCTATCTCAGCGTCTCGCCAGCCTTGACGCCATTTTTATCCGTGTGATACACGGATCTCATCTCATTCACGTGAAGGTCCTTGATGCCGACGCCAATCTTCGGAACCAGCTCCAGTGGGCAGTTTTCCTGCACCACAGACACGCAGCACACCTTACGAGACCTCCGCACCAAGCGCAAGGGGCAGCCGGTGTTCGTCCTCGGGCATGTTTTGGCCCGCAAAGGGCAGGAAGGAACCTTCGAGGTCTTTAATGACCGCCTCGCCATCGTCAAATTCTCCGACGGCGGCGCGATCGGATATGACCCGTTCGAAGTGCTCTTACCCACCGATATTGACGACAAGGGAATCGCCTACTTCGAAATTCGTCCTTGCCGACAGTGCGAACAACTCTTTCCCTTGACTGCCGAAGAGTGTGAGGCAGCAGAAGAACCAACCACTTGCCCAGAATGCCGCATCGCCTAGCCCGCATCATTCATGAAGGCTTCTACTGCAACCTCCGATGTTCAGGCGAGAGGCACGGGGCCAGAGGCTAGGGGTGATCAGAAGGAATGTCTTTCCTCTCGCCTCGTGCCCCTCGCCCCTTGCCTGGCATCTATGCGGCGGGCTAGTCGACCAGCGGCGCGATCTCGACTGCTTTCTTAATCAAGCAATCGCCCGCAAAAGACTGCAAGGACATCGGCAGCATGCCGGCGTCGATCATGTGCACCGTGACCACCTGAAAGCCTTCAGCGACTTTGTATCCTTCTACTCTCATGGCATGGCAGATTTCGAGTTTTTTCCAAATGAGATTACTCTGAATCGCTTCCGACGCGAGCAGTTTCATGTCCGACACCGCATCGTTCACAGAGACTTTCGCCGATACCCGCGCCGTATCTTTTGGCGCCTCGCTCACGACGGCAAAACCGAGGATCTCGTTGTCGGCCTGGACCAAGGAGGCTGTCCCCATCGTGGTGAGACCGAATAGCGCGAGTAGTAAGGACAGACGCGGAGTCATCGCTTACCTCCTCTGGGCATCCAATTCCTCGCGTGAACAGCCGAAAAATTAAGTATGCCAACCGATAAGAGCCATTTCAAGATCCTGCTCTTCGAACATGATAGACTGTCTTGATTCTAACAGGCTGCGGAAAACGTTTCGCGCCTGTCGCGCCTGTCTCGCGCGTAACGCGCTACGGGCTAAGGAGCACGATCATGCCACACGATTTTATGCCGGGGCTCGCCGGCGTCCCCGCGGCCAAATCTGCAATCAGCGATGTAGACGGGCAGCGTGGTGTGCTGGAATATCGCGGCATCCGTGTCGAAGAACTCTGCCTGCGATCGTCCTATCTCGAAACCGCCTATCTGTTGTTATTTGGACATCTTCCCACTCAACCGCAGCTCGCGCGATGGAACGAAGACATCGTCCATCACCGCCGGATCAAGTTTAGGATTGTCGATTTATTGAAATGCCTTCCGGAGCAAGGGCATCCCATGGACGCCTTGCAGGCTGCGGTCGCTGCGTTGGGCATGTTTTATCCAGGCCGGAATGTCCAGGACGTCGACAATAACTATTGGTCTGCCGTCCGTCTCGTTGCCAAACTGCCCACGATCGTCGCTGCCTGGGCGCGTCTGCGGCATGGGAATGAGTACATCCCACCACGCGACGATCTCGGATTTTCAGAAAACTTCCTCTACATGCTGACTGAGACGGAGCCGCTTCCTTTGTGGGGCGATATGTTCGACGACTGCTTGATCCTCCATGCCGAGCATACAATGAATGCCTCAACCTTCACCGGCATGATTACCGCATCGACGCTGGCCGATCCCTATACGGTCGTTGCCTCTTCAATCGGGGCCCTAAAGGGCCCGCTGCATGGCGGGGCCAACGAAGAAGTCGTGCAAATGCTGAAGGAGATTGGCGAGCCAAGGCGGGCCCGATCGTACCTCGAAGAACTGGTTCGCGCGAAGCGGAAGCTGATGGGCTTTGGTCACCGGGTGTACAAGGTCAAAGATCCCCGGGCGACAATCCTGCAAGGTCTGTGCGAGCGACTCTTTAAGGAAAGTGGCAGTTCACCGTTGTACGAAGTTGCAGTAGAGGTTGAGAAAATCGCAGATGAGCTACTGAAGGGGAAGGGGATTTATCCCAATGTCGACTTCTACTCCGGGATCGTTTACGACAAGATGGGCATCGAGACCGATCTGTTCACGCCGTTATTCGCCATGGCGCGGGTGTCGGGATGGTTGGCCCATTGGCTTGAACAGCTTCGCGAAAACAAACTGTTCCGTCCGGACCAAATCTATTCCGGTGAGCATGGCCAGTCGTACGTGCCCATCGAACAACGCTAAGCCCGCTCTGGTATAGCCCATCTCCAAATAGTAGGCCGGTCCCCTTGACTCCGCGGCAGCCAGAGTTATTTGTATGCTTCATACAGAGAAATCGGCGCGCGCCGCGAATAGAAATTCTGAAACCGTGAATAAGAACAAGAAGGAGGTCTACCATGACACTCGTACGGTGGGATCCGTTTCGCGAACTCGAAGACATGTCGGATCGGTTGAATCGGATGTTTAACCGTCCGGCTCTGCCTCGGACAAACGGCAACGGGAAGGAGACAATGGTCGTCGCCGATTGGGTGCCGTCCGTGGACGTCAGCGAAACTGACGGGGAGTATCAGATCAAGGCGGAGATCCCTGATGTGAAGAAAGAGGATGTGAAAGTGACGGTAGAAGACGGCGTCCTTACGATTCAGGGCGAGCGCAAGCATGAGAAAGAAGAGAAGGGCAAGAAATACCATCGGGTAGAACGCTCTTATGGCAGCTTCGTCCGGAGCTTCACATTGCCTGATCTCGTGGATGAGGAGAAGGTCAAAGCGGAATTCAAGGACGGGGTTCTGAATCTCCAGCTGCCCAAGTCTGAAAAGGCAAAGCCGAAAGCGATCGAAGTCACAGTCGGCTAATCGGCAACCATCTCACCAGATTTGAATAGAGGCCCGCTCCGGCGGGCCTCTTCTTGTTGCCTATATTAGTCACAAGAGTTCATCTGGTGGCTCTGGTTCAAGGAAACGAACCAAATAGACCAAACAAAAAGACAAACCATCCGTTCACGCGCTAATGCCCTTGTGCAAGCAGGGGAGCTAAGTTTATTATTGCGCCCGCATCCGATAGAACCTTAACAGCGGAGTAGAACGCATGAGGAAGATACCCCCAGCGGCAGCGGCTCAGGCATCACCTGCGACCAGAGTTGAACGCGATACGATGGGCGAGCTGGCCGTACCGGCCACGGCCTATTATGGCGTGCAAACCGCCCGCGCCATCGAGAACTTTCCAATCAGCTCGTTGAGATTCCCCCGCGCCATGATTCGGGCGATGGGATTGATCAAACGTGCTGCCGCAACAGTCAATCAGTCATTGGGCCTCCTCGACAAGAAATCGGCGAATGCGATCAAGCAGGCAGCGACCGAAGTGGCCGAGGGCACGCTCGACGCCGAATTCCCCGTGGATATTTTCCAAACGGGCTCAGGCACCTCGACGAATATGAACACGAACGAGGTGATCTCCAACCGCGCCACCGAGCTCTTGGGCGGGGCACGAGGCAGTAAGCTGGTGCATCCAAACGATCACGTCAATCTTGGCCAATCCAGCAACGACGTGATTCCCACGGCGATTCACATCGCCGCCGGGGAAATGATGCTGCAGCAGCTCATTCCGGCACTCACCTGCTTGCAGAAAGCGCTGGCTCGCAAGGCCAAAGAGTTCGACAAGATCGTCAAGATCGGTCGCACCCATTTGCAGGATGCGACACCTGTGCGATTGGGTCAGGAATTCGGCGGCTATGCGCGCCAGATCGAATTAGGCATTCAACGAGTCACGCGCGCACAAGACGCGCTCAGCGAAGTCGCGCTTGGCGGCACAGCCGTCGGCACAGGGCTTAATTGCCATCCGAAGTTCTCAGCCAAGGTGCTGGCCATCATTTCGAAAGAGACCGGCTGCACATTTACAGAAGCGAAGAACCACTTTGAAGCGCAATCCACTCAGGATTCGCTGGTCGAAGCCAGCGGGGAGTTGAAGACCATCGCCGTGAGCCTCATGAAGATCGCCAATGACATTCGCTGGCTCGGCTCTGGCCCGCGCTGTGGGCTTGGGGAAATCAATCTGCCAGAGACACAACCAGGCTCGTCCATCATGCCGGGAAAAGTCAACCCGGTGATTGCCGAATCGGTGACGATGGTCTGTGCGCAGGTGATTGGAAACGATGTCACGGTCACAGTGGGAGGGCAGGCGGCCAATTTCGAACTGATCGTCATGCTGCCGGTGATGGCCTATAACGTTTTACAGTCCATTGAACTTCTCTCGACAGCTTCAACCAACTTCGCGGTCAAATGTATCGACGGCATCAAAGCCAACGACGAGCGCTGCCGGAGCTTGATCGAGGAAAGTCTGGCCATGTGCACCGCCCTGGCTCCGGAGATCGGGTACGAGGCTGCAGCGAAACTCGCCAAGGATGCCCACAAGTCAGGCAAGACCGTGCGCCAGATGGCCAAAGAACAAAAAGTCCTCTCTGAAAAGCGCCTCACCGAATTGCTCGATCCTTGGCGCATGACTGAACCAGGCGGGCCGGTGGGGAGTGCAGGAGGGTAGAAGATACCGCCTGCCAGCTCTGACGGTCTTATCTGAACGCAGATGGCACAGACGTATTTGCTACAGGCGGGCTAATAGCTTTGAGTAGGTAAGGGGGGCTCTAGCTCATCGGGAAGGTGTCGTCTGAAAATACATTCTTGGCACCTCCGTTATTGCTTCTACAATCGATTGCCACCCGAGCTTACTTTGGCCTTGAACCCGATCGCTGAAACGGATGGGCAGCTCACAGATCTCCGCTCTTAATCGCCGTGCCCGCCATGCCATCTCAACTTGAAAGACGTAGCCTTTCGCATTCACGCTTTCGAGGTTTATTCTGGCTAACAGCTCATGCCGATAACAGCGAAAGCCTCCGGTCCAGTCACGGATACTCGAACCCAGAAATAGACTGACGTAGGTATTGCCAAATCGTGAGACAAGGCGCCTGCGCCTGCTCCAGCCTTGCGTACCTCCACCCGGTACATATCGACTCCCGATGACCAAGTCTGCAGTCCCACTCCGGTGAACCAATCGGGGCAAGTCCCAGGGTGAATGACTGAAGTCACAGTCCATCTCAATGATTAATTGGTAACCACGTGCCAGTGCCCACTGGAATCCTGCGAGATAGGCCGGCCCGAGCCCTTCCTTTTTAGCCCGATGCAACACATGCACATGTTTCTGCTGTCGGCTCAGTTGATCGGCCAATTGCCCGGTACCGTCCGGAGAATTATCATCGACAATCAAGATATCGGCGACGAGATACGTGCCAATCGTCTCAACCATGGCCTCAAGATTTTGGCGTTCATTGTAGGTGGGGAGCACAATCAGAATCGATCGGTCAAAACGGAATGGCATTACAGGCGCAAGCTGCTTATTCGAAGCAACCTGAGCATACCCCGGATAGTTCACTTCGGAGGAATCAATTTGGCTGATCGCAATGCGAGCACTGTCCGCACCGTAGGCAATCAAAGCCTCGGCCACTTCAAAGCTCGGTACCACGAACACTTCCCCCGGTCCCAATTCTCTTGGGACAGGCACCTCACAACTATTGCTGACTGGATAGTAGCGCACTGTGGTTTGCTCGGGATCGCTCAAAGATGAGGATGCTGGGCGTCTATTTGGCATAGGCGGTAGTGGAGACAGGGCTATGCGAAAAGGTCTCGGTCCTCTGCGACCGGAGCATAAGTACAGCGAGGATCAATAACATGCCTATAGTAAACGGTTTAAAGCTGAGAAACACCGCGAAGTTTTGTTTGCCCAGCACTTCATAATTCAGAACAATAGCGATCATCACATACAGCCCCATCGCTACCTTGGATAGCCGGCTCAAACCATCGTGGCTACAAGCTTTGGCCACAATCCAGTAAAGAGCCGGAACGAGCCATGGTAAATGCTGGATCCAGGTTAAGGGAGAAAGCAACAACATTAAGATGAGGACGGCACTACACTCCCGAGGCCACTCTGGATCACCGAGGCCTCTATACGGTTGACGGGTGCGCCAACAGAAGCCAATCAACAAACCTATTGCGGCTGAGATGGCCAGGATACGCGCATGCGTAGGGGGCAAATCTAGAATCGCCACATAACCTGGGTCGTTCTGTCGAAGCGGATGATCAGGAGAAAGCGTGACAAGGTATCGCATCAGCGCAGGCTGGATACCCGAGTTCCGAATGTTGTCCTCGTTTATGTGTGCAAATGGTGTCTTGTAGCCTACGGCAGATCCGGCTGCCACTTGAGTCCATGTCTGCTGATGAGCCCACCAACTTGCTGGCCCCATCCAGACCATTGGTAGAATGATCCAGCATGCTGTCGCGACTGCTGTGTAAAGAGCCAACCTCCACTGGCGTTTCCATATAAAAAATGGCAGAAATAATCCGGGTGTCACCTTCAGCGCAATGGCCAATCCGAACCAGATCGCTCCAAACTTCTCGCGTCCTTTCCACACCGCGTACACGGCGACTAGGAGCATGCCCATCAGAATCGTGTGCGGGCCGCCGTCGTCGAGGTCGTACAGGACGAACTGGCCGGCAAGCGCTATGGCGATGACGCTAAGAATAAGATTCGCTTGGTCTAATTCTTTGAATCGATCCTTGATCATTCGATGGAAGAGAAGACACGTCAGCGATAAACAGATGATCGCCGCCGTGTAGCGCAGTGCCAATCCGATGCTTCGATCGACCAATGCAAGCAGAGAAAAATACATTGCTGCGGTCGGCATGTAGGGATAACACACGCCACAACCATAGAGATTCTGGCCGGTTAGAAACCAATGTCCGATCTCGCGGTGCAAGTCGAAATCACGAAAATGGGGAGTGCGCAGATAGACCAATACGACTCCATAGGAGGTCGCAGCTAGGATGCACACGGCCGTCAGTAGGCGTTGAAATCTTTGACGGTATAGGAAATCAGGCAACATAGACATAGAGTGGAGATATAGAGCGCAATCATCTCTGAAATGCGCGCTATTCTAGATTACTGACAATATAGTAACAAGCAGAGTATTGGGTCACGTGGATGGGGTCATAGTGAGGTGGCTCCAATCTCCTCTGCGATGACCGTTCACGGCAACCCAGCCATACAGGCCATTCCCAGCGAGTCACCGTTCTGCCATGGCATGGTGTTTGCTGTGCGCGATTATGGCTTCCTCGTAAAAAATAGTCTTGACACACAGGAGGTGAGTTCCTATAAATTGGCTACCATGGCCAGCTACAAGCCGATCAGGTTCACTGTAGGCGCTCCCAGCTCGCGAGTTTGGTCGATCTCAGCAGGAGTGCACAGGCCTTGCTCAACCGTGCTTCATTCCAATGGCATTTTTTAGAGTTTTTAGAGCTGCCCTTATGGCTCCTCGGATACAACAAAAAGAGAATCATTTCGCATACAGTGTGAATCAGTAGTGTCCCAACGTTACTCGAACAAGATCAGCTGTTTATTCGCAATGTGGTCGGTGTCTTCGATCACGGCTTGTGCAAGTAGTTGATCCAACGGCATTCGTTCAAACATGGTCAGGCTCAAGATCTGTAGCATTTC
>OBEQ011076495.1_pt1 | contig 153282 bp, 138 predicted proteins | sample 1670901 | NCBI WGS metagenome assembly OBEQ01 (sample SAMEA104232315, study PRJEB22302) | groundwater metagenome | biome: forest; feature: aquifer; material: groundwater | place: USA | collected 2011-08-07 | depth 5.4 m
AGCGCAGCTGGGTGGCCGAAGGGAGTGCCGGTGCCCGCGAGGGCAACGGCCTCGACGTACCGGTGTCCCTTGTACGCCGTCGTCGTCGCTCCTTGCACCTGGCCGCCTGGCGCTCGCAACGCGACCCTGTCGGTATTTCGTGAGGTACTCTTAGAGTGGACAGTGCACACTGTACACAGTACACTGTCAACTGGAGGGACGACGAGATGAAAATTTTTCTAGATTCTGCCAACCTCACGGAAATCAAAGAAGCGATGAGTTGGGGAGCGATTGATGGGGTGACAACCAATCCAACCCTGGTGGCGAAAGAGCGCCGCGAGTTTTTTCCGCTCCTGAAGGAGATCTGCGAAACGGTCAACGGCCCCGTGAGCATGGAGACCACGACCCGCGAGGCCGCCGGCATGGTGGAAGAAGGCCGCAGCTTCGCCAAGCTCCACCCGCACATCATCGTGAAGTGCCCGCTGACGAAGGACGGGCTGAAGGCCACTCGGCAGTTGGCGAGCGAGGGCATTCGGGTCAATGTGACGCTCTGTTTCTCTGCGAGCCAGGCGCTGCTGGCAGCCAAGGCGGGCGCCTACTACGTCTCGCCGTTTGTCGGACGGCTCGATGATATCAGCAGTGATGGGATGGGGCTGATCCGCGACATCAAGACGATCTACGCCAACTACCCGTTCTCCACGCAGATCCTCGTAGCCAGCGTGCGTCACCCCCTGCACGTGGTCGAGGCGGCGCGGATCGGGGCGGATATCGCCACCATGCCCTTTACCGTGTTGGAAACCCTGGTGAAACATCCGCTCACCGACTCAGGCCTCGATCGGTTTCTGAAGGACTGGGAGCACTTGCCCCCAGAGGCCAAGGCGTGGAAGACCGCAGGCCGGGTGTCGGGTTCGCAGACAATCTAACGAATAGAGTCGCCAGCGTGTATCGTCGGGCTCACGTGAACACGCATCGAACCGTCGTCCTCGTTCTGGTGTGCGCACTGCTCCTGAGTGCCTCCGCGTGGGCGGGGCCCCAGCCCATCGACCGTGAGCCGGCCTCGGCGCCACCGAGCGCCACCCAATCCGGATCGGGTGAGGCCGCACTGGCCCGCGCCTGGACCGACGCGAAAAACTCACTGAAACGTGGAGCGTATCGAGAGGCGCTCCAGTCGCTTGAGATCATCCTGTCGATCACGCCGCAGGATCCTTGGGCGCAACTCTATCGCTCCCTCTGTGAGCAGCGGCTTTCCAGCCCCCCACCGTTTGCGCAGCTCCCCCGCGCTCAGTTCGAGGCCCTGGAGGAGCGGCTCCGGCAAGAAGCCCGCGCTCAGCAACGCGCAGTGGCTCAACAGAAATCCCTTGAGCAGCAACTCCGCACGGAGCAAGTGCGGTGGGACGAGGAGCTCAAGGTGCTCGACCGGCAGGCCGAGCGGGATGAGAAACTCAAACGCCAAGCGGAACGCGCAGCGGCGCTCAAGCGCGAGCGCGAGGAAGCCCAGCGTCGTGAGCTCGCGCAGCAGCAGGTCCTTCGCACCGCCGGATCCGCCCCGACCGTGGTGACCGGTCCGGTGAGTTCCCCACGCACTCCACCTCAACCGGCTGGGGAGGTGCGTGAAACGCCGACCCCTCCACCCCAACCTCTCGCTCCTTCCGCTGCCCCCGCGGCGCTGACCGGTGGCCCGGTATCCGCGCCGACTCCTGCAACAGGCGGACCGGGGAAGTCGGTGGTTGAACTCCCCCCTGTCGTGGTCCAGACCGCACCCGAAGGAGCGGCGGCGAAGGGCGTCGGACCATCCAGCCCAGCGGTACGCGTCCGGCCGCCGGCTGGCGCCGTGCAGATCAACGCGCGCCAGATGAGCACCCTGCCTGATCGACGGATCGCCATCGCTGAAGGGGATGTGGAGGTCGTGTTTGAAAACGCGGTCCTGACCTGCGATCATCTCACCCTGTTTACGGATACCAAGGATGCCTACGCAGAAGGGCACGTGCGGCTTGAGGAAGGCGACCAGGTCTTTCGAGGCGAGATGGTCCACTACAACTTCAACACCAAAAAGGGCCGGTTCCTCCAAGGGACCATCGCGTCGCCCCCCTGGTTCGAGTTTGGCCGTTCGGTCGAACACCTCGCCGAAGGGGTCTTTCAAGTGACGCCCGGCTATCTGACCTCGTGTGATCTCGAGCCGCCGCACTTCAAGTTCTATGGACGTCGGGCCATCTTCTTTGCTGATGACAAGGTGGCGCGCGCTCGCAACCTCACCCTGTTTGTCGAGCAGTTCCCGTTGTTCTACCTGCCCTGGATGACTGCGGCCGACCGCCAGTCGCCGTTCTTCATCATCCCCGGGAAGAGCAAGCAGTGGGAGCAGTACGTCCTGACGGGCTACCGCTACGAGCTTCCGGGGGGACCGGCCAATCAACGGGGGACGCTGCATCTTGATTATCGCAGCACCCTTCTCTGGGGCGGAGGGATCGATCACCAGTTCAATGACCCACGCCTGGGCAAGGGGTTGGTGAAGCTCTACTACAATGAGGAGCAAAACATCCGCGAGCCCAAGACGAGTCTGCCAAAAGGGGCCAAGCAGAACCGCTACCGCGCCCTCTGGCGGCATGTGTGGCAGCCCTTGCCGGACACCATGGTGTTGACCGATATCCAAAAGCTCAGCGACGCCAACTATCGAAAAGACTTCCTCTTCCGCGAAGAGTATTCGCGGGACGACGTCCCGGAGAGCGTCCTCTCCGTGGTGACGAACACCTCGGCCTACTCCATCGGCGGCAAACTCGGAAAGCGCACCAACCGTTTTCAGGACCAGACCGAGGCGTTGCCAGACCTGACCGTTGATGTGCGGGAGGCCCCCATCGGGGAGACGCAGCTGTTCACGAAGACAAGGTTTGGCGTCAGCAATCTCCAGACCAAGAAGGCGAACTCGGGCGACGACACCGACGTCGTCCGCATTGATTGGTTCCAGCAGTTCAGGTACGCGTGGAACCTCTTCCGACCGATCGAGGTGACCCCAAGAGCGGGGATCCGCCAGACGTTCTACACCAAAGACAAGCAGGGAGGGGCCGAGCGGATCCAGGGCGACCGGAACCTCCTCAGCGGCCAGGTCTCCATGGGGACGGATGCCAGCCTGAAGCTGTTCCGGGTCTTCCCCGTGGCCACCAACGCCCTCGGCCTCGACATCAACTTGTTGCGGCACGTCATCACCCCAACGCTGAGCTACAGTTACATCCACCCCCCCACCGTTGACCCAAGCCTCCTGTCGTTTGCGGCCAGCGAGGGGGCCACCAACAAGATCACCTTTGGCTTAGAGAACAAACTCCAAACGAAACGGTCGCAAGGGGGGAAAGGGAAGCCATCCTCCTCTGACCTGGGGCGGTTCGTGATCTCCGTCCCGTATACGTTCCGTGGGAACCAGAACAAAAACGGTGGGGTGCTTGGGGACTGGGCCTTTGATCTGGAAACGACCCCGTGGCCGTGGTTGTCGTTTGAGTCGGACTGGATCTATCCCAGCCACTTCGTCAGGGGTTCACGGGATTCTCGCATCACGACGTGGAACACGAATCTTGCGGTGGTGAATCCGAAGACCCAAGCCGAACTGCGGAAGTTCAACCAGCGGTTTATCCAAGAGTCCGTGGACCGGCTCTTTCAAATGAAGCCGGTCGGCCATTGGGCCCTGGGCTGGAGCCATCGGTACTCGTACAATGACAAAACCGAAGAGTCCATCCACTTCGAGTTGCAGCCGAGCGCCAAGTGGTACGTGAGCACGTTCCAACGCCTCACCCTGAAAGAAGTGGCGGGCGGCGCAAAACGGTTTAACAACCTCCGGGAGTACCAGTTCAATCTCGTCCGGGATCTCCACGATTGGGTGGCGACGCTGGTCTACCGGGTCGACCGGGAGTACGGAGAGGAGCTCTTCTTCACGCTGTCGCTCAAGGCCTACCCGAATTTCCCCATCGACCTCAAGGACTCGTACCACCAGCCGAAGATCGGCTCCCAGAGCGACCCGTTTTCTCCGCTCCGGGGCCAGCGGGCCCTCTAAATGGAACCACCAATGCATCTTAACGTTCGGGGTGGTTCCATTTACCCCGAGCAAGCGCAGCGCGTCGAGGGGTTACCCTTCGACTTCGCTCAGGGTAAATGCGCCCAAATGTCAACATGCAATCGTGGGCGCATTTAGGGTCTTGAAATGCTTGCAGGGTGGGAGAAATTTCACTAACATAGTGCTCCGTGCTTCCGAGGTGTGTGGCTCGCGGTTGCCCCCCTCCGCAAGGATCGTCGTATTGCGCATCGTATCCCAGGATCTGACGGATGGACATCAGCGTCATTGGCGCCGGCCACGTGGGTCTGGTCGCGGGTGCGTGTTTTGCGGACCTCGGGCATCGCGTGGTCATGGTGGACGACGATGCGCAGCGAATCGCCAAGCTCAAGCGACTCCGCATGCCCTACTACGAGCCGGGGCTGAAAGACCTCGTGGCGCGCGGGGTCCGTGAGCACCGGTTGACCTTTACGACCTCGCTCAGGGACGGGGTGGTGAAATCCACGATCATCTTCATCGCCGTGGGCACCCCGCAGAAGGCGACCGGGGAGGCGGATCTCGCCTACGTCGAGCATGTCGCCCGCTCAATCGCCGGATGCCTGCCCGGCTACCGGCTCATCGTGGAGAAATCCACCGTGCCGGTTCAGACCGGGCAGTGGATTGCGCGCACGATCAAGACCCACCTCAAGAAGAAGCTCCCATTCGATGTCGCCTCCAACCCGGAGTTCCTCCGCGAAGGCACCGCCATCCAAGATTTCTTGAAACCGGATCGGGTGGTCCTCGGCGTGGAGAGCAAGCGGGCGAGGGGTCTCCTCCTGTCGCTCTACAAACCGCTGGGTGTGCCGATCGTCGTCACCGATATCACCAGCGCCGAGCTGATCAAGCACGCCTCGAACTCGTTTTTGTCCATGAAGATCTCCTTCATCAACGCCGTGGCGCAGGTCTGCGAACGGTGTGGGGCCGATGTCGAACAGGTGGCGGAAGGCATGGGATTCGACGCTCGGATCGGCCGCGCCTTCCTCAATGCTGGGGTGGGGTTTGGGGGCTTCTGTTTTCCCAAGGACCTGGACGCCTTCATCAAGATTGCCGAGCAGCTCGGCTATGAGTTCGAGCTCCTCAAGGCGGTGCGCGCCATCAACGAGCAGCAGAAGCGGCACTTCGTCGCGAAAATCCAGCGGGCCCTCTGGGTGGTGAAAGGGAAAACGATTGGGGGGCTGGGCCTCGCGTTCAAGCCGAACACGGACGACATGCGCTACGCGCCGGCCATCGACGTGATAGAATACCTCCAGGGGGAGGGCGCGGCCGTCCAGGCCTTCGACCCCCAGGCCATGCCGGAAGCCGGCCGCCTCTTTCCCAGGCTCCGGTTCTGCAAGGACCCGTACGAAACGGCGCGGGGGGCGGATTGCCTGGCGATCCTGACGGATTGGAACGAGTTTAAGGAGTTGGATTTTCACCGGCTGAAGAAGCTGATGCGGCAGCCGCTGATCGTCGATGGGCGGAACATATACGACCCGCAACGCATGCGAAAACTCGGGTTCCGCTACGTCGGGGTGGGGCGAGGACCTGCAGAGAGGGAACGCTGAACTGTGTAATGTTGAACGTGTAATGTGTAATGGAGAAGGTCATCACAAAAAAAATTTGACCGGTGCTCTTACATTACACCTTACACCTTAAACATGACACAAGACCGTTCGCCGAAAGCGGGTGGGGGATGAGACTCATTAAGGGCATTCAGACGAAGCCGCTCCGGGTCATGCCGGATGAGCGGGGGCGCCTCTTTGAGATGCTGCGCCATGACGAACCGATGTTCCTCAAGTTTGGCCAAGTCTACTGCACGAGCGTCCACTGCGGCGTGGTCAAGGGCTGGCACTACCACAAGAAGCAGATCGACAACTTCGTCTGTGTGAGTGGGATGATCAAGCTCGTGTCGTACGACGGCCGCCCGGGATCGCCGACCAAAGGCCTCGTGAACGAGTTCTTCATCGGGACGCACAACCCGATGCTCGTGCAGATCCCGGCGGGGGTGCATCACGGCTTCAAGGGCCTCACCGAGCCGGAGGCCATCGTCATCAACATCCCGACCGAGCCCTACCACCACGGACGACCCGATGAGTACCGGCTGGACCCGCACCACAGCGACATCCCCTATGACTGGAGCCGCCGTGATGGCTGACACCAGTTGGCTCTGGGCTGTGGGTTCTGGGCTCTGGGCAAGGACCCTGAGCCCTCAGCCCCCAGTCCTGAGCGGGCGCGGAGCGCCCACATGAAGGGCGTCATCCTGGCCGGCGGATTGGGTAAGCGGCTTGAGCTGCTCACCCGCATCACGAACAAGCACCTCTTGCCTGTCTATGACCGGCCGATGATCTACTACCCCCTGCAGACGCTCGTCGAGGCAGGCATCTCCCAGATCTTGATCGTGACCGGGGGGGCCAACGCCGGGGAGTTTCTCCGCTTGCTGGGCAACGGGGAAGCGTTCGGCCTCAAGCACTTGGACTACACCTACCAGCGCGGCGAGGGGGGCATTGCCGATGCCCTCAAGCTCGCAGAGCATTTTGCGGCCGGGGAGCCCATCGTGGTGATTCTGGGGGACAATCTCGTGGAGAAAAGCATCAAAGAGTACGTCCACCGGTTCCGCCGCCAGGGGCGCGGCGCCAAGATCCTGTTGAAGGAAGTGGAGGAGCCGTCACGCTTCGGCGTCGCGGAGCTGGAGGGTGAGCGGATCGTCGGGATTGAAGAAAAGCCGCGCCGCCCCAAATCCCCGTACGCCGTGACGGGGATCTACATGTACGACGCGCAGGTCTTCGACATCATCAGGACCCTCAAGCCGTCCCGGCGGGGGGAACTCGAGATTACGGATGTCAACAACGCCTACATCGCCCGCTCACAGATGACGTATGATGTGTTAGACGGGTGGTGGACGGACGCTGGCCTTCCGGAAACCCTCTACCGTGCGGCGACGCTGGTCAGGGAGCGCGCCCTCCACCGTGGCGACACCATCCCCACCGTCCCCGAACCGGCTGCAAACCTATGACCAGATGCTCGCGTAACGTTCAACGCGTCACGCGTCACGTGACGCGTTACGCCTTACGCGTTACACGAAGCCGGCGATGAAGCTACTTGTGACCGGAGGGGCGGGGTTCATCGGCTCCCACTTCATCCGGATGTGGCTCTCCCGCCACCCGAGAGATCAGATCGTCAACCTGGATCTCTTGACCTACGCCGGCTCGCGGGAGCGCCTCGCCGATCTTGAGGGCAACGGCCGGCACGTGTTCGTCGGAGGGAACATCTGCGCGCCGCAGATCGTCCGGCAGGCCATGGCCGGCTGCCAGACGGTCGTCCATTTCGCCGCGGAGACGCATGTCGACCGGTCGATCACGGATGCGGCCCCGTTCATCCGGACGAACGTCGAGGGCACCCACGTTCTGCTCCAGGAGGCGCAGGCCCAAGGGATCGAGCGCTTCCTCTCTATCAGCACCGATGAGGTCTACGGACCGGTGCTCGAGGGGGCGGTGGACGAGCAGGCTCCGCTTTCCCCCCGGAGCCCCTACGCGGTCAGCAAGGCGGCAGGGGATCTCTTGGCCCAGGCGTTTCACCACACGTACGGGTTGCCGGTCATTGTGGTCCGGCCGACCAACATCTACGGACCCGGCCAGTTCCCAGAGAAGTTCATCCCGCTGTGCATCACGAATGGCTTGGGCGGGCTCCCCACCCCGATCTACGGGGATGGGCAGCAGCGGCGCGCGTGGCTGTTTGCGGCGGACCTGTGCGAGGCGCTCCAGGTCATCATCGAGCGTGGAGCGATTGGGGGGATCTACAACGTGGCCGGCGGGAGCGAGCAGACGAACCTCGAGACGGCGCACCGCATCCTTGCCTCCCTGGGCCGCCCGCCTGGGCTCGCGGAGTTCGTGGCCGACCGACCGGGTCATGACCGCCGCTACGCGATGCATGATGCCAAGCTCAGGGGACTGGGCTGGCGCCCGCACACCTCGTTCGAGCACGGCCTGAGGGAAACGATTGGATGGTACCGCACACGCACCGACTGGTGGCGGCCGCTGGTTCAACGACTCCGTGAAGATCCTTATCACTGGCTCAACCGGTCTCCTCGGCCAAGCGCTCAGCAGACGCCTAGCGCAGTCCTGTGACATCACGGGGCTCTCCCGTTCCGTCCCGTCTGGTCCTGTCGCGGGCCGCCACGTCGTCTGCGATCTTGCGGACGCGCAGCGGACCAGGGCGGTGATCCGGCACCTCCGGCCGGACGCGGTGATCCATACCCAAGCGCTCTCAGACGTGGACCGCTGTGAACGCGAACCGGCCCTGGCCGCCGAGCTGAACGTCCAGACCGTGGCCAACGTGGTCGAGGCGTGCGAGTCCACGGAGAGCGTGTTGCTCGCTCTCAGCACGGACTATGTCTTTGACGGCAGGAAAGGCGCTCCGTATGACGAATCAGATCCGCCGCACCCCATCAATACCTATGGGAGGTCCAAGCTCGAAGGAGAGCGGGCGGCGCTCTCCTACCCCCTGTCGGTCGTGATCCGGCCCAGCACCTTGTTTGGGCCTGGGCGCATGAACTTTTGCGACTACGTGGTCTCACGCGTGAAAACCGGCCAGCCGGTTGAGGCGTTTATCGATCAGGTGACCTCGCCGACGTATACCAAAGACCTGGCCGATGGCATCGGGGAGCTCCTGGCAGCGATCCGTCGGGTGTCGTTCCGGGCGCTGCCGTCGCGCATCGTGCACATGGCGAATACCGGTGGGTGCAGCCGCCTGGAGTTCGCGCAACGGGTTGCCGATCTCTTGGGTGCACCACGGACGCACATCCGAGCGATTCAGATGGCCCAGCAGGAGCGGCCGGCCCCGCGCCCGCCGTTCACGATGCTCACTTCGCTACACCTCCCACAACTCATCGGCAGGCGATTGCGGTCATGGGACGAGGCGCTGCAAGCGTATCTTGCGAGCCTGGTCCATTCAACGTCGTCAGGGACGGCATCTTAAGATGAGTCGAGGGGTGGGGTTCGCTCAGCTCGTGAAACGGATTACCGCCCGCCGCGCCCGCATCGGAGTGATCGGGCTCGGGTACGTAGGGCTTCCCCTCGCCGTGGAGTTTGCGAAAGAAGGATTCCGAGTCACCGGCGTTGACCTCGATGCGAAGCGGGTCGAGGGCGTTGAACGGGGCCGCTCCTACATCCTCGATGTGTCCAGCGAAGACCTGCGGAGGTTGCGCGCCTCTGGTCGTCTGCGGGCCACGTCCTCGTACGACGTCCTCGGGTCGCAGGACGCGATCTTGATCTGCGTCCCCACCCCCCTGCGCAAGACGCGCGAACCGGACCTCTCCCATATCCTCTCAGCGACCGCAGAGATTGTCCGGCGCGTGCGGAAGGGACAGCTCATCGTCCTGGAAAGCACGACCTATCCCGGCACCACCGATGAGGTGATCCTCCCGGCGCTTCAGGTGCGCGGGCTGAAGGTGGGGAAGGATTTCTGCCTCGCGTTTTCCCCGGAGCGCATTGATCCCGGCAACACGACCTATACCACGCGCACCATCCCCAAGGTCATCGGGGGCATCACCCCGACGTGCACGAGGCTCGCTACCGCGCTCTACAGTTGCGCGATCCATCGGACCGTGCCGGTGTCGTCTTCAAAGGTCGCCGAGATGGTCAAGCTGCTGGAGAACACCTTTCGGGCGGTCAACATCGGCCTCGTGAATGAGATCGCGCTCATCTGCGACCGCCTGGGGATCGACGTGTGGGAGGTCATTGAGGCGGCGAAGACCAAGCCGTTCGGATTCATGCCGTTTTACCCGGGTCCCGGCATCGGCGGCCACTGCATCCCGTCGGACCCGATGTATCTCGCGTGGAAAGTCCGGGTCCACGGCTTCGAGGCGCGCTTCATCGAGCTCGCCACACAGATCAACGCCGCGATGCCGGCGTACGTGGTCGAGAAAGTCAGCGGCGTCCTCAACGGCCGCCGCAAGTCGCTGAAGGGCTCACGGGTGCTGCTGCTGGGTCTGGCGTACAAGAAGGACGTCAGCGACCTGCGGGATGCGCCAGCGCTTGATGTCGCGCGGCTCCTCGAGGAGCGAGGGGCGCAGGTGGCCTACCATGACCCGTATGTGCCGTCCGCGCACCTCAACGGGAGGCACCGGCTGTCCACCCCCCTGACGCCGGCGACGCTCCGGCGCACGGACTGCGTCGTCCTGTTGACGAACCACTCCCGGGTGGATTACGGGGTGGTCCTTCGCCACGCCCCGGTGATCGTCGACACCCGCAATCAGTACCGCGACCTTCCCCGGCGTTCCACCCGTGTCGTGAAGCTGTAGCTATGAAATTGCGGATTTTGGATTGCGCCTGCCTGCCGCGCCGCGCTTGGCGCAGGCAAGGATTGCAGATCGGGTTTCTCAGCAGACTGGAGGTGAGTGTTTCAATCCACAATCCACAAGGTAATTATCCGTCAGGAAGCTGCGTGGCGTGATGGCTCGCCACCTCGTGACGGGAGGCGCAGGGTTCACCCCGCCCCTCTCTAGAGACTGCATGGGGCTGCTGACATGAAGTTCTTGGTCACAGGAGGGGCGGGGTTCATCGGTTCGCACATCGTGGAGGCGCTCGTCTCGCAGGGCCACCAGGTTCGCGTCCTCGATGACTTCTCCACCGGGACGCTCGACAATCTCCAGGCGATTCGTGACCGCGTCGAGTGTCTCAAGGGGGACATCCGGGATCGCCAGCTGATGGCTCAGGCGTGCCAGGGAATCGAGTACGTCATCCATGAGGCGGCCTGGCGCAGCGTGCCCAAGTCCATGGCGGACCCGTGGGGCTACACCGAGGTGAATGTCTTGGGGACGGTAAACCTCCTCGAGGCTGCGGTCAAGGCCAAGGTGAAACGCGTGGTCGTCGCCTCCTCGAGTTCCGTCTACGGCGAGACCCATGAGATGCCGCTGCGGGAAGAGCAGCCGGCGCGGCCCATCTCTCCCTACGCCGCCTCGAAGCTCGCGGATGAGCTCTACTGCGGGTTCTTCGCGAGGGGCTTTGGGCTCGAGACCGTGGCGGTGCGGTACTTCAATGTCTTCGGGCCGCGGCAGAGCCTCGACAACGAGTACGCGGTGGTGGTTCCCAAGTTCATCTCCTGCCTCATGCGCCGCGAGTCCCCGCCGGTCTACGGTGACGGGAACCAGACGAGGGATTTTACGTACGTGGAGAATGTTGTTGAGGCCACGATTGCGGCGTCGCAGACCGAGGGGATCAGCGGGGAGGTCCTCAACATCGCGCTCGGTGAAGAGCACGCCGTGCTCGAGCTGCTGGATGCGCTCAACGGGATCATGGGTCAACAGATCCCGCCGTCATTCCAACCCCCTCGGCCGGGCGATGTCCGTCGCACGCTGGCCGATTCATCAAAGGCCATGCGGCTGCTGCGCTGGCGGGGACGTGTGAGTTTTGCGGAAGGGCTGCGCCGCACCGTCGAGTGGTTCCGCGCGCACCCGGATTGTCTCATGAGCGCGCCTCACAACACGCCGCTCGGTTCGGGGTTGGGGGTTGGGGGTTCTGGGTAAGCGCCCCAAATCCAGAACCCCGAATCCTGGACGAACATGTCGAACATCCCCCTCATCGATCTTCGCGCACAATACCGCGCGATCAAGGAAGAGCTTGACCGCGCGATGCAGGCTGTCCTCGAGCGGGGGCAGTTCGTCCTCGGGCCCGAGGTCGAGGCGCTGGAGCGCGAGATCGCCGCCTACTGCGGCACGGCGCACGCGGTGGCGGTCGCCTCAGGGACCGATGCGCTGGAGCTCTCCCTGCGCGCCTGCGGAATCAAGCCGGGCGATGAGGTCCTGACGAGCGCGTATAGTTTCGTTGCGACCGCGGAGGCCATCGTCGCCGCGGGGGCGGCCCCCGTCTTTATGGACGTGGAGTCGGCGAGCCTGAATCTCGACCCGGAGGCCCTGGCTTCGCGGATCACGCCGAAGACGACAGCGATCATCCCGGTGCACCTCTACGGCCACCCATGCGCCATGGATCGGATCATGGACGTGGCGAGATCGCGCGGGTTAAAGGTCATCGAGGATTGCGCCCAGGCGATCGGGGCGCAGTGCGGCGGGCGGCGGGTCGGGGGTTTCGGGGAGGCGGGCTGCTTGAGTTTCTATCCCAGCAAGAACCTCGGCGCCTACGGCGACGGCGGCATGGTGGTGACAAATGACGCTTCGCTGGCCGACCAGGTCCGGCTCCTGCGAGCCCACGGCAGCCGCGAGCGGTACCACCACGTGGCCCTTGGGAAGAACAGCCGATTGGACGAGCTGCAAGCGGCGATCCTCCGGGTGAAACTGCGCCACCTCGACGAGTGGACCGAGGCCAGGGGCCGCCATGCCCGCGCCTACGAGGAGGCCTTCCGGCAGCACCGCCTCGACGGAATCCTCCTGCCGCAGGAGCTGCCGGGGTGCTCCCACGTGTACCATCTCTATACGGTCCGACTCAAGGAGCGTGCACGCGTCAAGGAGGCCTTGACGAAGGCGGGCATCGCCACCCAAATCGCCTATCCCTCCACCCTGCCGGCCCAACCGGCGCTGAAGCCGTGGGTGCGCGGCCCCCAGGAGTTCCCACGGGCTGACGAGGCCGCCCGAGAGGTCCTGTCGCTTCCGATGTACCCTGAGTTGTCGGACGACGCCATTGCGCGCATCGTCGCCGAGATCGCCCAAGCGCTCTCCTAATCTGGTGAGTTCATACCACAGAAGCACAGACACGCGGATCGCCGCGGATGCACAGCCCGGATGGCCGCGGATACGGTCAACATCCGCGGGAATCCGCGTAGGAATCTGTGGCAATCCGCGTCCTCGTCCCGTGCTGGAGTTTTGAAATGAGCTCCAAGTATGACGTGGCGATCGTCGGGGGCGGTATTATCGGCCTCGCGACCGCGAGGGAGCTCGTGGCCAGGCGTCCAAGGTGGACCCTGGTCGTGGTGGAAAAAGAGCCGCAGGTGGCGGTGCATCAGACCGGGCACAACAGCGGCGTGATTCACTCCGGGATCTACTACCGGCCTGGATCCCTCAAGGCGAAGACCTGTGTCGCCGGCGCGAAGCTCATGGTGGAGTTTTGCCAATCGCGCGGCATCCCGCATGAGATCTGCGGAAAACTCGTGGTTGCGAGAGATGAATCGGAGCTGCCCGCCCTCAACGGCCTCTACGAGCGAGGCCGAGCCAACGGCGTGCCCGGGCTCGTCGTGGTCGGACCGGAACGGATGCGCGAGATCGAGCCGCACGCCCGGGGCGTCCGGGCGCTCCATGTCCCAGGGACCGGGATCGTGGACTTCGCCGCCGTCGCGCGTGCCTTTGCCGAGGACGTCCGGGATCATGGTGGAGTGATTCGGACATCAGCACGCGTGACGCGCCTGCGGCGGCAGGAGGGGCGGTGGGTGCTCGAGACGACGGCTGGCGAGGTGCAGGTAAGAGGCCTCATTACCTGCGGGGGGCTGCACGCCGATCGGCTTGCGGCGATGACCGGAGGGCGCACGGATGTGCACATCGTGCCGTTTCGCGGCGAGTACTACGATCTCGTTCCTGAGCATCGGGACCTCGTGAAGGGCATGATCTACCCGGTGCCTAACCCCGCGCTGCCATTTCTGGGTGTCCACTTCACCCGCTCGATTTCCGGCGGGGTCCACGCGGGGCCGAACGCGGTCCTCGCGCTGAAGCGGGAGGGATACCGGAAGACGGATATCGACCTGCGGGATACGTTGGAGCTGTTGAGCTTCAGAGGGTTTTGGAGCCTCGCGCGCACGTACTGGGCCGCGGGGCTGGAGGAGCTCTACCGCTCATTCAGCAAGACCGCGTTCGTCCGCGCGCTGTCGCGCCTCGTGCCGGAGATCCGCGCAGAGGATTTGCTGCCCGATGGGGCAGGGGTGCGGGCTCAGGCGCTGGATGCCCGTGGTGTCCTGCTGGATGATTTCGACATCGCACAGGGTGATGGTGTGATTCATGTGCGCAACGTGCCATCGCCCGCCGCCACGGCTTCGATCGCCATCGGACGAACGATCGCGGATCTGGCCGCTTCAGCTTTTGCACGATGGTAGTGTCTTAATTTCCCCCGGCGACACCACAGAGACACAGAATTCCACAGAGACACAGAGGGAGATCTCGCACGGGTTCCTCTGTGCTTCTGTGGTGTCATCCCAGATTAAGACAGTACCTGCACGATAAATCACTTGACGGCTGGCATAAAAGATAGTAATATCTGTTGACGTTGCCTATCGCGCGTTTGATGTGACGAGACATGAAGCGAACCGTGACGAGAAAACAACACGCGGTCCTAGAGTTTATCCAACGCTACCTCGGCGAACACCGTCGCTCTCCCTTCATCAGGGAGATCCAGCTGGGCTGTCAGATCGCGTCGTATAAATCCGCCGTCGACCGGCTCAACGCCCTCGAGCGCAAAGGCTACATCAAACGCCAGCCCAATAAGCACCGGGGCATCAAGCTCGCCCGTCGGGTCCCGCCGGAGTCCCAGCTCGTCAAAGAGACGGCGGCGCGGGAGGCATCGCCGGTCGAAGGGGTGCTCTAACGCGTCTGTTGATTACCGGCGGGGCGGGGTTCATCGGTTCCCACCTGTGCGATCGCCTGATCGGGGAAGGGTACACCGTCCTGTGCGTGGACAACTTCCTCACGGGCGAGGAGTCCAACGTCGCTCACCTGCGATCCCATCCGCGCTTTCAGCTCATCCAGCACGACATCTCCACGCCTCTGGAGCTTCAGGGGTCGTTGGACTACGTCCTGCACTTCGCCTCACCCGCCAGCCCGGTGGACTACCTCCAGCACCCCATCGAGACGCTCAAGGTGGGCTCGCTTGGAACGCTCAACAGCATCGAGATCGCGGTCGCGAAACGGGCCAAGTTCCTGCTCGCCTCCACCTCTGAGGTGTACGGCGATCCACACATCCATCCCCAGCCGGAGACCTACTGGGGACACGTCAACCCGGTTGGGCCGCGCAGCGTCTACGACGAAGCGAAGCGGTTCGCCGAAGCGATCACCATGGCCTACCATCGGGTGTTCGGCACCGACACGCGCATCGTGCGGATCTTTAACACCTATGGCCCCCGGATGCGCCTCCATGACGGGCGGGCGATCCCGACGTTTATTCGCCAGGCCTTGCACGGCGAGCCGTTGACCGTGTATGGGGACGGGACGCAGACGCGCAGCTTCTGCTATGTGGACGATCTCGTTGAGGGGATTCGGCGGCTCATGGAGGTCAAGGAGCATGAGCCGGTCAATCTCGGCAATTCGGATGAGCGCACCGTCCTCGAACTGGCTCAGAAGATCCTCACCTGCTTCCATGGCGCGAAGAGCCGCATCGAGTTCCGCTCCCTGCCGGTCGACGATCCGAAGCAGCGCCGGCCGGACTTGACGAAGGCGAAGACCGTCCTCGCGTGGCAGCCCCGCGTGAGGCTTGAGGAAGGGTTATCGAAGACCATCGCGTGGTTCCGCCAGTCGTCTGCGAGTTCCGCCAACGCCGGTCATCAGGCGGCTCGCCGGCGCCGTATTGCGCCGGGGCCTCCCTCGCACGCACGCAAGGGGCTGACAAGGAGACGATGATGAAGATCTTGGTGACGGGTGGCGCAGGGTATGTCGGCTCGATTCTCGTGCCGTTGTTGCTCGATCACGACCATGAGGTGCTCGTCCTCGACAACCTCATGTACAACAGTGGGGCAGGGCTCTTTAGCTGCTTCTACAATAAGCGCTTTACATTTCAGGAGGGAGATATCCGCGACGCCTCGCTCGTCAAACAGCTCCTCCGGGAAATCGATCTCGTCATCCATCTGGCTGCGATCGTGGGCTACCCGGCCTGCCGCAAGGACGAGCAGCAGGCCTACGACGTGAACGTGCGGGGCACCGATAATCTAGTGAAGCGCCTCTCACCCTCCCAACGCATCATCTTTTCCTCCACCGGCTCAAACTATGGCGCGGTGTCCGGGAGCTGCACGGAAGAGACCCCGCTTGATCCCCTCTCGGTCTACGGAAAAACGAAGACCGAGGCCGAGCGCATCGTGCTCGGGCACCCCCAATCGATCGCGTATCGCTTCGCGACCGCGTTCGGCATTTCCCCTCGGCTGCGGCTTGATCTCATGATCAACGATTTCGTGTACCAGGCGCTCTACACGAAGAACCTGATCGTCTATGAGAAGGATTTCCGCCGCACGTTCATCCATGTGCGCGACATGGCCGAGGCCATCGCGTTCGCCATCCAGCATTTCGACCGGATGAAGCGGCAGGTGTTTAATGTGGGCTCAGAGGCCATGAACCTGACCAAGGAGCAGGTCGCGCAGGCCGTCCGGAACAAGATCGAGTTCTATCTCCATTTCGCCGATGTCGGCAAAGATGAGGACCAGAGAAATTACGAGGTGTCGTATCAGAAGATCCGCGCGCTTGGCTATGGGACGAAGGTGTCGCTGGATGAGGGGCTTGACGAGCTGATTCGGGGGCTGCGGCTCGTCAAGCTGAAAAACCCGCTCAGCAATGTCTGACGTGCCCGAGCAGGGGTCGCTCGCCGGGAAGACCGTGCTGCTCACGGGCGGCCACGGCTTTCTGGGGAGCCATCTTGCCGACCGCCTGTCGGCGATGCCGCTCCGGCTGGTGCGGCCGCGTCGCGCCGACGTCGACTTTATCGATCAGCGCGCGACCTTTGACTATCTCGGCCGGCTCCGGTCGGACATCGTCATCCACTGCGCCGCGTGGTATGGCGGCATGAGGATTCACGAGCTCCATCCCGGGAGGATCTATTACGAGAATTTGATGATGGGGACGAACCTGCTCGAGGCGGCGCGACGGAGCGGGGTCAAGAAATTCGTCACGATCGGCTCGGACTGCGCGTATCCGGGCGACCTTCCGAAGGACGTGCTGAAAGAGGAGGATCTCTGGTCGGGCCCTCCGCACGAGACCGCCCTGGATTACGGGGTGGTCAAGCGCGTGCTGTCCGTGCAGGGATGGGCGTACCGGAAGGAGTACGGGTTCAACGCCATCTTTCTCATTCCCACGAACATGTACGGGCCGAGGGACACGTTTGAGTTTGAGAGCGCGCATGTGGTCGGGGCCCTGATCCGGCGGTTCGTGGAGGCAGAGGCCGCCAACGCGCCGACGGTGGAGGTGTGGGGGACGGGCAGACCGGTCAGGAATTTCCTCTATGTCGAGGATGCCGCGGAGGGCATCGTGCGGGCGACGCAGCGGTATGACGACACGGCCCCGTTGAATCTGACGACGTCGGAGGGGCGATCGGTGCATGAGCTAGCGGATGCGATTCGGAATCTCGTGGGGTACCGGGGGGAGGTCGTGTGGAATACCTCCCGGAGGGACGGGCAGCTCAAGAAGGTCTTGGATATCTCGCGCATGCGGCAGGCGCTGGACTGGGAGCCCCGGGTCACGTTGCGCGAGGGGCTGGAACGGACGATTGCCTGGTATCGGAGCCACAAAACCCTGGCGGACTCCAAAAAGAGAATTTCTGCGTGAAGCTCTTCGCCATTATCCCCGTCCATTCAGAAGTCGAGGTGCTGCGAGAGGTGGTCTATGGCCTCGTCGAACGGGCGCGGGAGGTGTTGGTCGGCGTCATCCTGATTGTCTCGCCGAAGTCCGGCGACAAGACCCTCGCTGTGTGCGAGGAGCTGAAGCGCGCCTTCCCGTTCCTCACCTACCACCTCCAGCAGCGGAACCCCGGGCTCGGGCGCGCCTACCGGGAAGCGTTTCCCCGCGTCACCGGCACGCATGTCTTGATCATCGACGGCGATGGGGAGATGGATCTTGAGACGGTCCCCCGGATGATTGACGCGGCGCGGGAGGGCGCTGCCCTCGTCCTGGCCAGCCGGTGGATCAAGGGCAGCCGCGTGTACGATTATGACCCCGTGACCTATGTCTTGAATCGGGGGTTCCAATACCTGTTCCGCCTGCTCTACCGGACTCGGGTGCACGATCTCACGTACGGCTTCAAGCTGTTTCACGCGCGGTTGCTGGGGGAAGTCCACTGGTGGGGCAACTGGCACGAGATCGCGATGGAGACGACGCTGAAGCCGCTCCGGCTGGGCTATCGAGTCGCCGAGATTCCCACGGTCTGGAGGAAGCGCACCGAGGGCCGCTCGAAGATCACCACATGGAAGCGGTTTCGCTACGTCCCTTTTGCGTTGAGAATCCTCTGGACCCCGCGCGAGCGGCTGTAGGCGAACAGAGTCAACGCGCACCGGATGCAACAGGCTCAGCTGTCCTGTCCGTGAGGAAAGGAGCCCTATGTCCAGAGCCCTCCGCGTCATCCTTGTCACCGCGCTGGGCGTGAGCGTCGTGGCGGCTGTGCTTGCCGAAGTCTGGATCTGGCATGGGGGGCGAGTTCGGATTCCCCTGAAGATCGCCATCGGTGAGGGATTTCCTCTCCCGCTACTCTTTTGGATGAGCGTTATCTTCTTCGCCGGTGGCTACGGCGGATTGTTCGGCCTCGACCGAACGCAGCAGTGGGCCCGGGCCATTCGCTTGGGGTTTGGGTTGCACGTGATCGCGTTGCTCGACCACCTGGCCTGGTCCCTCAAACACGGCTTGGGACCGCCGCTCTCCGTGTGGTACCTTCGTAGCTGGTCTCTTGTCTGGGGAGCGGTGCTCGCACTCGGCCTGGCGTGGCTGGGGCGAACCGGCATCCGGTGGGCGCGCACGCGCAGGCCGGATCCCCACCTGTTCTTCCTCCCCCTGCTCATCGGCGTTGTGCTCTTCTGGGGCCACGCCTGGGTCCTCGACCCCTGGCTCACGGGGTACGCCACGGCGGCGGGACTAAGCCTGTTCGCCGCGGGGGGTTTGCCCGCGATCCGGGCGGCGGGGGAGCGTCTCCGCGCGCTCCTCGATGATGAGCGATGCTTCCTCGCCCTTGTCTTCCTGGCGGCCTTGGCGCTGCGGCTCTTCTACACCATCCGAATCATGTCGACTCCGGATTTCTTGTTGACGGGATCCGACGGCGATGCGTACGACGGCCTGGCGTGGGCGATGGTGCAGGGGATGACGAATCCGCGGTGGTCCGGCATTCCCATGTTCGCCCCGGGCTACGTGCGTTTCCTCGCATTGCTCTACCGGATCTTCGGGCGGAGCTACTTCGCCGTCTGCGCCGTCCAGTCCGTGTTCGGGGCCCTGGCCTGCCTCGTGCTCTACGCGATTGCGAAGCGGCTCTTCGGGGTCCGTGTGGCGCGGATCGCCGCGGCCTTCGGGGCCGTGAACTTCCTCATGGTCTTCTCCGCCGCGGCCATCGGCCATCAGGCGATGGATATCTTCTGGCCGCTGCTGGTGATCTGGTGCTTGCTCTGCTACCTCGATGCGCCGGCCCGGCGGGGGCGCTGGCTGCCCGCCATCGGGCTCCTTCTTGGATGGGCGACGCTGACGCGGGAAGGCAACGGCGCATTCTGGCTGTTCCTCATCGGGTGGCTCCTCCTTGGGATGCGGGCCAGGCTGGGGTGGCGAACGGCGCTGGCGCACGCCGCCTTGCTCTCGATTGGGTTCCTCATCATGATCATGCCGTTTTCAACCGGCGGCACGCTCCAGGGGCGGTTCGCCGCGCTCTGGTGTTATGGAAACCCGTTGAACGACTGGTTCAACCCCTGGCGCAATGGCGGCGCGGCATGGAGGCTGTTGAGGGATCAGCCCCTGGAGGTGCTGGCGCGCATCTCCCAGCTGGTCCTCGCCAACGCGAACGAGGTCTTCTTCAACCAGGATATAGGCTCGTTCGATCCCGTCTTCCTGGTGCGCCGGAGCCTCTACTATTATGGGATCTGGTGCTATGCGTACGTCGTGGCGTTGACGGGCTTCGTCCTTGTGAGCTGGCAGGCCTTCCGCAGGCCCATCAAGCGACTGGGGTGGTGGTTGGTGCTTGGGTTCTTGGCGTCGCGCGCAGCGGTGCACCTGTTCTTCCAGGCCGCCTGTCGATATCGGGCGCCGCTTGAGCCGTATCTCATCATGCTGGCGGCATTCGGCGTGCTTCATTTGTTGGCGATCGGACGCTCATCAAATGCGCGCGCACCGTAACGCGCAGACCCTCATCAGCTCCTCCAGGGCCCGAGTGATCGTGGTTGTGCTGTGCGGCCTTGGGGTGTGGGCGGTGTTGCTGGCCGAGCTCTGGATCTGGCATGGGGGGGTCATGCGGATTCGGATTCCGCTGGGGGGAAGCGGCGGCCTGCACGTGCCGATCCTCTACTGGCTGAGTATCGCGGCCTACGCGTGGGTCTACGGCGAGCTCTTTCACCTCCCCCGCCGCGAGCGATGGGCGCGGGCCGTCCGGTTGGGATTCGGTCTCCATGTGCTCGCCCTGATCGCGCGCCTTGCGTGGTACCTCGCCGGAGAGTCGGAGGCGGTCCTCTTCCGGTGGTATCGCCTCTACTGGGACGCTGTCTGGGCCGCTGCGCTCGCCTTCGGGCTGGCCGGGTTCGGGTGGGCGCTTGCGCAGTGGCGCCGCGCGCGCGCGGCCGATCCGTGGCTGTTTTTCCTTCCGCTCCTCGGAGGGTCTCTCACGGTCTGGTTCAGCGCGGCCGCGATGCCCCTCCGCCTCACCGCGGCGGCGGCCGTGGCGGGTGCCGCACTCCTCATCGGATCGCGGGTACACCGGCTGCGGGTGTGGGCCGACTGGCTGCGCGATCGGCTTGCGAGCGAACGGCTGTTCCTGTCGCTGATTGCGCTCGTCGCCCTTGCGCTACGACTCTTCTACTCCATCCGGGTCATGTCGGATCCGGATTTCTTGAACACCGGATCGGACGGGGCCACCTACGACGCCCTGGCCTGGGCCCTCGCGCAAGGACAGCCCGTTCCGGTTGAGTCGATTCCGTGGTGGGCAGTGCAGTTCTTTAGCCCCGGCTATGTCCGCTTCGTCGCCCTGATCTACCGGCTGGCCGGGCGGAGTTACGTCGCCGTGTGCGCCGTCCAGTCCGTGTTCGGAGCGGGCGCGTGCGTGCTCCTGTATGCGGTTGCCAAGCGGCTTTTCGGACAGACCGTGGCGCGCCTCTCCGCCGTGTTCGGGGCGGTGAGCTTTCCCATGGTGTTTGCCGCCGCCGCGATTGGGCATCAGGCGATGGATCTTGTGTGGACGCTCGCGGTCGTCTGGTACCTGCTCGCGTACCTGGACGATCCCGAGCGTTGGGGTCGATGGATCATCGGCATCGGGCTGCTGTTGGGGTGGGCGTCGGTGACCCGGGAAGGCAACATCGTGTTCTGGGTGTTTCTCATCGGCTGGTTCCTCCTCGGCATGCGGGCGAAGCTGGGTTGGCGCCGAGCACTCCTCCATGTTTCCGGATTATCGCTTGGGGTCCTCGTCGTGCTGCTGCCGTTTGTCTGGGGCGAGGGCGGAGGGATCCTTGCCAGGCTGGACCTCCAGTGGTTCTATCGCCAGCACACCACCACTCCCATCAGCGCCTGGTTCAACCCGTGGCGGGATCCGCAGGCCGCATGGGTGCTGTTCCAGGGGCAGCCGCTGAACGTCATCGTGAAGGTCGGCGAGGCGATGCTGGGCAACTTCACGGCGATGTTCATGAACCAGGACTACGGCTCCTTCGATCTGGTGTTCCTGGTGCGAGGGAGTCCCTATTATTACGGGATGTGGTTCTACGCGTTCTTCCTCGCGTGTGTCGGCCTGGTGGGGGTGTGCCGGGGGGCATGCCAGAGACCGGTGGAGCGCTTGGGCTGGTGGCTCATCATCGTCCTGCTGGTGTCGCGTACCTCGGTGCATCTCGTGTTCGAATCCGCCTACCGACACCGTGTGCCCCTGGAACCCTATCTCATCATGCTCGCCGCCGTTGGATGCCTTCAGCTCCTCGGGGCGACACGCGACAGCGACCGGCAGGGGCGATTCGCCGATCCGACGCCCTCCCGCATGGCGCGCCAGCCATTGACGATCCAAACACAGAGCAGGAGGCTCCCCTATGCCGCAGGCTCAGGGTGACCGGGAGCGGCGGACCCCACACGCATGGATGAAGGGGATGCTAAAACGGTTGCATGCCCCGGTTTATGCATCACGCATCCAGACACTCGCGCGCTGCATCACCCCGCATCTGCGGGAAGGGGATCGCGTGCTCGATGTGGGGTGTGGATCCGGGCTCCTGGGCAGGGCGATCCTTGACGCGGCGACGTGTCCTCCGCGCATCCGGATTCACGGCGTGGAACAGCGGCCTCGGGGTCATGAGCCGATTGACGTCCAGGCCTACGACGGGCTGACGATCCCGTACGGTGAGAAGACGTATGACGTGGTCATTCTCGCCGATGTCCTCCACCATGCGGATGAGCCGGACCGGTTGATGATCGAGTGCATTCGTGTGTCAAAGCGTCTGCTGATCATCAAGGACCATCAGGTGAAGGGGCTCTTTGCGAGGCAGCGGCTTGTCCTGCTCGATTGGGTGGCGAATGCCCCGTTCGGTGTGCCGTGCTTGTATCGGTTCTGGACAGCCGCGCAATGGACCGAGACGCTTCGACGTCACCGGCTGACGATCGAGGACGAAGTCACCTCGATGGGTCTCTACCCGTTTGGGCTCAACCGGCTCTTTGGCGGAGGGTTACACTACTTCGTCGTTCTCAGGATACCAGGAGCCCCCAACCCCGCTTCGCCGAATCAGAGGGAGCGCTCGGTCTCTGTCTCAGCCTGACACGCGGCTCCATTTTTCTGTTGACAAGCCGATGAGGTTGGTTGAAGATGTTCAATACTTGAACATCGAGAGTATCGCCATATTCCTTCACGCGTTCGAACTCACTTTCCCCTCAACACATACAGATGCATGGCGGCAACCCTCACAGACGCAGGTCATGGGTCGACAGGAATGATGCCCAGGAAAAAGGTTGTGGCGTTTATACCAGCCAGAATGGAAGCCGTGAGATTTCCAGGGAAGCCGCTGGCCAAGATCCTGGGCCTTCCGATGATCGAGCACGTCCGAAGGCGGGTCTGTTTATCCGATGCCGTTGACGAGGTCTACGTGGCCACGTGCAATGCCGAGATCATGGATGAGGTCGTCCGGCATGGCGGGAAGGCCATCATGACAGCCAAGACCCATGAACGCTGCACGGATCGCATCGAGGAGGCGGCCCGGCATGTCGATCTGGACATTGCGGTTATCGTGCAGGGGGATGAGCCGCTCTTTGCCCCGGACCTGATCAGCGCATTGGTCAGGCCCCTGTTGACGGATGACGGGCTGTCCTGCACGAACGTGCTGTCCGTCATCCAGGACGACGGCGATTTGCGCAACGCGGATATCGTCAAGGCTGTTGTCGACCAGCAGGGCTTCGTGATGTACTTTTCGAGGTCGCCGATCCCGCATCTGCCTATGAAGGTTCGCACCACGCCCCCGATGTACCGGCAAACCGGCCTGTCTGCATTCACCAAAGATTTTCTGAGCCTGTATGCCTGCCTTCCTCCGACGCCGTTAGAGATTGCCGAATCGATTGACTTCCTGAGAATTCTTGAGCATCGACATGCCGTCGCGGGGGTGGTGTATGACCAGGTCACGGTGGGTGTGGACCGACCGGAGGATGTGAAAAAAATAGAGCAGATTCTTTCCGAAGATCCCGTGCAGCGGGAATACTACGAGCAGATCAAGGCATGCGGCGAACACCTCTCACCAAGAACGCGCTCGTGACAGGAGGCTCGAGAGGGATCGGCCAGGCTGTGGTGCGTCGATTCCGAGCGGGCGGCATTCATGTGATCGCCCCGACGAGGCGCGAGTTGGATCTCTCGTCCCACGAATCCATCAGCGCCTACGCGTCGAAGCTTCAGGAGCTGGACATCGACATTTTGGTCAACAATGCCGCGGAAAACATCATCAACCGGATTCCGGACATTAGCCTGGAAGACTGGCAGAGAATGCTGACCATCAACCTCACCTCCGCGTTTTTGCTGATTCAAGCCGCGGCTCATCGTATGAGTCGGAAGAAGTGGGGAAGAATTGTGAACGTCAGTTCGTGCTATAGCTTCCTCAGCAGGGAAGGGCGCGCCGCGTACAGCGCCTCAAAAGGGGGGTTGGACAGCTTAACCCGGACGGCCGCGCTTGAATACGGCCCGGATAATACCCTAGTGAACTCGGTGTGCCCCGGCTTTGTCTTAACCGATTTGACCCGGCGAAATAACACGCAAGCCCAGATGTCGAATCTGGCTCATCAAACAGCGCTCCAGCGTTTGGCTGAACCCCGTGAAATCGCCGAGCTCATCTATTTTTTGTGTTCGGAGAAGAATACGTACATTACCGGACAAGCGGTGGTGATTGATGGCGGGTTTTGTTGCCGATGACTCACCTGGCCGCCCCATCGCTGCAGATCCAGTCGTTACAAGGCGACTACGCCGTCCGCTTTGAAGATAGCATTGAGAGCGTTGTCCGCCATGCGTTGACCGCTCAGCCGTCGGCTGTTCTGTTGGTCGATCGCCAAGTGGCCAGGATCTATGCCAAGCCGCTTGCGCCGATGCTTGAGGGCATGCCGACATGCTTGCTGGATGCGACCGAGGACGAAAAAACCTTGGCCGGAATCACCAAGGTTGTGCGGTGGCTTCAGGAGCAGCAGTGCACCAGGCAGACAGTCGTGATCGCGCTCGGCGGGGGGATTATCCAGGATGTCGCGACATTCTCATCCCATGTGTACTATCGCGGCATTCGGTGGAACTTTATCCCGACCACCTTGCTGAGCATGGGCGATAGCTGCATTGGCGCCAAGTGCGGCATCAATTTACACGAGTTGAAAAATCAGCTGGGGGTTTTTCATTCGCCGTCTGAGGTGGTGATCTGCACCAAATTCATCGAGTCGCTCGGCGAGCTGGCCTTTTGGTCTGGATGCGGTGAAATATTTCGGCTTATGCTGACGGGCCCGAGGCAATATTTTGAAGAGTTTCAGAGCGACGTGCGCGCGGTCGGGCTGCGTCATATCGACCTGGCGAAATATATCTACCGCAGCCTCGAGGTGAAGAAGGAGATCATTGAGCTTGACGAGCACGAACGAGATCTGCGGAGGATTCTCAACTACGGGCACACCTTCGGCCACGCGCTTGAGGCGGTGACCGATTATGAGGTGCCTCATGGGCTGGCTGTGGTCTGGGGTTTGGACTTGGCCAATTACATTGCGCGCCGGCGCGGCCTGCTCGATCCGGACCTGTGTGCCGGCATCCATGCCTTCATCAAGGAGCATTTCGCCTTCCGATTGAGCCGCACGCTCGATGCGCAGGAGCTCATTCGAGGCGCGAAACGGGATAAGAAGGTTACGGATGGGCAGATCAACCTGGTGCTCTTGGAGCAGCCCGGCCGTTTACAGATCGTCAAAACGCCTTTTGATCAGGAGTTATTCAACATGGTGAACGATTTTATTGCCGGGCCCGATGCGTTTCGTTGCCATTGATCTTGGCGCCACGTTCATCAAGTCCGCTCTGGTCGATGCGGGCAGCTTCACGATCAGCCACGTGAAGCGAGTTCCATTCTCTCCGTTTGTGATGGGGTTGCCGGTTGCCTATCGAGAGGTTGACCCACAGGCTGTGCTGCGGGGCACGAAGGAGCAGATCGACCGGTTGCTGGCCATCGAGCCCGATTGCGCCGGGATCGTCAGCTGCAGCCAAATGCACGGCTTGGTGTTAACCGACGGGCAAGGAAACGCTCTCACCAATTTCATCTCGTGGATGGATGAGAGGGCCCTGCTGCCTCATCCTTCCGGGAAGGGAAGTTTTCTTGACGTGTTGTTGTCGAGACTCTCGAGCGCCGATGATGACGGAGCGTTAAGCCGCGAGATACGATCCGGATCCACCATTTCCATTCTGTGTTGGCTGGCGGCCACACAGAGCATTCCCAGGAACGCGACCCCCTCTTCGTTGCCCGACTTTATTATGTCGCGATTGGCCAGCACGGACGTGAAATGTGAGCCGACCATGGCGTCGGGTTTCGGAGTCTTTGATGCGCGCACAGGCGCATGGCGCCGTGACGCTATCGAGCAGCTCGGCGTTGGTCATCTGCGGTGGCCCGAGATTGTGCCGTATGGCAAGGTGGTTGGGCAGTATCGGCATGGAGCAAGACACATACCGATGTTTGTGTCCTTGGGCGATCAGCAATGCGCGTTATTGGGTGTGTTGCTTCAGCCGGGAGAGCTGTCATTGAATGTGTCGACCGGATCACAGGTGAGCCTCTTGAGAGACGGTTTTCACGGCGGTGACTATGAAGTACGGCCATTCTTCGACGGGATGTTCCTCAACACCATCACCCGCCTCCCCGCAGGGCGCGCTCTGAATAAGCTGATGGATCTGTTGGATGAGTTCGGCCGCTCGCAAGGCCGGCCCTTGAAGGATCCTTGGGCGTACGTCGAGCAGGCTTCAGCCGGCACGGAGTCGATGGATCTTCGAGTGGACCTGAACGTTTTTCCCGGGGCGCATGGACAGGGAGGCGGAATCTCGAACATCCGCGAATCGAATCTCACCGTGGGCCAGCTGTTTCGCGCCGCCTTTGAGCACATGGCCGACAACTATTACGCGGCGGCCATGAAGCTGGATCCTCACGCCGCGTGGACGAATGTAGTGTTTTCCGGCGGCGTGATCGCCCGATCCCCGCTGTTGCAGCAGCTCATTCAGCAAAAATTTGGCCTCAGAGCCCGCACGTCGCCGACACAGGAAGACACGCTGCTCGGCCTCTTGGTGTTGTCGGTCGTGCTCAGCGGAGAAGCGAAGACCGTATTGGAGGCCATGGAACACGTCAGGCATTCAGCCAGCCATGGCCGAGAGGCTCATCTCGCGGAACGATCCTCTTGATGCGTCGAGCGGTGTTTCTGGATCGGGATGGCGTGATCAACCGCGCGGTCGTGCGCGCAGGACGCCCCTTTCCTCCGGCGTCAGTCCGTGACGTGGAGTTTCTCTCGGGCGTGGCGGAAGCGATCGAGGCGTTGCGCCGGGCCGAGTTCCGCATCATCGTGGTGACGAACCAGCCCGATGTCGCGGCGGGCCTCCAGCGCCGCGAGACGGTGGAGGCGATCCATGCGCGGCTGCGCGCGAGCTTTCCGATCGATGACATCAAGGTCTGCTACCATGCCGACCAGGATGGCTGTTCCTGCCGGAAGCCGAAGCCCGGACTGCTCTTCGAGGCGGCCACGCAATGGTCGTTGGACCTGACTCGGTCCTTTATGGTGGGCGATCGCTGGCGGGACATCGAGGCCGGCAAAGCCGCAGGGTGCAAGACCATCCTCGTGGATGGTGGGTATGCCGAACGGCGGGCTGAGCGCCCCGACGCGGTGGTCGCGTCGCTGCTTGAGGCCAGCCGTGTGATTCTATCCGATCGCATGACGGGGGTAGGGGGATGAAGACTGTTCTCGTGACCGGGGGAGCTGGCTACGTCGGCTGTGTGTTGGTGCCCAAACTGCTGGATGCCGGGTATCGCGTGACCGTGTACGATCTTATGCTCTTCGGCAGTGAAGGCCTGCCCAGCCATCCGCACCTCCGGGTGGTGGCGGGTGACATCCGCGACACGGCGGCCTTTTCCACGGCTGTGAAGGGTGCAGACAGCGTCATCCATCTCGCGGCGATTTCAAATGATCCCAGCTTCGAGCTCGATCCGGCGCTCAGCCGCTCAGTGAATTTTGACTGTTTTGAGCCGATGGTCCAGGCAGCCAAGACGGCCGGGGTGCGGCGGTTCATTTATGCCTCCACCAGCTCGGTCTACGGTGTCAGCGATGCGCCGGATGTCACCGAAGAGCACCCACTGGTCCCCTTGACGGATTACAATAAGTACAAAGGCCTCTGCGAACCGATCCTGCTGCGTTACCAATCGCCTGCGTTCACGACGATCATCCTGCGGCCGGCGACGGTGTGCGGCTATTCGCCCCGGATGCGGCTGGACCTCACCGTCAACATCCTGACCAATCACGCCGTGAATAAAGGGGTCATCACGGTCTTCGGCGGCAGCCAGAAGCGTCCGAACATCCACATCGATGATCTAGCTGAGCTGTACGTGAGGCTGCTCGAGTATCCGGATGCGAAGGTGGCTGGCGAAATTTTCAACGCCGCCTATCAGAACCACACCGTCTCGCAGCTGGCCGAGATGGCGCGCGCGGTCGTGGAGCGGGAGTTTCCCGAGAAGGCCCCGATTCAGGTGCAAACCAGCCCGAGCAACGACCTGCGGTCCTACCACGTGTCCTCGAAGAAGATCGCGCAGAAGCTCGGCTATACGCCCTCCCGCACGATCGAAGACGCCATCCGGGATCTGTGCCGTGCGTTCAGGGCGGGCAAGCTGCCCAATAGTTTCACCGACGAGCGGTATTACAATGTCAAGACCGTCAAGCACGTCACACCGGTCTTGCTGACGGGGGCCGTGGCATGATCCCCCCACCTGCTGCGGGCTGCCACAGGCAGCCCTGCAACGTGGGGACAATGTTATGGAAGCAATGGCAGAGACTATGAAGCAGGGCGCATGGTGTTGCATTGTCCCGCCGTCGGCGGGACAGCAGCAGGTGGGGGGATGAGCCGGCCGCGCGTGGCCGTGGTGACGGGAGGGGCGGGGTTCATCGGCAGCCACATGGTGGACCTGCTGTTGGAACGCGGCTATGAGGTGCGGGTGATCGACAGCTTGGTCGGCGGGCGGCGCGAAAACCTGGCGCACCACGCTGACGAGCCGCGGCTGCGCGTGGAAGTGCGCGATCTGCGTGAGGTCCAGCCGGGCGACGCGCTGTTCCAGGGCGCAGACTACGTGTTTCATTTCGCCGGCATCGGCGACATCGTGCCCTCCATCGACCGGCCCGTCGACTATCTTTCCACCAACGTCATGGGGACCATCCACGCTCTGGAGGCCGCGCGCCACGCCGGGGTCAACAAGTTCGTCTATGCCGCCTCCTCCTCCTGTTACGGGTTGGCGACGGAGGTGCCGACCACGGAGCAGGCGCCGATCGATCCGCAGTATCCCTACGCGCTGAGCAAGTATCTGGGAGAGCAGGCCGCGCTGCACTGGGCCAAGGTCTACCGGCTGCCGGTGAACTCCATCCGCATCTTCAACGCCTACGGGCCTCGCTCGCGCACGACCGGGGCTTACGGTGCTGTCTTCGGCGTGTTTCTGGCGCAGAAGCTGGCCGGCAAGCCGTTCACCGTGGTCGGCGACGGCACCCAGCGGCGGGGTTTCGTGTTCGTGACCGACTTGGCCCGGGCGTTCCTGCTGGCGGCGGAATCTGATCGGGCGGGGGAGATCTACAACGTCGGAGCAGGCCAGCCGCAGCCGGTCAACCGTTTGGTGGAATTGCTGGGCGGCGGCCACGTCGTGCGTGTGCCCAAGCGGCCGGGCGAACCTGATTGCACCTGGGCCGACATTGCCAAGATCCGCCGGCACCTGGGGTGGGAGCCGTGTGTGTCCTTCGAGGAAGGAGTCGCTACCATGCTGCAGCAGATCGACGATTGGCGCCAGGCACCCGTATGGGATTCCGATTCCATTCAGGCAGCGACGGCCGGATGGTTCGCCGCGCTCTCAGGGAGGTCATAGCCGCCGTGGAACACAACCACTATCGCCGGAAGATCAAGACACGGGAAGAGCTGCTCCAGATCATCGGGCCCAGGCCGCGCGAGCGGTCGGTGATCATGTGCCACGGGGCGTTTGATCTGGTCCATCCCGGCCATGTCCGCCACATGATGTACGCCAAAAGCAAAGCCGATCTCTTGATCGTCAGCCTCACCTGCGATGCCCACATCGGCAAAGCCAATTTCCGTCCGTTCGTTCCCCAAGAACTCCGGGCCATGAACCTCGCAGCGCTCGAGGTGGTGGATTACGTGCTGATCGACGAGCATCCCACGCCGGTGGAGAACATCAAGTTTCTGCAGCCGGATTATTTCGCCAAAGGCTACTCGTACTCCAAGGACCCCAAGGATCGCCTGCACCCGAAGACGCGCGAGGAGATCGAGGTCCTGGAGAGCTACGGGGCCGAGATCATCTTTACGCCCGGGGACGTCGTGTTCTCCTCATCGGCTTTCCTGGAGCACTCGCCTCCCAATCTTTCGGCCGAGAAATTGACCACCCTGATGGAATCCGAAGGCATCACCTTCGAGCGGCTGCGCGCGGCACTGGCCTCATGCGCCGGGGTGCGCGTCCATGTCGTGGGGGATACCATCGTGGATTCCTACGCCTACTGCACGCCGCTCGGCGGCATCGCGAAGACGCCGACACTCAGCCTCAAGCATGAGCGGCGGGCCGATTTTTCAGGCGGGGCCGCCGTCGTCGCGAAGCACCTGCGCAAGGCCGGGGCCACGGTGCAGTTCTCGACGGTGCTGGGCGACGATCCGCTCAAAGACTTTGTTCTGCAGGACCTGGCGGCGTGCGGCATCACGTGCGATGCCCTCCTTGACCATACCCGGCCCACCACCCAGAAGACCGTGTTCGTGGCCGGCGGCTACCGCGTCCAGCAGCGCTTCCTCCCAAGATAGCTCGGTCGTGTAGGACATTGCGACCGACACCCCAATCTTTTTTGTTGACAAGTGCTGAAGAATGTTTAGAGTATCATTAAATACATTATGTTCACGATTTGAACAACGTTCGTTCACACCATGAACACCATGGAAACGTTTAACCTTCTTACTGCTCGATGAACCAAAGTACGTACCGGGACATGCACCTCCTCAACGAGGTGACTCAGACGCCCGAAGCGACGCAGCGGGAACTTTCACGACGCATTGGCGTGGCGCTTGGACTCACCAACCTGATGCTTCGCCGGCTGGCGAAGAAAGGCTACATCAAAATCAGCGGGACAAAGCGCAGCCGCATCCGCTATTTGATCACCCCGCAAGGCATCCTGGAAAAATCCCGCCTGACCTACGAGTTCGTCCAGCACTCCCTGCAGCTCTATAGCCGCGTCCGCCTCTTTTTGCGCGAGCAGCTCTCCCTAGTGGCCAAACAGGGCCACCGGAGGATCCTGCTCTGCGGCACCGGTGAGTTGGCCGAGATTGCGTTTTTGACGATCCATGAGATGGGTCTGGAGCTCGTCGGGGTGGTGGATGAGCAGCCGACGACGCAGCGGTTCCTTGGGCACCCGGTGCAGGACCTCGGCGTGGTGGGCCCTGCCGCGTGCGATTGCATCATCGTCGCCTCCAGGCATTGGAACGACGGCATGGCGCAACGGCTCACGGCGTTGGGGGTCCAGGAAGGAGGCGTGATCCTCCTCCCCATGCCTGGAACGCCGGGTGTCACATCTCCCGCCACAGCCTTCATGACCGAACCGGTTCCGTCGATTCTAGTCCCAACGCCGGTCGCGGCCGGCGAGGGTGCGACCAGTGCCGTTCCAACTATGACGGCCTAACGAAGTGGGTTAGTACCGCGGGACCTCGGCGTTACGCAGTCGCAGGATCATCGGCAACGATAGTTGGAACGGCATCAGGTGACGGCTTCCGTTGAAGCCGGCATGACGTTCGAGAGGGCGTGACGCCGGAGTGCCCCCAGGAGATTCCCGTGCCGCAGCTCACATCAGAAGAAGCTCCACGTCGTGTGACCCGCCCTCGGCCGACGGGCAAGGTGAGACCGTTGGAGGAGGTGGCCCGGTGCGTGGCGAAGGCCAAGGCGAAGGGGAAGCGGGTGGTGCATTGTCATGGGGTGTTTGACTTGCTGCACCCCGGTCATATCCGACACCTGGAAGCTGCCAGGCGAGAGGGAGATCTCTTGGTGGTGACGGTGACCCAGGATGAGTACGTGAACAAGGGGCCTGGCCGCCCGGTCTTCAACCAGCGGCTTCGCGCCGAGTCGCTGGCGGCGCTTGAGTGCGTGGACTATGTGGCTGTCAATCAGTGGCCGAGTGCCGTGGAGACGATCCGCTTCCTGCGCCCTGACGTCTACGTCAAGGGAGGGGAATACGCGCAGCGCGAGCAGGACGTGACCGGGAAGATCGTGGAGGAAGAGCACGCGGTCCTCGCCGTCGGAGGGCGGATACATTTCACCAATGAAATCACGTTCAGCTCTTCCAAGCTCCTGAATGACCACTTCAGCGTCTTCCTGCCGGAAACGGAAGCCTGGTTGAAAGCGTTCCGTCGGCGCTATACCCCAGAGCAGGTGCTGGGGTTTCTGGAGCGGGCGAGTACTCTCAGGCCGGTGGTTGTCGGCGAAGCCATCATTGACGAATACGCCTTCTGCGATGGATTGGGCAAGTCAACCAAGGAGCCGATCCTGGCGTTCCGCTACGGCTTCACCGAGTCCCACGCAGGCGGGAGCCTCGCGGTGGCCAACCATCTGGCAGGGTTCTGCCGCGAGGTGGAGTTGGTGTGTCTCCTGGGCGAGCACGACCGCCGTGAGGATTTTGTCCGCCAGCAGTTATTGCCGAACGTCCGGTTGCGGGTGGTGACGCACCGCGGGGCCCCGACGATCCACAAGCGGCGGTTCGTTGATACGCATACCGCGGGGCGGATGTTCGAGCTGTACGTCATGGACGATACCCCTCTGGATCGGGAGGCGGAGGCGGAGCTCCTGTCGTCGCTGAACGGCGCGACGGATGGGGCGGATCTGGTGATCGTAGCGGACTATGGGCACGGCATGCTCACGCCTTCCGCGATCCGGGCGCTGTGCGACTTCCCGAGATTTTTGGCCGTCAACACGCAGGCCAACGCCGGAAACCGCGGGTTCAACACCATCTCGCGCTATCGGCGCGCCGATTACGTCTGCTTGGCCGGCCATGAGATCGCCCTGGAGACGCGCATGCGGCCGGGGAATTTGCAGGACCTCATTCTGGAGGTGACCAAGCGCATCAACTGCCCGCGTTTCACGGTCACCCACGGGGGCAAGGGGAGCCTGCATTACGAAGCCGGGGTTGGTTTCACCGAAGCGCCGGCGTTGGCGAGCCGCATCACCGACCGCGTGGGCGCCGGCGACGCCGTGCTGGCGGTGAGCTCCTTGCTCGTGGCGCAAGGGACGCCGTGGGATGTGGTGGGGTTGATCGGGAATGTCGTGGGTGCGGAGATGGTGGCCGAGCTCGGCAACCGGGTGTCGGTCAGCCGCTTCCCGCTCACGAAGCACGTGACCGCCTTGCTGAAATAGCGCCATGCCGGTTCGCCGAATCATCGGGGTGGACTTCGACAACACCCTGGTCAGCTACGATGAGGCGATCTATCGAATCGCCGTGGAACGGGGCCTGATTGCGCCTGCGACGACGCGGAGCAAGCGGACCATCCGCGACGCCCTCCGCCGGCTCCCCGGCGGAGAGGACGCCTGGCAGGACATTCAACGCCTGGTCTACGGCGTGCGGATCGTGGAAGCCCGGTTGCGGGAGGGTGTTTCCGAGTTTTTTGCCCAATGCCACGCCCATCAGACGAAGGTGTTCATCGTGAGCCATAAAACGGAGTTCCCAAACGGGCAGCCGGACGGGGTGAACTTGCGCGCGGCCGCGACGGCGTGGATGGCGCGCCATGACTTTTTTTCCGCGGCAGGATTGGGATTGGCGACCTCGGATGTCTACTTTGAGTCGACCCGCCAAGAGAAGATCGTGCGCCTTGCCGCCCTCGGCTGCGCCCATTTTATTGACGATCTGGAGGAAACGTTTTTGGAGGCGTCATTTCCTGATGGGGTGGAGAAGATTCTGTTGGACGCCAACGGCCCCGCGGCAGCCCGGTCCGATATCAGCACCCTTGCCACGTGGAAGGAGATCACCGATCACCTCTTCGGTCCAGGATATTGAGCTGTCGTTGCCAGCACTTGCCACCGCCGTCTCCGGGCTCCTGGAGGACGCGGTGGTGCAGCTTGAGCCGGTCGGGGGCGGGCGGAATAGCCGGGTGTACCGGGCGGCGTGCCGCAGCGGCCGCCGGTACGCGGTCAAGTGCTACGCGCATCACCCCGCCGATGAGCGGGACCGGCTGGCCGTGGAGTTCTCCAGCCTGGAGTTTCTCCGCCGCCACGGCCTGACGAATGTCCCGCGGCCGATCGCGGCGGATCCGGCGCTGCAGTGCGCAGTCTATGAGCATATCGAGGGGGACCGCATCCCGCCGTCGTCGGTGACGGCCCGAGACATTGATGAGGTCGTGGCGTTCTTGACGGCGTTGCGAGCGCTGCGTGATCGGGCTGGGAGCCTGGCGTTGCCCCAGGCGGCGGAAGCCTGTTTTTCAATCGAGGCCCTCACGGAGTGCATCACGCGCCGCCTCGATCGGCTTGCGGCGGCGACGCGCGACGGAACGGATGAACCGCACCGCGCGCTCCAGGCGTTCCTTCAGGACGCGTTTCTGCAGGCGTTCGAGGAGATCAAGCGCTGGTGCCGGGAGGGTCTTGAGCGGCTGGGGATCCCCGGGGAGCGTGAACTGGCCCAGGAGGAACGGACGCTGAGCCCCTCGGACGTCGGGTTTCACAACGCCCTGCGGCGGGCGGGTCGGCTGGTGTTTCTGGATTTTGAGTATTTCGGGTGGGATGATCCGGCGAAGCTGGCGGCGGATGTGCTGCTGCATCCTGCGATGGAGCTCTCGGAGGCGCTCAAGCAGCGCTTCGTTTCCGAGTTGCTCCCGCGGTTCGACGCGCAGGGCGGGCTGGCCGAGCGCCTGGCGATCGTCTACCCCCTCTACGGGCTGAAGTGGTGCCTGATTTTTCTCAACGAGTTCGTGCCCCCAGATCTGTTCAGGAGGGACTTTGCCAAGCAGGAAATCCTGGAGCGCGATCAGGTCCAGATGGAACAGTTGGCCAAAGCGCAGCGGATGCTCAACCGGATCAGGTGGGAATATGCCTACGTCCCCTATGGCCACCGTGCGTGCTGAACCGACGGCCTCCGGGACGCGGCTGGACGAGCGGTCGCTCGCCCTGCGGCGGACCATCGTGCGCATCATGGCCGCAAGCAAGCGGGGCCATCTCGGATCGGCCTTGTCACTCGTCGAGATGCTGCGGGTGCTCTACGACGACATCCTCCGGTATGATCCGGCGCGCCCGGCCTGGCCGCTGCGGGATCGATGCATTCTGAGCAAAGGGCATGGGTGCCTGGCACTCTATGCGATCCTCGCGGAGAAAGGATTCTTCCCGGAGGCCGAGCTCTGGAAGTTCTGTCAGGACGAGGGCATCCTGGGCGGCCACCCGGAGTATGGGAAGGTGCCGGGGGTGGAGGCGTCCACCGGAAGCCTGGGGCATGGGCTGGCGATCGGAATCGGTTTGGCGCTGCATGCCCGGATGGCGCGCGCGTCCCACCGGGTCTTCGTCGTCATGAGCGATGGGGAGTCGAACGAGGGGTCAGTGTGGGAAGCCGCGCTCTGCGCCGGGAAGCACGGCTTAAGCCACCTCACGGTCCTGGTGGACTATAACAAGCAGCAGTCGTATGGCAGCACCTTTGAGGTCCTCGATCTGGAACCGTTCGCCGAGAAATGGCGGGCGTTTGGGTTCGCCGTCGAGGAGGCGGACGGCCATTCCCCCCAGGCGCTTCGCGCGGCACTCTCCCGGGTGCCGTTTGATCCCCGCCGCCCCAGCCTGATCCTCTGCCACACCGTGAAGGGCAAAGGCATCCCCTTTGCGGAGGGCAACCTGGAGTGGCACCACAAGAACAAGGTGACGGACGAGGAGGTACGAGCCATGCTGGCCGCCCTGGAGCCGCGCGATGCGTAAGACCTGCTTGGAGATGGTCTACACATTGGCCAAGGCGGACGAGCGGATTGTGTTCATCGGGTCTGATCTCGGCGTGGGGACGCTGCAGCCGTTCAAGACCGAGATGCCGGAGCGGTTCTTCATGGAGGGCGTCAGCGAAGCGACCATCGTCGGGATGGCGGCCGGGCTGGCGCTGGAAGGGAACATCCCGTACGTGAACACGATTGCGACCTTCCTGACCCGGCGCTGCTTCGAGCAGATCGTGATTGATCTCTGCCTCCACCGCGCCCGGGTCCGGCTGATCGGCAACGGCGGCGGGCTGGTCTACGCCCCGCTGGGGCCGACCCACCTGGCGATCGAGGATGTGGCGATTCTTCGGGCGCTGCCGCACATGACCATTGTGGCGCCCGCCGATGCCCAGGAGATGCGGCGGCTCATGCCGGCGACCGTGGACTACCCCGGCCCCATCTACATCCGGTTGGCGAAGGGGAACGACCCAATTGTGACGAGGGGCGAGGGCCCTCTGGAGATTGGAAAGGCCGTCGTGATGCGGGACGGCGCCGACGCGCTGCTGGTCACCACCGGCGTCGCGCTTCAGGTCGCGCTCGAGGCGGCGGCGGGGTTGCACGAGCAGGGGATCGAAGCGGCCGTCCTCCACATGCCGACCATCAAGCCCTTGGACGAGGCGGCGCTGCTGCGCCTGGCGGCCGCCATCCCGGTGGTGGTCACCGTGGAAGAGCATTCGATCATCGGAGGGCTGGGCAGCGCCGTGGCGGAACTGATCGCGGAAGCCGCCTTCCAGCCGGCTCGGCGATTCAAGCGCATGGGGATCCCGGATGTCTTTCCGGACCGCTATGGGTCGCAGGCAGGGCTGATGAAACGGTACGCCCTCAGCGCCGACCAGGTGGCCGAGACGGTCACCCATTTACTGGCAGACGTCCCCCAGGGGATACGCGTCTAACCGACTCAATCAAGGAACCCACATGGCCTATGTGGATTTCGTGATGAAACTGCACAAGAGCACCAAGCGCGACTACCTCGAGCGCGTCGTGAAGTACGATAAGGCAGCCTGTGCGGAGGTGGCGACCCAATTCGGCCAGGACTACTGGGACGGGGATCGCAAGTACGGCTACGGCGGCTACACGTACGACGGGCGCTGGCGACCCATTGCCGCCGACATGACCCGGCACTATGGACTGAAGCCTGGCGACAAGATCCTGGATGTGGGATGTGGCAAGGGGTTCTTACTATACGAGTTCACCCAGGTAGTTCCCGGCGTGAACGTGGCTGGCATTGATCTCTCCCGGCACGCGATTGATCAGGCGAAGGAAGAAGTCAAGCCGTTCCTCAAGGTCGGTAACGCCGTCAGCCTACCATGGCCCGACCGAACCTTCGATTTCGTGGTGTCGGTGACGACGCTGCACAATCTCTACAACTACGAGCTGCGCCAGGCGCTCCAGGAGATTCAGCGGGTGGGGAAGGACAAGAAACACATCATCATTGAAACCTATCGTAACGAGCGGGAGAAGGTCAACCTGCTGTACTGGCAGCTCACCTGCCGGACGTTCTACACGCCGAAGGAGTGGGAGTGGTTCTTCAAGGAAAGCGGCTACACCGGCGACTATTCGTACATCGCGTTTGAGTAAGGAGCTCACCCTGACATGCCCAGCACGCTCGTGAACGCCGCGCGCCACGAGGCCGGGCCCTCCGCCGAGCCCTTGATGCGCCTCACGCGCGCCGCCATCCTGGTGCAGCAGCGCGCCCCCCTCGTGGTCGCCGATGACGTAGAGTTGCCCGCCCTCGGCGCGGGGCAGGTGCTGGTGAAGGTGGCCTTCAGCGGCATCTGCGGCAAGCAGCTCGATGAGCTCAGCGGCCGGCGGGGCGCCGACCCGTTCCTCCCGCATTGCTTGGGGCACGAGGGAGCCGGCGTCGTCGTGGAGGCCGGGCCGGGGGTTCGGCGGGTCAAGCCGGGTGACCATGTCGTCCTGCACTGGATGAAGGCGACGGGGATTGACGCCGCGCCGCCGTCGTTTCGCTGGAACGGGACGACGGTGAACGCGGGCTGCGTCACGACCTTCAACGAGTACACCGTGGCCTCCGAGAACCGGCTCACGCCGATCCCGGCCGACGTGCCGTTGGATGTGGCCACGCTCTTCGGTTGCGCGGTGCTCACCGGGTTGGGGATCGTGTTCAACAACGCGGAGCTCAAGCCGGGGCAATCGATCGCCGTCTTCGGCGTGGGGGGGGTGGGGATGAACGTGCTGCAGGGCGCGATGCTGGTGAACGCCTACCCCATCGTGGCGGTGGACCTGCACGATGACAAGCTGGAGCGGGCGAAGGCCTTCGGCGCCACGCACACGATCAACGCTGCGCGGGAGGACGTTGCGCAACGCCTGCAGGAGCTGTCGGCGGGCCGCGGAGTGGATGCGGCGGTGGAGACGACCGGGGCGACCCCGGTGCGAGAATTGGCCTACACCGCGACCAGTCCCACCGGCCGGACGATTTTTGCCGGCGTTCCGCTCCAGGCGGAACGGATCACCATTGACTCGTTTCCGCTCCATTTCGGCCGCCGCGTCCTCGGGGTCCACGGCGGGGACACCAAGCCGGACGCGGACATCCCACGCTATCTGCAGTTGTACCGGCGGGGCAAGCTGTTCCTCGAGCAGCAGATTACCCATCGCTATCCGCTCGAAGCGGTCAACGACGCCATCGCGCAGGTTCGGGAGGGCCATGCCGGCCGATGCCTGCTCGTGATGTCGGCAGGAGAGGCCCAGGCCCCATGAGGAGCGCCCCGTGATGATTCCGCAGTGCCCCGTGTGCGGGGTACCGTCGCATGAGCCGGTGTGGGGTCGTGAGCGCGTGCCGATCCTGCCGATGCTGCGCGTGGGCGAGTCGCCCCGGCCGGATCACTTCGCGACCCTGGAGGTCGTCCGCTGCTCGGCCTGCGGGCATCTCTACAACCGGGCGTACGACGTGGCGCTGGCCGACCGGATGTATCGCGGCGAGCTTCTGAGCAGCGTGCCGGTGCACGTGTCCATGTCGAGATCTCTCGAGGAGATCGCCCAATGGATCGGCCAACCGCAGTATGCGAGCCGGCGGGTCATCGAAGTCGGGGCGGGCAGCGGGCACCTGGCCCGCATCCTGGCACAGGCGGCGCATCAGCTGTGGGTCTTCGAGCCCTGCCGGGGCCTTCGCCCCGAGATGCTGCCGGAGCCGAACATCACCCTCATCAATGAGCCGTTTGCCGCGTCGCTGGTGGAACAGCCGGCCGACCTGATCGTGTGCCGCCAGGTGTTGGAGCACGTGGCCAGCCCCTTGGGGTTGCTCCGGCAGATCCGAGCCGCGCTGCGGGACGGCGGGGCGCTCTACCTGGAGGTGCCACGCGCGGAGTACATCGAGGACCACGCGGCCTTGTTCGACCTGCATTATGCCCACGTGCAGTATTTCCACGAACCCAACCTGTTGAGGCTGGCGGCGCAGGCCGGATTCGAGCCGGTTCGCAGCTGGCAGATCAAGGACGGCCATGACGTCGGGGTGCTGTTGCGTCCGGCGCGTCATCCGGTGGCGGGGGATTCCGTGTCAGGCCTGCAGGCCTCCGACAGCCTCTGCAGCCGGCTGGAGGAGCGTCGGGCACGGACCTGCGCCTGGCTGGCCTCGGTGGAGGGGCCGGTCGCGCTGTATGGGGCCTGCGCGCAGGGCGCGGCGTTCCTCGATGTCTTCCAGGCCGAGGGGCGGTTCGCCGTGGCTGTCGATGATAATCCCAGCTACGAAGGCTACGCGCTCTACAGCGCCTCGCAATGCGTGCCGGTGGTGCGCCTCACGCACGAGGCAGCGCGCCGGTCGGCGCACGTGGTGATCGCAGCCTACCTGCACGATACAGTGATCACGAGCCGGTTGCGCGAGGCGGGGTGTGCCGGGCAGGTCGTGAGCCTCCGGGCGCCGGCGCCGGCCTTCAGCGAGGCGGGTCGATGACGGTGGCCGCTCACGCCCTCAGGACGAACCGCGCGGCTCCGCGGAAGGCGGCCACGCGGATTGTGCACAGCCTTGTGGTCGGCGGGACGCGGGGAATCGGGCGGGCGGTGGTGGAGACCTTCGCCGAGCAGGGCCATCGGGTGTCGGTCATCGGCAGACGGCCGCCGTCGGACGACGATCGACGGCGCCCGAACGTCCGCTATTGGGTGGCGGACGTCTCTGATGCGGCCTGTCTTAACGAGACGCTCGAGGCCGCCCTCGACTCCCACGGGTCTGTGAGCCGTGTGGTGTTCCTCCAGCGCTATCGTGGCGACGGCGACAACTGGGCCGGCGAGATCGAGACCAGCCTCACCGCGACGAAGACCATCATTGAGCGGCTGAGGGATCGCTTTGACCCCGCCCAGGAGAATGCGATCGTGATGGTGAGCTCGGTCGCCAGCCCCGGTTTATCGCCGAGGAGCAGCCCCTGAGCTACCATGTGGCCAAGGCGGGTCTGGAGCAGATGATCCGGTTTTACGCGGTGACCCTGGGACCGAAGCGGATTCGGGTCAACGGCGTCTCGTGCAGCGCCGTGCTGAAAGACGAGTCGCGGGCCTTCTATGAGCAGCATCCGCAGCTCCGCCAGCTCTATGAGCGCATCATCCCGCTCACCCGGATGGGCACCGCCACGGAGGTCGCCCGCGTCATCGCCTTCCTGTGCTGAGATTGCGACCCAATTCGGCAAGGACTATTGGGACGGGGATCGGCGCTACGGTGATGGCGGATACCAGTACGACGGACGGTGGCGGCCGATCGCTCAGGCGATGGCCCGGCACTACGGGCTCAAGCGCGGGGATACGATCCTCGACGTCGGGTGCGGGAAGGGATTTCTGCTGTATGAGCTCACGCAGGTGATCCCCGGCGTCAACGTGGCAGGCCTGGACATTTCCCAGCACGCGATTGACCACGCGAAGGAGGAGGTCAAGCCGTTTCTCAAAGTCGGCAATGCCATCAGCCTCCCGTGGCCTGACCGGTCGTTCGATTTCGTCGTCTCGGTGACCACGCTGCACAACCTGTACAACTACGAGTTGCGCCAAGCGATCCGCGAGATCAAGCGGGTCGGGCGGGGCAAGAAGCACATCATCATCGACGCTTACCGCAACGAGCGGGAGAAAGTGAACCTCATATACTGGCAGCTTACCCTGCGGGCGTTCTACACGCCGAAGGAATGGGAGTGGTGCTTCGCCGAAAGCGGCTACACCGGCGACTACTCCTACATCGTCTTCGAATGATCGCATCGAGACAGTTGACAGGGGCTGAGCCGGTTGGTGAGGCGAAGACAGGGCAGCGGCTTGCCGCGCCCGCGGGCGCCGGGATGGGGACGGAACGGCTGATTGTGGTTGGCCGCAACAGCTATATTGGAGGCTACTTCACGCAGTATGCCCAGGCTCGCGGGGCCTCGGTCATGTCGCTCTCATCACAGGACTGCAACTTCCTCGATCGGAGCGAGGTGGAGCGGTTCTTCCGCTCCCTGGGCTCCCAACCGTCAACGCTCGTGTTCCTGGCCACGGTCAACAAAAACGTGACCAATGCGTACCAGTCGTTCCTCGATAATGCGCAGATGGTCAAACATCTGATTGAAGGCCAGCGGCATGCCCGAATCAATTCCATCCTCTCGTTCAGCGCCGCCGATGTCTATGGCATCACGCCGCCGGTTCCGCTCACGGAGGACGCCCCGATCTCGCCCGAGAGCTGGTACTCCTTGGGAAAGTCCGCCGGCGATTGGATGTTGCAGCACGCCGAAGATATGTCGTGTCCGGTCACCATTCTGCGCATTCCCGGCATCTTCGGTCTGGCGCCGCACGACCGGAGCGTGATCGGCCGCATCGTGTCGGAGGCGCGGGCGACCGGCCGGGTGACCGTTCATGGAGAAGGGGCCAGCCTGCGAGATTACGTCTGGCTCAGCGATTTATGCCGGTTAATGGAGGACTTGCTCCCCCTGCGGTATCACGGAGTCCTCAACGTGGCCACGGGGCGGAGTGTGCGGATCGTCGACATCATCCGGTTGATCGGCGAGGTCTTGGAGCTCGACTATACGCCGGTGTTCGACGCGCCGGATCCACAGCGGGCCTTCGATTTGGTCTTTGATATCGGACGGCTCAGATCGCTCCTGCCGGGCTTCCGGTTCAGCGAGCTGGCGGAGGGCATTCGCACGTACCGTGAGGGGTGAGTTCGCACGTCATGCAGAGCACAGCGAATCGGAGCACACGCATGGAGTGGACGGGAGTCTTGCCGCAGGCGAAGGAGCCCTGGGTCAAGCTGGCGAACGGCCGGGATTTGGCGGCGTGGAGTCGGGAGGATGAGATCACCTACAATCAGGCGAATCGTCAGACCCAGAAATACGCGTTTTTTGTCCAGGCCTTCGATTTCCTGACGGAGAACCGGATCCAAGGCGATTACCACGAGTATGGCTGCCACCGGGGGCGGACTTTCCGAATGGCGCTGACGGAAGCCCGCCGGCACAATTGTGAGATGATGAAGTTCTTCGCGTTCGACAGCTTTGAAGGGCTGCCGCGGCTGAAGTCGAACGCGGATGTGGCGCTCTGGAAGCAGGGCGTGCTCTGCACGTCAGAGGAGGCCTTCCGGGATCTGATCCAGCAGCACGGCATCTACATGGACCGGTGCCGGACGATCAAAGGGTTCTATCAGGACACCTTGACGCCCGCGCTCCAGAAACGTTTTGTCAGCCAGGAAGCCAAGATCGCGCTGGCCTGCGTGGACTGCGATTTGTACGAATCGGCGGTGCCCGTCTTCCGGTTTCTCGAGCCGCTCCTGCAGGACGGGAGTCTCCTGTACCTGGATGATCTGTTTTCCGGCTACCGCGGCCTGCCGACGAAGGGTGTGGCGAGAGCGTTTGCGGAATTTCAGCGCAAGAGCCGCTTCAGATTCGTCCCGCATCTACAGGTGGGCTGGTGGGGGCGGTCGTTCATCGCTGCCTCTCGTCACGCATGAGGACCCTCTAATGGCGATCTCACAGCCACTCTCGTTCCATGACAAGCTGCTGCCGGTCCAGCCGGTCCTGCGGGACCAGTTCGCGGGGGAGGAGGGCAGTTTCTACGCGACGCTCTACCAGGCGATCGCGCGCTTCAGCGGCCTGCGGTCCCCGAGGGAGACATTCACCCTGCAGCAGTCCGAGCAGGTGAGCCTTGAGGAGATGGCCTCCAACCCCGTTATGCTGCGTTTTTTGCAGACCCTCGTCCTCCTCAAGCAACCCCGGCAGATCCTGGAGATCGGGGCGTTCATCGGGGTGTCCGCGATGAGCATGGCGAGCGTCCTGCCGTCCGGCGGACGGCTCGTGACTATTGAGAAGTACGACCATTTCGCGGCGATCGCCAACAAGAACTTCTTGGCGAACCGGCTGGCAGACCGGATTCAGCTCATCCAGGGCGACGCGTTCGCCGAACTCGCCAAGCTGAACGGCCGGCTCTTCGACCTCATCTTCCTCGACGGGAACAAGGAACGCTACCATGACTACTTCGACGTGCTGGACCGCCTGCTGGCGCCGCGGGGGTTGTTGGTGGTGGACGACGTGTTCTTTCACGGGGACGTCCTGAACCGCGTCCCTCGAACTGAGAAGGGCGCCGGCGTCCAGAAATTGCTGGACAAGGTCGAACGGCTCGCCGGCTACCACAAGACCATCCTGCCGGTCTCCAACGGGATATTGCTGCTCATCAAACAGGATTGAGGCCTCAGGCGTATGACGACCGCACTCGTGATCGGGGGTGGGATGGCCGGCTGTTGCGCCGCTCACCTCCTGTCCCAGAAGGGCTGGAAGGTCACCGTCGTGGAGAAGGCCCCCATCCTCGGCGGAGGCGTGAGGACGTTCCTGTACGGGGGACATCCCTACACGTACGGGCCGCGGCATTTCCTGACGAAGGACGAGAAGCTCTTTGAGTTCCTGAACCGCTATGTGCCCATGCGGCGCATCCCGGGGCATGAGTTCCTCACCTACGTGGAGCGAGACCCGGGGTTCTATCATTTCCCCATCCATGTGGATGACGTTAGCCGAATGCCGGACCGCGACGCGATCCAGGCGGAGCTGAGTGCCCTCGACGGCGTGGAGGGCGCTCGCAATCTGGAGGAATTCTGGATCCGGTCCGTCGGACCGACTCTCTACAGCAAGTTCATCGAGGGCTATTCCAAAAAGATGTGGCAGGTCGCCTCCAATATGGAGATTGACGATTTCGCCTCCTCGCCGAAGGGCGTGGCGCTCAAGACCGGGCCCACGAAGGCCGCCTGGACCGAGGCGATCTCCGCGTTTCCCAAGAAACTCAACGGCTACAACGACTACTTTGACCTCGCCACGCGCGATGCCGAGGTCCATCTGAGCACGACCATTGAGTCCTACGACGTGGAGCAGAGGCGGGTGAAGATCGGGGGGCAGTGGTTCACCTACGACGTCATCGTGAGCACCATTTCGCCGGAAGACCTGCTGAACGGCGCCTTCGGGCCGCTGCGCTGGATCGGGCGCGACTTCTATAAGATCGTCCTGCCGGTCAAGGAGGCCTTCCCCCCCAACGTGTATTTCCTCTACTACGCCAATGCCGAGCCCTTCACCCGCATCGTCGAATACAAGAAGTTCTATCAGTACGACTCGCCGACGACGCTACTGGGGCTGGAGATCCCCTCATTCAGGAACAAGCTCTATCCCTATCCGGTCCGTAAGGACCAGGCCATCGCCCAGCGCTACCTCCAGGCGATGCCGACGCGCGTCTTCTCGATCGGCCGGATGGGCAGCTACCGCTACATCGACATCGACGACATCATTCAGCAGTGCATGGATCTGGTCAAGACGCTCGACGGTTGGTGAAGCGGCTCGCTGTAGGGTGCGGTGGTGGAGACAACGGAGCGCGAGGTGCCATGACTGTAGCCACAGATTCTCTGAAGGGGTTGCCGCGGCCTGCCCCGGACCGGGCGTTCTACGACGCCACCCTCGAGGCGGGCTTCCGGCGGTTCCCTGAGCGCCGGGCGAATTACCTCAAGTGCCGGGCGGCCACGCGGGCCGACGTGGCGGACTACCTGCCGATTCGGCTCGATGTCGAGAACGTGAGCCGGTGCAACTACCACTGCACGATGTGCCAGGTCAGCGACTGGCCCGGACTGAAGCGCGCGGAGGACATGCCGCTGGAGGACTTCAAGCGGCTGATCGACAGCCAGTACGGCGTCGTGGAGGTCAAGCTGCAGGGCATGGGCGAGCCGTTCCTGGGGAAGTCCTACGTGGAGATGATCGCCTATGCCCGGGCGCAGGACATCTGGGTGCGATCGACGACGAACGCGTCGCTCCTCCATCTGAACGATAATGCCCGGCGGGTGATCGATGCCGATATCTGCGAGCTGCAGGTGTCGATTGATGGGGCGACCCAGAAGACGTACGAGACGATCCGCCGGGGAGGCCGGTTTGATCGGGTGACGGACAACTGCCGTCTGCTGAACCGATACGTCCGCGAGGCCAATAAAAAGCGGACGCGGATGTGGACGGTGGTCCAGAAGGAGAACTTCCACGAGGTGGGACAGCTCCCTGCGCTGGCGGCGGATCTCGGATTCGAGCGGCTCACCCTGTCGCTGGATTTGAACGACTGGGGACAGGAGCGGTGGCGCGCCATCAACGATCCGCTAGACACGCACGAGCGGTTTGACGCCGCGCTGGCCCACGAGCTGATCGACGACGGGAAGGCGCGCGGCGTCGAGGTGACGTTTTGGCTCATCGATGAGAAATACGAGACGGATAGCCCGACACACCTCTGCCCGTGGCCGTTTGAGCGGGCCTTCGTCTCTTCGGACATGCGCATCGTGCCCTGCTGCATGATCGGCAATCCCCAGGTCGTGGATTTGGGCGATGCCCGCGACTTCACGACCGCGTGGAATGAGAAGAAGATGCGCGCCTTCCGGGGGCTCCACCTGGCGGGCAAGATTCCCAAGGTGTGCCAGACGTGCTATCAGCAGCGGGAAGCCCCCAAGGATCCATGACCACAGCAGAACACCTCGAGCGCGCCAGGCTCTTTATCCGGCGTCAGCCAGGCGACATCCGCCAGGGCGGATGGCCCGTTCTCATCCGAAAACTCCTCATGACGCTGGACGTGGTGCTCGCCGTGCCGTTCGTCCTCGCGGCCAGGCTCTTGCGCCCCCTGGTGCTCATCCGGTTCGGCGGGCTGCCGAGCGAAGCGATCGGGCATCTGACGCTGGATATGGAGCTCCTGCTGTGCCGGAATGACGCCGGGCTCTACGGTCGCCGGATGATCGACCTCTTCTGCAGCGCGTTGCCCGTGTGCAACCAGCAATTGAAGCGGATGTGGGAGCGGACCGTGCACGTCAGCCGGTTCGCGCTGGCGGCGGAGCGGGTCAACCGGTGGTTCCCGGGCGGGCGGGGCAACCGCATCCCGTTTGACCGCATTCAAGCCGATGTCCACGGCCTGCTGGCACAGATGCCGGCGCATCTGTCGTTCACGCCGGCGGAGCAGCGGCAAGGCGAGGAGGCCATCCGGTTGCTGGGCATCCCCGAGGGGGCTCCATTTGTGTGCGTGATGACCCGCGACGCGGCCTACTATGCGAGCCGCGTTCGGTATCGAGGTGCGCCCATGACTCATCGGAACTCTGACATCCGGACCTACCTTCCCGCCATGGAACGGCTGGTCGAGCGCGGCTATATCGCCGTCAGGATGGGTGCGGAGGTGGGGCGGCCGCTGGAGACGAGCAACCCGCGGATCATCGACTATGCCAGCATCGCCCGGTCGGATTTCCTCGATATCTTCTTGTGCGCCCATTGCCATTTATATCTCGGGGACGGTGCGGGACTGCGTCACGTGTCGATTATTTTCAGGCGGCCCTTGGCACTGGTGAACTATATTCCCTTTGAATATACGACGACGTGGAGCCCGCGGGATCTGTTTATCCCCAAGACATTCTGGCTGCGGTCGGAAGGCCGCGTGATGACGTTCCGGGAGATCTTGGTATCAGGGGTTGGCCGCGCGTTGCGGGACGAGAAGTATGAGCGGTACGGCGTGGAGGTGATCAACAACACCCCTGAAGAGATCACGGCACTCGCCCTGGAGGCGGAGGCGCGGCTTACCGGAACCTGGCAGGTCGCCGAGGAGGATGAGGAGCTCCAGCGCCGCTTTTGGGAGATTTTCAGAGCCCATACCACGGCGTTCGCGTCAGCGCCCTGGCGGACGCACTGGCGCATCGGCGCGGAGTTCCTGCGGCAGCACCGGGCCTTGTTGGAGCCGGGCACAAAACCGCAGCCAGCGATGGTAGGGATGAGTTGAGCCGCTCAATGGCAGCCGCCGTCCCGGAGACAACCGATGTCGTGATCCTGTGCGGGGGCCGAGGGACGCGGCTGGGAGCGCTCACCGCGAACACCCCGAAGCCGCTCTTGCTCGTCGCGGGCCTCCCATTTCTGTTGCGCCGCGTGATGGCGCTCAGGCGGGAAGGATTCTCGCGCATCCTCTTGGCGACACACTATCTGGCCGGCCGGTTCCATGAGTTTGCAGAGCGCTATGCGCAGGCGGTGCCGGGCCTCGTCGTGATCGAGGAGCCCGCACCGCTCGGAACCGGCGGAGCGCTGCGGCATGCCTCACAGTTTGTCCGCTCGCCGATCTTCGTCGCCTTGAACGGCGACTCGTGGATGGCGCAGCCGGCTGCCCCGGTGCTCGCCGAGCACGGGCGGGGAACCCGGCGGATGAGCCTAGTCGTTGTGCGCGCCGGGCGCATCGCCGGCCATCGCCGCGCCAAAGGGATCGTGACGTGCAACGCCGAGGGACGGATCGTGGGATTCTCGACAGGCGAAGCGAGCGCGGAAGACTGGGTGAACAGCGGCTTGTATGTGCTGGACCGGACCATGGTGCAGGGCTGGCCTGAGGGATCCTACGATCTTGAATCTCACGTGAGCGGCCTGGTGCCCTCCGGCGGCTTCGTGTTTCCTTCGGAAGAGGCGCTGTTCGACATCGGCACCCCGGAGTGCTACGCGCGCGCCCAACAGGTCTTGGATGATTTGGAGGCGCTGGCAAGACCATGAGCGTGAAGACCGCGGCCACAAGGCCGGATGTTGCGCAGCAGTCGTACCGGATCGCCTTCGGCCATATCGAAATCGGCGAGGCGGGCCGACGGTTTCTGGCGGATGCCCTGAGCCGCAACTGGGTTTCCGAAGGGCCGAACGTCCGCCAATTTGAATCCGGCTTCGCCGAAAAATTCGGCTACGGCCATGCCGTCGCCACGAGCTCCGGGACCGATGCGGGGATCGTCGCGATGAGCGCCCTGTTGGAGCGGGGGTCTCGGCGCGGGGATGAAGTGATCACTCCGGCGCTCGCCTTCGTCTCGACGGCCAACTGCATCCTGGCCGCCGGCTTGGTCCCGCGATTCGTCGACGTGGAGCTCGAGACGCTGAACATCGATCCCGCGAAAATCGAAGCGGCCATCACACCCAAGACGCGGGCGATCCAGGTCGTCCACACGATGGGCAAGCCCTGCGCGATGGGCGCGATCCTGGCCATCGCGAAACGCCGCAACCTCCTCGTGATCGAGGACTGCTGTGAGGCGCACGGGGCGACGCTGGGCGGGCGGGTGATCGGCTCGTTCGGCGCGATGGGGCTCTTCAGCTTCTATGCCGCCCACATCATTTGCAGCGGCGAGGGCGGGATGATTTCCACGAACGATGCGGACCTGGCCGGCCTGTGCCGCTCGATCCGCTCCCACGGCCGGCGGGGCGGCCAGCTCTCTTTCCACTTCGACCGGGTCGGATTCAACTCGAAGATGAACGACCTGGAAGCGGCGATCGGCCTTGAAGGATTGGAGCGCTTTAACGAGACGTTCGTCACCCGCCGCCGGCACTTGATGCGGCTCTGGAATCTCCTGAGCCCGCTCGAGGACCGCCTGTGGCTCTATCGCGACGGCCCGGGGGAAGTCATCTGTCCGCACGCGGTCCCGCTGGTCCTGCGGGATGCGCGCCAATCCATCGAACGGCTCTCCCAACATCTCGAGAGCCGCGGCATCCAGTGCAAGACGCTCTTCGGCTCGCTGCCGACCCAGCACCGCGCCTTCGCGTTCCTGGGCTACCGGGAAGGGGCGTTCCCCATCGCCGAACGCATTGGCCGCACCGGGCTCCACTTCGGCGTGCACCAGTATCTAACCGATGACGACATCGACTATGCTGCAGACTGCGTCAAAACATTCTTCAAATAAGCGCGCGGAAGCGCTTCAGCTCTACCGCACGCTCCTGTTGGCGCGCCGCGCGGAGGAAGCCATTCGAGACGAATACGGCTCGGATGACATGAAGACCCCGGTGCATCTAGGCATCGGGCAGGAAGCGATTCCCGTCGGGGTGTGTCACACGCTCCCCCCGGCCACCAAGACATTCGGCACCTATCGCAACCACGCGTTATTCTTGGCGATGACCCAAGACACGGATCGTTTCTTTGGGGAGCTCTTCGGCAAATCCACAGGCCCGGGGAAGGGGAAGGCGGGCTCCATGCATCTGGCGGCGCCGGAGCAGGGCCTCATCGCGACGTCGGCGGTGGTGGGCACGACGATTCCGCTGGCGGTTGGCGCGGCACTGGCCAACGCCTACCGCGGCTCCCAGGATTTCGTCGCCGTTTTTTTCGGCGATGGCGCGGTCGAGGAGGGGGTATTCTGGGAAAGCCTGAACTTCGCCTGTCTCAAACGGTTGCGGATCGTGTTTGTCTGCGAAGACAACGGCCTGGCCATCCATACGCCCACCAGCCAGCGGCAGGGGTTCCGGTCGATCCCGGAGGCGCTGCGGGGGTTTGCCTGTCACGTCGTGAGCGAGGACGGCAGCGATCTGCTCGGTGTTGTCGCCTCAACACGGCGGCTGCTGGAGCGGATGGCCGATGATCCGAGGCCGGGCATGCTCCACTTCACCTATTTCCGCTTTCTGGAACATGTCGGGCCGCGCGAGGACTTCGACGCGGGCTATCGCGCGAGGCCTGAGCCCGCAGAGCTGGTACGGCTCGATCCGGTGGCCAGGTTCGAGGCAACACTTCGTGCGCAAGGCTGCGCGCCCTCCGAGCTGGACGCGATCAGGACACGTGTGGATGCGCAGATCAGTGGCAGTATTGCTGCCGGCAGGGAAGCCCCCTTTGCTTCGGCCACGGAGCTGTTCGAGGATGTGCTCAGCGAGTCTCCGAGCCGTCCGCCGGAACCGCCTGCGAGAGCGGGATCGATGCGGTTGCGTCTCTCCTTCCGGGAAGCCATCAATCGGGCCCTGGCCGAGGAGATGGCGACCGACCCGGACGTGTTCGTCTTCGGGCTCGACGTCCCGGACCACAAACGGCTCTACGGCAGCACCGTCGGCCTCCTCGAGCGGTTCGGACCGGCGCGGTGCTTCGGCACCCCGCTCTCCGAGGAGGCCATGACCGGGGTCGCCCTGGGTGCGGCGATCTCCGGCCTGCGTCCCGTGCACATCCACATCCGGGCGGACTTCATGCTGCTGGCCATGAATCAGATTGCCAACATGGCCTCGAATCTGCGGTACATGAGCGGGGGCCGGCTTCGGGTCCCCCTCGTGATTCGGGCCGTCATCGGGCGCGGATGGGGGCAGTCCGCCCAGCACAGCAAATCGCTCCACGGCGTCTTCGCCCATTTCCCGGGGCTGAAGGTCGTCCTCCCCTCCTCGCCGCAGGATGCCTACAGCCTGCTGCGCTCGGCGATCCGTGACGAGAACCCCGTCATCTTCCTCGAGCACCGCTGGCTCTACGACGTGGAGGGCGACGTGGACGTCAACGAGGCCATCCCGCTCGGCGCATCCGTCATCCGCCGGTCCGGCGATGCGCTCACGGTGGTGGCCGTCTCCTGGATGAACGTCGAGGCGATGAAGGCGGCGGAGGTCCTGGCCAGGCGGGGTGTTGAGCTTGAGATCGTCGATGTGCGGACGGTGTCACCGCTCGACGCCGGACCGATCATCGCCTCGGCGCGCAAGACCGGCCGATGCCTCGTGGCGGACTACGACTGGGTCTTTTGCGGATTCGGCGCCGAGGTGGCTGCGGTGGTCGGCCGGGAGGGCTTCGGCGCGCTGCGGCATCCGGTGGAGCGTCTGGGATTCGCCCACACGCCGTGCCCGACGACCCGGCCGCTCGAGAATCTCTTCTATCCCTCCGCCGTGACTATCATCCGCACTGCGGAGCGCATGCTGGGTCTTGACGAGACCGATCTGCGCGGCGAGTCGTTCTACAGTCACGAGCAACGATTCAGGGGGCCGTTCTGAGCATGCCGGAAACGGATGTGATTCAGCAGCCTGAGCTCGCACGGGTCGCTCGCGATGTGGATCAGGGCCAGGCGTTCGCCAGGCAGCGGGATCAGCTCGAGGCGCTCTGGGTGGAACTGCGGCCTGCGCAATGGATAAAGAATCTCTTTGTCTTGGCGCCGCTCTTCCTCTCACAGCACCTGTTCGCCCCCGGACACCTCGGGCGTGCGCTTGCGGCGCTTGGGCTCTTCTGTCTCATGAGCAGCTCGGTCTACCTGCTGAATGATCTCCACGACCGCGAGCAAGACCGCCTGCATCCGCAGAAGCGCCACCGGCCGCTGGCCTCCGGCGCGCTGAATGGATGGATGGCGCAGGCGGCGATGATCGTCCTGCTGGTCGGCTCGCTGGCTGCCGGCACACGCCTCGGCGGACCATTCACCGCGGTGCTGGCTGTCTACTGGCTCCTGAATCTCGCCTACACGGTGTGGCTCAAGTCTGTGGTGATCCTGGATGTGTTTGTGATCGCCTCCGGCTATCTCCTGCGGGTGATCGGCGGAGCCGTGGCGATTCAGAGCCGAATGAGCGCGTGGCTCCTGATCTGCACGACGCTCTTGGCGTTGTTTATCGGGTTGTGCAAGCGGCGCCACGAGATTGTCTTGCTGCACAAAGGTGCCACGGGCCACCGGCAGGTGCTGGACGAGTATCCGCTGCCGTTCCTCGACATGATGATCGGGGTGATCACGGCGTCCGTCGTGGTGAGCTATACCCTCTTCACGGTCAGCGACGAGGTCGTGAGCAAGCTGCCGCTGCCGGGGCTGTTGCTCACAGCACCATTCGTGCTGTACGGCCTCTTCCGGTACCTGTACCTGGTGTATCACAAGGTGGAGGGAGGGGATCCGACGCAGAGCATCCTGACCGATCGTCCGATGCTGGTCAACCTTCTCATATGGACTGCGACCACGGGGATCATGCTGTACGGGAGTGCTACGCGCTGATGAGGACGCGGACGCGATATCTCGCCGGGCATACCGGCCTGGTGGGGTCGGCGCTGCTGAAGCGGTGGGCGGCTCGCGCCGAGACGCAGACGCTCGTGGCGACGCGGACCGAGCTCGACCTCACCGACGGCCGGGCGGTCGAGGCGTGGCTCTCACGCGCGAAGCCTGACGAGGTGATCATCGCCGCGGGCCGGGTGGGCGGCATCGCGGCCAACGCGAGCGCGCCGGCGCAGTTCCTCTACGACAACCTGATGATCGAGGCGAATCTCATCCACGGGGCCTGGGCGGCGGGGGTGGAGCGGCTGCTCAATTTCGGGAGCAGTTGTATGTACCCGAAGCGCTGCCCCCAACCGATGCGTCCTGAGCATTTGATGACCGGGGCGATGGAACCGACCAGCGAGCCCTATGCCATCGCGAAGTGGGCCGGGCTCGCGCTTTGTTCCTCCTTGAACCGGCAATACGGCACGCGGTACATCACGGCAATCCCCTGCACGCTCTATGGGCCGGGCGACAACTTCGATTCGGCCCAGGCGCATGTGCTCGCAGCGCTCGTGCGGAAGTTCCACGAGGCGAAGGCGCACGATGAGCGCGTGCGGCTCTGGGGCAGCGGGCAGGCTCGGCGGGAGTTCCTCTATGTGGACGATTTGGCTGAGGCCTGCGATCTCCTGTTGCAGGCCTCTACAGGGGATGAGCCCGTCAATGTCGGCTCAGGAGAGTCATACGCCATCCGCGACCTCGCCGCGCTCGTGGCGGACGTCGTCGGCTTCCATGGAGAGATTGACTGGGATGCGTCACAGCCGGATGGGGCGCCGGAGAAGCGCCTCGACTCCTCGGTCATGCGCGGGCTGGGCTGGTCGCCGAGCACAGACCTTCGCACCGGCGTGGAACGGACCTACCGCTGGTTTCTGGAACACGAGGAGCAGCCATGCGTCTCCTCGTGACGGGTGGGGCCGGCTATCTCGGATCGGTGCTGGTGCCCGTCTTGTTGGCGGAGGGGCACGAGGTCACCGTCATCGACAACTTCATGTACGGTCAGGCCTCGCTGCTGGACTGCTGCCACCAGCCGGGGTTGTTGGTGATTCGCGGGGACGCGCGCGATCGAGCGCTGATGGCCGCGCACCTGAAGGGCGTCGATGCCATCATCCCGCTCGCGTGCCTGACTGGCGCCCCCCTGTGCGATCAGGACCCGGCTGAGGCCACGAGCGTCAACTTGGACGCGATCCGGATGCTGCTAGAGCTTCGAAGCCCCACCCAGCGGATCATCTTCCCGACGACGAACAGCGGATACGGCATCGGCCAGGACGGGATCCATTGCACGGAAGCGACTCCACTCAGGCCCGTGTCGACCTACGGGCGGCTCAAAGTGGAAGCGGAGCAGGCGGTGTTGGACGCGGGCCGCAGCGTGACGCTGCGGTTGGCGACCGCCTTCGGGATCAGCCCTCGGATGCGGTTGGATCTGCTCGTCAACGACTTCGTCTACCGCGCGGTCACGGACGGGTTCCTCGTGGTGTTCCAGGGCCAGTTCAAGCGGAACTACATTCACGTCAGAGACATCGCCAGGGTGTTTGTGCACACGCTCTCGCACTTCGACGCCATGAAGGGCGAACCGTACAATGTCGGCTTGAGCGACGCGAACCTCTCCAAGCTGGAGCTCTGCGAGGAGATCAAGCAGCAGGTCCCCGGCTTCTATGTGGTGGAAGCGGAGATCGGCGAGGACCCGGACAAGCGGAACTACATCGTGAGCAACGAGAAGATTGAGCGGACGGGCTTCCGCCCGCGCGTCTCGCTGCAGGACGGGATCGGCGAGCTCATCAAGGGGTACCAGGTCGTCCGGCGGCATGGCTACGCGAATGTCTAGCATCCAGTGTCTGGAGACTATCCGATGACCCATGGGATTGATGTGGTGCTCGTGCATCCGGGGAGCCGCTCGCAGATCTATCAGGCATTAGGCGCGGACCTCGCGGCGATCGAGCCGCCGGTGTGGGCCGGGCTCATGGCCACGTTCCTGCGCCATCACGGCTTCACGGTGTCCATCATCGATGCGGAAGCGGACGAGCTCACGCCGGAGGAGACCGCCCAGCGGGCGAGCGCGCTCGAGCCGCTCCTGACGGCGATCGTCGTCTACGGCCACCAACCCTCGGCGTCGACCCAGAACATGACGGCGGCCGGCGCCATCTGCGCAGCGCTCAGGCGCGAGCGGCCTGATCTGAAGAGCCTGCTCGTCGGAGGCCATGCGGCCGCACTGCCTGAGCGGACCTTGCGGGAGGAAGCCGCGGATTTCGTCGCCGGCGGGGAAGGGCCCACGACACTCCTGGAGCTTGCGGAGGCGCTGAAGGCAGGTCAGACCCCGCAGCTCGGCAACGTCCGCGGGCTGTGGTACCGGGAGGGCGAGGCGATCCGCTCGAACCCTGCGGCTCCGCTCGTCAAGGATCTGGACGGGGAGATGCCCGAGGTGGCGTGGGACCTTTTGCCCATGGAGAAGTACCGGGCGCACAACTGGCATTGCTTCGACGGCCTCCAACGCCAGCCGTACGCGTCCTTGTACACAACCCTCGGCTGTCCCTACCATTGCAGCTTCTGTCTGCGGAAGGGGACGACGATCATCACTGTGCACGGAAGAAACAAGAAGATCGAAGAGATCGCGATTGGAGACAAAGTATTGGCATGGGATGAGCAGGCGAAACGGCTTTCTGAGTCCACTGTGATCGCGACTGGGAGCCGTTGGGTTGACCGTGTGTTGAAGATTCGGATGAACACCGGTGAAACGATCGAAGTCACTCATGAACACCCCATCTATACTCCGCAGGGCTGGGTGGATGCGGGCAAGCTGCGGGTTGGCCAGAGCGTCTTGGTCATGGAGCCGCAAGATAAGCTGAGGTACATCAGGACGGTTCACAACCCCTCCAAGCGTCCGGAAGTCAGAGCGAAGATCGCCCAGCAACGCAGAGAGAACAATCCTGTCACACGGCCTGACGTGCGGGCAAAGATCAGCGCGACCCTGAAGCAACAGCGTGACGTGTTGGCTGAACGCCTCAAGCGGTTACATGCAGAAGGACGCATCCCCCATGTTCCGATGTCCGAGGCGCGACGGCAGGAACAGTCTGAGCGCATGAAACGGAACAACCCAATGAGGAATGGGGAAGTCGCCAGGAGGATGAGTGCGACATTAAAGCAGGCTATCGCGGCGGGTAAGTTCACTCCGTACATGAAGACGGAAGAAGGGAAGCGGGTCATCTCGGAGATTGCGCGGCAGAGAGCGTTGATGAATAACCCCATGAAGGACCCTGCGGTCGCTCAGGCCGAGAGCTTGCGCCGGCGGCGAACGAAGCTGATGCGAGCCCTCTGGCAAGATGAGGCGCGAGCGGACAGGCTCATGGCATCACGCGAAGGGACCTACGTCACTGGAGCGCGCCACTGGGCCTGGGAAGGCGGGATTTCTCAGGACCCATACCCTCCGAAGTTTAGTGCCTACCTGAGGCGCAAGATCCGCCGGCGGGACGGGTCTACCTGTCAACGTTGTGGCCGTCAGGATGCGTTGAGCGTCCATCACATTGACTACGACAAGACGAATTGCGATCCATGCAACCTCATCACGCTGTGCGTGTCGTGCAATTCAAAGGCCAATGCGAATCGAAAGCAGTGGGAGGGTTACTATCGAGAGAAGATGGCGCTGATCGGCAACTGCCCCCGCTTCGTGGCCATCGAATCCATCGAAGAGGTTCGGGGAGAGGTTCAGGTTTTTAACTTCCAATGCTCACCCCATGACAACTACTTTGCTGAACGCCTCCTGGTTCACAACTGCTGCATCCAGGCGCCGTTTAAGAGCGGCGAGAAAGAACTGGGCTACAAGGAGAGCGTGAACAGCTATCGGTTCTGGAGCCCGCAGGCTGTCGTGGCGCAGATCGATACGCTGGTCCGCCGCTACGGGGTGCGCAACATCAAGATTGCGGACGAAATGTTCGTCCTGAACCCCAGGCATATCCACGGGATTTGCGACCTGCTCATTGCGCGGGGCTACGACTTGAACATCTGGGCCTACGCGCGGGTGGATACGGTTCGGGAGGACATGCTGGACAAGCTCAAACAGGCCGGGGTCAACTGGCTCGCCTTCGGCATCGAAGCGGCCAGCGAGCGCGTGCGGGCCGATGTCCAGAAGGGGTTCGGCCAGGAGGAGATTTTCAAAACGATCCAGCGGGTTCGCGCGGCGGGCATCAACGTGATCGCCAATTACATCTTCGGGCTGCCGGAGGATGATCTCGAGACCATGCAGGAGACGCTGGACATGGCCTTGGAGCTCAACTGCGAGTTCGTTAATCTGTATTCCGCCATGGCGTATCCCGGATCGGCCCTCTATGAGACCGCCCTCCGGGATGGCCTGCCGCTGCCGGAGCGCTGGTCCGGGTATTCCCAGCATGCGGTGGACACGCTGCCGCTGCCGACGAAATATCTCTCGGGCGCCGAGGTGCTGCGCTTTCGCGACCACGCGTTCCAGATCTACTTTACCAGCCCGCGGTATCTCGAGATGATCGAGCGGAGGTTCGGACCGGAGACGGTGGCGCACATCCGGCAGATGATGTCCCACAAGCTCGCGCGGCAGCACGCGGCACCGGAGCTGACGAAGGTATGATCCCCCCACCTCTTTGCGGCAGCCCACCTTCGGTGAGCGTCCCGCCGGTGGCGGGACTGCCGCTATGTCACGGCACAGCGGCGATTAGCAAAGAGGTGGGGGGATGATCATCAGCCGCACGCCGTATCGGATCTCGTTTTTCGGAGGCGGCACCGACTATCCGGTATGGTTCCAGGAGCATGGGGGCGCAGTCGTGGCCACCACGATCGATAAATACTGCTACCTCACATGCCGCTACCTGCCGCCCTTCTTTGAGCACAAAAGCCGGGTGGTCTATTCCAGGGTGGAGTCCGTCGACGCCAACGACCAGATTGAGCATCCGGCGGTTCGCGGGGTGCTCCGGTACCTGAAGATCGAGGAGGGAGTGGAGATTCACCATGACGGGGACCTCCCGGCGAGAACAGGGCTGGGGTCAAGCTCCTCGTTCACCGTCGGCCTCTTGCACGCGCTGTATGGCCTGAAGGGGCGGATGCCCAGCAAGCAGGAGCTGGCGCGCGACGCCATTCATGTGGAGCAAGAGGTGTTGAAGGAGCATGTGGGGTCCCAGGACCAGATTCTCGCCGCGTTCGGGGGTTTGAATCGGATTGATTTTCCGACCGACCATCGCTTCCAGGTGTCGCCGGTCATCGTGAATGACGAGCGGCGCGCGCGCCTCCAAGAGCACCTGATGCTGTTTTTCACCGGGTTTTCTCGCACAGCCTCTGAGATTGCCGGCGAGCAAATCCAGGCGACACCGAAGAAAACCCAGGAACTGCGCGCCATGCGGCAGATGGTGGATGAAGCGATTCGCATCTTGCAGGAGCACGATGATCTTGAGGCATTTGGGCGGTTGCTCCATGAGGGCTGGCAGGTGAAGCGAAGCCTCACCAGGCAGATTTCCACGCCGCAGATCGACGCGCTCTATGAAGCCGCCTGCGGCGCTGGAGCCATCGGCGGCAAGCTCCTGGGAGCGGGCGGAGGCGGGTTCCTCCTGTTGTATGTGAGACCGGAGGAGCAGGATCGCGTGAAAGAGGCGCTCCGGGGCGTGCTGCATGTGCCGTTCCGATTTGAAACCGGCGGCAGCCGGATCATCTTCTATGAGCCTGAAGAACGGCCCGAGGGCTCCTCAAGAACCCAGACCGTGAACCTGGTCAGCGGAGGGGAGTTGGTCAGATGAAGGGTCAGGCAATGGGGACCGCCACCTCTCCTCGGATGCGGGTGCGGTACTCCTACCTCCCGCAGCAGCTCCAGTATCCTGAAGAGGTCCTGAAGGCCATTCGCGAGCACCTCAAAACGGGGATCTTCACCTTGGGGCGCGAAGTGGAGCAGTTTGAACTCGCCTTCGCCTCCCTCATCGGGGCCAAATATGCCATCGGGGTCGGAAGCGGCACCGATGCGTTGATGCTGAGCCTCCGCGCTATCGGGATCGGCCAGGGAGATGAAGTGATCACCGCCGCGAATACGTTCGTGGCCACGGTGGGGGCCATCCACAACGTGGGGGCGCGGCCGGTGCTGGTGGATGTCAGCCAGGACTTTACCATCGATCCTGAGCAGATCGCCCGGGCGATCACCCCGAGGACCAAAGCGGTTATCCCGGTGCACCTGACGGGTGATGTGGCGGACATGGATGCCATCCTGTCGCTCGCCGAGCGCCATGGCCTGGCCGTTGTGGAAGATGCCTGCCAGGCGGTTGGCGCGACCTCCCAGGGACGGTCGGCCGGAACGATGGGGACCTGCGGAGCGTTCAGCCTGCATCCCTTGAAGAACCTCAACGTTTGGGGTGACGCGGGCGTCATTGTGACGGCCGACCCGTTGCTGGATCATCGGCTCCGCCTGTTGCGCAACCACGGGCTGAAGAACCGCGATGAGGTGGAGATACTCGGCTACAACAGCCGGTTGGATTCGATCCAGGCCATTGTGGGGAACTGGCTCATGCCGCAGCTCCAGGGAATTACCGCGCAGCGCAATGCCAACGCCGAACTCTATGACGCGGCCTTCAAGCAGATGCCGAGGGACATCACCCTGCCGCTCCGTCGGCCGGGGGTTCGGCGTGTGTTCCACCTGTACATGTTCTACGCCCGGGAGCGGGATGCGCTCTATCGCTACCTGCATGAGCAGGGCGTCGAGGCGAAGATCCACTACCCAATTCCGCTGCACCTCCAGCGCGGGCTGGCGCACTTGGGCTACAAGCCGGGAGACTTTCCGGAGACCGAGCGCCAGGCGAAGTCGGTCATCACCCTTCCCGTGGATCAGCTGCTGACCGAGGAGCAGTTGGCCTACACCGTGGAAACCGTGCGCCAATTTTATCAGATCCGATGAAGCAGACGATGGTATCCACTGAGGTCAAGCGGCAGCTTCTTCGGACGATGTGCCGCATTCGACTCGTGGAGGAGCGGATTGGCGCGCTGTATGCCGACCAGGAGATGCGATGCCCCTGCCATCTGGCGATCGGGCAGGAAGCGGTGGCGGCGGGGACGTGCGCGCTGCTCGAGCTGGAGGACACGCTCTTTGGAACGTATCGCGGCCACGGTCTCTACCTGGCCAAGGGCGGGGATCTCAAGGCATTGATCGCCGAGCTGTATGGAAAAGAGACCGGCTGTACCCGCGGACGCGGAGGGTCCATGCAGCTGACGGCCCCGGAAGTGGGATTCATCTGTACCTCTGCCCTCGTTGGAGCCACGATCCCGATGGCGGTGGGTGCGGCGCTCTCAGCCACGCGTCGAAAAACGCGGCAGGTGTCGGTCGTGGTGTTCGGAGACGGAGCGACGGAGGAAGGGGTGTTCCACGAGAGCCTGAACTTCGCGTCCTTGAAGCGGCTGCCCGTGGTCTTCGTGTGCGAAAACAACCTCTACGCCTGCTACTCTCATCAGCGCGCCCGCCAGGCGGCGGACAACATCTTTCAGCGGGCGGCCGCGCATGCGATGCCCGGCCTTCACGTGGATGGCAACGACGTGCTGGCGGTCTATGAGGCTGTCGGTCAGGCGGTGACACGGGCCCGCGCAGGTCAGGGGCCGTCGCTCATCGAATGCCGAACCTACCGGTGGCGTGAGCATGTCGGGCCCAACGACGACACGCACCTGGGCTATCGCAGCCGCGAGGAAGTGGAGCAGTGGAAGGCGCGGTGTCCGGTGAACCAGTTGGCCCGACGCCTGGAAGCCGAACGGCTGGTGACCCCCACCCAGCTTGCGCAGTGGTCTGCGGACGTGACGCGTGAGCTCGATGAGGCGGTGGCGTTTGCGCAGCAGAGCCCGTTTCCACTGGCCGGCGACCTGGCGGCCGGCGTCTATGCGGTGATGTCATGATCCCCCCACCTGCGTCATACAGCGGCCAGCGATCTTCAATGATCGGCCGCTGTGGCGAATGCAATCCGAGGGGGGATCGCTCTCTTATGATGAATGGAGCATTCGAGCTTGCCTGCGGCAAGCTAACGCAGGTGGGGGGATGACCCGATCCCGCTCGTTCTGTGACGCGCTGAATGAAGCACTGCGACAAGCCATGGAAATAGACCCCACAGTCATTCTCATGGGGGAGGGGGTGGATGACCCCCGTGCCATCTTCGGGTCGACGCGAGGCCTCAAGGAGCGGTTTGGGGAAGAGCGCGTCTTCGATATCCCGTTGGCCGAAAACGGCATGACCGGCGTGGGTGTTGGTGCGGCCCTGACCGGGCTGCGGCCCGTCATGACGCATCAGCGGCTGGACTTCATGCTCTATGCGATGGATCAGATCGTCAATCAGGCGGCGAAACGTAGCTACGCATCCGGGGGCCGTCAGTCAGTGCCGCTGACGATCCGCGCCGTCGTGGGTCGCGGGTGGGGACAGGGCTCTCAGCACTCCCAGAGCCTCCAGTCGTGGTTTGCGCACATCCCAGGGTTGAAGGTGGTGATGCCCAGCACTCCATACGATGCGAAGGGGCTTCTGCTTTCAGCGATCCAAGACCCCAACCCCGTCATCTGCATTGAGCATCGAAAGCTCTACGATATCGTGGGGGAGGTCCCCGAGCCGGCATATACCCTCCCCATCGGAACCGGGCGCGTCCATCTTGAGGGAACGGATGTGACCATCGTGGCGTTCTCGTACATGCTGCAGGAGGTGCTGCGCGCGCTGCCGGCGATCGAGTATGCGGGGATCTCGGTAGAGGTGATCGATCCGCGCTCCGCCAAACCGCTCGATGAGGAGCTGATCCTGGCCTCGGTCCGGAAAACCGGTCGGCTCGTGGTCTGCGATACCGGATGGACCTGCTGCGGGTTGAGCGCTGAGGTCGCCTGCCTCGCAGCGGAACGCGCCTTCCATGCGCTGAAGGCGCCCATCCGCCGGGTGGCGCTGCCCGATGTTCCCACGCCGACGAGCCATGTCCTGGAGGAAGCCTTCTATCCGGGCCCGCGCGACATCCTTCAGGCCGTGTGGGACGTCATGGGTATGGACCGCGCGATGCTCCCGGTTGAGCGCGCCGCGCCGAAGGCTAAACAAGGGACCCCTGAGGCAATCTTCGCGGGGCCGTTTTAAGGCATGGGAGCAGTGATGTCGCCATCCGCCGTCGTCATCGGAAGCAACTGTTTCACCGGCAGCCACTTTGTGGATGCGCTGCTGGACGATCCGGACCAACTCGTCATCGGCCTCAGCCGATCCCCGGAAAAGGGAGCGTTCTCCCTGCCGTATCGGGCCCGAACCCCGGAACGGTTTCAATTCTTCCAGCTCGATCTGGTCCGGCATCCGGAGGCGGTTCAGGCGTTGCTCGACGAGCAGCAGCCGGCCACCGTCATCAACGTGGCGGCCTTGAGCGAAGTCGCGCTGAGCAATGTCAGCCCCGTGGAGTACTTTGAGCTGAACACCGTGGCGATGGTGCGGCTCTGCAACTTCCTCAGGACGAGGCCCTATCTCAAGCGGTACGTTCACATCTCCTCCGCCGAGGTGTACGGCTCCTGCCGGCACCCCGTGGCGGAGACGGAGCCGGTTCGTCCCAGCACGCCGTACGCGGTCTCCAAGGCCGCCGCGGATCTCTACATCGCCACACTGGTCAAGAACTTCGGCTTCCCGGCCGTCACGATCCGCTCGACGAATGTCTATGGAAAGCATCAGCAGCTCTTTAAGATCATTCCGCGGACCATCATCGCCATCAGGGAAGGGAAGAAAGTCCCCCTCCACGGCGGAGGCAAGGCGGTCAAGTCGTTTGTGCATATCCGCGACGTGGTCCGAGGCGCCTTGGCGGCGCGGGAAAGTCCTCCGGGTTCGCTCTACCATTTTTCGACGTCGGATGACGCGACGATCGCCGAGATCGTACGGCGGATCGCGGAACTGATGGGCCGTTCGTTCGAGGAGGTTGCCGAGCCGGTCGAGGAGCGGCTCGGCCAAGACGCGCGGTACTGGCTGGACTGCACGAAGGCCCAGCGCGAGCTCGGCTGGATGCCGCGCGTTCCATTCGATGAGGGTCTGCAAGAAACCATCGACTGGATCGAGCGGTCGTGGGATGAAGTGGCGCGGGAGCCCCAAACCTATGTTCATAACGTCTAGAAACCCCGTGCTCCTGCTGGGTTCGACCGGCTTCCTGGGGAGGGCCATCCGCACGGAATTGGAGCGGGGCGGCCACCAGGTCTATGGGGTCGGCTCCTCAACGCTGGATCTGCGGCGCCCCGAGAGCCTCGAAGCGCTCAAGGCGTTGGTCACCCCCGAGACGGTCGTCATTATGGCGGCGGCCGTCATGCGGGAGCGGGCGGACTCGATCGACGCCTTCGAGACTCACATCGCGATGATTGCCCGGGTGGCCAGGCTCCTCTCGCAGGCGACGGTTCGCAAGTGCCTCTACGTGAGCACGACCTCGGTGTACGGCGATCATATCACCAATGAGGCGATCACCGAGGAGACGCCGCCCAATCCGAATACGCAGTACGCCATGGCCAAGCTCTCCGGCGAGCTCCTCATCCGTCAGGCGGCGGAGGCCGCAGACACCCCCGCCGTGACCCTGCGCTCCTGCAGGTTCTATGGGCCCGGGGATCCGCACGTGGGGGCCTACGGACCTGCACGCTTCATCAAAAGCGCGCTGGAGCATCAGACGATTGAGCTGTTTGGGGACGGGGAGGAGCGGCGGGACTATCTCCTCGTCGATGATGTCGCGCGTATCGTCCGACGGTTCGCGGAGAATGCGCAGACCGGCGTCTACAACGTGGTGAGCGGTCAGGGGCGCTCCTTTTCGGCGCTGGCCGACATGATCCAGCGCCTGATGCCGGAGCCGGTGCGCGTGCTCAGCCGTGCGCGGATCCGACCCGTCAGCCACCAGGACTTTGTGCCGGAAAAAATCCGGGCGGCTTGTCCGGATGTGGCCTGGACCTCGCTCGAAGACGGACTCGCCCTGACGGTCCGGGAAACGTGCGCTGCGCAGCTCGCGGGGACGCGGCGATGAGAGCGGTGGTGCTGAGGAAGCTGGGCGCGCCGCTCACGATCGAGCAATTAGAGCTGCCGCCGCTGGCCAGGGGACAGGTCCTTGTGCGGATGCAGCTTGCCGCTGTCTGCCATTCGCAGAAGCTTGAGGTGTCAGGCGGGCGCGGCGAGGACCGATTCCTCCCGCACCTGATCGGCCATGAAGGAGTGGGTCTTGTCGAGGAGGTTGGGCCGGGAGTGACCAAAGTCCATCCCGGCGATCAGGTCGTGCTCTCGTGGATTCGGGGAACAGGCGAGAGCGCCGAGCCCATCCGCTACGGCTCTCGGCAGGGCACGGTGAACGCGGGACCGATCGCGACCTTCTGCGAATCGCCGGTCGTGTCGGAGCAATGCATCACGCGCATCCATCCGCCGGCTGATCCGGAGGTGGCCGTGCTGGCTGGCTGCGCGATTCCAACCGGCGCCGGGACGGTATGGAATGCCATGCCGGCCAGTCGCCGGGGTAGCATCTGCATCATCGGCGCGGGCGGCGTCGGCCTGGCTGCGGTCAGTGGTGCTGTCTACGCCGGGTGGGCTACGGTGGCGGTGGCGGACTTGCGTCCTCAACGATTGGAACGGGCGGCGGCACTCGGTGCTACGCACACGGTCGATGCAGGGAAGGAAGAGCTCGAACAGGCTTCGATGAGAATCACCGGCGGCCAGGGTTTTGATCTGGTGGTTGAGTGCGCCGGCACGAGCCGCTCGATGGAGGCGGCCGTGCGCATCGCCAAACCCCGCGGGGGCCGAACGGTTATTGTCGGTAATCTCAAGGCGGGCCAAGCGATCGCGGTGGACCCGTTTGATCTCATCGCGGGCCGCTCGCTGACGGGGAGCTGGGGCGGGGGCATCAATCCGGATGTGGACATTCCCCGATGCGTCCGTCTGGTGGAGCGCGGGGCGCTCAACCACCGACTGCTGATGGGTCGCCGGTTTTCCCTCGAGCAGATCAACGATGCCATTCTGTCGCTTGATGGGGACGACCCCGGGCGCCCGATCCTTGAGTGTCAGCCATCCGCTTCGAGCGCTCCGGCTGAAGCCTGCGCGCAAACAATGGAGAAGGTGCGTTGAGGTCCGACAGATGATCCCCCCACCTGGCTGCCCCGCCAATGGCGGGATTGCAAGAAAAGGCAAAGGTTTTCGTTAATCATGCTCACAACTTCTCAGTATATTTTTGCAACAGTTCCGCCTGCGGCGGAACCCAGCTAGGTGGGGGGATGATTTTCTCGGCGTTCTCCGTTGTGGCGGCCTGGCTTGCCGGCCTCATGGTCCTGCACGTGGGATTCCTGGCGTGCACCCGGCCCATCCGGACGCCCGCATCAGGGCGCGTGTCCACCGCGTTGTTGGCGGTGTTGATCCTTGCGGGGTCCTGGCTGGTGTGGGCGAGCCTCGAACAGATCCCGGCTTCGTTGCGAGTTGGAGCCGTGTGCCTGTTTCTGGCCGGGTGCCTCGTCTACCTGGAACTCCGGTCGGTGTTATCGCGCGGCTATTCGCTCAGAATCCTGTTCGATCTCATGGGCAGGGACCAAGGCAAAACCCTGGAGCGCTTGCAATCCGACTATGGCAACGGCGTGGGCATGAGGGGCTTGCTGGCCCGGCGCCTGAAGACGCTGGCTCAGCTTCGGCTGGCCCGTCTGGATGATCGACAGATCGGGCCGCTGACACCGCTCGGAAGGGTCGTGGCGGTGACGGGTTCTGCATTGCGGCGGGCCTTGCGGATGGAAGAGGTCGGTTGAATGGAGCCGAGGAACCTGAGTATCGCCCTCTCCGTGCTTGCCGGAATGGCGGCGATCATGATCCTGCACGTGGCGATCTGGCGCATGGCGCCATCGTCCAATCCCCGCTTTGGGCTGCTCGGGCGGCTGGCGCTGGGAGGGGTGGGGATCTCGATCCTTGCCAACGGATTCCTGGCCGGCTTCAACGGTTCTGACCTCTGCACGGTGGTGTGGATCGATGCCTTAGCCGTAGCCTGCTACTTCTTCGTGTATGCCGGCGTGGCCCGATCCGTATCGATCACGCTGCTCTCCCGCCTTCTTCGCTGCCCGGGAGGATCGCTGGACGTCGAGACGCTGGTCAACGAGTACGCGGCCTCCTCCCGGTTTGAGGATCGGGTCGAGGTGATGCGGAAGACCGGCCTCATTCGGATCGCGGGAAAGATCGTAGCGCTCACGCCGAAAGGGGCGGCGGTATCTCGAGGGGTCAAGGTGCTGAGCGCGATGACGTGCAGCGACGTGCGGGGGTGATCGGTGGATCGCGCGAGTAAGCCGCTGGTAACATTCTTCGTCCCGTGCCTGAACGAGGAGGGGAACGTCGGGCGCGCCATTGACAGGATCGTGGAGGTCATGGCGAGCCGCAGCGAGCCCTACGAGGTGCTGGTGGTCGATGACGGCTCGGTGGACGGTTCGGTCGCCGAAGTGCTTGATCGCGGCCGGCGCCACCCGGGCCTACGCCTGGAGCTGGTGCGCAACGCCGCACCGCAAGGCTTAGGGCACAACTACTTCATGGCGGCACGGCGGGCGAAGGGCGCGCACTTCATGATGGTCTGCGGGGACGCGGCGGAGCCGCCGGAAAGCCTGCGGAAGATCCTCGACTGCTTGGGGCACGCCGAGATGGTGGTGCCGTACTTCGGATCGTGGGACGCGCGCAGCCCGCTTCGGCGCGCCTTCAGCCGGGTCTTCGTGCGCCTCGTCAGGTGGTTGAGCGGCACCAGGCTGCGGTACTACAACGGTCCGGTGCTCCACAAGACCGCGAACGTGCGCGGCAATGGGTCCGAGTCATCGGGATTCGGATACCAGGCGGAGCTGCTGTGTCGACTCCTTCGGAAGGGGACATCGGTGGTGGAAGTGCAGATCGCGAACAACGACCGTGATCATGGCGGTTCCAAGGCGTTTACGCTCAGGAACCTCGCCTGGGTGGCCGGCACCTGCTGGCGCATTGTCCGAGCGCGGTTGGATCACCCCGTCCGCGGCGCGCAGCCATCGGGAACGCTCGCCTTCTCGTGGCGTGTCGCGGTGAAACCCTACCCGAGGGAAGCAGCCACGCTGCTGGGGCTGATCATCGGCGGAGCGCTGTTGGATGTGGCGACCGTGGGACTCACCGTCCCGCTGCTCGATGTGCTCATCTCCCCGGAGCGCGGAGGCTCCAGCCCCATCGTATCGGCGCTGGCCCGCCTACTGAAGGGTTGTGGGATCTCGGCCTCCATGAACGCCGTCTTGTTCGCCCTGTTGGCGATTGCCAGCCTTTTCTTCGTGGTCCGCGGGGTGTGCTTCCTGCTGACCTGGTACTGCACGGCTGCCATCGCCGTGAAGCTGCGCCGGACCGTGAAGGTCGCGCTGTTCGAGCGGTTCCTCAACGCGCGCTACGAGGAGATGACGCGCCGCTCGCGGGGGGTAATCCTCAACGACATCGATCAGCCATCGGAGTCCTTGGCCGCGGTCATCACGCAGATGAGCCAATTCCTGACCGGGATCTTCAACAGCGCGCTCATGGCAGCACTCCTCATGTACCTCTCTTGGTGGGTCACGCTCCTCATCGGGCTCTTCGCGTTCGCCGGGGTGGAGGGGTGGCGCCTCTTCGCCGACCGGCGCTCGGCGGCACACGGGCGCACACTCTACGGCCTGCGCAGCGAACAGTCGAAGCTCCAGGTGGATGCGATCGATGGGTTGAAGGTCGTCAAGGCTCACGGCCTGGAGCCGCGGATGGCGAAGCGGCAGGACGCGCTGTCGGTCGCCGAGTGGCGACCGGAGCTTCAGCTCGTCTTGTTCTCCTTCGGGCCCATGCTGGTCAACGAGGTGATTGCCGCGGTGATCGTGCTGGGGCTGGGTGCAGCGACGTTCCTCTTCCCATCGGTGGGGTTGCGGTTTTCGATGCTGGCGGCGTTCCTGATGGGGATCCGGCGCATCGCGCCCTCGCTGGCCATAGTGAGCCGGGCGAGCGTGGAGCTGAACAGGAACAAGCGTAAGCTGGAGGTTATGGAGGATGTGCTCCAGCGTCTTCCGCAGGAGCCTCGTGGGGGTCGCGCGGTGGATCGGATTGAAACGATCGAGCTGCGGGAAGGCACCTTCGCGTACGCCGCGCGCCCGGATCACGAAGTGTTGCGGGCGGTCAGCGCGACCATGGCGCGGGGCGCCGTGACGGCCGTCGTCGGGCCGACGGGCTCCGGCAAGAGCACGCTGGCCAACCTCCTCCTGGGACTCTACGAGCCGCGCGAGGGTGCTGTCCTCATCAATGGCGTGAACCTGCGCGAGCTGGACCTGCGCGCCTGGAGGCGGAAGATCGGCTATGTCTCCCAGGACATCTTCGTCTTCAATGCGACGATCCGGGACAACATCGCCCTGGGAGACGAAACGGTGCCCATGTCCCAGGTGGAGTGGGCGGCCCGCATCGCCCAACTGGACGGGTTCATCGCGTCGCTGCCTGACGGCTACGATACCATTGTGGGCGACCGTGGCGTGCGCCTCTCGGGCGGACAGTGCCAGCGGTTGGCGATCACCAGAGCCATTCTGGGACGGCCGGAGGTCCTGATCTTCGACGAAGCGACCAGCGCGCTTGACAACTTGACCGAGCGGGCCGTGTATGAGGCGATCAGCGCGCTGCATCAGGATGCCATTGTGATCGTCATCGCCCACCGACTCAGCACAATCAAGGATGCCGACAACATCCTCGTGCTGGAGGCGGGCCGGATCGTGGAGCGTGGCACCCATGAGGCGCTGATGCGCCAACGGGGGATGTACGCACGGCTCTATGCCGAGGACGAGCGGGGGCCGGCGGTCCAGCTTGTGGACGGCGGGGATGCGGAGGAGTACGTCTCCGGAACGACCGCGGTGTAGCAGGGAAGCGAAGGAGCACGAGATGCCCGTCACAACCCAACGGAGGCCGCGAGGGCGCAGGACGCGCGACGTCGAGCCTGGCGCGTTCCTTCAGGATTATGCCACGCAGCTGCAGCGGCTCTGCCGGCCCTCGGCCTCCTGGATCACCCCGCTGATCGCGGTGAAGGAGACCGTGGTGCGGGCCTCCCGAGCAGGCCGCAAGACCATGATCGTGGGCAACGGAGGTAGTGCTGCCATCGCCAGCCACGTCGCGGTGGATCTGACCAAGAACGCCCGGATCCGCGCCGTGAACTTCAATGAGGTGGATCTCATCACGTGCTTCGCCAATGACTATGGCTACGAGCATTGGATGGAGAAGGCGATCGAGTTCTACGGCGAGCCAGGGGACGTGCTGATCGCGATCTCCTCCAGCGGCCGGTCGAAGAACGTCCTCAACGCGTGCCTGGCGGCCCGACGGCGGCAGTTCGCCGCGGTCATCACCCTGTCGGGGTTGGCCTCCGACAACCCGCTGCGGCGCCTGGGGGACCACAATTTCTTCGTCGAGAGTCGGGCGTACAACCTCGTAGAGCTGACACATCAATTCTGGCTCCTGGCGCTTGTGGATCTCATCATCGGACGGAGCGAGTATCCGGCCACACCGCCGGGAGCTGTGTGATGCAGCGGCCGACGCAGGCGGTGATCTTGGCGGGGGGCCGGGGCAGCCGGCTTCGGCCGCTGACGGATACCAGGCCGAAGCCCATGATCGAGTTCCACGGAAAGCCGTTTTTGGGCTATCTCCTTGAGCTGCTGCGCGAGCAGGGATTCGAGCGGGTCCTGTTGCTGCTGGGGTATTTGCCGGAGGTGATCCAGGACTATTGCAGCGATGGCCGCGCCTGGGGATTGGAGATCGACTATTCGGTCTCAGCGGTCGAAGATGACACCGGCCGCCGGCTGAAATTAGCCCAGCCGAAAATCGATCCGCGCTTCCTCTTTATGTATTGCGACAACTATTGGCCGCTTTCGTTTGACTTGATGTGGAAGCGCTATCTCGCCTGCGGCGGGTCAGGCATGCTGACGATCTACCGTAACGACGATCGGTACACCAAGGACAACGTCGAGATGGGCGAGGACGGGGCCATCGTGCGCTATGACAAAGACCGAACGGCGCCGGGGTTGCGCGGGGTGGATATCGGCTTCGGTATCTTCGAGCGGAGCGTGCTGGACCTGATGTTCGAGGGTAATGTGTCGTTCGAGCGCGAGGTGTACCCAGCGCTGGCGGCTCGGCGCGCGCTGTTCGCGTACCGCACCTCCCACCGGTACTATAGCGTCAGCTCGCACGAGCGCCTACCGGCCACGGCACAATTCCTGGCTCGGCAGCCCGCGGTCATCTTGGACCGCGATGGCGTGCTCAATAAAAAGCCGCCGCGCGCCGAATATGTGCGGTCATGGGATGAGTGGGAATGGCTGCCCGGTGCGTTGGAATCGCTGCACCTCCTCCACGAGGCTGGCTACCACGTCCTGGTCGTGTCCAATCAGGCCGGGATCGCCCGTGGCGCGATGACGCTCGCCGATGTCAAAGTCATCCATGAACGGATGCGGCAGGAGGTTCGTCGCGCGGGGGGGGAGATCGACGCCATCTACTACTGCCCCCATGGGTGGGACGACGGATGCGAATGCCGCAAGCCGAAACCCGGCATGCTGTTCCAGGCGCAGCGGGAGTTCCATCTCGATCTGAGCCGCGCGCTCCTGATCGGCGATGATGAGCGGGACGGCCAGGCCGCGGACGCCGCGGGCTGTCCCTGGACGCTCGTGACGAAGGATCGAACGCTGTTGGATGTGATTCGCGGGGTGGTTCCATGCGCGTGCTGATCACCGGACATCTCGGCTATGTCGGCTCGGTCCTGACACCACTCGCCGTGGAAGCCGGCTACGACGTGGCCGGGTTGGATACAGGCTATTTTGCGGAGTGCACGTTGGTCCCGGAACGTGTGAGCGTCCCCATCATCCAGAAGGATCTGCGCGATCTCGAGCCTACCGATCTGCGGGGGTTCGAGGCGGTGATGCACCTGGGGGCGCTGAGCAACGATCCGATCGGGAACTTGAATGCGGCGTGGACCGAGGAGATCAACTTCAAGGCGTCCGTGCGGCTGGCCGAGCTGGCGAAAGCCGCCGGGGGGCGGCGGTTTCTCTTCTCCTCCTCCTGCATCATGTACGGAATGTCGACCGCGGAGGTCGTGACGGAGGACTCGCCGTTAGACCCGAAGACCGAGTACGCGCGTTCCAAGGTGCGCGCTGAGCAGGCGATCGCGAAGCTGGCTGATGCCGCGTTTTCACCCACGTTCTTGCGCAATGGCACCATCTACGGCCTCTCGCCGCGCATGCGCTTCGACACGGTTTTGAACAATCTCGCCGGCTCCGCGGTGGCGACGGGCAAGGTGGTGCTCCATAGCGACGGCAAGCCCTGGCGGCCGGTGGCGCATGTCCAGGACATCGCCCGGGCGTTCCTCCATGTCCTGGAGGCGCCGATCGAGCTGGTGCACAATCAAGCGTTCAACAACGGCGAGGAGCGCATGAACCACCAAGTCATCGAGCTGGCCGAGGCGGTCGTGCGCGCCGTGCCGGGCGCCACGTTGGAGTACTTGGCGAGCCCGGACGCCGATCAGCGAACGTACCGGACCGACTTCGGAAAGTTCGCGCGGACGTTTCCCAACTTTGCATTCCGGTGGACCGTGCAGGACGGAGCCAAGGAGCTGTCCGACGCCTTTCGCGCGATCGGCCTGACGCACGAGACCTTCGTCGATCGGCGCTTCACCCGCCTGAAGTGGCTGCGGTACCTGCTCGACACCGGACAACTCGATGACTCCTTGCGTTGGAGGGTCTATGCGCGCATCTAACCAAGGCAAGGAGTTGCGGGCGGCGAGCGGTCGGACGAGCGGCACCTCTGTCCGCCAAAGAACTGTGGCGGACAGCGGAACGCAGCGAGCCACGCTGGGGCGAGCAAGCGATGCCGCGAGCCGACCGCGAGCGCAAGCCCGCAGCGTGGGGGATCGTCGCATGATTGACGGGGTGAAGATCATTCCGCTCAAGCAGATCGTGGATGAGCGCGGCAAAGTGATGCACATGCTCAAGGCGACCGATCCGCACTTCCTGAAGTTCGGGGAGATTTACTTCTCCTGCGCCTGGCCCGGGACGGTGAAGGCCTGGCATGTGCACAAATCCATGACCCTGAACAACGCGGTAATTTCCGGGTGCGCGAAGCTCGTGCTCTATGACGGCCGGGCGGGGTCGCCCACGAACGGCCGGCTCCAAGAAATTTTTCTTGGTGAGGACAACTACGTGCTCGTCCAGATTCCGCCAGGCATCACGAACGGCTACAAAGCCTACGGCGATAAGCTGGTGGTACTCGCCAACTGCGCGACGGAGCCTCATGATCCGGATGAGATCGTCCACATCGATCCGCTCACGGCGGACATTCCCTACGACTGGGGGCTTCAGCATGGCTGACGGGCCGCGCCGGTTCTCGCCGGGACTGATCATCACGCGCACGCCGCTGCGCGTGAGCTTCGCGGGAGGGGGCACGGATCTGCCGGGGTTCTATGAGCGGGACCACGGCGCCGTCTTGAGCACGACGATCGACAAATATCTCTATGTGACCGTCAAGCGGCATGGGGAGCTCTTCGATGAAGGCTTTCGGCTCAACTACTCGCTGACCGAGCAAGCGCAGACGCTCGATGACATCAAGAACAACATTGCCAGAGAGTGCCTGCGGTTTCTCAAGATCGAGCCGCCGATCTACATCAGTACCGTCGCCGATCTGCCGGAGTTTTCCGGGCTGGGCTCCTCCAGCAGCTTTGCGGTGGGGCTGCTGAACGCCCTGCACGCCTACCGCGGAGAGCGGGTGTCGGCCAGCCAATTGGCGGAGGAGGCCTCGCATGTGGAGATCGAGCGCCTCAAGCGGCCGATCGGCAAGCAGGACCACTACGCGGCCGCGTATGGCGGACTGAACTTCTTCACCTTCATGGCGGATGGGAGCGTGACCGTCGCCTCCCAGCGGCTTCCGGAGGGGGTCATCGGCCGGTTGTTCGATCATCTCTTGATGGTGTGGACAGGCATCCAGCGCGATGCCGGCTCGGTGCTGACCGAGCAGCAGCGCAACCCCGATAGCAACCTTGAGTCGCTCCAAGCCATGCGCGAGCACGCGCGGCAGCTCTCGGCGTTGACGCGCGACGGCTTTGATCCGCTGGTATTCGGGCGAGTCCTTGGTGACACCTGGCGGCTGAAGCGGCGCCTGGCCGACACGATTACGAACGACCGCATCGACGCGTGGTACGAGCACGCGCTGGCAGCGGGTGCTGTTGGGGGAAAGCTGTGCGGGGCTGGGGGCGGCGGCTTCCTGCTGTTTGTGATGCCGCCGGAACGGCGGGCCGCGGTCCGGCGAGCCCTCGGGGATCTCACGGAGGTCCCGCTTCGATACGAAGCCCAGGGATCGCGGATCTTGTTGCCGGTGGTTGAGTAAGGAGCATGGCGTGAGCGCGGCGCAACGCAGAAGGGTCTTGGTGACCGGGGGCACCGGCATGATTGGGGCCGCGCTCGTGCGTCGGCTGGTGGGGGAGGGGCGCGAGGTGTTCGTGCTGGCGCGGCCGTCCGCCAACCGGCTGCGTCTGCAATCCATTGAGGCGCAGGTGACGTGGCTGGCCGGGGACATCCGAGACGCCGAGTCGGTGCGGCGCGCGGTACGGCAGGCTGCGCCGGCGGTCGTGTACCACCTGGCAAGCACGCCGTTCAATCCACCGACGATCACCGCGGCGACGCATCTGGAGACGATCGTGAGTGGCACGGCGAATCTTTTGGACGCGTTGAACGACCAGCCGGGCGTGCGCCTGGTGGCCGCAGGGTCGTCGGCGGAATATGGCAGCGGCACGGGACTACGGGAAGACCAACCGCTGCGGCCTGGCACGGTGCTGGGCGCAGCCAAGGCGTCGGCCGGTTTGCTGATTCACGCATGGTCGGTGGCGTATGGCCTCCAGGCGGTCGTACTCCGGCTGTTCACGCCGTACGGTCCGTGGGAGTCTCCAGGGCGATTGATTCCGCACACGATCCTCTCGGCCCTCGACGGCCGGGAGATCGCGATGACCCGCGGCGATCAGCAGCGCGATTTTGTATATCTGGATGACGTGGTGGAGGCGCTTCGATTGGCCGGTGATCGGACGGGCTCGCCGGGCACGGTTTTGAATATCGGTTCGGGAATCGGCCGACCTGTCCGGACCGTGGTGACGAAGATCTTGGAGCTGATGGGGCATCCGGTGCGCGCCAACCTGGGTGCGCTGCCGACCAGGGCTGATGAAATCATGGAAATGTCTGCTGACGTGACCGCGGCTGCGCAGCTTCTGGAATGGAGCCCGCAAGTATCCCTCGATGAGGGGCTGGGCTGGTGCATCGAATGGATCCGCGGGCATCGGGAGCTGTTGCGCCAGCTTGACGCGCGGTCGGCCCACGCGCCGGCGCCGGTGGCCGCATGACCGCCTGCATCGTGTGCGCGTCTTCCCGCGTGGAGCTGGTGCTGGACCTGGGTACCACCACGCTGGCCAATAAGTTCCTGACGCAGGACGAACTGGCCAGGCCGGAGCCGAGCTTTCCGCTGCGCGTGGGCTTCTGCCGGGGATGCGGCCACGTCCAGTTGATGGAGCATGTGCCGCCGGCGGCGATGTTCAGCGACTACCTCTATATGTCCTCAGTCTCGGATACGCTCAAGCGCCACCTGTACAGCCTCAGCGATGCCGTGGTCACGCAGTTCAAGCTGGGTCCGAACAATCTGGTCATCGACATCGGGTGCAATGACGGCACGCTCCTCGGTGGATTTCGGCGGCATGGCGTGCGGACGCTGGGTGTCGATCCGGCGGAAAATCTCGCCCGGCTGACGCAGGGGCAGGGGGTGGAGCGGTTCATCGGGTTCTTCGGACAGGACACGGCTCCGGAGATCGTGCGACGGTGGGGCCAGGCGGCTGCGATCACGGCCACGAATACGTTCCCGCATATCCCGAACCTGCGCGGGTTCACGCGCGGGCTGCTGACGGCGCTGGCGCCGGGCGGGGTCTTCGTGATCGAAGCGCATTACCTGGCGGATCTGCTGGATCAGGGCGCCTTTGACACGGTCTACCATGAGCACGTCTCATACTGGGCGCTGGGGCCCATGATACGGTTGTTCGAAGGGACAGGGATGCAGGTGGTGCATGTGGAGCGCCTGCCGATCCACCACGGCCAGCTCCGCGTGTTCGTGCAGCGCCGCGGCGAAGGCGAGGTGCAGCCCTCGGTGGCGCGGGTCCTGGACGAGGAGCGTGCGCGCGGGCTGAACCAGATCGAGACGTACCAGCGCTTCGCTGAGGCCGTACAGGATAACAAGCGGCGCTTGCGGGAGGCGCTGGCCGGGCTGCGGGCGCAGGGCAAGCGCATCGCCGGCTACGGGGCGCCGGCGAAGGGCAACACGCTGCTGACGTTCCTCGAGCTGGGGCCGGACATGATCGAATACATCGCGGACAAAAGCTTGCTCAAGCAGGGGCGCTACACGCCCGGCACGCACATTCCCGTGGTACCGCCGGTGCGCCTTCTGGAAGACCAACCGGACTATGTCGTCCTGCTGGCCTGGAATTTTGCCGATGAGATTTTGTCACAACAGGCCGAGTACCGCCGGAGGGGTGGACAATTCATCGTGCCGGTCCCCGAGGTGCGGATCGTGCAGGCAACGGATACCGCATCATCCCTCGTCACTACAGCGGAGGCGACATGACGCCGAGTCTCGAGGTCCATGAAATCAAGCAGATCAATTTGGAAATGGCCGGGGGCTGCAATCTCAAGTGCCCGATGTGCCCGCAGTCCTCCGGACGGGAGAAGGAGTTCCTGAAGCGGCTGCCGCTCGAGGAATTCCGCAAGATCATCGACCAGGCGATTCCGCTGGGACTGGAGCACGTGACGCTGAGCGGCAGCGGCGAGCCGTTGCTGCACACCGGCCTCGAGGATGCCATTGCCTATCTGGCCGAGCGTGGTCTGACGAGCATGATTTACACGAACGGCGTTCGCCTCACCCCGGAGCGCTTCGAGCGCCTCTGCCGGGCCGGCCTGACGATCTGCAAGGTGTCCTGCCAGGGCTGGGACCGGGAGAGTTATGCCAAATGGATGTCAGTGGATGCGTTCGATCAGGTGCGGGAGCATCTGAAAGCCTGCCTCGCACTCCTCAAGGAGAAGGGCTACCGGACGTCCCTGTGGACCCTCCACCTGATTCATAACTACGATCAGATGGAGCGCGAGAAACAGATGTACCTCGATGCCTGGATTCAATTCCTCGGCATTGAGGGGGAGATCTTCTTGGAGCACAACTGGTCCGGCCAGTATCGCGGCGGAATCTCACGGGAGAAGATCTTCCAGCACCGTTCCCGCCGCTCGTGCGGGCGGCCGTTTGCTCCGGAGGTCGAGATCCGTGCGGGCGGGCTGGGAGGCAAGTGCGGGGCGGTCGTCCCGTGCCCATTTGTCCTCGGGCAAGACTCGAAGGCCGTCATGGGCCACACGCAGGACACCCCGCTCGTGGACATCGTGAACGGCGAGCCGATGCAGGCCCTCCGCGCCGCCCACCTCCGCGGGGATTTCGACTCGGTGGACTACTGCCGCAACTGCGACCAACTGTATGAGATCCAGGAGTCGCTCGTGTGGACCAACATCCCAGGACGGGCCTATGGGACCAGTCCCGCGTCTCCGATCAATTACCGGGACTACATTCCGAAACCCAGCGATGAGAAGAAGCTCATTGCCACGTGAGGCGAGTGCGAGCGGACCAGCAGCCGGCAGGCTGTGTGCCGTACGGGCTCCCCGGACCTGGGAGGTCCGACGGGACACGACCCCGCCATCGGCCCCCCAACGCGTTGCTTCGCCCCGTGAAATGCGAAGCATTTCTGGGACTGAGTCCCTGAAATCGCCCGCGCGATTTCTAGGGGCAACGCGAAGCACGGGGGCCCCTCTCAGATCGAGTATATCGCAGACAAAAGCCCGCTCAAACAGGGACGCTACACCCCGGGGACGCACATTCCCGTCGTGCCTCCGTTCCGATTGCTCGAAGACCGACCCGACTATGTCGTGATGTTGGCGTGGAATTTTGTGGAGGAGATCGTGTCCCAGCAGGCGGCCTATCTCGACTGCGGCGGCACGTTCATCGTCCCGGTGCCTGAGGTCCGCATGATTGCAGCACCGGGCGTCGCCGAAGAGTGGGCATAACAGAGAAAGGAAGGGATCATGACTCCAGCGCTTGACGTGCACGAAATCAAACAGGTCAATCTCGAGATGGCCGGCGGCTGCAATCTGCGCTGCCCCATGTGCCCCCAGTCATTCGGCCGCGAGAAGGACTTTCTGAAGCGATTGCCGCTTGAGGAATTCCGCAAGATCATCGACCAGGCGATCCCGCTCGGCCTGAAATTTGTGAATCTCAGCGGCAGCGGCGAGCCGCTGCTGCATACCGGCTTGGAAGAGGCCATCGTCTATCTGGCCGAGCGGAATCTCACGAGCATGATCTACACCAACGGCGTCCGGCTGACGCCCGAGCGGTTCGAAAGCCTCTGCAAGGCGGGGTTGTCCATCTGCAAGGTGTCCTGCCAGGGGTGGGACCGCGAAAGCTACGCGAAGTGGATGTCGGTTGACGCCTTCGACCAGGTGCGGGCCAACCTGAAGATCTGCGTCCAGATCCTGAAGGACAACCCCCGCTACAAGACCTATCTCCAGACGAACCACCTCGTGCATGACTACGAGCAGCGCGAGTACCAGACACAGCAGTACATCACCAACTGGGTGGAGTACCTCGGGGTCGAAGGCGAGATCTGGCTCGAGCACAACTGGTCCGGCCAGTACAAGGACGCCATCCCGCGCGAGCAGCTCTTCAAGCGGACGCGCCGCTCCTGCGGGCGGCCGATGGGCTCGGTGCTGGAGATTCGCGCGGGGGGGATGGGCGGGAAGTACGGCGCCGTTGTGCCGTGTCCGTTTGTGCTCGGGCAGGATTCCAAGGCGGTGATGGGCCACACGTCGGATACGCCGCTGACCGACATCATCAATGGCGAGCCGATGAAGGCGTTGCGCGCCGCGCACCTGCGCCAGGACTTCGACTCGGTCGACTACTGCAAAAACTGCGACCAGCTTCTCGAAGTCAAAGAGTCCTTGGTGTGGACCAACATCCCCGGCCGGACCTATGGCCCCAGCCGAATTTCCGGCATCAATTACCTGGAGCTGACGAAGCCGTCCGCTGCCTGATGACCCTGATCCGCACCGAACGCCTGCTGCTGCGCCCGCTGACGGCCGACGACATCACGCTGGCCTACCTGGACGCCCTGCGCGATCCGGAGGTGATGCGCCTGACCGAGGCCCGGCACGTCGCTTGGACGCGGGAGCAGGTGGTGGAGTATTTGGGGCGGAACAACCAGCCCGGCGAGTCAATCCTGTTCGGCGTATTTCTGAAGGAGAGCGGGCGGCATATCGGCGGCGTGCGCCTGTTCAACTTCAGCCAACCGCACCGGCGCGCTGAGCTGTCGTTCATGCTGTTCGACAAATCCGAGTGGTCGAAAGGCTATGGCACCGAAGCGGTGGGCGCGGTGGTCCGCCATGCGTTCGAGGCCTGGCGGCTGCACCGGATCGTCGCCGACTATTACGCGAACAATCCTGCCTCCGCGCGTTTGCTTGCGAAGCTGGGGTTCCGGATCGAGGGCGTGTTCCAGGACCACTTCAGCCTGGACGGCGCGTATGTTGATTCGATCCGTGTCGCGAAGCTGAATCCGGCCGACGCGGCCGTGGAGCCGCCCGCCGGGTTGATCCCTTCGGCGGGTCCCTCCGTCACCGAGCTGGAAGTGCAGCGCGTGGCCGAGGCGGTGCGGAGCGGTTGGTACGGCGGCATGCGGCGTGATCTGGATGAGTTCGAAGCGCGCTTTGCCGAGTACGCCGGCATGCGTTATACGATGGCCACCAGCAGTTGCACCGGCGCCATCCACCTGTCGATGCTGGCGCTGGGCATCGGGCCGAAGGACGAGGTGATCGTCCCGGACATTACCTGGGTCGCCTCGGCGGCGCCGATCTGCTACGTCGGCGCACGGCCGGTGTTTGTGGACATGGATCCCCACACCTGGTGCGCCTTGCCTGAAGCGGTGGAGCGGGCCGTGACGAAACGCACGAAGGCGATCATCGCCATCGGGCTGCTGGGCAACATGCCGGACATGCAGGCGCTGACCGCGATCGCGCGCAAGCACCGGCTGGCCATCGTTGAGGACGCGGCCGAGTCCATCGGCGCCGAGTACCAGGGCCGGAAGGCGGGCACGCTCGGCACGCTCGGCGTGTACAGCTTCAACGGCACCAAGCTGCTGGTGACCGGCGAAGGCGGGATGCTGGTCACCAACGACCGCAGGCTGTACGAGCGGGCGAAGCGGCTCGCACATCACGGCATCAACAAGACGCCGGGCGTCCGCTATTACTGGTCGCATGAACTGGGATACAAGTACCAGTTCACCAATATGCAAGCGGCGATGGGACTGGCTCAGCTCAGCCGCATCGACGAGCTGGTGGCCAAGCGTCGGCAGATCTTCGCCTGGTATCAGCAACGGCTGCAGAGGATCAAGGGCGTGCAGCTCAATGAACCGACGGCCGGTAGTCGCAGCACGTATTGGATCACGGCCGCGATCGTCGACCGGATGTATAAGATGAAAAAAGAGACCATCGTCAAGGCCCTGGTGGCGCGGGGCGTGGGCGGGCGTCCTTTCTTTTATCCCTTGAGCTCGATGCCGCCGTTCGCGCCGTATTGCCACGGCCAGGACATGCGCCGGGTCAACCTGGTGTCGTACGCGCTCTCGCCGTACGGCGTGTGCCTGCCGTCGGCGGCGAAGCTCACCGAGGCCGACGTGGACCAGGTCTGCCGGACGTTCGTAGAGGTGCTGCACGGGCAACGCTCCACCCGGATGCGGCGGTCGCGGGCATTGGTGGGGGCCTGATGACGGGTGCTGCGCTGACACTCCTGGTGCCGACCTACAATCGGTATCCGAAGCTCCAACGGTTACTCACGTATACGGCGTCCGTGGGGATGACGGCTCCGATATGGATTCTGGACTCCAGCAGCGAGCCGCTGCGGAACGGCCGGCTCGAGCAGCTGTTGCCGACCAACGGCATCAGCCACCGGCGGTATGATCCCGTCACGTCACCGATGGAGAAGCTCGCTGACGGTCTGGACCGCGTCTCGACGCCGTATGTGGTGGTCTGGAACGATGATGATTTTCTCGTCCCGCGCGTCGTCGAGGCGGGTGTCCGATTCCTGGAGCGGCACCCGGACTATAGCATCGCGCATGGCCGCAGCGCCATCTTCCGTCCCAGCCTGCAAGGCGGGCGCGAGATGGTCGAATGGATCGCCCCGTATGCGGGACGGTCGATTATGGAAGCCACGGCATCGGAGCGGTTGGTGGATCACTTTAAACGCTATGACGCCGTCCTGAATTACTCGGTTCACCGGACGGCTCTCCTACGCGAAAACATCCAGCAGTGTTGCGCGAAGGGGTTTGGGTATATCTGGGGCGAGCTGGCCCTCGGCGGCCTGGATATGATTCAGGGCAAGGCCCGCTGTCTCAACCAACTCTACCTGATGAAAGAGGTACATGGAGGAGCGGATGCGTGGATCAATTCGGTGAGGGAGACTGAGAGCCTCGATCCGCAGCGATCATGCGAGACCACGCGGGCCGGGAACACCTTTGACTGGTTCACCGAGCCCAGTTTCCCGGCGAAGTATGCGGCATTTCACGATTGCCTGGCCACCGCGCTGGTGCGCGCGGATGGGCTTCCACGGGTCCACGCGGAGGATGTGGTGACCAAGGCGTTTTGGTCATACGCCATTCGCGCCCTCTCAACGAAATGGCAGGGCCGATACGGGGTTGTCGGGCAGAGCTGGCAGGTTCGGACGCGCGAGCTCATGCGACGGCTTCCTGGAGCTCGAGCTATTTGGCGCGCGATGCAGCCGTGGCTCCCCGGCTCTCGGCAGGCGATGTCGTTGCCCGCCTTGCTCCGGCTCGGCTCTCCTTTGCACGAGGATTTCATGCTGATCTACCAGGCGATCACCGAATGATCACCGTGTGCGTTCCAACATTCAATCGGCCAGCCTTCATCGAACGGTTGCTGCGCTATTACGCAGCGACTGGCTACCGGCATTGGATCTTCATCGGGGATTCCAGCCAGGCCGAGGATGCTGCGCGCACGCGGCGGGCGGTCGAGTCATGGGAAGGGCAGCTCCAGGTGCGCTACGAGGCCTGCCCGGGCTTAAGCTCCTGCGCTGCCCTCGAGTATCTCAGCCGCTTCATCACGACCCCGTATTGCGCGTTTCTGGGCGATGATGATTTCTTGTGCCCGACAACCCTTGACCGATGCGCGGAATTTTTGGACGCCAACCCGGACTACAGCGCTGCGCACGGCCGAGCCATCCTGTTTCAGATTGAAACCGCCGGACCGTACGGCGCGATGGGGACGGTCGGATCCTATCCGCTGGCCACGCTGGAGGCTGACACCGGTGCAGGACGGCTCAAGGAGTTCTTCACGGTGAGCCTGTATGCCCTTCTGAACGCCGTGCACCGCACTCCGACGTGGCGCGACATGTTCCGCGGCGTTGGCTCGATGAAGGGTGTGAAGAACCGGAATCTGTTCAAGGACGAGCTGATGGCCACGTGTGTCTCGGTGATCCGGGGCAAGGTGAAAGAGCTCGATGGCTTCTACCTGATGCGTCAAGCGCACGACACCTACCATTGGCCGCATATCTACGAGTGGCTGATGGATTCCGAGTGGTCTCCCTCGTACCAGATATTTCACGAACGTCTGGCAGACGAGCTCATCCGCCAAGATGGTCTGCGGATGGAGGAGGCCCGCGCGGTCATCCGCGACGTCTTCTGGCCGTACCTCGCGGCCCAGGTCATCGAAACGCGGAAGACGGAGACCGCTCGGGTGCGGCCGGGCCGTTCATCACTTCGTCGGTTCGCCCGGCGCCTTCCCGCTGCTCGGCAAGCCTGGCGGGCGTTGCGCGCCGTCGTGCAGCGCGCTCGTGATCCCTGGTCGCTGCCAGCACTCCTTGATCCAACCTCGCCGCACCACGCCGACTTTCTGCCCATCTATCAGCTCGTGACCTCCAGGCCCGTTGAGCCGCCCGGCGGGGAAAGACCACCGGCGCGCGCTTCTGAGACCATCGTGATGAGCACATGACGAGAGGAACCGCAAAGCCCATGGCGGCGCGTCAGGCGACGCCGCGGCAGCGTCTCGCGCCTCCCAAGCGTCTCAAGGGCATCATGGAGCAATTGGATGCCTGGGTCGCCAAGCACGGGAACGGCAAGTACGAGCAGGGCGACTGGGTCCCGATGCAGGATTTCATGATTCCGGATGACGCCGGCATCCAGCAGGATCGCGAGGAGATCAAGGAGTTCGTCTCGCGATTATTGTCGGGAGGCCGGCTCGGGACCGCGCTCGAGGTGGGGCTGGGGTACTACGGGAGCACCCATTTTCTGTGGCGGCTGCTGTTCGACAAGGTGATCACGATCGAAAAATCTCATGAGCGGATTCGGACGTTCGGCACCCATATGCGCGCGTTCCACGGCCGATGGACGCTCGATGACCGCCGCAGCTCGTTTATCATCGGGATGTCCTATGAGCCCTCAACCATCCAGAAGACGTACCAGTGTGCGAGCGATGGAGTGGATCTGTTATTCATTGACGGAGACCATCAGTACGCCTCAGTCCTCACCGACTGGCTCCTCTACAGCCCGTTGGTCAGGCCGGGGGGGCTGATCGCCTTTCACGATATCGCCCTGACAGTCAAGGGCCACTATGGGGTGCCGGAATTTTTGGACCGGCTTTCGCGGGGATCGATTGACGGGCAGCCGCGAACACTCCAGACGATCCGTCATACCAAGCATTTGGGGTTGGCCTTCTATAGAAAAACGGAAGAGCGTGCGGCTGAAGATGGAGGAACAGATGGGATTTCTTGATGGGAAGGTGATCTTGGTGACCGGGGGAACCGGATCGTTCAGCCATGAGTTTGTCGAGATCGTGCTCAGGGACCATGATCCCAAGAAGCTCGTGCTCTACAGCCGTGACGAGCTGAAACAGCACGAGATGTGCCAACGCTTTCCTGACAAGCGGCTGCGGTTTCTCATTGGCGATGTCAGGGACAAGGAGCGATTGTCCCGGGCCATGACCGGCGTGGATTTCGTCGTCCACGCCGCAGCCCTCAAGCAGGTGCCCGCCTGCGAGTACAACCCCTTCGAGGCGGTCAAGACCAATATTCTCGGAGCGGTGAACGTCATTGACGCGGCGATTGACCGCGGGGTCAAGCGGGTCGTCGCCCTCAGTAGCGACAAGGCGGTCAACCCGATCAGCCTCTACGGCGCCACGAAGTTGTGCGCCGAGAAGCTGTTCATGCAGGGCAACTCCTACTCCGTGTTGGATGGCGCGCGCTTCTGTTCGGTCCGATACGGCAATGTCGTCGCCAGTCGCGGCAGCGTGATCCCCCTGTTCCTCAAGCAGCGGTCCAACGGGTCGATCACGGTCACGGACAGGCGGATGACGCGGTTCTGGATCACCCTGGAGCAGGGGGTGGCTTTGGTCCTGCGGGCGCTAGAGTCCATGCATGGGGGCGAAATCTTCGTGCCGAAAATTCCCAGCATGAGCATTATGGACCTCGTCGCGGCGCTTGCGCCCGGATGCCAAGTGACGTTCACCGGAATCCGACCTGGGGAGAAACTGCACGAGGTCTTGATCTCGGCGGACGAAGCCCACCACACGCTGGAATTCGACAACCTGTTCGTCATCCAGCCTCCCCATCCGTGGGGGAAGATGGAGCGCTGGACCGGCGGCAAGCCGCTCAAAGACGGGTTCATTTACAGCAGCCACAGCAATTCCGAACAGTTAAACATCGATCAGTTGCGGGCGATGGTCGGGCGATTGGAGACCAACGAAGAGCTGGCGTCACTGCCAAGCCACTAAGCTCTCTTCAGGTCATGGAAACCGAATCAGCGCAACTTCAACAACGCCGTCAACTCCAGACGCGGCCGCTGGCCCTTCATGGGGGGCAGCCGGTTCGGGCGCAGCTGCTCCCCTATGGGCACCAGGCCATCGGGGAAGAGGATCTCGTGGCTGTCCTTGGAGTCCTGCGCTCTCCGTGGATCACGACCGGCCCGAAGGTCGCCGAGTTCGAGGAGGCGGTCGCGGCCTACGTGGGCGCCTCCTATGCTGTCGCGTTCAGTTCGGGGACAGCGGCCTTGCATGGGGCGGTATTCGCCGCTGAGGTGGGAGACGGCGATGAGGCGATCACGACTCCGCTGACATTCTGCGCGACCGCCAATAGTCTGCTCTTCCAGGGAGCGACCCCCGTCTTTGCCGATGTCGACCACGAGACGCTGACGCTGGATCCGGGCGCTGTGGAACGCCGCCTCACGCCCAGGACCAAGGCGATTATCCCGATGGATTACGGCGGTCATCCGGCTGACCTGGAGCCCTTGAGGGCGCTGGCCAATCGGCACGGCTTGCGCCTCATTGAGGATGCCTGTCATGCGTTGGGGGCAGCGTATCACGGCAAGCGAGTGGGCAGCCTGAGCGACATGACCGTGTTTAGTTTCCACCCGATCAAGCACATCACCACCGGGGAAGGCGGGATGGTGACCACTGACGACCTTGAGCTGGCGCGTCGGTTGCGGCTGTTTCGCAATCACGGCATTGCGCATGACCCGAAACAAAAACTGGCCCACGGGCCCTGGTATTACGAGATGACGGCGTTGGGATACAACTACCGTCTTTCGGATCTGGCGTGCGCCCTCGGATCCTCGCAGCTCAAACGGTTGGAGGCGAATCTCCTCCGCCGGCGCTCCATCGCGGCCCGCTACACCAAGGCGTTCCACGAGCTGCCAGCCGTGATGACCCCTGCGGTGCGCCAGGGGGCGAATCCGGCCTGGCATCTCTACCCGATCCGTCTCGTTCCCGCCCGGCTTCGGACCAGCCGGCGTGAGATGATTGAGGCGTTGCGAGCGGAGAACATCGGGGCCCACGTCCATTATATCCCGGTCTATCAGCACCCCTATTACCGACAACGGTTCGGCGATCAGACAGGGACGTGTCCGGTGGCCGAGGCGGCCTATGCCCACCTGGTCACCTTACCCCTGTTTCAAGGAATGACCGATGCTGATGTGGATGATGTGATCGAGGCGGTGAACAAAGTGGTAAGGCATTATGCCACGTCTTCCTGAGAGCGTCTCTCCACGCGCGCTCGTCATCGGGTGTGGGTCCATCGGGACGCGCCACATTCAGAATCTTCTGACGCTCGGCGTGAAAACAATCGTGGCCTACGACCCACGGCCGGATCGGCGACAGGACGTGAAAACGCGGTTTGCCATCGAGGTGGTTGAGGCCCTGCCCACAGCGTGGACGCATCGCCCCACGGTGGCAGTGATCACCGCGCCCACGGATCTACACGTCCCCTTGGCGCTTGAGGCCGCTCAGCATGGATGTCATCTCTTTATCGAGAAGCCATTGTCTGATCGGTACGACGAAGCCGTCGAGCAGCTGCTCAGCCTGGTGCGTGAGCGAGGGCTCCTCACGCTGGTCGGATGTAACCTACGGTTTCACCCGACACTGCGCGCGGTCAAGCAGTGGTGTGACGAGCGCGTCGTGGGACGCATCGTCTCGGCGCGGGTGGAGTGTGGACAATACCTGCCCGACTGGCACCCGTGGGAGGATTACCGGCAGAGCTACAGCGCCCAGCAGGAGCGTGGCGGAGGCGTGATCCTGGATGCGATCCATGAGCTCGACTACAGCCGATGGCTGCTCGGAGACGTCGTTGGAGTCACCGCATTTGCCGGAAGGCTGAGCCGCTTGGAGATTGAAACCGAGGATGTGGCGGCGATCCTCCTGCGATTCGCCAGCGGCGCCATCGGTGAAGTCCATCTGGACTATGTGCAGCGGGTGGCGAGCCGAAGTTGCCATCTCATTGGTGAGGAGGGGACGATCCGATGGGATTACAGCGACGGTCAGACACGATGGTATCGTGCGGCCACGCGTCAATGGCAGACGGTCTCCAATCCGGACGGATGGGAGCTCAACCAGATGTATCTGGATGAGATGCGTCATTTCCTGAGATGCCTTGAGGGTTCGGAACGGCCGCTCGTGGATGTGGGGGACGCGGCGCGGACGCTTGAGGTGGCGCTGGCGGCGAAGCAAGCCGCTCAGACCGGTCGAGCGATCACGCTGTCCCGTCGCGACGCGCAGGCGCGGTGCGTGACCCGAGGAGCAGCGCCTGTGGGAGCGCCTCGCTAAATGGCGATCGAGCTCATTGCCGAAGCGGCTCAAGGCTACGAAGGGAATCCGACGCTGGCCCGGCTGCTGGCGCGCGCCGCGATCCGCGCCGGAGCCGACGCCGTCAAGTTCCAACTGGTCTATGCCGATGAGATCGCGACACCCGGGTACCAGTATTACGACTTCTTCCGGACCCTGGAGATGCCCCCCGCCGCCTGGCAGGCGGTGGTTGACGAGGTCCATCAGGCGAAGCGGCGGTTCTACTTCGATGTCTTCGGCGAGCGCAGCCTGCGCGAAGCCCACGCGCTGGGGGCCGATGGGGTGAAGATCCACAGCACCGACTTTTTTAACGCGCCGCTGGTGCGCTTGGCTCTGGAGCTGATGCCGCGGGTGTTCGTGTCGTTCGGAGGCATCGCCCTCGACGAGCTGGAAACATTTCTCCAGACGCATCGCATCCCTCCGCAGGGGAAGGCGTGTCTCATGTACGGGTTTCAAGCCGATCCCACCCCGGTTGAATTGAACAACCTCTCTCGGCTGGCCGCCTTGCGGAAGTACTTTCCGGGGTACTCGTTCGGCTTCATGGATCACACGGACGGCAGCAGTGAGGAAGCGCTCACGTTGCCGCTGCTGGCACTGCCGCTCGGAGTGAGTTGCATTGAGAAACATGTCGGTTTGGATCGCGCCTTGCAGCTTGAGGATTACATTTCGGCGCTGTCGCCGGAGCAGTTTCAGGTGTTTGTCCAGCGCATCCGTCGGCTGGAACCGGCGCTCGGCACGGATCGCCTGGAGCTCACCCCGACGGAGCGCGAGTACCGGCAGAAAGCGGTGAAATCGGTGGTGGCGGTTCGCGCCCTCGTGCAGGGGACGGTGATCACGTCGGGGGACCTCAGTCTCAAGCGCGTCGCGCGCGCGGCAGCCTCCACACCGCTCCATCGGCTCGAGGACGCCGTCGGCCGCACGATCGCCGTGGACGTGCAGCACAACCAGCCGGTCACCGAGGAGATGGTCAGATGAGACGGCTCGTGGCCGCGCTCGCATGCCGAGCACAGGGCAGCCGGCTGTACGGCAAGCCGCTGCAGCATCTTGACGTGGAGGAGCACGTGACCATTCTGGATCACATGATCCGCCTCATTCAGACGTTGCCGCCGATTCAGGCCATTGTCCTGGGGATCTCGGAAGGGGACGCGAATCTGCCGTTTCTCGAGGTGGCCCGACAGCACGGCATTGACTACATCATCGGGGACCAGCGGGATGTGCTCCACCGGTTGGTGAGTTGCGGCCGCAAGGCCGGCGGCACGGATGTGTTTCGGGTGACGACCGAATCGCCCTTCTTCTACTATGAGCTCGTGGAGGAGGCGTGGCGGCGGCACGTGGAAGCCGGTAATGACGTGACCACGACCGACGGGTTACCGGAGGGGTGCCATTTCGAAATCTACACGTTGGAGGCGCTGGAGCGCTCGCACCGGTTGGGGGATGTCCGGCATCGTTCGGAGTTCTGCAGCTTGTACGTCCGGGGGCATCCCAAGGACTTCAAGGTTGAGGTCTTGCCGATTCCGCCTGAGCTGGAGCGGTTGGATCTGCGCTTGACGGTGGACTATCCGGAAGACTTGGTGCTCTGCCGGCGCGCGTATGCCCACCTGAAGCAGAAGGCTCCACGGCTTCCTCTCGGAGAGATCATTGCGTTCATTGACAGCCATCCGGAGTTCCAAGCGCTCGTCGCGCCGTACGTGGTCGGCAAGCGGATTTGGGAGCTGCCGAACCAGCGAGTGGTCGCATGATTCCAACGGTGACCCCTCGACTCGGCCCGGAAGGCCCTCGCTCGGGGTCATCCCGAGCGAGCGCAGCGAGTCGAGGGACGACCCCGAAACGAACGCTGCGATTGGACCGCTCGCAGGCACTCAAGGCGAAAGCCCAACGGCTGATTCCATCCTGCACCCAGACGTTCAGCAAAGGGCCCTCGCAGTTTGTCCAGGGGGCTGCACCGGTGTTCCTCCAGCGCGGCCAGGGCAGCCACGTCTGGGACGTGGACGGCAACGAGTACATTGATTACCCCATGGCGCTGGGGTCGATCATTCTGGGCCACAATGAGCCCGCGGTGACGGAGGCCGTCACGCGCCAGATGCGCGAGGGTACCACCTTCTCGCTGCCGCATCCGCTGGAGCTTGAGGTCGCCGAGACGTTGACACAGATTATCCCCTGCGCCGAGATGGTGCGTTTCGGCAAAAACGGCTCAGATGCCACCGCCGGAGCCGTGCGGGTGGCCAGAGCCTACACCGGACGCGACCTCATCGCGTGCTGCGGGTATCACGGCTGGCAGGATTGGTACATCGGGACGACGACCAGAAACAAGGGCGTGCCGAAAGCGGTGCAGGAGTTGACCGTCCCCTTTGTCTACAATGACCTCGAGAGCCTCAAGCGCATCTTTGCCGAACATCCTCGCCAGGTGGCTGCTGTGATCATGGAGCCGGTCGGGATTGTGGAGCCGCAGCCTGGGTTTCTCGAAGGGGTGCAGGCCTTGGCTCGACAGGAGGGGGCCGTCATGATTTTCGACGAGGTGATCACCGGGTTTCGGGTGGCTCTCGGCGGGGCCCAGGAGTACTTCAAGGTGATCCCGGATCTCGCCTGTATCGGCAAGGGCATGGCCAACGGGTTCCCTTTGTCAGCCGTCGTCGGGCGGCGGGACATCATGCGCTTCTTTGACGAGGTGTTTTTTTCTTTCACCTTCGGCGGAGAAACGGTCTCGCTGGCCGCCGCCGCGGCGACGATCGCCCAGCTGCGGACCAAGCCGGTCATCCGCCATCTCTGGGAGCAGGGGCAACGGTTGAAAGACGGCTACAATCTGGCGGCCCGCGAGTGCGGCCTGCAGGGGCGGACCGAGTGTGTGGGGCTGGCACCCCGCACCGTCGTCACCTTTCGCGAGGAGACCGGAGAAGAATCGCTGGTACTCAAGAGTTTGTTCCAGCAGGAATGTTTCCGGCGCGGCGTTTTGTTTTCAGGGGGCCACAATCTCTGCTACAGCCACACGCCGAAGGACATTGACGACACGCTGCGAGCGTATCGAGAGGCGATGGAGATCCTGGCTGAGGCGATCACGTCTGGGACCGTGAGCGAGCAGCTTGAGGGAGCGCCGGTTGAGCCGGTGTTCCGTCGGGCATAACGCGGCGATCGATGCTGAAGATCCGACCCGTCACTGAGCACGAGTGCCGGCTCCTCTGGGAGTGGGTGAATGACCCGGCCGTCAGAGCCTCGGCGTTTCAAGTCGCACCCATTCCATGGGACACGCATGTGGCTTGGTTCCGCAGCAAGCGCGCGGACCCGCAGTGCCGCATGTACCTCGTCACGGATCGGGAAGGCACGCCGGTGGGGCAGGTACGGTTCGACCTCCAGGCTGATGCGTCCGCCGTCGTGGATGTCAGCGTGGCACCGGCTCAGCGAGGACTCGGGTATGGGGCGGCGGCGCTCCGGTTGGCGTACGCGCAGTTGTTTGACACGACGGCCGCCACACGGGTGGTGGCGCAGGTGAAGGCGGAGAATGCGGCGTCTCTTCGGGCGTTTGAGACGGCGGGATTTCTCCAGTGCGGGCGCGCGATGGTCAACGGCGTTGAGATGGTCACGTTGCGCCGGGACCGGGCCGGGGTGATCCGCATTGGACCGCGCTGGATCGGCGAGTCCGCCCCCTGCTTCATCATCGCCGAAGCCGGATCCAATCATAATGGTCGGTTGGAGCAGGCGAAGCAGCTGATTGACATTGCGGCAGACGCGGGAGCCGATGCGGTAAAGTTTCAGGTGTTTCGTGCCAGCAAGCTGTATCCGAAGCAGGCAGGCCACAGCGACTATCTCAACGACGCCCGCTCCATCTATGACATCGTCTCCGAGCTGGAGGTGCCCTACGAGTGGCTGCCGACCTTGGCGCGGTGGAGCCAAGAGCGCGGGGTGATGTTCCTTGCCTCCGCGTGCGATGAGGAATCGGTGGATCAGCTCGATCCGTTTGTGCCGGGATTCAAGATCACTTCATACGAAATGACGCATCTGCCCCTCGTGCGGTATATCGCCGGCAAAGGCAAGCCGGTGATCATGGCGACGGGGACGGCGAATCTCGAGGAGGTGGCGGAAGCGGTGGAGGCCGTGCGAGAGAGTGGAAACACACGCCTCATGCTCATGCAGTGCACGGCGGCGTATCCTGCGCCGCTGGAGTCCTTGAATGTGCGAGCCATCGCGACCATGAAGCGCGCCTTCGGGGTTCCGGTGGGGCTCTCCGATCATTCTCGGGATCCGCTGGTAGGGCCGTTGGTGGCGGTCAGTCTTGGGGCGAACCTCCTGGAGAAACATTTCACCATCAGCAACGACCTGCCCGGCCCGGACCATCGGTTTGCGATCCAACCCGATGAGCTCCACCTGATGATCCGGAAGGTGCGGGAGGCCGAGCGGGCGTTGGGCACCGGAGAGAAGATCACGCATCCGGTCGAAGCGGAGCTTCGAGCATTTGCCAGGCGGAGTATCTTTGCCATTCACAACATCGCCGAGGGAGAGAAGCTGACCTCTGGAAACGTCGCGGTCCTTCGGTGCGGGAAGCTGCCGCATGGGCTTGCCCCAAAAGAGTTTCCGCGTCTTCTCGGAAAGCAGGTCCAGCGCGCGATTGAAGTCGGCTCTACCATTCAGCAGGAGGACATTCGCTGAACGGTGTGTTTCAAAGCAATGAGACGCTCAAGGGCAGTGAGGCTGTCTTTATGATGAGGGAGGTGTAGGGGAAATGCACGATGTACTGGTCAAGGAGCAGGTGCAGGCTCAGATCCTTGGGATGATCCTAGCCGCCCTGAAGGGGGTGTTGGAGAATCAAGGCAAGGCGCTGCCCATGTTGTCGCCAGACACGACGCTCTACGGCCAGGGCAGCGACGTGGATTCACTTGGATTTGTGCAACTGTTGATTGATGTGGAAGAGCGGGTCAACTCCCGCTACGGGATTGACGTCACCCCGACGGATGAGAAGGCGATGTCCCAAAGACACAGTCCGTTTCGGACCGTCCAGAGCCTGGCCAACCACCTGACGGATTTGGTACTCAAGGCTCAGTCGGACAAGAGTGCCTCTTGAGCGAACCCTCTCAACCACAGGTCGTGTTGATCACCGGCACGAGCCGCGGCGTCGGCCAGAACCTGGCCGTACACTTCAGCCGCCGAGGGGACCGCGTCATCGGCTGCAGCCGGCAGTCAATCCAGTTGGACCTGCCGAATTACAAGCATTTCGCGTTGGACGTGACGGACGAAACGGCAGTCCGCCAGATGATTCAGGCTGTTGGGAAGCAACACGGGCAGCTGGACATTCTGATCAACAATGCCGGGACGGCCTCCATGAACCACGTGCTGTTGATGCCGACTGAGACGGCGCGAAAGGTGTTAGAGGTGAACATGCTGGGGGTCTTTGTGCTTTGCCGGGAGGCCGCTCGGTTAATGCAGAAGAACCGCTATGGCCGGATCATCAACATCGGCAGCGTGGCCGTGCAGTTGAAGATCGAAGGGGAAGCGATGTATGCCGCTTCGAAGAGCGCGGTAGTGAGCTTCACGGAGATCGTGGCGAAGGAGCTCGCCCCCTTCGGAATCACCTGCAATGTCGTTTCGCTCAGTCCGGTGCAGACCGATTTGATCCGAGGCGTACCGGAGGAGAAGATCGGCAAGATCCTTGACCGTCTGGTGATCAAGCGGCTGGCCAGCTTTGAGGACATTACCAATGTAGTGGACTTCTTTGCCAGCCGAGCCAGCGGTTTTGTGACCGGACAGACCCTGTGTTTGGGAGGCGCGTAGGTGAGCGGTTTCTGGCTGAAGGACAGGCTAGAGAACTGGGGCGAACAGGAGGCGATGGTCTGGCGCGACCACTCCTGCAGCTATGGGTGGCTTTGCGGGCAGATGGGCCAGTGGCAGGCGCGTCTGACGGAAGCGAGTCTCTTGCCGGGTCAGGTGGTTGCGCTGGAGGCGAATTACTCCCCACAGGCCTGCGCCCTGCTGCTGGCCCTCTTCGAGAATCGAAACATCGTGGTCCCCATGACTTCGTCCACCTCGACCCAGAGAGAACAGTTTCTGGACATGGCTCAGGTGGAGGCGCGGATGCTGTTCGATGCCCAGGGTCAGTGGCGGATGGAACGGCGGACGGCACAGGTGGATCATCCGCTCCTGACGCAGCTGCAGCGCGAGGGGTCCGCAGGCTTGGTCCTGTTCTCCTCCGGCTCCACCGGGGAGAGCAAGGCGGTGGTACACCACGTGGACCGGCTGTTGGAGAAGTTTCAAGCGCCGCGTCACTCAAGGCGGACGTTGGCCTTCCTGCTGCTGGATCACATCGGTGGGCTCAACACGCTCTTCTACACCCTCTCGAACGGCGGCGTGGTCATTGCTGTGGAAGAGCGCAGCCCTGCGTCGGTCTGCCGCGCGATCCAAAACCATCGCGTAGAGATGCTCCCGACCTCCCCAACTTTTTTGAACCTGCTGCTCATCTCGGAGGAATATAAACGCTTCGACCTGTCTTCTCTGAAGCTGATCACCTACGGTACGGAGCCGATGCCGTCGGCGACGCTTGCGCGGCTTCTGGAGGCCTTTCCGCAGGTGCGATTCCAGCAGACGTACGGCCTGTCGGAGCTGGGCATCCTGCGATCCAAATCCAAGGATTCTTCATCGCTATGGGTCAAGGTTGGCGGGGAGGGATTTGAAACGAAGGTGGTGGACAACGTTCTCTGGATCCGATCCAGGTCGGCCATGCTGGGCTACCTGAATGCGCCCAGCCCATTTGACAGTGAAGGTTGGTTTAACACGCAGGACATGGTGGAGGTGGATGGGGAGTATCTTCGGATCCTGGGCCGGAACACGGACATTATTAATGTGGGTGGGGAAAAGGTCTATCCGGCTCAGGTCGAGAGCGTTCTGCTGGGCGTGGAGAACGTCCAGGATGTGACAGTACGGGGCGAGAAGAACCCCATCATGGGCAGCGTGGTGGTCGCCCAATTCAACCTGTCTAAACCAGAGGATGTGAACTCGTTGAAGAAACGGGTGTGGGAGTACTGCAGGAACAAACTGCCGCGCTACGCCGTCCCAGTCCGCATTGAAATTGCTGATCAGGCCCAGGCTAGTCCTCGGTTCAAAAAGCTACGGACTGTGGGGGGGTAGGCGCGTGCCGGTGGCCTCTGTGGAGCGGGTGCAGTACCGGTCCCTGCGTTCGGACGATCAGCCGGCAGTCGTATCGTTTCTGCGGGAGTGCCGCTACGATTCGGACGAAACGTTCTGGCGTTGGATCAACCAGGAATGTCCGCACGGCCAGGCGCTGGTGGAGCTGGCGCTGGTGCACGATCGCGTCGTCGGACACTACGGGGTTCTTCCCAGGCCGGTGTGGATGGGCGGAAAGGTCGTCCGGGCGGGGTTAGCCATTCATGCGGCGGTCCATCCGCAGTTTCGTGGGTTGGTGATTTTTCGTGAACTGCTCGATCGAATGATCCAACGATGTCGCCGGGAGAACATTCGATTTCTCTACGGCTTCCCACGACGGGATGTTTGGCTGATGTACTTCAAGCTTTTTGATTGGAAGCCCATGGGGGAGTTGGTAACCCTGGAGCTTCCGCTGACAGGACGTCCGTGGAAAGGCGGAGATGACCCCACGATTCGATTCCGGGAACGATCGATCTTTGACGAGCGATATCAGCCATTCAGTGGCTCGGAACTGTTGAGGGGCGTCCATCACGTGGTGAAGGATGAGGCGTTTGCGCGGTGGCGCTATGAGAACCACCCGAGGGTCCAGTATCCCCAGATGGAGCTTCTGGGAGCGGATGGGGAGCTGCTGGGATATCTCGTGCTGAAGCTCTACGAAAAGGAGGCAAGGCGCTACGGCCATTGGGTGGATGTGAATCTCAAGCCGCACGCCCTCTCCCGTTTCCCGGCATTGGCCAAGGCGGCGATGAAGAGGTTTGTTCAGCAGAAGGTGGACATCGCCTCCTGCTGGATGCTGAAGAACAGCCCATTGTTTGCAGTACTTCAGAGGATGGGATTTCAACCGACCGGTTTTACCACGTATGTAGGGTATCGACTCGTTGACCCGAGTTTTCCAACGGGAGAGCTCGGGTTGGAAAAGTGGCACATGGTGATGGGAGACTCCGATGCCTTCTAGTTCCTACCGGTATGAAACCTTTGAATTTGACACGGCCGAAGGGGTCTTTGTCCCCACCCATACGAGCCAGCTGTTGATTAAAAGCGCCCGCCAGATCCTCGACAAGCCGGGACGGTTGCTGGATGTGGGATGCGGCATCGGGATTTGCGGGCTCGTGCTGGGGAAACTCGGGTTGTGCAGTGTCCCGGTTTTCTTTTCAGATCTGTCCGAGCGAGCCACCGCAGTCGCCAGGGAGAATGCGAGAAAGCTGAACGTCCCGGCGGACATCCGTTCAGGACCGCTGTTCGCCCCTTGGGCCGGAGAGCGTTTTGATGACATCATCGCCGACGTGCCCGGCATCTCTCAGGAGATTGCCCGGCTGTCCCCCTGGTTCCCTCAAGGGGTGGAGTGCCAGACCGGAAGGGATGGGACGGACCTTGTCGTCCGGATGCTGGAGCAGGCGCCTAAGCATCTCAACCCTGGGGGGAGGCTGCTTTTTCCGGTGCTTTCCCTCTCCAATGAGAACCGGATTCTGAACGTGGCGCGCGCCCACTTTTCCGAGGTCGATCTGGTCTCGGAGCAAACCTGGTTTCTCCCAGAGGAACTGACCAGGCATTTCGACAAGCTTCGGCCCCTTCAGGAGGAAGGAGCCATCCAGCTGAAGCAAAAGGTGGGAATGTGGCTCTGGTTCGTCAAGGTGTATCAGGCTTCGCATGCGCTCTCTTGACACCGCGAAAGGCATCTTGGTCGTCGCCGCTCACCCGGATGATGAGGTGCTCGGAGCCGGCGGGGCGATCGCATGGCACCGCCGTCGGGGCGACCGCGTCTTTATCCTCATCATGGGCGAGGGGTTGGGAGCCCGTTTTTCGACGAGGCAGGCGGCACTCGCCGCCACCAAGGGACGCGGCTTTGCCCGGTTGCACGAGGAGATAATGCGCGCGCACCGTCTCCTCGGGGTGACGCGGACGTTTCATCGCCAGTTTCCGGACAACCGGTTTGACTCGGTGGACCTGCTCGATCTCGTGAAAGCGGTGGAAGAGGTCAAGCGGCAGGTGAAGCCGCACGTCGTCTACACGCACCATGCGGGCGACCTGAACGTGGATCACCGGCTGACGTGCGAGGCGGTGCTGACGGCATGCCGGCCGTTGGTCGGGGAGACGGTCAAGCAGATCCTGTCGTTTGAGGTGTTGTCCTCCACCGAGTGGGCGCCGCCGCGGATGGACCGCGCGTTTCTGCCGAACATGTTTCTGGAGATCAGCGCGGTGCTCAACCGGAAGCTGAAAGCAATGGCCTGCTACCGTAGCGAGCTGCGGCAGCCGCCCCACCCGCGTTCGCTCGACGCGATCCGGCATCAAGCCAAGCTGTGGGGCGCGAAGGTCGGCGTGGACGCGGCGGAAGCATTTGAACTGATTCGGTCGGTGCGATGATGACATCGGTGCTCTTCCGTGTGGATGCCGGCCCGGTTGTCGGGTTGGGACATCTCCAGCGCTGCCTCTCGCTCGCCGGCACGTTGGGGCGGCACGGCGCCAGGAGCGTGTTCTTGACCAACCAGGAACTCGCCGCCCAGGAGCGGGTCACACGGTTCGGGTATGAGGTGCACGCCCTCCACCAAACCCGGTCTTGGGATGCGGGTGATCTGGCGCAGACCATTGCGCTGGCGCGCGCCGAGCAATGCCAAGCTGTGGTTGTGGATTCCGATCATGAAGGAGCCGACTACCTGGAACAGCTGCGGTCCGCCGGGTTGTGGGTCGGCGCCATTGATGACCTCGCGTCCCATCCGTTTCCTTGTCAGCTGGTGGTCAACGGGGATGCGAACGCCGCAGCACTGCCGTACGTGTCAAGCGCAGGCGATACGGTGTGGCTGCTCGGCCCGGACTATGCTATGCTCCGGGAAGAGTTCTGGAGCGTTCCGCAGCGTGTCGTACGCGAGGCCCCACAAAATCTTCTGGTGATGTTGGGCGGGGACGATCCGCACCATCTGATGCCCGAGATCTTACAGATGCTGGATACCGTGCCTGGATCATGCGCCATCACGGCGGTGATCGGTCCGTTCTTCACGCGTATCGAAGAGGTGGAGAGCGTCGCCGCCCGGCCGGCGCATCCCATCCGGGTGGTTCGCGACCCGGATTCAGTCTGTAGCGTGATGATGGAGGCGGATCTGGCGATTTCCGCCGGCGGACAGACGCTGTATGAGTTGGCTCGTGTCGGTTGCCCGGGCGTGGCCATTGAGACGGCGGCCAATCAGGCCGGGCAGATGCGAGCACTTCATGACGCCGGCATCATCCGCGCGATCGGCCGAGCGGAACATCTGCAGATCATTGAGCAGGTGGCGGGAGCGGCCCGCGAGCTCTTGCCGGATGCGCCGCGGCGGCAGCAGATGAGCCGAGCGGGGCAACAGCTCATTGATGGTCAAGGCGCGCTGCGCGTGGCGAGAGCACTGCTTGAACGCAGCCGCCAAGCGGCAGTCCAGGGCGTGAGTCTCTGAGGCTTCCCGGACCCTCAAATTGCGGACACAAGTGCTCACGGCAAGCGGGCAGCAAGCGCTCGATGGAACAGCGGTCGTGATGGTAACGCACATAACACAGGGGCTTCCCAGTTAGGACCCCCTTAGAGATGGCGATCGGTCATTCTATACACCAGGAGAAGGTAGGAGGAACCATCTTCCCACCGATGACGACCGCGCGGCTCCTGCTGCGGCGTTTTCTCGTCGAGGATATCACGCCAGGGTATGTGGCCGCCCTCAATGATCCTGAGGTGGTCCGCTTCACCGAGGTTCGGCATCAGCGGTGGGACACTGAGCGAACGCGTGAGTACGTTCGTGCCTGTAACGGCCCCGGGCAGCCGCTCCTGATCGGCATGTTTCGGCTTGATACCAAGCAGCATCTTGGGAACCTCATCCTCCACGTGACCCCTGTGCACCAGCGGGTGGAGTTGGCCTTTATGCTCTGGGATCGACACCAGTGGAATCAGGGGTATGCGACGGAAGCCGTCTCTGCCGTGACGGAGGCCTGCTTTTGTGTGTTAGGAGCGCATAAAGTCTGTGCCGGCTACTATGGCACACATCAATCCTCGGCTCGCGTCTTGGAGAAAGCCGGCTTTGTCGTCGAAGCTAGACTCGTGGATCACTGTGTCTCCGATGGCGGCTATGTGGATGCGATTCGCGTGACCAAGTTTCAGCCAGCGAACCAGGCGAGGTAAGGATGGGCGGGTGCGCCGGTCGACAATATCGCCAGCATCGTGACGCTGCAGCCTGCAACCGCGACAGGCCAGCGTTGCGCTGGTAGCCTCAGGAGATCGGTCCGAACGATGCGTGTAAAGGCGGTGCACCGCGGCTGGATCGTTTTTGTGCAGCACCTGACCGTCCGTAGCTGGTGCTGCACCATCGCACCGCATCTATGGCGTCAGCGGCTCGCCGGTCAGGGGGTGGCGCGGTGTTATATTCTCGAGAGCTCACGCATCGCATTGGCGGTTGCGCACACGACGGGACGGGCGCTCGGTTTGCGGGTCGAACCGCTGATTTTCGACCTCATGGACCTTCGGGATGAGCGCGGGCTGTCGCTCTTGTGTCGGGTGGTCTATCACGATCTTGCGGCCGTGCAGGCCGAGATACGGCAAGAGCCAGCGTTCCGTGAGATGGTGGACGGCGGCCCTGGCGGAGAACGATGGCCAATGTTTTTGGCGAGGGGGCTGACCCCGTTGAGCCTCACGGACCGGGCAGCGCTCTGGCGCGTGCTCCTCGTGATCCAGATCTGTGCCTGGCACGTGCGTCGTGACGATCCTGGTCGGAGCGGCCTGCTCTTCTTGGCGCGGCGGCCATGGTGGCCGGTGATTGCTCGCTACGCGTCAGCAGCCAGGATCGCTGTCGTTGGGGTGCCGGCATCGTTCAGCGCGCAGGACAGACTTCGCTGGTGGGTCCCCCCCGGCCTCCGACGATGGCTCCGCCGCGCGCGAGGCGAACGGCATTCGCCGAGGGGACGGACACGGCGGCCCCAGTCTGGGGGGCCGCGTATCGCGGTCGACTCGTACGGTCATTTCAACCTTGGACAACCGGAGCGTCATTCGGATCTCTTTTTCTGGCAGCAATCCCCGCTGGCGGGAAGCGATCTGACGCTGTTCTTTACGTTGCCGAAGGATCCGCTCGATCATGACAAACGGCGGAGGCTGGCGGCTCATGGCATTGAGCCGGTGGTCATTAATCCTCCCACGCCCATCATTTCCTGGAGCGTCAGGGAGCGGGCGTGGTTTCAGGAGCAATGCGCCAGCTACCAGATGATGCGCGAAGCGTGGCAGCAGATTTTTGAGGAACACCGCATCAAGGTCTACGTTACGTGGTTTAAATATGACGGCTCGCACTGCGCGATTGGTGACGCACTGCAACACCTCGGCGGTGTCTTCGCCATGTATCAACGTTCTCATGAATCCTCCTCGGCGGTGCATACGGCAGTCGCGACAGAGCTTTTCTTCGGCTTCTCAAGGGCAACGGCCGAGATCGAGCGGCGCTCAGGCTCCATCGTGCCGTACTATGTGATCACCGGATATCTGGGCGACCATCGATTCCCATTGCTTCGCCAGGAGGCTGCGCGTGTTCGGCAAACACTGCAAGCCCACGGAGCGCTTCGGGTGCTGGGATATGCGGATGAGAACTCCGTCGCGGATCAGCGATGGTATCCAGGGCACGCGTTCATGCGTCGACACTACGCGTTCCTCCTCGAGAAGGTCCTGAGCGAATCGTGGTTGGGTCTGGTGATTAAGCCCAAGGTCCCGTCAACGCTGCGGCAGCGTCTGGGGCCGGTGGCCGAGCTGCTTCGACGGGCTGAGGCGACAGGACGCTGCTATGTCTATGAAGACGGGGCGATGCACGGGTCATTTCCTCCCGCGGTGGCGGCCTTAGCGGCGGATATCATGATTCATGGCCATCTTCATGCCGCGACCGCCGGTGTGGAATCTGCGCTCGCTGGCGTGCCCACACTGCTCATGGATGGAGAAGGATGGTCGGTGAGTTCTTTGTACGAGTTGGGTGTCGGACGGGTCGTGTTCACAGCGTGGGAAGCACTCTGGAAAGCCTGCCTGGAGCACTGGAACCGTCCCGGTGGTGTTCCGGGCTTTGGGGACTGGGCTTCTCGGCTTGATGCGTTTGACCCGTTTCGAGACGGCCGCGCCGCGCAGCGTATGGGGACGTATGTGCAGTGGCTCCTTGAGGGATTGAAAGCCGGAGTGAGCCGTGAAACCGTCATGGCGGATGCTGCGCAGCGTTATGCTGCGCAATGGGGTCGGGATAAAATCCTTCAGATCGGAACCGAGCGCGGGCGCGTTGCGCCGTCGCAACATGGGATGGCGGTTTCTGCTGAGGCGGTGCCGGCATGACGGCCGCGCTGCGCACGGCGGTGTTCCTGGACCGGGATGGCACGATTGCCCGTTACAGAGAGTATTGCTGCGAACCGGAGGATTTTGAACTCTTGCCGGGGATCGGCGAGGCGATCCAGAGGCTCAATCATTCCGGATTCTTGGTGATTGTCGTGACGAATCAGTCGGCCATCGGCAGGGGATGGCTGACCCATGAGCGGCTTGAGGCGATTCACGGGAAGATGCGCCGCGAGCTTGCGCGGCACCAGGCTTCGGTTGATGCGATCTACGTCTGCCCCCATCACCCGGACAATGGGTGTGCCTGCCGTAAGCCGTCAGGCGAAATGCTCATCCGGGCCTCACGGGAGCTTGGCGTGTCATTGGGAGACTCGTATCTCATCGGGGATCGCCTGCAGGATGTGCTGGCAGGCCGGAGTGCTGGCTGCACGACGATCCTGGTGCGCTCAGGTCACGTCCCTGAGGAGCTTGAGGACGTGGAACCGGATCATGAATCCGCGAATCTCTCTGAGGCTGTGACGTGGATCCTTCAGCGGGAGTCAGCCCAAGACCCGAAGAAAGCGCTGGTGCGATGATCACAGTGATCGAACATCCGGTGATGAGCCAGGCCCCTTCCAGCATGGAGAAGACGGACTGGTCCAGGCGCTACGCGGAGTTGTCAGAGATGATGCTGAGGGTGCGCCGTCTGTGCCCGCGGCTCCCGGTGCTGGGGATGGCGACCCTACGCGCCACACATTTTCTGTCATCGGATCAGGTGCAGCTCATGGAGGAGCTGGAACATCTGGAGCGCCGGCAGGCCTCAACGAGACGGGTTCGCGCGCCGGCCTTAACGCGCCTCATCTGGCGCTGGCTGCGGTGCGTTGTGTTTGCCTGTCGAGACACCTTCAGCCTCGGATACCTGCAGCTTCGATTTAACAGGGACCTGAAGCGTCTCATGCGCCAGCCGGCCCGGGTGATTATGCGAACGTGGAACTTTAGTCCCCCGCCACCGGATGAGTCGACCGATTTCTACTACGGGTCGCTGCCGCAACAAGTAGAGGCGCGGGGTGTCTCGTATCTCCTCCTCTGCGGTGATGGGCTCAGCAAGCTGGACGCGGCGTTTACCCGTGCCGTGCTGAACCGTGAACGACTGCGCGGCGTCCCGGAGCATCTGCTCGTGCCGATCTGGGCGCCGATTGTGATGTCGTGCAGACAGCTAACCGCCGCGCTGGCGCTCCGGCGTCTGGCCATCCGGGCGGCGGATGACCGGTTCGCGGCCGTCTGCAGGGCGGCGAGCCTGGGGAGCCTTCAAACGATCACCCAGCGCAACGCCCTGAATTTCTACAGTGCCCGGAGAGCCGTCAAGACATGGCGCGCAAAGGCGTTCGTGACCCTCTACGAGGGCCAGCCGTGGGAGCACCCGGCTTGGCATGGGGCCAAGGCCGCCGATCCCGACTGCCTGACCGTGGGGTTTCAGCACACGGTGCTGCTGGCGCACAATTTCTCGTTGCTCCGGTCCCAGGATAATGGACAGCGATCATCCCAGCCGGACGTGGTGCTGTGTTCCGGACCACGTACAAAGGTCGTGATGCGGGAGGGCCATCAGCGCTCGCGCCTCGTGACCTTTGGAACCTATCGGCCGTTTCCGGAACACGGGACGTCGCATCGCCCATCTCCTGCCAGACGGACGGTGCTCGTCGTTCCTGAAAGCGGCTTCATCCGAGAGGCCAAGATCCTCTTCAATTTCGCGATGTCGGCAGCCCGCTCCGTTCCGGACCACCGGTTCATTTTCCGGTGCCACCCGATGATGCCGTTCGGCAGCCTGCGCCACCATCTGCGGTGGGCGCCGGAGATGTTTCCGAACATCGAGCTCTCGGAAGCGTCGTTTGCAGAGGATTGCGGCCGCTCGTCCGTGATACTGTACCGGGGCTCTTCATCGGTCCTCTATGCCGTGATGTATGGATTGAAGCCGGTCTACCTTCACGACGAGCGGCACCAGCATGGCGATCCGCTGTTTGAGCTGACGCTCTGGCGGGAGCGGGTCACCTCAGGGGCTGAGCTGGAATGGACGCTGAGACGGTACGCGGCCACCAAGGACGGAGTGTTAGACGAGTGGCGGGCTGCGGCCGATTATGTGAGAAGGTATGCGATCCCGGTGAGCGGCGCGGCGGTGGATGGGTTTCTTGCGGCGGTCAACCTGGCGACGGCGCCATCGGTTGCCGGGACCGCGTCACGAGTTCACGCGTTCGCGGGACACGAGGCGGTGGGATGAATTGTCTCCTCTTCGGCTACGGCTACATGGGAAAAATTCGCTACCGGGCGCTCCGCAGCCACCCGGATGTACAGAACATTTGGATCATCGATCCCGCGGTCGATCCCTCCGCAGCCGGTCTGGACGGTGTCCTGTTACCGGCAGATGCCAAGATTCCATGGGATCGGGTTGATGCGGTCCTTGTCTGCACGCCCAACAACGTGACGGCGGACCTGTGCGTTGAGGGGCTTGCCCGCTGTGGCCGCGTGTTCTGTGAAAAGCCGCCAGGGCGCAATTGGGAGGACTTCTGCAGGATCGCCGAGGTGGCGGAGCGAACGCCTGGGCATACGCTCGTGTTTGGGTTCAACCATCGGCTGCATCCGTCGGTGCAGGCGGCCAAGGCGTTGATCGGCGAGGGGGGAATCGGTGACGCACTCTACGTGAAAGGGACCTATGGGAAGTCAGGCGGCATCCGGTACCGTGAAAGCTGGCGCAGCAAACCCGCGGTGGCGGGCGGCGGCATCCTTCTCGACCAGGGCATTCACATGTTGGATCTCCTCTCGCTTTTTCTGGGACCCTTGACGGTGGTCGAGGCGGTGCTGACCGATGCGTTCTGGGGCTGTGGGATCGAGGACAACGCCTTCGTCCTCCTGCGGTCTGAGCGGGGGGTCCCGGCGTTCCTCCATTCGTCGGCCACGCTGTGGAAGCACACGTTCCGACTGGAGATCGGCTGCCGCGACGGCTACCTCATTGCGATTGGACTCTTGTCGCAGACCGGGAGCTACGGTCGTGAGCAGCTCATCATTGGGAAGCGTCAGTTCGAAGATGAAGCCCTGGCTCTGGGGAATCCTCGCGAGGAAATCATCCACTTTGACCGCGACGAGTCATGGGATCGGGAGATCTGCGAGTTTCTCGCGTCCATCAAGGAACACCGCCCGGCAACCCACGGGACGTTGGACGAGGCTCGGCACGTGATGGGGCTCATCCGCGATGTCTATGCGCGTGCAGAACACCAGATAGTCGGAAGGAGCAGCTGATGTGGTCTATTGAGATCGACCAAACGTTTTCCTTGTACTCGGTCAAGCCCTTCGACGAACTGCTGCCGTATCGACAGCACTGCCTGTCAAGAACCCGGGACGCCGTGCAGGGGTACGCCCATCGTCGAGAGATCTCGCCGGTGAGCGGGGTCGCGCTTGAGCCCTTCGGGGCTGTCGAGGGATTCGTGTATCTGCGCTGCCCTGAGAGCGGCAGCCTGTTTCTCAGGGATCTGTCCGGCTCGGAGGACTGGGCGAGGCTCTTGAGCGATGTGAACCGGTACCGCCGTTCCCCGGAGACGTTTCACGCGGGGATTGCCAAGACGCGCGGCGAACACGTCTATGGCCCGAAACTGGAATGGATCCGAAGCACCTTGAGGATGCAGCACCTGGAGCAGCCGCATGTGATGGAGGTGGTGACGCCTCCAAGTGAGTTCACCCCGCTGCTCGAAGCGCATGAGGCGATCGGCCGGGTGACGACCGTCAACGAGATGGAGCTCACGATGTCGCGGCCGGATGACGTACCAGGGCGCGTGGAGGCGGCCACGCTCTTTGAGTCGCTCGATCGGGTGGACGACCCGGTGCGTCTCCTGCGCGCCGTCGTGGAACGCCTCGCGCCGGGCGGGCTGCTGTTTGTGACGGCGCTCGTCTCGTCCGGATTTGACGTGGCAGTGCTCGGCGTGAAGAACATGTACCTCTACCCCCCGGATCGCACCAACTGTTTTAGCCTGCGCGGCCTGGAACGGCTCCTCACCAATGAGGGCCTGACGCTTGTCGAGGTGAGCACGCCGGGGGTGCTGGACGTCGAGGTCGTCCAGGCGCACCTCCAGCATGATCCGACCTTGCCGCTGTCGGTGTTCGAGCGACAGCTGATCGCATCGGCCGCACAAGCCCCCGAACCGTTTCAAGCGTTCTTGCAGCGTCAAGGCCTCAGCTCATTTGCGCGTATCGTGGGAAGAAAACTCACAGAAGGAGGGTCGACATGATTGAACAGCATCAGTTTCGGGTCCTCTTGGCCTACCCGAACCTCAGCATGACGTTGACGCCGTCCTATGCCGTCGGGTTGTTTACGGCGATTCTCAAGGCCCAGGGGTATGAGCTCCAGTTCTTTGATTGCACGCCCTATTCGGCGACGTATGAATATCTCGGCGAGCCGATGCCGGTCACTCGGGCGAACACAAACCTCAATAGCCGACGCTTCGATCCCGTCAGCCTGTGGGGTGCCCCAAAACTCCATCTCCTGGACGACTTTGCCAACACCCTCAAGTCCTTCCGGCCCCACGCGGTGATCTTTTCAACCCTCGTGGAGGACACCTGGCCTCAGGCGAAAGACCTGCTCAACGTCCTGGCGGACTACCCGGACATCAAATCGCTCATCGGCGGGGTCTTTACCACGATGGCCCCGGAGATCGTCATCACGAATCCGCATGTGCAGTGCCTCGGGATCGGCGAAGGGGAAGAGGTGGTCGTCGAGTTCTGCGAATGTGTCCGCAGCGGCGTCGCCCCCACCCGCATCCAGGGCACCTGGGCGAAAGACCAGGACGGCTCGGTCATCCAGAATCCCCCGCGTCCACTCGTCGATGTCAACCAGGTCGTGCCGGATTTCTCACTCTTCGACGAGCGGCGGTTCCTTCGCCCGCTCGGCGCGAAGATCTGGAAGGCCATTCCGCTGGAAACCTACCGGGGCTGCCCCTACACCTGCACCTTTTGCAATTCCCCCCGACAGGTGGAGTTGGCCAAGAAACGGGAGCAGGGGTTGTATCTTCGCCGGAAGGCCATCCCGACCCTCCGGCATGAGATCGAGGTGATGGTTGAACGCTACCGTCCGAACTTCTTCTATATCAACGACGATTCCTTCATGGCGAGGCCCAAGCAGGAGCTCAAGGATTTCGTGGAAATGTTCAAAGAGTTCAAGCTGAACTTCTGGTTTCAGACGCGGTTCGAGGACATCGATGCGGAAAAACTGGATTGGCTCGCCAGCGTGGGATGCTACCGGATTTCGTTTGGTCTGGAGCATGGCAATCAACAGTTCCGACAAGAGAAACTCCGACGGAAGATGACCAACGAATTTATCCTGAGCCAGTCGAAGATCGTGGCGGCGTCGGGGATTCCGTATACGTTGAATGTCCTGGTGGGGATGCCGTATGAGACGCGCCCGCTGCTCTTTGACACCGTCAGGCTGTGCCGGGAGATCTGGACGTTCGATGCGCTGAGCGTCAACGTCTTTGTGCCCTATCACGGGACCCCCCTGCGGGAGATGGCGCTCCAGGAAGGATGGTTGGATCCGGAGGCCCAGACGACCTCCGTCGTCTCAAAGTCGATTCTCAGCATGCCGGAGCCGTACCTGCAACCCGATGAGATCCTCGCCCTCCAGCGGACGTTCCCCCTGTACGCCCGGCTGCCGGAATCGCGCTATCCGGATATTCGCATCGCCGAGCAATTGGACGAGGCAGGCCAGGCCATGCATGCCATCCTGTCCAAGGAGTTCTACCAGCTGGCCTACGGGATGGATGAAGCGGACCGGATGCTGACCTATGTGGGCTGAGAGCCGATCGCCGAGGAGCCAGGCGTTTCTCCTTCGGTACTTCGAGGAGGTCGTCCGGGTGGCGCAAGGGCTCGACCTGGCCATCATCGATCGCATGGTCACGCGCCTGGTGCGATTGCGTGAAGCGGGCGGGCGGCTGTTCCTCTGCGGGGTCGGCGGAGGGGCCGGCAACTGCAGCCACGCGGTCAACGACTTCCGCAAGCTGGCCGGGATCGAGGCGTACAGTCCGGTGGATAACGTCTCGGAGCTCACCGCCCGGGCCAACGACGAGGGATGGGAGACGGTGTTCGCGGGATGGCTGAAGGTGAGCCGCGCGTGCGAGCGCGACGCACTCTTCATTCTGTCCGTCGGCGGCGGCAGCCGGGAGCGCCGGATCAGCGTGAATCTCGTGGCCGCCATCGATGAGGCGCTCGCGCGCGGGATGGATGTGCTGGGCATCGTGGGGCGAGACGGCGGCTATACCAAGCAGCGAGGCGGGGATCTCGTGCTCGTCATCCCCACCGTGAACGCGCAGGCGGTGACGCCGCATACCGAGGCGTTTCAAAGTGTGGTCTGGCACGGGATCGTGTGCGATCCGCGGCTCATGGTGCAGGGAAACAAATGGGAGACAACGGCGGCTGCGGCCCAGCGAGTGGCGGCATGATCCCACCACCTGTGCTGGCTTGCCGGAGGCAAGCCCGAATGCTCAGCCTCTACAACGTTGTAGCCCCGCATGATCCTGTCGTGGCATTCGTCACAGCGGCCAGACGGTTGCAGGTGACGAGCCGCTGTGCAGCACAGGTGGGGGGATGACGAAGCCGAACTATTCCGAGCGGTCCTTCGGATTCTCGGTGGGGGCGGTCTGCGCCTTGTTGGCGGCGCTCAGCCTCTGGCGGGGACATCTCGCCGCGGCGGAGAGTTTCGGGCTCGCCGCATTGCTGTTGATCGTACCGGCGCTCCTGAAGCCTGCGCTCCTCTCTCGACCAGCTGCGCTCTGGAGGAAGCTCTCGCGAGGTTTGGGATGGGTGAACGCCAGGGTCCTGCTGTCGGCGATCTTCTTCGTCATTCTGGCGCCGATCGCGGCCCTGTTGCGGATGAGCGGCCGGGACGCGCTGCGGCTTCGCTCGCGGCCAGGCAGCGGTTGGGTGCCGTATCCGGAACGCTACCGAGATCCAGAACATTTCGAGCGGATGTACTGACGCCGATGAGCAAGGGTCGAATCTTGCGCGAGTTGTGGGATTTTCTGCGGCAGGAAAAGAAGTTCTGGCTCCTGCCGGTCATTGTGATTCTGGCGCTGTTTGGGTTGCTCCTGGCGTTCGCCCAGACGAGCGTGGTGGCTCCGTTCATCTACACCCTCTTTTGAGAAGGACGAGCATGGCGACACGCATCCTGGGGATCTCAGCGTACTACCACGACGCGGCTGCCTGCCTGGTGGTGGATGGCGAGATCGTCGCGGCCGCGCAGGAGGAGCGGTTCACGCGCAAGAAGCATGATCCGAGCTTCCCGCGCCATGCGGTCGAGTACTGCTTGAAGGCGGGAGGGATCTCCGCGGGAGAGCTGGACTTGGTCGGATTCTACGAGAAACCGCTCGTGAAATTCGAGCGGCTGCTTGAAACGTACCTGGCCGAGGCACCTCGAGGCCTGCGGTCGTTCGTGACGGCCATGCCGATTTGGTTGAGCGAGAAACTTTGGCTCTCGGATTTGATCCGCAAGGAGCTGGGGTATGGGGGCGAGATCCTGTTCGGCACCCATCATGAGTCGCACGCTGCGTCGGCCTTCTACCCGTCGCCCTTCGAGGAGGCCGCGATCCTCACGATGGATGCGGTCGGGGAGTGGGCCACCGCGTCCTACGGTGTCGGAAAGGGACATGACCTGACGCTTCTTAAGGAGATGCGCTTTCCCCACTCGCTGGGGATGCTCTATTCGGCCTTCACCTACTTCACAGGCTTCAAGGTGAATTCCGGTGAGTACAAGCTCATGGGATTGGCCCCCTACGGTGAGCCGCGCTACGTGGACGCGATTCGGGACCACCTCGTCCAGCTTCACGACGACGGCAGCCTCACACTGAATATGGACTACTTCAACTATGCCACCGGATCCACCATGACCAGCCGAGCCTTCGAACAGCTCTTCGACGGCCCGCCGAGAAGGCCGGAGGGCCCGATCACTCAGCGAGAGACGGATCTGGCCCGCTCCATTCAAGAGGTCACGGAAGAGGTCATGTTGCGTATGGCGCGCCACGTCCACCGCGAGACCGGACAGCGGAACCTCTGTCTGGCCGGCGGGGTCGCGCTCAACTGTGTCGGGAACGGCCGCATCCTCCGCGAAGGGCCGTTCGAGCGGCTCTGGATTCAGCCGGCTGCCGGGGATGCCGGCGGAGCGCTGGGGGTGGCGCTGGCGCTGTGGCACCGGTACCTCGGCAAACCCAGGACGCCGCATCCCGGAGACCAGATGAGGGGCGCGTTCCTCGGACCGTCGTACTCCGGGGAGGCAATCGGCGCGTGGCTGGCGGAGCAAGACTATTCGGCCAGACAGCTCTCCCGCGAGGAGCTGCCGCGGGCGGTGGCCCAGTTCATCGCCGAGGGCAAGGTGGTCGGGCTCTTCCAGGGCCGGATGGAGTTTGGGCCGCGGGCCCTGGGGGCTCGATCCATCATCGGTGACGCCCGCTCGCCCGCCATGCAGTCGCTCATGAACCTGAAGATTAAGTTCAGGGAATCGTTCAGGCCGTTTGCGCCGTCGGTGCTCCAAGAGCGCGCGAGTGACTGGTTCGCGTTCGACGGTGAAAGCCCGTACATGCTGCTCGTGGCCGATGTGGCTGCCCACCGGCGGGTTCCGGTGATAGCGGCCGATGCCGCGCGGTCGGGACTCGACCGGTTGAAGGTCGCCCGCTCGCAGATTCCGGCGGTGACCCATGTGGACGGCTCGGCGCGCCTGCAGACTGTGCGGCGCGAGACCAACCCGCTGTTCTATGAAATCATCGAGGCTTTCTACGACCTCACGGGGTGCCCGGCGATCATCAATACCTCCTTCAATGTGCGGGGCGAGCCGATCGTCTGCACGCCGGAGGATGCGTATCGCTGTTTCATGCGCACCGGGATGGACGCCCTGGTGCTGGAGACATTCGTGCTGGAGAAGGCGCAACAACCTGTCATCGCGCGCGACGAATCCTGGCGTACGGTCTATGCGCTGGATTAATTAGAGAATAGGAGGCAAGAATGAGGACGCTCTGCGGCATTTTCTTGGATACGGGGAAGTTGGAGGAGATCCACAACTACCACGCGTTGGGCATCATCCGCGGTGTCACGACCAACCCGACGATCTTGCACAAGGACGGCGTGCGGGGCGGCTGGGAGGCGATTGAGCAGCGCAGCCGGGAGATCGCCCGGCTCGTGCACCCGCTGCCGGTCTCCGTCGAGGTGACCACGAATGAGCCGGAGGAAATGCTGGAGCAGGCCCGGGTGTTTACCGCCTGGGCGCCGAATATCAACGTGAAGATTCCGATCCACGGGCCGGAGGGAGGGACCGACAACCTCAAGCTCATCCATGAGCTCGAAACGCAGCACAATATCCGCATCAACGTGACCGCGATGATGAGCGCCCAACAGTGCCTGCTGGCGGCCATGGCCGGGGCGACGTACGTTTCGCTCTTCGGCGGGCGGGTCAACAACATGGGCCCCAACGCCTGCGACGAGATCCGCCGGCTGCGAGGGTTGCTGGACGCGTTCGGGAGCCCCGCGAAGATCATCGTGGGCTCCACCCGCGAGGTGCTGAACATCATCGAATGGTTTGAAGCGGGTGCTGACATCGTGACCGCGACACCGCAGCTCGTGGAAGGGATGCTCGTGCACCCGTACAGCAAAGAGACCGTGAAAATGTTCCTCGAAGACGGGGCCCGGCTGCACCAGTCAGCCCTCGGGAGCCGCGCGGCGCAGGCGATCAGCGCATGAGCGCAGGTGGCCTGGAACGATGAAGAGCCGACGAGACCCCGGCCGGCTGAAGGACGCCCTTCGCGCGCGTCGGCGGACGATCGGGTCCTGGCTGACGCTTCCCTGCGAGGCGACGGCGGAGATCATGGCGCGGGCCGGCTTTGAGTGGCTGGTGCTGGATATGGAGCATGCGCCGTTGGATCTGGCGGAGGCCGCGCGCCTCATTCGCGTGATTGAGCTGGCGGGTCTTGAAGCCGTCTGCCGTCTTCCCGACTTGGATCCGGCGCTGGCCAAGAACCTGCTGGATGCCGGCGCCGCAGGCATCATAGTGCCCCACGTGACGTCAGCCCTGACGGCGCGCCGGGCGGTTGAGGCCGCCTACTACCCGCCGACCGGGACGCGGGGTGTCGGCCTGGCCCGCGCCCAGGCGTATGGCTACGGGAGCGGCTTTCAGGACTACCGGCGCCGCATGCAGCGCTCGCTGGTGGTCATCGCCATGATTGAGAGCCGCCCGGGTGTCGAGCAAGTGGAGGCGATTGCCGCCACCCCGGGCCTCGACGGCCTCCTCATCGGGCCGTATGATCTCTCCGCGTCGATCGGCCGCATCGGGCAGTTGGACCATCCGGAGGTGCGGGCTGCGGAGCGCCGGGTGCGCGAGGCCGCGCGCCGCGCCGGAATCGCCTGCGGCCTTCACGTGGTCCATCCCAGCCGTGAGAAAGCCCGGCAGGCGCTGCGGAATGGCTACACCTTTCTTGCCATGGGAGTCGACATGATCTTGTTGGCTGAGGCCTCCGCCGCCGCGGCGTCGTTCGCGAATCGCACGCGATGAGCTTGGTCACCCTGGCGCGCAGCGGGTACCGATCGATGCGCAGCCTCCAGGAGCTGCCCGCGCGCGCGCTTCGCGCCGTCGTCCCCTGGAGGACCGTGACGATCCGCGGGTTGCGGGTGACGCTGCGCTGCGACAATTGGATCACCGAGTGGCGCCGGCAGACCTATGCCACGAAGGAACCGGAGACGCTGGACTGGATCGACCGGCAGATGAAGAACGGCTCGACCTTCTTCGATATCGGAGCCAACGTCGGCGAGTTCAGCCTCTACGCGGCCCTGCGGCACCCTGGCTTGCGCGTGGTGGCATTCGAGCCGGAGTACGCGAACGCGCACCTGCTGAAGGACAATCTCTTGGCCAACGGGGTGCAGGACCGGGTGACGGTCTATTCGATCGCCTTGGGGGACCGCACCGGCCTGAGCTTCTTGCACATCCAGGATGCGACGCCGGGGGCCGCCCTGCACACGGAGTCGAGCGCGGCCTTGGACGTGACGCGAACCCGCAAACCCGTGATCTGGCGGGAAGGCGTCTACGCGATGACCTTGGATGCCTTCTGTCAGGAAACGGGGCTCAGCCCGCAGTGGGTGAAGATGGATGTCGACGGGACAGAGATGGAGATTCTCAAGGGAGCGACCCGGACGCTGCGGTCGCCGGCTCTGGATTCTCTCGTGGTGGAGATGTTCGGTGGCCCCCACATCCATGAGGCCTGCGCACGGCTCTTGCAGGGTGCCGGGTTGCGTCGGGAGTGGCCGCGCTCCGGCGAGAGCGAGAATGAAATCTGGGCACGCGTGTGACGGAGCATGACGCGCTGGTACGCTGATTGGCAAAACCCGGAACACGTCGAGCGGTTCGACGCGCGCTCACACCTCGACGCGCGCAATCTGATCCGGAACTACGAGGCGTTCAACGACGTGCGGCTGCTGAAAGAATGGCTGGACCCCTCTCGATCGGTGGATCTGCTGGAGGTGGGCTGCGCGACCGGGGAGTTTGCCCGGTATGTCCGGTTGAGGTTTCCGCGTCTGCGGTATGTCGGCCTTGATATCTCGACGCCGGCCGTCGCTCGCGCGAAATCGAAGTATCCCCAGACGCCGTTTTTCGTGGTGGAAACCGCCCGCCCGCTGACGGAGAGCCTCAAGGCCCTCGAGGTGCCGCAGTCTCCTGCCATCGTGTACTCGAAGGACGTGGTGCCTCATCAGGTGGAGCCCTTGGTGTTCCTCTCGAGCCTGATTCGACAGGCCTCTGAGGCGGTCATTGTCCGATGCCGGACGAGGGACGTAGGCGAGACGGAGCGCGACCCCGAGCGGTCGTGCCAGTACCACTATGGGGGCTGGATGCCGTACATCGTGCTGAACCTGCAGGAGCTCATCGGGCACATCCTCGCCGAGGCGCCGGGTAGCGAAGTGATCGTGTATCGGCATCACATGGTCCTTGGGGGGTTCAACAATCGGTTCGTTCCCAAGGAGCTGTACCTCGAAGAGACGGGGCCCGCCGAGACGGCCGTGGGGATCTTCAAGCAGACGACCCGGCCGGGCCAGGTGACCATTCGGGATCGGTCCGACGAAGCGTTCACAGGCACGTGGGATTACCGGATCAAGCGCCTAGCACGGAGGGTCATCCGCGCGCCATGAGCAAACCCCTGGTGTATGTGGCGCTCCAACAATTCTGCGAGGTGGATGATCAGCCGCGCCGCGCCCTCTTGGACGCGGGGTGCGAGGTGCGGGAGAACACCTTGGGCCGCCGGCTCCGTCGCGAGGAGATGGCCGATGTGCTGCGGGACGCCAAGGCCGTGCTCGCGGGTGTCGAACCGTACGATGACGCCATCCTGGAGGCGCTGCCGAGCCTGCGATGCATCAGCCGCTGCGGGACGGGCACCGACGCCATCGATGTGGAGGTGGCTCGGCGGCTGGGGATCACGGTGTATACGACGCCGGATGAGGTGGTGGAACCGGTGGCCCAGCTCACGATGGCGATGATCCTCGCCTTAGCCCGCAGCCTGCCGCAATACACGGCGGCGTTTCGTCAAGGACAGTGGAAGCGGTTCACCGGCGTGCTGCTGGCCGAGTGGACCGTGGGGCTCGTCGGGTTCGGGCGGATCGGCCGGGCGGTCGAGCGGCATCTCCGCGGCTTCGGACCTCGTGTGCTGGTGGCCGATCCCCATCTGCGAGCCGCCGACCTGCCGCCCGGCGTTGAAATGCGGACCCTCGACCGGCTGTTGGCCGAGGCGGATCTCGTGTCGCTCCACGCCAATCGTCCGAAAGCCGATGGCCCGCTCATGGGTCCTCGGGAGTTCGCCCGCATGAAACCCGGCAGCTGCCTGGTCAACACGGCGCGAGGATTCCTGGTCGATGAGCCAGCGCTCTACGACGCCCTGACCTCCGGCCACCTCGCCGGAGCGGCCTTGGATGTGTTCGAACAGGAGCCCTTCACGGGTCCTCTGACCCAGCTTCCCCAAGTCCTCTGCACGCCGCACGTGGCGTCCCTCACACGGGCCTCCAGGGTGGCGATGGAACGGCGGTGCGCTCAGAACGTCGTGGAGTGGTTGGCCAGGAGCCGCAATGGCCGCTAGGGTTCTCGTGACCGGAGCGTCGGGCTTGCTGGGCGCGCATCTGGTGGCGATGCTCTCGCGGCACTATGACGTCGTCGGGGTGGATCGGCATCCCTGGTGGGGGGATGAGCCGCAGGAGCTGCTGCTCGGAGATTTGGAGGCGCCGGAGTTTCTCCGGAAGACGATAGCCGCGGTGTCGCCGCAGATGCTCATCCACTGCGCAGCACTCGCGAATGTGGACGCGTGCGAGCAGGATCCGGCCCGGGCCCACGCGAGTCATGTGCTCTTGACCAAGCACCTGGTTCGGTCCGTGCCCGCGAGCTGCCTCGTCGTCTATCTCTCCACGGACGGGGTGTTTCAGGGAGAGGCACCATTCATGACCGAGGAGCATGCGCCATATCCTCGAACCGTCTACGGCCGGTCCAAGCTACAGGGGGAGCGGGAAGTCGCTCTCGCCACCAGCAACCATCTGATCGTGCGGACCAATTTCTATGGCTGGTCGTCCGGAAGAAAGAAGACAGCCGGCGAGTGGTTGCACCGTGCGCTGGAGACGAAGCAACCCGTGACGCTCTTTACCGACTTTTTCTTCACGCCGATTTACGTGGTGGATTTCGTTGAGCGGCTCGCACGATTGCTCGAGCACCCGTATCGCGGGGTGATCCACCTCGCCGGACGCGACCGGCTCTCCAAGCATGCCTTCGGTCTGCTCATGGCCGAAACGGGCGGGTTCTCGGCCGAGGCGGTTCGATCGGGCTCGCTCGACGAGATGACGCTGGCAGCACCGCGCCCGAAAGATATGTCCTTGAGCAGCGCGCGGTTTGTCCAACTGACCGGCATGGACATTCCGGACAGCCGCTCCGGCCTTGCACGGTTCCTTGCGGATCGCCACCGACCGCTCAGCGCGCGATTCGCCGCCTCGGCCACTCACAGCCCCGGGTCCGTCTGATGCCTCCTGCGGAGCCGGTTACAGTCCTCATGGCGGTTCACAACGGCGGCCGCTATCTTCGGACCGCCGTCGAGAGCATCCTGGCGCAGACGTTTCGGGCCTTCCGGTTCTTGATCGTTGACGACGCCTCAACGGATGAGACGCGGGAGATCATCCGGGCGTGCGCGGATCCGCGCATCGAGCTGCTATGCCTTCCGCGCAATGTGGGGCAGACCGCCGCCTTGAACGTCGGCCTGCGGCACGCCTCCTCGCCGTGGATTGCCCGCATGGATGCGGACGACTATGCGGCCCCCGAGCGTTTGGCCGAACAGATGCAGGCGGTTGAGGCCGATCCCGCGCTTGATTGCGTCGGAACGTTTGCCTGGCTCTTCCGGGACGACCCGCGCGTGGTCGAGGGGGCGATCGACAAACCGCTCCAGGACGCCGCGATCAAGCAACAGATGTGGCGCATGGTGCCCCTCATTCACGGCAGTCTCCTGATGCGCCGCGCGACGGTCGTCGAGGCCGGCGGATATGATGAACGGTATCGGTATTCCGCGGATTGGGACCTGTACCACCGTTGGCTGCCCCGATGCCGTGCCGTCAACCTCCCCAAGCGACTCGTGGGCATCCGCCGGCATCCTCATCAGGATTCGTTCACCAGGAGGGCTGTTGACGAGAACCTGGAGATCTTCTCGCGCCTCCTCGCCGCCGCATGCCGCACACGCCGGGACCGCTTGATGGTCCGCGGCAGCCTCTCGTACACCTACATGATGCGGGCCCGGCTGAGCCTGAGGGAAGGGAAGACCGGGGATGGTGTGCGCGACGTGACGTCGGCGTTTCGGTATTCACCCTCTACCGCGGTGAAACAACTGGTTCGGCTGGGGTTTGCGCCATGAGTGCCGCGCTCGTCTGGTGGAAGGTGGCGCTGCTCATCGGGGTCGGGACTGGGATCCTGTGGTGGCTTGGGGGCCGGGCCACGCGCGATCAACGGCTCCGTCAGGTGGTGCTCGCTTCCTTTGCGGTGCGTCTCTTCGTGGCCGCCGCATTCTTCGCGGGTTCCTACTGGCGGTGGCCCTTCTTCTTTCGAGCGTTGCAGCGCGGGGATGGGTTTTGGATCTTTGGGCTCGACTCAAGGGCCTACGATCATTTCGGCCGGATCGTGGCCAACAGCTGGACCAATGGGATTGAGCTGCCGAAGCCGGAGATTGGGTTTGAGTACATCGCATTCGTGGCAGGGTGGTATCGGTTCTTGGGCCCGCATCCGGCGTACCCCATCGTGGTGAACTGCTGGTTCGGAGTGCTGAACGGCCTCCTGGCGTATGTCATCGGAAGGAAACTCACGGGACATCGGGCGGCCCTGCTGGGAGCGGCATTAGTCAGCTGCTGGCCCTCATCGCTCATCTGGTCATCGCAACTCTTGAAGGACCCGCTGAGCTGGTCGCTGCTCTTCGCGACGCTCGCGTTGATCGTTCACGCCGGTCCCTCGGACCGTCTGCGCCGATGGAGACGGATTGGGTCGTGGGTGCTCTACGTCGCGGCGCTCTCCACGCTTGTCATTCTCGTGACTCGGGTGCGCTTCTACTTGGGGTCGGCTCTCTCAGCGGCGGCGATTGCCGTGTTTGTGCCGATCGTCGCCGTCACCGTGATGCGGAGGCAATTCCAGAGAGGCCTGCGGTATGGGGCGATCGCCCTCATCGTGCTGCTGTCCACGCTGTTTGCCAGGACGCTCGATATCTTTACGCTCCTGTCCCCTGCGCATCCTGAACGCGGCCATTTTCGATTGGCAGTCCAATACCGGCAGGAGGGGAAGCTCGGCGACGCCGCGGGGGAGTTTACCCAGGCGATCAACCTCAACAACGGCTATCGAGACGCCTACCTCGGACGCGCCGCCGTACAGGTGCAACAGGGCGAACTGGATAAGGCCCTCCACGGCTACATGTCCTATTTGGAACAGGAAGATCCCGAACGACGATCGCTCGTCAAGCAACTCATCGCGCGTATCTACGCTGACCAAGGGCTTCGCGATTTCGAGCAGGGGAAGTTGACAGAGGCTGTTGCCGCCCATGAGCGCGCGCTGCTCTTCGAGTCCTCCTCAGCCCCGATCTATGCCAATTTGGGAATCGTGTTGGGCGAACAGCGGCAGTTTGAGAGGGCCAACGCCATGCTCGCGAAAGCCCTCTCGGCGGCCCAGACTTCCGAAGAGCGGGAGCGGGTTCAGATTGAGCAAGAGCGGATCAGAGCCGAGCAAGAGCACATCAGGCTCGCCGCGCAAGAGCGGATTAGAGCCGAGCAAAAGCACATCAGGCTCGCCGCGCAAGAGCGGATTAGAGCCGAGCAAAAGCACATCAGGCTCGCCGCGCAAGAACGGATCATGGCCGCCATGCCGAAGGACAGGGCTCAGGCTCCAACCACGACCGAACTGAGCCAACCGAAGCCGAGTCCTATGCCCGAAAGAGCGCGCGCACCTGCGCAGAAACCTCGCCTGTTGGAATTGCCTGAGACGAGCTTGGTGGCCTTGGCCACGACGGCGTTTTCGCTGGAGCCTGATCGGAAGAGCAGGGTTCTTGTGCCCCAGGGAAGCCGACCGGATCACGAGGACAGCTGGGGAGGGCGCCGAGCCGAAGTGCTGGCTCACAGCGTGTCTCAGATGAACGAACAAGCACTCGCGACCGCTTCAGAGACGACGCCGGAGATGCTGGGCGCTTGGCGACGAGGATTTGTGGTAAGCGGGGGGCATTCATTAATGGACCCCATGGCGATGATTGCCAGCCCCGGTCAGCTCCTCCTGTATGCGCCGCGGGCGCTTGCCATCGGCGTTCTCGCTCCCTTTCCATGGCAATGGGTTGATGTTCGGGGGAGCACCGGGATCATGCGGGCCATGGCCGGAATCGAGATGCTCCTCTGGTATCTCCTCTTGCCCTGCATGGTCGTGGGGGTCGGGAGGCTCCTCAAGCGGCCATGGCTCCAGCCCGAGTTCGTGTTCTTCCTCGTCACGATCCTCATGATGGCCGTGTCCCTCTCGTTGGTGGTGGCCAACCTGGGAAGCCTGTTCCGGCTGCGGCTGCACTTTTTCCTTCCCTTGCTGCTCGTGGCCGCGAGCGGCGATCCGTTCATGTGCTACCAACAGATCGGCCGCTGGGTCAGGCGCCTCGGCGGTGCGCTGCCTCCCACACTCGCTCCGGCGCTGAAGCCGAGCCCCACCCTGCACGATCCAGAGGCCGGTCAGCCGCTGATCTCGGTGATCATCCCCGCCTATAACGCCGCAGCGACGATCGAGGCGGCTATCCAAAGCGTCCTCCATCAGACGTATCCGCATCGCGAGCTGATTGTGGTGGACGACGGGTCCGTGGACGGAACAGCCGAACGGGTCCATGCGTTCGGTGATCGCGTGCGATATGTCCATCAGGAGCATCGCGGACCCGGGGCGGCCCGCAACCGAGGGATCGCTGAAGCGCGAGGAACGTTCGTCGCATTGTTGGATGCGGACGACCTGTGGTTGCCGCAGAAACTCGAGCGGCAGCTGGCCGTGCTCCAGCATGAGCCAGCGCTGGATGTGGTCCAATGCAGCGCCTACCTGGTCAATGATGCGCTGGAGGTTGTTGCGGTTGGGCGGTGCCGTCCGGGCCGGGCGACGTACCTCGACGCGCTGTTCTTCCGCAGCCTGCCGGCGCTGGCTTCGACCCTGCTGGCTCGCAAGCGCTGTCTCGAAGACATCGGCGGCTTCTCCACAGACCGTGAGGAAGTCTGGGATGTGGCCTGCCGGCTGCTGCACCGCCATCAACTGCACAGCCTCCCGGACTGTCTGGTGTTGTACCGCCAGCATGCGGGGAATCGGAGTCACGATGTGGAGAGCTTTCGGGACAGCGGGATCCGGACCCTCCAGCGCGTGTTTGCCGATCCCACCCTTCCGGCGGCCATCCGTCGCCGGGAGATGCAGATCTGGGCTCGATTCTACGCGATGCTGGCAGGCGGGTACTTCCGCCATGGTTCCTGGAACGAAAGCCTGCGATGGGCCTGGCGGGCGCTGGTGGTGTCGCCCTCGGTGATCGGCTATCTGGCACAACTTCCGCTCCGCCGACTCGACCGGATGCTGATCCGACGCCGGAAACTGTCGTTGGCAAACCGCCTGTCGTTTGTCGGCGCAGATTCCATGCCTGATGACATGGCCGTGAGCCGTCCGTGCGCGTCCTCTTCCTAGTTCCTCATCCTCCCGAAGGCGCCAGCGGGCGCTATCGGGTGCTGCAATACTTGCCCTGGCTGGCCCATCACGGCATCACGGCCGAGGCCCGTCCCTTCATGTCCGAGACACTCTACCGAATGCTCTACCTGCCGGGCCATGTTCCGCAGAAACTGATCCTGGCGACCGGGGCCGTGATGCGGCGGCTGGCTGACCTCGTGCGAGCGGCGCGGGCGGATGTCGTCGTGGTGCATCGGGAAGCCCTGCCGCTTGGCACGGCCCTGCTGGAGCGGATGATCGCGCGCCTGAGCCCGGCTTTGGTGTTTGATTTCGACGACGCGATTTACCTCACTCATGCCCATTCGGCCAACGCCTGGACGCAGGCGCTTCGAAATGGCGCGAAGACCGGCACCATCATCCGGCTCAGCGCCCACGTCATCGCCGGCAACCGCGTCCTCGAGGCGTATGCCCGCCGCTTTCACCCGCGCGTGAGCCTCCTGCCGACCCCGGTGGATACCGATTACTACCGGCCGCGGCTCGCGTCGAATCAACGGACGCGGCTCGTCATCGGATGGATCGGCAGCCCCACAACCGCCGACTACCTGGCACCGCTTCAGCAATCGCTGGCAGCGCTCTTGAGGCGCTACCCGCAGCTCGACATCCGGATTGTCGGAACCACCAATGCGCCGCTGCAGCTTTCGAACCTGCGCCTGATGCGATGGGACCTGGCGCGGGAACAAGACGAGCTGCACCAGTTTGACATCGGGGTGATGCCGATGCCGGACAATGAGTGGGCCAGAGGCAAGTGCGGGTTTAAGGCGCTGCTGTACATGAGTGCTGGCATTCCGGTCGTGGCCTCGCCGGTGGGCATCAATACCGAGATTGTCCGGGAAGGGATCAATGGCTTCTTGGCGTCAACGCCGGAGGAGTGGGCCGACCGCCTGGGTCAGTTGATCGAAGATCCCGCGCTGCGCGAACGCATGGGCGCCTCCGGCCGAACGATCGTCGAGGAAGAGTACTCGCTGCGCGTCAGCGCCCCGCGGTTGCTCCGCGTGCTGAAGGACGCAGGGGATCGTTAACCCCCGTCGGAGTAGAATTCGCTTGCACGATGCCAAGGAACTCTTTAAAATAGCGCGAGTGTTCGGATTCTGAACACTAATCTCCGCATGGATGTCGAATCCTACCGCAAGCTCCAGTTCCTGACCGAGATTTCATCGGGCGACTCGGTCACTCAGCGGCGCCTGGCCAAAAAGCATGGATTGGCGCTAGGCTTGACCAATTTCCTTATCCGCCGGCTGATCAAGAAAGGCTACGTCAAAATCGTCAACCTCGAACGCAAGCGCTTGCGCTATCTGATTACCCCGTATGGGGTAGCGGAAAAAGCCAGGCTCACTTATGAATATCTTGACTATTCTTTGGCTTTGTACCGCCACGTCCGCGCATTCCTCACTCAGACGCTCTCCACGATCGTGACCTCGGGTATCCAGCGGGTCGCGTTGTACGGCATGGGAGAGTTAGCGGAGATCGCCTTCCTCTTGATGCAGCAGCGCGGGCTCACGATCGTGGCCGTGGTCGATGACTCGGCCCCGGATGGCTCGGTCTTCATGGGCCATCCGGTGCAGCCGCTGACCGCGCTGGCAAAGGTGGCGTGCGATTGTGTCGTGATCGCGTCCTTTGCGGATCGCGAGCCTCTCCTCCAACGCATGCGCGAGGTCGGGATTCCAAAGGAACGGATCCTGGCGTTGTCTGATCATGGCCAGCTCTCTTCTGCGTTGCCGCCCTCGGCCACCCGAGCACTGCCCGTCTCCCCTTCCATATCCCAGGAGGTTCTGACGTCATGACCACGTACCGCCCCTCATGGCCTCTCCGAGTCGCCCTGGTCCTTGGTGTGAGCGCCGGGGTCGGGTGGGTGCTCACCCAGCCGGTCAGCACGCGCCAGGGCGTCAATTTCTATGTCACGCGGCAATCGCTCCCGTTCTATTTAAAAGCCGTCGAGTTTCTTGAGCGGCATGAGCAGTACCGGCTCCTGGCGGCGCGCGTCACGCAGGGCGCTGCGACTGACCGGCAACGGGTTCAGGCGGTGTTCGACTGGACGCATCAGCACATTCAGCCGACTCCGCCAGGTTGGCCGATCGTGGATGATCATGTCTGGCACATCATTATCCGCGGCCACGGAGTGGAGGACCAGATGGCCGATGTATTCACAACGCTCTGCGCCTATGCCGGCGTGCCGGCCTATTGGCGGTACGTTCGTGGTCCACATGGCGGGTCGCTGACCGTTTCCTATGTCAAGATCGGAGGCCATTGGGCCGTGATCGACATGCGGCGCGCGGTCATCTTCGAAGACGCGCAGGGCGCCTGGCTGACTCCCCAGCAGCTCGCGGCGGATCCCGCCCTCTCGCAGGTGGCCGACCGGACGCGTCTGCTGCAGGCAATCTCCTATCCGGACTATTTCGCCACTCCCGAGTTTGTCGCCCCGCCTCCGCATCCGCTGCGTGCCAAACAGCAGATGCCCTGGCCTCGCTTGGTCTATGAAATCCGGCGCGCGCTGCGCCTCGAGAACGAGGGGCAGAACGAGTCGGAAGTCAGAAGCGGAGGGATGTTGGAGCCATGACGATGCCCGCCTCGATTGAATCGCTCAGCCAAGCCGCGGGCCCTGCATGGCCGCAAGCGTTTCGGATCGGATTCGACCCCCGCGACAAGGCGCGAGTCCTGAAGTGCTGGGAAGAGATCTTGAGCGGTCAACAGTGGACCGAAGGTGCCTTCACGAAGCTCTTCGAGGAAAAATGGGCCGCGTGGAATCAGCTGCCGGCCGTCGCCATGTCGAGCTGGGCCGGAGGGGCGATGGCCTGCCTCGACTATTTCAAGCTGCGGGGGAAGAAGGTCCTCTGTCCGACGAACACATTCATGGCGACCCCGTTGTCGGTCGTGAAGGCGGGTGCCGAAGTCGTCTTCGCCGATTGCAACCGGGCGGATTTGTGCTTGAGCTACGAGGCGGTCGTCGATACCACCCGTCAGCATGACATTGCGGCGGTGTGGCTGGTACATATCGGCGGACATCTCGCGTTTGACACGCCAAAGATTGCGGAGTATTGCCGCGCGAATCGCATCATCCTGCTGGAAGATTGCGCCCATGCTCATGGGGCTTCTTGGAATGGGCGCAAGCCCGGAAGCTGGGGGGACGCCGGCGTCTATTCCTTCTACGGCACGAAAACGATTTCCACCGGCGAAGGGGGCATGTTGGTCTCCCATCATCCGGATCTGATCGCCTTTGCTCGAGGGTATCGGAATTACGGGAAACCGCAGTACGACGTCGAGGGGTTGAACTATCGCATGTCCGAGTTTACGGCAGCCCTGGGTGTCGCCCAAGTTGATCAGCTGGAGGAGATCGTGGCATGGAAGAATCGTGTGGCCACGCAGGAGCTGCACGCGAAGTTTCCTCAGCACGTCCAGCTGCCCGAAGGGATGGTCTCAGGCTTCTATAAGTACATCGTTTTTGAGCCGATTCAGCACTCCACCGGCAAGGTGTACGACCGGCTCTGCCACGCTATTCTGCAGCAGCCGGGGTCGTTCCCGAATTCGGAATGGGTCGCCCAGCACCATTGGTGCGTGCCCTTCTACTACCATCCAGCCGCTGAGGGTGAGGGGGCGCAGTCCGCAGCGGACGCTATGTCGAAAGGACCCACATCATGAGAGTGCTGGTGACGGGCGGGTCAGGTTTCATCGGATCGCATGTGGTCGATAAGCTGCGGGAGAAGGGCATCCAGGTGCGCGTGTTCGACATGGTCATCCCGACGTTCCGCAGCGACATCGAGTTCTACCACGGGAGCCTCCTGGATCTTGAGGCGGTTCGCATGGCCTTAAACGGCATCGACGTCGTCTACCACCTGGCGGCCATCGCCGATGTGAAGGATGTGTACAACGAGCCCTACTATGCGGAATCGATCAACGTGCGCGGGACCATCAACATGCTCGAGGCGATCCGGCAGTCCAGCGGCGTCAAGCGCCTCATCTACGGGAGCACGACGTGGGTCTACGGGACAGCCACCGAAGCGGTAGTCGACGAACAGACCCCGTTGAGGGCGCCGGCGCATCTCTACACCGCGACGAAGATCACCTCCGAGTACTACTGCCAATGCTACAGGGCGATGTACAACATTCCGGTGACCATCCTTCGCTACGGCATCCCCTATGGGCCGCGGGCCAGAGACGGGGCTGTGGTGCCCATCTTCGTCGGCAAGGTCTTGCGGAGGGAGCCATTGACCATCGCCGGCGATGGGTCGCAGTTTAGGAAGTTCGTGTACGTCGAGGACCTCGCGGAGGGCAATGTCTTGGCGCTGAAGCCCATCGCCGCGAACAAGATCTATAACCTGGACGGCACCGAGAAGGTCACGATCCGGCAGATCGCGGAAGCCGTCCAGCGGCTCATCGGCCACGCCACCATCGAGCAGGTCCCGGCACGCCCCGGAGATTTCTCCGGCAAAGAGGTCTCGAGCGAGCTGGCGAGGCGGGAGCTCGGGTGGGAGCCGAGGGTGCGGTTTGAAGAGGGTCTGAGGCGGTACGTGGCCTGGTATAAAGAGCAGCTGACGAAGGCCGAGGCGGGTTGGGCTACCGTGGACGAGGCGCTGAAGTCCGACGCCCTCCGCGCCGGATCCCGCTGAAGGAGCGCTAACAACGGGAGGTGGATGGTGACTGAACCCGCTGAGCAGCAGGTCGCGAATCCCTACTATACGTACGGGATCCTGTACCTCTCCCATAATTTCCGCCAGTGGGAGCAGTCCAAGGGACCGCGCTACCGGGAGTACCGCCGCGCGTGGGCCCAACGGCCCCAGCAGCGCGACCACGGCGAGTTTCCGCTCAACATCAACCTGGAAGTGACCACCCGCTGCAACCTGGCGTGCACCTTCTGCTCGCAGCCTTCGCTCACCAAGGAGCAGCTCGGGGACATGCCCTGGGAGCTGTACACCAAGGTGATCGATGAGGGCGAGCGCTATCACGTCGCCGCCGCCAACCTCAACGGGCTCGGGGAACCGCTCCTACTGCGCCAGCTTCCGCGGATGATCGGATACGCGAAGCAGCACGGCTTCATCGACGTGATGTTCCATACCAATGGGACCGTGATGACCGATGCGATTGCCAACGCCCTCATTGACGCGGGCCTGGACCGCATCATCTTCTCCGTGGACTCCCCAGACCAACAGACCTACGAGGAGATGCGGATTGGCAGCAACTGGAAGCGGGTCGTGGCCAACGTCCGGCGATTTGCCGAGGTGCGGAATGGGCTGGGGCGATCGGTCCCCATCATCCGGACGACGATGGTCGTCACCGATAAGACGGCCCATCAGGTGAGGGGGTTTGTGAGCCTCTGGAAACCGCTCGCGGACCAGATCACGCTGCAGGACCTCACCTGGAGAACCAAGGTGCTGGAGAACGGCGAGTGGAGCAACCGGGAACAGAGCGCGATCCCCGTGGAGATGGACGAGGTTCGGGAAGAAGCGATCCGTCGGAAGGTGTCGTTTGTCTGCCCCTACCTGTACCAGTCCGCGTACGCGTTTTGGAACGGCGATGTGATTCCCTGCAGCAACCCGAATGCGAGAAAGCACATGATCATGGGGCAGCTCGAGCAGCAGAGCCTGCACGAGGTGTGGCAGGGCAAGACCTACCAAGACTTGCGCCAGCTCCACGCGAGCGGCCGGTGGTACGAGCACCCCGTGTGCCGGAGTTGCGAGATTCCGCTCATCGAGCTCTACAAGGCGCTTGAGCACCAAGGGGTCACGTTTGAGGGAGAGCCGCGGGCCGTCGGCACCCCCACTCAGCCGGGGGCCGTTGCGCCGCTGCCAGCACTTCCCGTTGCATCCGAGATGGCTCCGGAGGGCGAGACCCAAGGGGACCTCGTGATGCAGTTCCAGAACCAATCGGCGACTCCGACGACAGCGGAACCGATGCGCCAAGCGACTGAGGGGCATGTCGGGAAGCCTCTCCCGGTGATCCAGAATCCTCCAGCGCATCAGGGATGTTCATGTGCGCATCCTCAGAAGGATGAGGACGCAGGCGGATCATGCTGCCAGCGGTAAGCTGCAGCCGGACGGGTTGCTGAGGGAGGGCTTCGCGTGATGGGGGCTCGTTCCTACGTCGTCGCGATCCATCAGCCCGAGGTCTTGCCGTGGCTGGGGTTCATGGACAAGCTGCGGCAGTGCGACGTCTTTGTCCTCCTTGACCATGTGCAATTTCAAAAGCATGATTTCCAGAACCGGAACCGCATTAGGACCTCGACGCCGCAGGGATGGTCATGGCTGACGATTCCGGTGCGTTCGAAAGGCCGGTTTGGCCAGCCGATTTGCCAGGTGGACATCAACGGGACCTCGGACTGGCGCCGCAAGCACCTCGCGGCGATCGAGCTCAATTACCACCATGCGCAGGCGTTCACACGGTTCTGGCCGTCGCTGAAGGCCCGGTATGAGACGCCGTGGGAGCGCCTGGTGGATTTCAGCACGACGATGATCGAATGGCTGGTTGAAGGGTTTGGACTGCGCCGGACGATGATCCGCAGCTCGGAGCTCATGGGGATCGAGGGGTCCCGATCGGAGCTGCTGCTCTCCATTTGCCGACGGATGGAGGCGACGGAATATCTCTCGGGCATCTCAGGGCATGACTATCTCGATACTGAGGTGTTCCGCCAGGCGGGGATCGCCGTCCGCTTCCAGGAGTTTCACCATCCCGTCTACCGGCAATGCTACGAGCCATTCGTCCCGGCTCTATCGAGCCTCGACCTTTTGCTCAATTACGGTGATGAAGCACTCACCGTGTTGGAGAGCCAGGACGTTCCCCGGCTCTCAACGCTCTTTCGCTGAGGGTGGTGCAGGATGAGGGCAGGAGCGCTGAGCGTTGCGATCCGGTGCGATGGGAGCGCTGAGGTTGGTATGGGGCACGTCATCGAGTGCCTGTCGCTCGAACGGAGTCTCAGCCGGCACGCCCGATGCCGCACGCGGTTTCTGACCCGGCGCGGCACCCAGGGGGCGGCGTTCCTGAAGGCCCAAGGCTGCCGCTGCGAAGAACTCGATGCGATCTGTGAGGCAGATGAGCTCCGCGAGTTGGGCGCCACCCTCCGCCGAGAGGTTCCTGACCTGCTGATCGTGAATCTGCGGGATGCGAGCGTCGCCTACTACGAGGCGCTCAAAGGGCTGGCGCCGTACCTCGTCGCCATCTTCGACGGCGGCGAACGCTTGCCGCTCAACGCCGACCAGATCGTGCACTATGGCATCTCGCAGCCATCGGCCGTCAGCCGCCGGGACGCAGCGGTGGGAACCGCCTGGTTGCTCGGGCCATCGTTTGCGCTGCTCGACGAAGACGTGCGCCGCTACCGGGTTTTGCCGCGCCCCACGCGCAGGGTCTGCCAGCGGATCTTCGTCAACCAGGGCGGGAGCGACCCCTATGGGCTGACGCTGAAGATCCTCCAGGCGCTGAAACATCTGCAGGTCCAGCAGGAGGTGATCGTGGTGCTTGGGCCGGCGGTCACGCCAGCACTCACCCGGGAGGTCGAAGCGCTGCAGCGCTCGTTGCCGTTCCGCTGCCGCGTGGAACGGTCGCTTTCCACCGCGCGGGTCTATGAGCTGATGAGTGAGAGCGACCTGGCCGTTACGGCAGCAGGCAACACGCTCTACGAGCTCTGCGCGATCGGAGTCCCATCGCTTGTCGTCTGCCACCACGAGCGCCACGACGCGGTCGCCGGCGCATTCGAGGCGAAGGGCGCGGTGAAGAACCTCGGGATCGGGACAGCGGTGTCCATCGAGGCGATCGCGGAGGGCATTCGGGATCTTCTGGAAAACGACACGGCGCGGGCGGCGCTGAGCCAACACGGCACAGCACTCGTCGATGGGCTGGGGTGCGTGCGTGTGGCGTCCGAGATCATCGCAGGAGTGGCAGCACGTCGATGCGAATCCTCGTTACCGGCGCTTCGGGCTATCTAGGCGGCCACCTCATCCGGCTGTTGGCGGACGACCATGACGTCGTTGCCTTCTCCCGGCGTCAGGGGCCGTGGCTGCCTTCAGGGGCCGAGCGGCCTGGAGTCACCTGGAGGGAAGGCGACATCCGGAACTCCGGGGATGTGCGGGCCGCGCTGAAGGGGGTCGAGCTGGTCATCCACTTAGCCGGGGCGAAGCAGCTTACGGCAGATCCCGCCAGCGTGTGGGCGATGGTGGAAACAAACGTGGTGGCGACGCAGGGCCTCTTGAACGAGGCGCGCGCCGCCGGCGTGGAACGGCTCGTCTTCGCGTCCTCCTACAAGGTGTACGGAAGGCAGGGAGGCCACGAGCTGCCGTCGACCGAGGCGTCTGAGCTTCGCCCGAGCGAGCCCTACGGCTGGTCCAAAGCGCTCGCGGAGCAGCTCATCACACAGTCCGGGATCCGTGCGCTGATCCTGCGGCTCTCCAACGTCTTCGGGTTCGGGGCCGATCGGGTCGCCAGTCGCGAGGTGGTGTGGTCCATGGTGGACGCCGCGTTTCAACGAGCCACGATCGAGGTGGAGGGCACCGGGGAGCAGACGCTGGACCTCATCGCCGTGGATGACGCCTGTACCGCCATCCGGCGCTTGAGCGAGAGCGCGTCAGTCTGGGGGGAGACCGTGAACCTCGGGAGCGGGACGGCGGTGTCGGTCCATGCGCTCGCGCAGATGGTCGCCAGTACCTTCCAGGAGCTGTACGGCCAGGAGATCGCGATTCGCCGCGTTCCGGCTTCGGACCACACGCCGGCGCACTCGCGGGCGATCTCTGTAGACCGGTTGGGGCGATACGATACGCTGCGGCCTCGGGTGTCTTTGGAGGAGGCCATTCGGTTCTACGTCAAGGAGCATGAGCGATCTCTCGTGACATGAGCATCCCTCTGCGTGTCCAAGCCGCACGGCCGCTGTTCACGGACATTCCGGACATCCTCACGGATGTGGAACGCGTCCTCAGCTCCGGCCGGCTGATGCTGGGTCCCTACCTCGAGCGGTTCGAAGCGGAGTTCGCCCGCTCGGTCGGGTCCCGCTATGCCATCGGTGTCAACTCCTGCACGACCGCCCTGGAGATCACCCTGCGGCACGTAGGGGTGGAGGGGGCTGAGGTCATTGTCCCGACGAACACGTTCGTCGCCACGGCGAACGCGGTCGTCTTCGCAGGCGGCAGGCCTGTTCTGACGGACGTGAACCCTGATACCCTCTGCCTGGATGCCGCCACCCTGCGTCGGGCGCTTTCCAGCAAGACGAAGGCCGTCATCCTCGTCCACCTGGCGGGCATCGTGAGCCCGGACCTTCCCCGCATCCAGTCGCTGTGCGCCGAGCGGGGCATCCCCCTCATCGAGGACTGCGCCCATGCGCACGGCGCGACGTTTGAGGCAGCCCACGCCGGAACCTTCGGTTTCGCGGGCTGTTTCTCGTTTTACCCCACCAAGCTCATGACGACGGGGACCGGGGGCATGATCGCCACGAACGATCCGGGGCTCAACGACTACGCGCGGAGCCTCAGGCTCCATGGGCGCAGCCTAAGCCCGCAGGCGCCTCCGGAGGCGATCACGAACCTGGGCAACGACTGGTTCCTCGATGAGGTCCGCGCGGTGCTGGGCCTGCACCAGCTTCGCCGCCTGCCCGAGCAGCTCACTGCGCGCCGAGCACTCGCGCACACGTACCGGTCGCTCCTGCGGGAACTGCCGATGGTGAAGCCGCTCGAACCCGATCCCCGCTGTCAGCCGAGCTATTACAAGTTCGTCGTGCTGGCCGAGGGACCGCACGCGGGGCCGCGGCTTCGGGAGGCGCTGCGGGAGAAGCACGGCATCGAGGCGGAGAGCCTCTACTTCCCGCCGTGCCACCTCCAGCCGCTCTACCAGCGCCTGTTCGGGTACCGCGAGGGCATGTTCCCGGTCGCTGAAGAGCGCCTCGAGCGCCAGCTCTGCCTGCCGGTGCATGGCGGTGTGTCGGCGGAAGACGCGGGCTATGTCGTCGGCTGTCTCGCCGAAGAGTTGAAGCAGCTGGCGGAGCCTGTGGTCAAAGGATCGACATGGAGCGCATGATCCGGTTGGGGTCTCGGACGGTGGGCGGCAGCTGCCCGGTGTTTGTCATCGCCGAGGCCGGCTGCAACTGCGAGAACGACTTCGCGCGGGCGCAGGAGATGGTCGCCGCGGCGGCCGAGGCCGGCGCCGATGCCATCAAGTTCCAATCGTTCGCGCCGGAGACGCTTGTGACTCAGGATGCGCCGAAGTTCTGGGACATCCCCGGGCCAGGGAAGACCCAATACGAAGAGTTTGTCGAAATCCAGCCGCGGTTCAGCCGCGCGCAGTACGCGCAGCTCTCCGCGCTCGCGCGACGCCATGGGATCCTGTTCTCCTCGACGCCGTCCGATGAAGCGTGGACGGATCTCCTCGATGACCTGGGGGTGCCGTTTTTCAAGATCGCCTCGATGGACATCACCCACCTGCCGCTGATCCGCCACGTGGCCCGGAAGGGCAAGCCGGTGATCCTCTCCACGGGGGCGTCGTTCCTCGAGGAAGTGCGGGAGGCGGTGACGGCGATCCTCAGCGAGGGGAACGAGGACATCGTGCTCCTGCACTGCGTCTCCTCGTACCCAGCACTCCCCTCGCAGGCCAACCTGCGGATGATGGACCATTTGGCCCGGGAGTTTCCTCAGTGCGTCATCGGCTACTCCGACCACACGCTGCCCGATGCGCCGCTCTCCGTGCCGATGCTGGCGGTCGCCGCGGGCGCGAAGGTTGTGGAGAAGCACGTCACCTTCGATCGCTCCCGCCCGGGGTACGACCACGAGATCTCGGTGGACTACGCCGGCCTGAAGGAGATGGTGGCGGCCTTCCGCCAGGTGGAGACGGCGCTGGGCAATCCGGTTAAAGCTCCGGCGGACGTTGAGGAGCGGACCCGCCGGCTCGGCCGGCGGAGCATCGTCGCCGCCGTGGACATTCCCAAAGGGATGCGGATTCTTCCCCGGATGCTGGCCATCAAGCGGCCGGGAACCGGGATCGAGCCGAAGTTCCTCGACCGTGTCATCGGGAACGTGGCGGTCGCGGATATCGGCCGGGATCAAGTGCTGGATTGGACGCTATTGCAGGAGCCGTCGGCGCCGCATGGGGGCACGGAGCGATCATGAAGATCCTGGTCTTCTCCGCGCACATGGACGATGAAACCCTGGGGATGGGAGGGACCATCGCGAAGCACATGGCGGCGGGGGATGACGTGACGGTGTGCATCGCCTGCAAGCGTGCGTATCGCCATCGGTTCAGCCCGAAGATCATCCGCGAAGAAAAGGCGGCCGCCAAGCGGGCCATGAAGATCCTCGGTTATCGGGACATCCGGTTCCTCGACCTGCGCGATGAGCTGCTGGATGAGCGGCTGGTGGATGTGGTGATCTCCTTCGAGGCCTGCGTGAATGACGTCAAGCCGTCGGTCGTCTATACCCATCATCGGGGGGATGCCAACCAGGATCACCGCGCCGTCTTCCAGGCTTCGTTGATCGCGTGCCGGACGATCTCGCGGCACCGGGTCCAGCGGTTCCTTTCCTACGAGGTGCCCTCCTCGACGGATCAAGCGCCGCCGTTTCCGGAATACGCGTTTCAGCCGAACGTCTACGTGAACATCAGCCGGTTCCTCGACCGGAAGGTCAAGGCGCTGAGGGCCTATACCAGGGAGCTGCGGGAGTTCCCTCATCCGCGGTCAACGCGCGGGATCCGAGTTCTGGCCGAGAAGCGTGGGATGGAGGCGGGCTACGAGGCGGCCGAGGCCTGCATGCTGATCCGAGATTTGTGGACATGAAGGCGTACGGGGCTTACGCGTGGAGCGAGCGCAGCCAGAGGCAACACCGATGCCGGTGAACATCTATCTGGCGGATTTGACGCATACGGGCCTTGGGGTGGCGACCGAAGCCTTCCCATTGAACATCGGCCTCATCGCGTCGTACGCGCTTAAGCGGTTCGGGAAAGAGGTGGCCATCACGCTCTTCAAGTATCCGCAGGAGCTGCGGGAGGCCATCGCCCAGCATCCTCCCCACATCCTGGGCTGCAGCAACTACACCTGGAACAGCAACCTGGCCTACCATTTCATCCAGCAGGTGAAATCGATGGACCCTGCCATTGTGACGGTCTTCGGAGGGACGAATTACCCGTTTGATGCTAAGACCCAGCGGGTGTTCCTCGCGCAGCGGCCCCAGTTGGATCTCCACACGTTCTATGAAGGGGAGGAGGCGTTTGCCAACATCGTGGAACGCTATCTCTCCGTGTCCGGCTACGCCGAGCTGTTCGCCGAGCCGATCCCCGGATCCCATTTTCTCCACAAGGACACCGGGACGCTGGTGACCGCTCCACAGCCGCCGCGCATCAAGACACTCGATGAGATCCCGTCCCCGTACGCCACCGGCCTCTTGGATAAGTTTTTCGACGGGACGCTCACCCCGCTGCTCGAAACCGCCCGAGGCTGCCCGTTCACCTGCAATTTCTGCAACGCCGGCAACACGTATTTCAACAAGGTCAATCTCTTCAGCGATGCGTATGTGCGGGAGGAGTGGGAGTACGTCGCCCGATCGGCGTCCCGAACGGGCACCGGCCACCTGACGCTCACCGATAACAACTTCGGGATGATCCCAAGGGACTACAAGACGGCCGAGCTCATGCAGGAGCTGAAGGAGAAGTACGGCTGGCCGCGATCCGTGACGGCCTGGACCGGGAAAAACAGCAAGAAACGCGTCATTGATGTGACGAAGCTCCTCGGGGACACCCTCGTGATCAACATGGCGGTGCAGTCGATGGACCGCGAGGTCCTGAAGGAGATCGCCCGCTCCAACATCAGCGTGGAAGATTACCGGGCGATCGCCGATGAATTGAATGCCCAGGGGCGTCCTCAGGTCGCGGAAGTGATCGTCCCCCTGCCGGGCGAGACCTTCGCCTCGCACGTGCGCGGCATCAATGAGCTGTTGGACTCCAACCTGAGCACCGTGGTCGTCCACACGCTGCAGATGCTCTACGGGACCCCCTACAAGGACGACCCGGCGTACGTCGAGCAGCACGGGTTCATCCGCAAGTACCGGGTCGTTCCACTGGACTTCGGCACCTATGACGGCTCCTACGTGTTCGATACGGAAGAGGTCTCAATCGGAACCAACACGTTCTCTGTTGAGGAGTATGTGGAGTCGCGGAAGCTCTTGTTTGTGATCGACCTCTGCTACAACGGGGCGACCTTCGAGGTGCTGAAGCGGTACATCGTGTCCCAGGGCCTGAAGGTGTCGGAATGGATCCAGGCGCTCTACCGCGACATCCCCAGTTTCCCACCGCCTGTGAAGGCCGTGTTTGACGGCTTTGCGCAGGAGACGCTCGGCGAGCTCTGGGATTCCGAAGAGGCGCTGGTCACGTTCTATGCTGAGCCGGCGAATTACCAGAAGCTGGTCCGCGGGGAAGCGGGGGGGAACGTGCTCTTCAAGCACAAAGCCTGGATGCTCTCCGAGGCCCTCCAGGAGTGGGTGGATGTGGTCTTCACCATCTCCGAGCGATATCTTGTGCAGCACGCTGGAGCGGAGGAAGAGGCGAAGATCGCAACGGAGTTGGCCGAGTTGAAGCGCTTTATCCTCTCCTCGATCGCCGGGGCCTTTGCGCTGCAACCAGACCCACGCCGAGTGCGGGGTGTCTTCGCTCACGATATCTTGGCGTGGCTGTCGAACGATCCGGCGGGAATGTTGGCCGACTATCACCAATCCTCCCCGATGGAGGTCGAATTTTCGTTTAGCCCAGAGCAGCTCTTGATCAAGGAAGACGCGGTGAGGCGCTACGGCGCTGGCCGGGCCGGTGTGGTCAAACTGATTCAGCGACTTGGAGACATCCAGCGATTTTTGCGTCGGGCGTCATGCACGGTGACGCTTCCCCAATGAGCAGCCCTGACAGAGTGCTGATCTACCTCGCCGATCTCAGCCATACCGGTCTCCAGGTGGCCACGGAGAGCTTTCCGCTCAACATCGGGCTGGTGGCCTCCCACGCCAAGCACTGCCTCGGACAGGCCCTTGACATCCAACTCTTCAAATACCCGGACAGACTACTCAAGACGCTCCGAGAGCGGGCACCGGATATTCTCGGCTGCAGTAACTACGTCTGGAACAGCAATCTCTCGGAATGGGCGCTGGGCTGCGCGAAACAGCTGCACCCTTCGATCGTGACGGTGCAGGGCGGCACGAACTACCCCTTCCATGCTGACGGGCAACTCGCATTCCTCCGTGCGCATCCGAACACGGATTTCCACGTGTTCTATGAAGGTGAGGTGGCGTTTACGAATCTCATCCGGCGGTTCATAGAGGCACGGAGCCCTCATGGGATGAAGGAGGAACCCATCGCGGGATGTCAGTTCATCTCCCCGAAGGATGGGACGCTGGTGTCTGGCCCGCCGGTCGAACGGCTGGGGTCGCTGGATGAGGTGCGCTCCCCCTATGTGACAGGGCTGCTGGATGAGTTCTTCGACGGCCGGCTGACGCCCATGCTCGAAACGACTCGGGGGTGCCCGTTTACCTGCAATTTTTGCAACGCCGGGGACCAATATTACAACAAGGTCAAGATGTTCTCGCTGAAGTACGTCGAAGAGGAGCTGACCTACATCGCTCCACGCATTGCGTCGGTTGGCGTGTCCCACCTCACCGTCGCCGACAACAACTTCGGCATGTATGCGCGGGATGCAGAGATCTGCCGCATCATCAAACGCGTGCAGCAGCGATACGGATGGCCGATGGGCCTCATTTCGACGACAGGGAAGAACAACAAAGACCGCATCATCCAGGCCACCGAGATCCTGGGTAGTTCCCTCCTCATCAGCATGTCCGTCCAGTCGATGAGCCGCGACGTGCTGCTCAATATCAAGCGGCAGAACATCAGCCTCGATACCTACCGGCAGATCAATAAGGAGTTGGTGCAGCAGGGGCGCTCGGGGATGGCTGAAGTGATTTTCCCGCTCCCCGGCGAGACCTATGCGTCCTTCATGGAGGGGATTGCCGCGCTGATTGAAGCTGGCGCCAACAAGATCATGTCGTACACGCTGCAACTGCTCTACGGGACGCCCTACAAGGATCCCGAATACCGGCGGGAGCACGGCTATCAGGGAAAGTGGCGGCTCATTCCGCTCGACTACGGCGAGTACGAGGGTGAACGGGTCTTTGATGTCGAAGAGGTGGCGGTGTCCTCACGGTCTGTGAGCTTTGACGACTATCTGCTCGCGCGGGGTTTCGCGCTCGTCACCGAGTCGCTCTACAATAACTATATCTTCTGGGAACTCCTTCGCTACCTGAAGGACTATGGGATCTCACCGTATGCATGGCTGCGGGCGGTCTGGGACCGTCGAGCGGCGTTTCCAGAGTCCATCCAACGCGTCTTCGATAACTTCATCACGGAGACGCAGGCGGAACTCTTTGATTCTGAAGAAGAGCTGCGGCGTTTCTATCAGCAAGATGAGAACTATCACCGGTTGCTGCGTGGAGAAATCGGGGGGAACGTGCTCTACAAACACAAAGCGCGGCTGCTGACGACACACATGTCCATGTGGGTGGAGTTCGTGGCCTCGATCGCGGAAGAGCTCATGGTCGCGAGAACGGATGCCACGCCGCAAGGGATGAAGATCGGGGAAGAGATCCGGGCGGTGACGTTGTACCTCAAGCGGAAGTTCTCAGGGATGCTGGATCCCGACGCACCGGCGGATGGTGGGACGGAGCGGTTCCAGTATGACATCGTCGGGTGGCGACGCGACCAGACGGGAAAGCCGCTGAGCGACTTTTACTCGACGCAACCCGTGGAGTACGCATTTGTCTTCAGCCGGGAGCAAATGGTCGAACGCCGCGACAGCTTCCGACGGTACGGGACCGATCTCCATGGCCTGGCGAAGGTGCTGGCGCGCATTCCGTCGCACGAGCGGTTGCTTCGGCAGGCCCAGGGGGTCGCTGAGGCTGGGGTCGCAACGGTGTCGATGACACCGAGTGAGCCCGGCGATCACACGACGTAGGAGGCGGTATGTTTCTCGCCACAACGGCGCTTCGCGAATACTGGGATACGGGCGAGCAGCTCCTGTTCCTTGGGCCGTGGTGTCTTCAGCGCAAGCAGGGCTCCTCATTGAACGGTCTGTCCTATCGAGTGCTGGGCAATCCTTGGGACGACCAGGAGCGCTTCCGCAGGGCGACGGATTACCTTGATGCATGCGGAGAGCGGATGCTCGTTCGGCTCAGCGACTATCTGAACGGGGTCCATGGTGTCTCGCGCACGCCGCGGTACTGGCGGGTTCTCATCGGACCGTGGTTACTCGATTACTTGCATGTGAGCTATGACCGATACATCCGTATCAAAGAAGCGCTTCGGGTGGAGCCGGAGCTCCGCACCATCGTCCTAGATCCCCAGTCCTTCCTTGTTCCGGGAGACACAGGGGAGTTCTTCTCGTGGATCGACGATGACCACTACAACCTCCAAGTGATCTCCGAACAGCTTGCGCACCTGGGCTATCGATTCCCCGCGCGGAAGGCGGAGCAGGGGGAGGAACCTCGCATGGCAGCGCGTCGCCTTGCGCCCCCGCGAGCGGGTCTGCGACAACGGCTGCGACGCTGGGGGTCCTCCACGCTCACCCACGCCCTGCGGGTGTCACACGGACGGCGACCCGGGGCATCTCTCTATGAAGTCCGATGTCCCCCATGGTGGTTGTGGCGAATCGCGTGGCGGACCGGTCTCCACGTCCTGCCACACGAACTCTCCCGTCAATGGTCATTCTGGCATCATGACCCGATCTTCGATGAGCGCCGGAAAGCCCTGGCGGCGCTGTCGGCTTCCGACGAGTTTGAGCGCATTACGGTGCAAGCGCTGCCGCAACATTTTCCCGTGCTGTACCTTGAAGGGTATGCGACCGCACGGAACGAAGCCTTGCACGGGCAGCGCGGGTTCCCAGCCATCATGGTCTCCTCGACGGCCTGGTACAGCCACGAGCCCTTCAAGTTTCTCGCGGGAGAAGCGAGTGAGCAGGGGAGCCGACTGGTGACGGTCCAGCACGGCGGCGGATACGGGATCTTTCGGTTCATCGCCCCGGAACAGCACGAGTCTCGCTTGGGAGATCTGGGTCTGGTCTGGGGATGGGCGGACTCCAAACAGGCCGGGAGGGTGCGCAACGCGCCGGATCTGCTGCTCTCATCGCAGCGCACGCTGAAGGAGGGGACGCACAAACGCTCGGCATCTCAGACTGCGCTCTTCGTCTTGACCGCCCATCTGCGATATCTGCCGCGTTTCCACTCATTCCCCATCGGGATCGATACGGAGGGCTATCTCGACTGGCAGCTCCGTTTCCTGGCGGCGGTGTCAGAGGAGATGAGGGCCAAGATCCGAGTGCGGCTGTACCCGGCTGCCTCAGAGGAGGCCGCTCGTGCGCAACTCGTGGAGCGATTCGCGGCAGTGCGTTTCGACAACGATGAGCCACTCCTGCGCCGAATGACGCGGGCGCGCATGGTGATCATTGACCATTGCGGAACATCAATCCTTGAGGCCTTGCGGTTGGGTGTTCCGTTGATCTGCTTCTGGGATCCTGAGCGGACGGATGTTCGGGAGGAGGCGGCACCCTATGTGGAGCGTCTCCGGGAAGCCGGCATCCTCTGGGATTCGCCGGAGGCGGCAGCCGCGAAGGTGGAGGCTGTGTATGAGCAGCCGTGGGCGTGGTGGGGGCAGGCCAGTGTGCAGAGCGCCCGGCGGGAATTCGTGGACCGTTACGCCCTCGGACGGGCTGATTGGCTCACCTGCTGGGCCAAGATCCTGACCGAAGAAGTTGGACAGGGCGCGTGTGATCGCTTCGGTGGCCGACCACGGATCCCAACAGCGCGTCAACGCGGCGCGGATGCATTGCAGCCCGGTGAGGTCGATGGTCTTACCGTGGGGCGTTCCTAAGGAGGCCGGACAGGCATGGTGGTTGGGATCACTCCAGCTCGCGGCGGCAGCAAGGGGATACCGCGGAAAAACGTGAAGCCCCTCTGCGGGAAGCCGCTCATCGCCTGGACGATTGAAGCGGCCAGGACGTCGCGGTTGCTGGACCGGTATGTGGTCTCAACCGAGGACGGGGAGATCGCCGCGGTGGCGCAGCGGTGGGGTGCGGAGGTCATCGAGCGGCCGCCTGAGCTTGCCACCGATGAGGCGACGATGCTCAGTGTCCTGCAGCATGCGCTCACGCGCGTGCCGGCAGATATCATTGTTGTGCTGCAGGCACCGACCCCGATCCGGGATCCTGACCTGATCGATCGGTGCATCCGGCAATTTCTCGACACCGGCGCTGATTCGCTCGCGACCGGGTTCATCTGCAAGTATCAAGCGTACGGGGCGGGCGGGGGCGAGCTGAGGCGCCAGGATATCCAGGGGTTTTTCTACGACGACGGGAACGTGTACGTCATGAAAGGGGACCTCATCCGGGCGGGGGAGCGGTACGGCAAGCGGATCGAACGGGTCCTGCTGGATCGCGAGCAGAACATTGATATCGATGACGAGTTCGATTTCTGGCTGGCCGAGCAGGTCTTGAAACGACGGCTGGGGATCGCATGCGCGTGACGGACTCGGTCGGTGCGCTTGAGGCGCACCTGAACGTGCAATGGCTCCGCCCGGAATCCGCCCTCTGGGACGCGATTGCATCGTCGGTCGTCTCGCAGGCCGAGTTCCTCTCCCCAACGCTGGAGGTGGGCTGCGGGAACGGTGTATTCAGCTTCATCACCGCCGGCGGGCGGTTTGGTCCGGAGTATGACGGGTACCGGAACGCCGACCCCCGACGTTCGGGCGAGGGGGAAGATCTGTATGACCAGTTCGCCGCCGGACCGGACCCCGCATGGGTGACCCAGCGGCCGGATGACCTCATCGACTGCGCCGTTGACGCCAAGTCCAACCTGCTCCAGCAAGCCCAGGCGCTGGCGTTCTATCGCACGACGGTCCGCGCGGACGCGAATCTCGGACTGCCATTCGAGGATAAGGCGTTCCAAACCGTGTTTTCCAATATGCTCTATTGGTTGGATTCCGCCGCATTCGCCCTCCGGGAGGTCCGCCGGGTGTTGCGGCCCAGCGGCCGCGCATGGCTGTGCCTGCCGGACCACTCGTTTCGGGACACCTGCATCAGCTATCGGTGGCGTGAAGAGCGCTCGGAGTTCCTGAGGCTGTTGAACCGGGGGCGCAGCGACTCAATCCATTGGGCGATCTCAATCAGCGAGCTGACCGCGTTGGCCGGGCAGATCGGGCTGCGTCTCGTCTCCCATGCCGCGTATCTCTCACCGGTTACGCTGCGGGCGTGGGATATCGGCTTACGGCCCCTCGCCCCCGCGCTCATCCGCATGGTCCAACACTTCACGGAGGCCGAGCGCCTCTCCATGAAATTGGAATGGATGGACATCCTCCGTCCGTTGCTGAACGAGCTCTATGAGTTGGACCGGCGCAGTGAGGCGCCGGGCGGGTTTCACTTCACATGCCTTGAACGGGTATAGGGAAGCCGTCTTGATGACCACGACCGATACCGCAAACCGCCCGATGCGTGAACGAATCATCACGCGGTTTGGGGCGACATTCATCGCCAGCCTCCTTCGCACGGGGCTTTCGTTCGTCAGCGGGGTGGTCATCGCTCGGGGGTTGGGGGCCTCGCGGTACGGGGACCTCTATTTCCTGCTCGGCAGCTTCACCGCCGTCAGCCAGCTCTTGGAAATGGGGACCGCGTCGGCCTTCTACACGTTTATCTCGCGCCGGCGGAGAGGCCGGATCTTTTTCACCCTCTACCTGGCTTGGCTGGCGTTCCAGTTTGCCGCGACGGTCCTGGCCATCGGGCTGCTGCTTCCTCCGGACGTGCTCAAGCGGGTCTGGGTCGGCCATGAGCGGAGCGTCGTTCTGTTGGCGCTTGGCGCGAGCTTCCTGATGACGCAGGTCTGGGGGCTGGTGAGCCAGTTGGGTGAGGCGGCGAGAAAAACGGTCTTTGTCCAAGCGGTGATGGTCGCGCAAGCCGCCGTTCACCTCGCCCTCATCGGACTCGCGGCGTGGCGGGGCTGGTTGAGTATCCACACGGTGATGTGGCTCCTCGTCCTCGAGTACGCGCTCGTCGCGGCGGTGATCGGGCCGAGGCTGGTATCGGCGAACATGGGGCGGCCTGCCTCAGCCGAATCTCCCCAGTCGGTGGCGGTGGAGTTTGCCGGCTACTGTAGGCCGCTTGTCATCTATTCCTGGGTCGGGTTCCTCTATGCCTTCGCCGACCGCTGGCTCCTGCAGCAGTTCGGCGGGTCGGTCCAGCAAGGCTTTTTCGCCGTGGCCCAGCAGTTTGCCAACGTGAGCCTGATTGCGACGACATCGATCCTCAAGGTCTTCTGGAAGGAAATCGCAGAAGCGCAGGAGCATGAAGACCACGAACGGGTCCGGTACCTCTATCTCTCCGTCCTGCGCAGCCTCTACGCGGTCGGGGCATGGCTGAGCTGTCTCGCCATCCCCTACACCCGGGAGCTGCTGGGCTGGTTGTTGGGTGCCGGCTACGAGGCGGCCTGGTTCTGCCTCGCGCTCATGCTGCTCTATCCCATTCACCAGTCCGTCGGGCAAATCAGCGGGACCTACCTGTTCGCCACCGGCGAAACGGGCAGCTACACCAGGATCGGGTTGCTCATGATGGCGCTGAGCATTCCGGTAACGTATGTGCTGTTGGCGCTGCCTTCCGCCCGGGTGCCGGGGCTGGGATTGGGGGCCGTCGGGCTAGCGGTCAAGATGGTCGTGTTACAGATTGTGGGTGTCAACCTTCAGACCCACGCGATCGCGCGGGCCAACGGATGGGCCTACTCCTATGGGTACCAGGCGTCGGTTCTCGGGTCGCTGCTGGGTCTTGCCTGGGCGTCCAAGTGGGTGAGCCGTGAAGTGCTGGGGCTCCTCGGCGCGGTCCATCCCATTGGGGTGCTGGCGCTGGGGGCGTTCCTGTACGCGGGCTCCTCGCTCATTGTGATCTTCCGAACGCCGGAGCTCATCGGGATCAAGCGGAACGAGCTGGCAGCGCTGCTGCAAGGCATGACGCAGTGGCTGCGGCCCACTGCGGTCGCCGGCTCCAAAGTGTCCTAACAGATCATACGCGCCATGAAGAGTCGCACAGACATGAAACAGCGTCCGATGAAAAAACCGCGGGCCACCGAACAGATGACGCTGCTGGATTGTACCTTGCGGGACGGAGGCTACTATAACGGCTGGAATTTTTCCCGCCAACTGACCTCTGCCTATCTGGCGGCGGTCAGCTCCGCCGGGGTGAATGCCATTGAAATCGGATTCCGCCTGCTGCCTCAAGACCGGTTCCTCGGACCGTTTGCCTATTCCACCGATGAATTTCTCAAGACGCTGCCGCTGCCGCAGGACGCACTGATCGGTGTCATGGTCAACGCGAAAGAGCTCTTGGCGTTTGCCGATGGGACAGACGTCGCGTTGGCCCTGCTATTTCAGGACGCGAAGCGTTCTCCGGTTAAATTGGTTCGCATCGCAGCGCACTTTAATGAAGTCGCCCGCAGTGAGGCGATCGCCCGCTGGCTGAAGGCGAAAGGCTATCTTGTGGCGGTCAATCTCATGCAGGCGGCAGGTCAATCAGAGGAAGCCGTCGAGCAGGCGGGTGCCGGCATTCAAGGCTGGGGTGTGGTGGATGTGCTCTATTTTGCCGATTCGCTTGGCAATATGGCTCCTGAGCAGGTGGCATCAATGGTCCGCGCGCTTCGGCGTAGTTGGTCCGGACCGGTGGGGATTCACACGCACGACAATATGGGGCAGGCCATGGCCAACTGCCGGGCCGCGATGGCATCCGGGGTGACATGGCTGGATGGGACCATTCGTGGGATGGGACGCGGTGCAGGTAATGCGCACACGGAACATCTGCTCTTAGCGCTCAAGGACCGCGCGCCCACCCGCTATACTCCCGAAGCGGTCTTTCCCATCATCATGGAAGAGTTTGAGCAACTCTACAAGCAGTATGGCTGGGGCCCAAACCTCCTGTACTACTTATCCGCCGCCTATTCGATCCATCCGACCTTTGTGCAGGAGTTGCTCGGCCGCGGCCACCATGACACGCGCCACATTCTCGAAGCCTTGGAATTCCTGAAGCGATCGGGGGCGGCGGTGTATACCGACGATATTTTGCATCAGGCATTGTCCAGCAATGAGAATGCCGAAGGCGGCACGTGGTCCGCTGACGGCTGGGCGCGAGGTAAAACCGTGATGATTGTTGCGCGAGGGCCGGGGATGACGCATCATCTCGAGGCTCTGTGCCAGTTCATCGACGAGAAGTCGCCGGTCGTCATTGCCTTGAACATGAACCGAGAATTTCCTCGGAACAAGGTTACCGCATTTGCCGCTTGCCATAAGATGCGTCTGCTGATGGATTTTAAGGATTACAGGGAAGGTGATCGGCCGCTGATCGCCCCGCTCGGCGTCATTCCCGAGGTGGTATGGGCGAAGGGCTCTCCCTCCCGCTCACTTCAGATTTTGGATTACGGGCTGCGCGTCCAGCCAGGGACATTCGATGTGCAGCCGACCGGGTGCATTATTCCTGGCTACACCGTGGCGGCCTATGCCATGGCGGTGGCTGAGGCTGCCGGGGCGGCACGTATCCTGCTGGCGGGCTTCGACGGCTATGGGCCGGCCGACCCCAGGAGTCTGGAGATGTCGCATATCTTTCGGCTGTATCAAGCGCGGCCTGAGGCGGTGCCGTTGCTTGCGGTCACCCCAACGACCTACGACATTCCGAGAAGCTCCGTCTATTCGCCGGCGCTATGATGATGGTGGCGACAATGACTCAGGCGACGCGATGGTTGGACGGGATCCGGCACGTGTGCGTGGACAAAGACGGGACGTTGATCGACGTTCACGCGTATTGGGCGCACACCTCGCGCCTCCGGGCCCGGCGGCTTCAAGCCCACTATCGGCTGCCCCCGTCCTGCATGGAGGGGGTACTGGATGCCATGGGAGTGGATCCCACCACAGGGAAGATTCGACCGCATGGCCCAGTGGGTTACGCGCCGCGCCGCGTCGTGGTGGAGCACGTGGTGCGGCGCCTGGCCCAGGAGGGGGTCACGACGACCGCGGAGGAGATCCAGGGCATCTTCCGCGCAGTGGATCTCCATCAACAGGAGACAGGTGATTACCACATCGCCGTCCTTCCTGGCGCGGCCGGGTTCCTCCAGTGCCTGCGCCAACGGGGTATCACGGTCTCCCTGTACACGTCGGATCGGCGCGAGCATGTCCTGAAGATCTTGGAGCGGCTCGCGTTGCGTTCCTATGTGGATGAAATCATTGGTGGGGATTCCGTCGCATCCCCGAAGCCCGATCCGGAGGGGTTCCTCCTCGCCTGTCAGCGAGTGGGGATCATGCCGTCGCAGTCAGCGTATATCGGCGATACGATGGAAGACCTCACGATGGGGCTGGCCGGAGGCGCCCGCCGGGTGATCGGCGTCGGGAGCGGCTTGGGGACGCTTGAGGAGCTGTCGGCCTACACGCCGTACGTGTGCGCGCAGTTGACCGACTTGGTGGCCGGTGATGAGGTCTCGAACGCCACCGTCGAGGTGGTCACATCGCGCGAGACGGAGCGTATCATCCGCGTGGTGCTGGATGGGTCGAAGATTCGCTACCTTGCTGGCCAGTACGGCAGCCTGGGCCTAGGCTCGGACCGCCAGCCGACGACCGTGATTAAGCGGCCGTATTCGCTCTCCAGTTCGATTGTGGACCTGCAGACGGGTGCGTTGATTGACCATCAGGACGCCCCGTACTACGAGTTCTACTTCAATCGGGTGGCCAACGGCGTCGGGCGCGAGCAGTTGACGCCCAAGCTCTTTGGCTTGCAGAGCGGGGATCGGATCTTCTGCGGGCCGAAGATTGTGGGGTACTACACCGCGGAGCACGTGCCGGCGGGCACCTCCGCGGTGCTCTTGGTCGGGTCCACCACCGGGGAGTCGGCCAACAACGCCCTCGTCAACTACCTCCTGCGCGAGCGCCAGGGCATCCGCATCTGCCATGTGACGGCGGGACCGGAGGGATGGGAGTCGTTGTATCGAGCCGAGCATGAGTTCGTGATGGCCCGGTGGTTCTCCTACCGGTACCAGACGGTCTGCAGCTCGTCGTACCGGGTCATTGAAGAGCGCCTGGCGAGTTGGCTGCGCGACCCAGGGGTCTCCACGCAGGAGCTGGGGTTTGTCCTGCGACCTGAGACGACCCATGTGTTTCTCTGCGGCGACCCGGCGATGATCGGGGCCCCGAAGAAAAAAGGCGCGTGGCAGTATGAAACACCGGTCCACGGACTGATCGCGTTACTGCGGCGCGCGGGATTTGCACTCTGCACGAGGTTTGCGCGAGGACAGGTGGACTATGAAACCTACTGGTGAGCGATCGCGAGAGCGCTGTGAGCTCGAGAAAGAGCTGTTGCGGCAGGGCCGCTTCTTCAAGCTCATCTGTGGGGCGGGCAACGAGGACGCGGAGGAGGTCTACAAGCTTTCGCTCGTCTACACGCTGGCGGGCGCGGCCGGGATTGACCTCTCGGCCAGGCCCGAGGTGGTCACCGCGGCCCGACGGGCGGTGACGGAAGCGCAGGCCGTCGCCCACACGTTTCCCATCAAAATAGTGACCCCGCCGTTTCTCACGGTTTCCGTTGGGATGCCCGGTGACGCCCATGTCCGCAAGGCGCGGATCTTGTCGGATCGCTGCACCGAATGCAACGCGTGCATCCCGGTGTGTCCGACGGACGCGATCCCGGACACCCTCGTCATCCTGGAGAAGCGCTGCATCGGCTGCGGGGCGTGCTCCGTGGCGTGTCAGGACGACGCGATTGGCTACACCCATCAAGAGCTGGAGATGGAGCAGGCGCTCACCGCATGCCTGGAGGCCGGCGCGGAGAACATTGAGCTGCACGCCTCCGTGCCGGATGATGAACCGACGCTGAAAGAGTGGGCGCTGGTCACCCGGCTGCTGCCGGAGAGCTTCGTGAGCGTCTGTTTGGACCGCGGCTACCTCTCGAACCACGCCCTGCGCACGCGCATCGAGCGAATGCTCGAATACGCCCACGGACGGATGATCGTGCAGGCGGACGGCATCCCGATGAGCGGCGGACGAGACGACTACAACACGACGCTCCAAGCGATCGCCACCGCGGACATCGTGGCGAAGACCAAGCTGCCCGTGTATCTCCTGCTCTCCGGTGGGACGAATTCGAAAACCATTGAGCTGGCCGCGGCCTGCGGCGTGCCGTTTGCCGGGGTGTCCATCGGGACGTTTGCCAGGCATCTGGTCTATGAGTTCATCAACCATCCTGCGTTTCCCGGGGAGGGACTGCTGGAGGCTGCGGTGGACAAAGCCAGCCAGCTGGTCGCGACCTGTGCGCCGCTCGCGCACCGCGTATGATTCAGCGCAACCCGCTGAAGTGGAGTGGTTCATAAAGGAGACCGCGCGATGAGTGGTTCGAGGCCGAGGGTGGTTGGGATCATCCCCTCGCGGTTGCAGTCCTCGCGACTGCCGCAGAAAGCCCTCGTGGACATCTGCGGACTCCCGATGGTGGTCCATGTCTATCACCGGTGCCGCCTGGCATCCTCGCTGGATGAGGTCTACGTTGCCACTGACAGCCCGGAGATCCGCGACGCCGTCCTGGCGCACGGCGGGCAGGTGCTCATGACCAGCGCCTCCCATCAGACCGGCACCGACCGGATCGCCGAGGCCGTCGCTGCGATGCCCTGTGAGATTGTCGTCAACATCCAGGGTGATGAGGCGCTGGTGCGGCCTGAACATATTGACGCGGGTGTTGCGGCCCTCTTGGAGGATCCCACCCTGAACGTCTCGATCCTGGTCAATCGCTTCCGGACCTACCAGTCGTCCTCCGACATCAAGGTGGTTGTCAACGAAGCGATGGACGTGCTGTATCTGTCGCGATCCGATATCCCGTCCGGGGCCAGGACGCCCCGTCCGGAGATGCTCAAGGCCTACCACGTCGTCTCGTTCCGCAAGCCGTTCCTGTTGGAGTATGCGCGATGGCCGCAGGGACGCCTGGAGCGGATTGAGCACAACGAATATCTGCGCATCCTGGAGCGCGGGCATCGGATTCGGGCGGTGCAGGTGGAGAGCACGGCGGTGAGCGTCGATACGTCGGAGGACCTGGCACTTGGGAGGACGATGATGGTGCGGGATCCGCTGTTCCCGCGCTATGCCCCGTCCCATGTGGAAGTGGTTCCATCACGCAAGGAGGTTCCATGAAGGTGCTGTTCCTCTACCCGAATCTCCGCGGCATGAACATGTTGCCGCCTGCTGTGGCGATCCTCTCGCGGTTGCTCAAGGAGCGCGGGATCGAGGTGGAGCTCTTCGACACCACGTACTGGCGGATCCCCGGGGAGGAGGACTTTGACAGCGACAAGCTGAAGGAGAAGAACCTCCAGGTGCGGCCCTTCGACTTCGCCGAGAAGGTGACGCTCCACGAGACCGACGTGTTCGAGGACTTCGAGCAGAAAGTCCAGTCGTTCTCGCCCGATCTCATCGCCGTCTCGGCGACGGAGGACATGTTTCCCATCGGGATCCAGCTGCTGCGCCGGGTGCGGAAGACCGGCATCCCGACGCTCCTGGGCGGGGTGTTCGCGACGTTCGCCCCGGAGCTCGCCCTCAGCTACGATGAGATCGACATGGTGTGCATGGGGGAAGGGGAGAAGTGCCTGGTGGACTTGTGCGAGCGGATGCGCAAGGGCCAGCCCTACGATGATGTGACCAACCTCTGGATCAAGAAGCGCGACGGCACCATCGTCAGGAACGCTGTGACAGACGCGGTGAATCTTGCCGAGTCGGCCCTGCCGGACATCGGGATCTTTGAGGAGTCACGGCTCTACCGCCCCATGGCGGGGAAGGTGTATCGCATGCTGCCGGTGGAAACGCACCGGGGCTGTCCCTTCACGTGCGCGTTCTGCAACTCGCCCTCCAAAGAGCGCTTCTATGAGCAGGCGACCGGCAAACGCTACCTCCAGTTGAAGCCGATCCCGAAGGTCCGCGAGGAGCTGCTGTACTATCGCGACACGTGGAAGGCCGAGTACTTCTACTTCTGGGCCGACACGTTTCTCGCCTTCTCGGAACAGCAGTTCGAGGAGTTCTGCGACATGTACGCGGACATCCGGATCCCCTTCTGGATCCAGACCAGGCCGGAGACGCTCACGGAGCGCCGGGTCCGTCGACTGAAGGAGATCGGGCTGCACCGGGTGGCGTGTGGCATCGAGCACGGCAACGAGAAGTTCCGCCGGGAGGTCGTGGACCGGCGCATGACCAACGAGGATCTCGTGCGGTGGCTGAAGATCCTCAACGACCTGGACGTGCCCTACAGCGTCAACAACATCGTCGGGTTCCCGTCCGAAACCTACGAGCTGGCCTGGGACACCATGCTGGTTAACCGGCAGATTCGTGCGGACAACTACAACTGCTACTCCTTCTCGCCGTTCCACGGCACGCCGCTGCGGACCCTGGCGGAGCGGCTGGGCCTGATCACGCCGGAGGTCATCACGCGCTCGCTGACGAGAGACTCCGTCCTCGACATGCCGCAGTTTCCGCGCTCGCGGGTCGAAGGGTTCCGACGCTGCTTCGTCCTGTACGTCAAGTTTCCCGAGTCGCGATGGCCGGAGATCAAGAAAGCGGAAGAGCTCACGCCGGAGGGAGACGCGATATGGGACGCGTTGCGGCAGGAGTTCGTCCAGCAGTTCTTCGTCCCCACCGATGACGAAGTCGACGCGGATAAGGCGCCCGCGTGAGTTGATTGATTCCCCAGCGTGAGGCCGTCATGGAGCAGGTCTTCTCCCAGCGCGAGTGGCAGCACATTCCCCTCAAGCCGCTGGCGTCTGGGGGGGCAGCGCAGGTGGCGGACCGCGCGCTCTACAGCGCTTTCTATGAGCGGTGGCTGGCCAAGGGTCAGGCGCTCTCCCCGGAGTGGCTGGCGGTCAAGCGCCGCATCGGCGAGTGGCTCGAGGCTGAGTGTGTTGCCCCATTGAGAACGAGCGGTTCGGTCCGGGTGTTTTCAGTGGGGGCTGGATTGGGTGTTGTGGAGCGCGCGCTGTGGGAACGGGGCTGCCGCGTGGACGTGCTCGAGTGCGAAGGACATTCCCTGCGGTATCTTGCCACGCAGGTCCCCGGGGTGCTGGGGGTGATCGGGGATGCGCGCCAGCTTCCGTGTCGGACCGGCCTCTACGATGTGGTATATCTGTCCACCGTGGACTATTGTTTCGACCACGCCCAATATGTCCAGGTCTTGCGTGAAATGGGCCGCATCATGCGGCCTGAGGGCAGGGCGGTCGTCATCTGCACCTCTAATCTGTCTCTCATCGATATCGCGCGGGGGGCCGTGAAGCGGGTCGTGGTTCATCGCTCGGCTTCGCACGATGACGGTCAGGTCCTGTGGGGTTACCGGAGAACGGTCGGTGCTCATCTTCGCGCCGGACGGGCAGCCGGGTTGGTGAGCGATGGCGTGTACCTCTTCGATCAGGGCTTCCGCCTGCGCACAATCCGTCGGTCAGGTTCCTGGCATGCGGGGTGGCCGACGCTCGGCGAGGCGATGGTGGCGGTGGTGTTCAAGCAGAGTGGCGATGCAGCAACTTGAGTCTGAGGCGAATGGCGTGAAGCTGGAGCATCCGCACGATTCCCCGACCGGGACGTGGCCGAACACGGCGCCTCGGCTCATGGTGGTGACGCTTGGGGGTGTCGCGCGAGCGGCGCGAGCCGTGGCCGGCCAAGCCGTTGAGTGGTGCTACTTCGGCACGGACCTCTTGCAGCGCGCCGCGGTAGCCAAGGCATTGCCAGGGGTGCCATGGTTTCCCGTGGGAGATGAGCTGACCCGCGTAGCGGCCGATATGAAGCAGCTCTTTCTCGACTGGATTGACGACATCGGGCGACATCAAACGAACCCGGTGAACTGGTGGGCCTCGACCTTCGCGTCGAGCAGCCCGTTGCAAACTGATCTGTTGCTGCTCTTCAGCTATACCCGGCTGGTGCAGGAGTGGCTTCGCACCGATCACGAGGGGCCGATGCGCCTGGTGATCGTTGAGGATCCCTGGTTAGCGCTGACCCTGCGGCGTCACCTCGCGCGACGTCCCCGCGTCACGTGGTGCGGCAGCAGTCTGGGCACGTGCCTCCAGGATGCCGTTTCCTGGCTGGTCAGGATTCCACGCGTCCTGGCGGCGACGCTGGTCTCGGCCATCGGATCGTTCCTGACCGTGAGGAGACTGTTTCGCGGCGCGGGCGATGGTGTCGAGCACGCACCTCAGGGTGCCACCCTGATCTATACCTGGATTCAGCCGTCCTGTTTTTCAACACCCGGCACACTGACCGATAGATGGACCGGACGGCTAAAGGAGCTCTTGAGCAGCCGAGGGAAGTGCGTCACACGGCTCAGCCCTGCGAGCCTCCGGCCGTCGCTGCTGCATCAACTGAAACCGTTTGCTGACCAGTGCATCGTCACGCCTCGGTATCTCACGCTGCCCCACATCATGCAAGCGGTCTGCGGCTGGTTTCGCCTCCAGGACCTCCCGCGGCTCGCCCAGTGCGGCGGGTTGGACTACCGGTTTCTCTTGTATCGAGAGCTGCTGCGTGAATGGGGTCGAGCCGACTTCGGGCATTATCGGCTCGGCTACGCTGCCATGCGCCAGGTGGCCCGGCGTCATGGGCATCGTGTGCACGCCATCGTCTATCCGTTTGAGAATCAGCCGTGGGAGAAGCTCCTCTGCTTGGCCTGGCGCCAGGAGGCGCCGCACGTGAAGCTCATCGGCTATCAGCACGCCTGGGTGCCGTCCTTGCTGCTTCCGTACTCCCTGGCGACGGGGCAGAGCGAGCGCGCGCCCTTGCCGGATCTAATCGTCACCAACAGTGCGTTTAACTTCGCGTGTCTCACCGCGGGCGGCTACCCCCCCTCGAGGCTGGCCAACGGGGGCGCGCTCCGGTACGAATACCTCCATGCCGCATCATGGAGCGCCGTCTCCGACGGAAGACCACCAGCTGAAGCCGAGCGCACCACGAGGAGCGTGCTGGTGACGTTTCCGATTTCTCTGGCGCATGCCAGCAGCTTGTTCGTGGAGCTCTTGTCCGAATTTCGCCGCCCGCTCCTCATCAACCAGGAGCCGGTGCGGGTTGTGCTCAAATGCCATCCGGTCCTTCCGGTCGAGCGGTTATCCAAGGACCCGGTGACGCTCCCGCCGTGGCTGACATTATCGCACGCCCCTTTGGGGCAGCTTCTGCCCAATGTGGATTTGCTGCTCTACGTCGGGCCGACCTCGAGTTGGTGGGAAGCCCGACTGCACGGTGTGCCGGTGTTGAAATATCTGACCGATTTTATGGACATGGACGCCGGGGCCTCCGTGGACGGCATGCAGGTGCACCACTGTGCCCAAGGGACCCTCCGGACGTCCATCGAGGCGCTGCTGCGTGACCGCCCCATGAGGAGGCGGGCGGACCATCGTCTCGTGGAGCAGATGTTTGGGAAAGTGGATGAGGAGCTTTGGGTGTCCGTGACATGATTCCTGTCTCTCGGCCCTCACTCGGAGCAGCGGAGCTCCAGGCGGTCGCTGAAGTGTTCGCGAGCGGCTGGTTGGGGTTGGGCTCGACGACTTACGCCTTCGAGGACGCGGTCAAGCAGCGGCTCGGCTGTCGCCAGGTGGTCGCGGTGAGCAGCGGGACCGCTGCGCTGCACGTTGCGCTGATGGCGTGGGGGATCGGACCCGGCGATGAAGTGCTCGTCCCGTCGCTGACTTTCGCGGCGTCCATCCAAGCCATCCTCGCCGCCGGGGCAACCCCCGTCTTCTGCGACAGCCACGACGAGACGCTGCTGATGGATCCAGAGGATGCCGCGCGCCGCATCACCCCGCGCACCCGGGCCGTGATGCCGGTGCACTACGCGGGACAGGCCTGTAACATGGACAGCCTCTTGGACCTGGCGCAGCGCCACGGGCTTGTGGTGATCGAGGACGCCGCGCACGCGTTTGGGGCCACCGCTCAGGGTCGCCCCATCGGCAGCTTCGGCCACGCGACGTGCTTCAGCTTCGACCCGATCAAGACTCCCACGTGTGGGGAAGGGGGTGCCGTGGTGCTCTCCGACGAGGGGGTGGCCGAACGGCTGCGGCGCCTGCGCCTCTTGGGGATTGATCGCGAGGCCTGGAAGCGCCAGGGGAGCGATGCGGGCTGGGCCTACGCGGTCACGACCGCGGGCTATCGGTACCACCTGCCGAACTTCTGTGCGGCAATTGGGCTTGCCCAGCTCAAACGGTTCGACAGTCTGCTTGAGCGCCGCCGGACGATCGGCCGCCACTACGACGCCGCGTTTCGCTCGCTTGGGGGGGTCCACCCGCTCGTCGTCGACTACCGCGAGAGCGCCGCCTTCCTCTATATTGTCCGCGTGGAGGCCGCACAGCGGGAGGCCTTCATGGCCACGCTCAAGCGCCACGGGGTGGAGACCGGGGTCCACTACATCCCCAACCACCTCCAGCCGTTCTTCAAGCCCTTCGTGGCGGCCCCGCTGCCGCGCGTCGAGCGGGTCTGGCCGGAGATCGTGAGTCTGCCGCTGTTCGGTACGATGACGGACGCGGAGGTCGAGATCGTCATCGCGGCGGTGCAGGCCTTCCACCAGGAGACTGCGACGGCATGCCGCGGGTGAGCATCAACCTCTGTTGTCACAATTCAGCCTCCTTCTTGGAAGAGACGCTCCAGAGCGTCTTTGCCCAAACGTACACCGATTGGGAGTTGGTGATTGTGAATGATGGCTCCACCGATGGAACCGAGGCCATCATCCGGAGGCATCTGGCGCAGGGCCGTCCCATTGTCTATCTCCCGATCTCGCACAATGTCGGGCTGGGGGCAGCCAGAAATCTGGCGTTGCAGCGATCCTCCGGCGAGTTCATCGCTTTCATTGACCATGATGACGTGTGGATGCCGCACAAGCTCGCGCGCCAGCTGCCGCTGTTCGAGGCCAGCCCCCGGGTGGGCTTGGTCTACAGCGATTGTCTGAACGTGTGGGAGACAGGTTATCGGTTCCGCCAGTTCGAGAAGCTCCGCCCCTGTGCCGGCGAGGTCTTTCGCGAGCTGCTGGTCCAGTATCCGGTGAGCATTCAGACGGTCGTGATCCGCCGGCAGATCCTGGAGGGAACGGCCGAGGCGTTTGACGCACGCTTCCGGGTGCTCGAGGATCTCGATTTCGTACTGCGGGCCGCCCGCCGCTGGCAACTCGCCTTCGTGGATGAGCCGCTGGTTCGGGTCAACATGCGACGGGAAAGCGCCACCCGGATGTATCGTGACCTGTTCCCTGTCGAGATGCGGTTGATCTTGGAGAAATTACGGACGCAGGATCCGGATGTCGATCGGGCCTTTCCTGAGGAGCTGGCGCGGTTCCGGTTTGAGATCGATCGTTTGGAGAGCCGGATCGCGTGGGAGCGGAACCGGCGCGGCGAAGCGCTTGAGCGGCTGCGGACTCACCGGCGACGTTTTCCGGAGGCGCGATGGGACACGTGGCTGATTCGATGCTTCTCGTACCGCGTGTACGATCGACTGCGCGTGTTGGCGGCTCGGTTGACGGTGCAGAGCAGGATCTGACACGAGACGGGCCATGCAGCGGATCTTATTTGTTATCGACTCGGCGGCAATTGGCGGTGCAGAGTCCGTCGTGCACATGCTCTTACGCGGTTTGTCGGCCCGGGGGATGGCGTGCTACGTGGCGTGTCCGGCCCGAGGGCCGATGGTCGCGCGCTATCGGCAGTGCGCGGCCGGGGTTGTGACGTTTCAGTGCAGGCTCTGGCATCCGCTCGTCATCCCGCGCCTCGCCAGATACATCTCGCGGCGGCAAATTGACGTGGTGCACACCTATCTGTACTCGAGCGATATCGCGGGGATTCTCGCGGCTCGGATGAGCCGAGCGCGGGTCGTGGCCCATATCGTCGGACACAATTTCCTGGTGACGGAAGAGCGAGGGATCCTGCGGCTGCGTAAGCAATGTCTCTCGTGGCTCTATCGCTTCATCTACCGATGGGCTGATGCGGTCATCGCCGTCTCCCAGGCGGTGAAGGACGATTTAGCCCTCCGTCGCGGGGTCAGGGTGCCGCCGGCGAAGATCACCGTGATCCCTCACAGCGTGTGGGAACCGGACCTTGAAATTTCACGGGAGCACATTGCGCAAGCCAGACAGCGCCTGGCGATCCGCGAAGACGCCATCCTGTGTGTGACGATGGGAAATTTGATTCCAATCAAAGGCCATCACTATCTCCTCAAGGGGATGCAGCAGCTTGTCCGTTCCATCCCTTCGCTCAGGTGCGTGCTGATCGGAGACGGGCCGCAGCGGCGGGCGTTGGAGCAAGAAACCGCCCGCTTAGGTTTGAACGGGCATGTGATTTTCGCAGGAGCGCTTGAAGGCCGTCTCAGGAATGCGGTGATGCACCTGAGCCGGGTGGTGGTCCTGCCGTCTCTCTCAGAAGGGCTTCCCGTGACGCTGCTGGAGGCGATGGCATTGGCCAAGCCGATCGTGACGACCGATGTGGGAGGCAACCGGGAGGCGGTGGAAGACGGCGTCACCGGCCTGCTGGTTCCTCCGCGCGACTCGCAGGCATTGGCCTCGGCCATCGGCCGCCTGGTCTCTGATGAAGCCTTCGCCACGCGCCTGGGTCAGACGGGCCGTTCGAGATTCCAGGAGCGTTTCTCCTTAGACCGCATGCTCCAGCAGCTCCACGCGGTATATACAGCCGGAGCCTCATAGGTCATGTGCGGGATCGTGGGGATTGTTGATCTGGCAGGACGGCCGATTCCCGAATCGCTGATCCTTCGCATGTGCGAGCAGCTGGCGCACCGGGGGCCGGATGAGCGGGGCACCGTGTTCCTGCCGCACGGCGGGCAGGCGGGGCGGAGCGGGGCGACCGCCGCCCTGGGGATCCAGCGGCTCAGCATCATCGATGTGCAGGGCGGCCACCAGCCGATTGCTAACGAAGACGGGACCGTCTGGACGGTCCTCAACGGCGAGATCTACAACTTCCAGGAGCTGCGCGAGGAGTTGGAGCGGCGCGGACATCGCTTCGCCACGCGCTCCGATACCGAAGTGATCGTGCACCTCTATGAGGAAGAGGGCGAAGCGTTCGTGAGCCGGCTTGACGGGATGTTCGCCCTGGCCTTGTGGGACGAGCGGAGCCAGCGGCTCATCCTGGCCCGCGACCGATTCGGCAAGAAGCCGCTCCTCTACGCGGAAGCGGAAGGTCGGCTGATCTTCGCCTCGGAATTCCAGGCGCTGTTGAGTGACGAGTCCATTCCGCGCACACTCGACCCGGAGGCGCTCGATTACTACCTCACGTACATGGCAATCCCGGCACCGCTGTCCATTTACCGGGCCATTCGCAAGCTGTCGCCTGCGCATCTGCTAATCCATGATCGGAGCGGGACGCGCCTGCAGCGGTACTGGTCGTTGGCCTACACGCCCAAGCTGGCGATCAGCGAGGCCGACGCCGCCGAGCGGCTGCTGGAGCTGCTGACCAAGGCGGTGCGCAAGCGGCTCCTCGCCGATGTCCCGCTGGGTGCCTTTCTGAGCGGCGGAATCGATTCCAGCGCGGTCGTGGCCCTCATGGCTCGCTGCTCGGAGCGGCCGGTGAAAACGTTCAGCATCGGCTTTGAGGAAGCGCGGTATAACGAGCTGCCGCACGCCCGCCGTGTCGCGCAGGCGTTCGGGTGCGACCATCGGGAATTTGTGGTCAGACCGAATGCTATCGAGGTGCTGCCGACGCTGGTCGAGCATTTCGGCGAGCCGTTCGCGGACTCCTCGGCCATTCCGACGTACTATCTCTCCCGGTTGACCCGCGAGCATGTGACCGTAGCACTCAACGGCGATGGAGGGGACGAGGCCTTCGCGGGCTACGCCCGCCATGCCGCCAACCGCTTGGCTGAACGATGGCAGGTGATGCCGGCCCTGGTGCGAGGTCCTGTCGAGTGGCTGGCCGGGCGGCTGCTGATGACGCCGACCGACCGCCAACAGCATCGGGGGAGAATCGGCCGCTTCTTCCAGGCGGCCTCGCGCTCTCGTTCCGCCCGCTATCAGGCCTGGGTCGGCGTGATCGATGAGGATCTCAAGGCCGCCGTGCTCGGGTCGCGCAATGGATTCTCGGCCGACCCCGATCTGGTCGAGCAGTTGTTCGACCAGGCGCAGGCGCTGGATCCGGTTGATGCGGCGCTGGCGGTTGACACGGCGTTCTATCTCCCCACGGACTTGCTCGTGAAGATGGACATCATGAGCATGGCGAATTCCTTGGAGGCCCGGTCCCCGTTTCTTGATCATCACCTGGTCGAGTTTGTGGCCAGGCTCCCCAGCGCCATGAAGCTTCGCCGCCTGACCTCCAAGGCGCTCTTGAAGCAGGTATTGAACGGCATTCTTCCAGAAGAGACGTTGCATCGGCGCAAGTGGGGCTTCGCGGTGCCGATTGGCGCGTGGTTTCGGACCGAGTTGCGGGAATTCCTGCAGGACCACCTAGGCTCTGCGCATTGCGTCAGGGATGGGCTGCTCCATCACAACGCGGTGGCAGCGCTGGTGGACGCGCATGTCAGCGGCCGGGCGGATTACACCCATCAACTATGGACACTGCTGAACCTGGAACTCTGGTACCGACGCTTCATCCGGTAAGCGCGGGCCGTGCCGTGGCGACGCGCAAGGCGCTGCTGCTCATGCGGCAGACGCCGGTGCAGATGTTTTGCGCCAACACGTTGTTCCGCGAGGGCGTCATTGACTGCGTCTACATCGAGGAGGGCCTCACTGGGGAGCCGGATGGCTGGGCGATGGCGCATCGATTGTGGCGCTACGGTCCGGCGGGAATTGGGAAACGGATCCGCCGCGACCTGCGGGCGTTCGAAGGGCGTCTCGGGGGGCTGCTGGCATACTACCTGACGCGTCTCAGAACGCGCGAATTGATGGGACGGCAAGCGTGGCATGAGGGCAGGATGCTGGGCGCTCTCTGTCGCCGGCTCGATCCGGCCTTGCCGGTGGTACGCGGACTCTCAGTGAACGAGAGCCGATGCCGCCAGCTCATCCAGGAACGCGGCTATCGGCTTGTCTTCGTCTTTGGAACAGGACTGTTGCGGGACGAGCTCCTGCAGGGAACTGAAGCGACATTCGTCAATCTGCATCACGGATGGCTGCCGCGCTTTCGAGGGGAGGGCCTCATTGCCGCGCTCGCGGAGGAGGGCATCGAGGGGCTTGGGGTGACGGTCCATCTGGTCGATCGCGGCGTGGATACCGGGCCGATTCTGTATCGAGAGCGCTTGACGGTCGAACCAGGGGACAACGCGTATGCCGTGGGGCTCAAAGCCACGCTCCGCGGCGTGTCGCTCTTCCGCCAGGTCTATCAGGACGCCCAGCGGGGCCCGTTGAGCGGAATGCCGCAGGACTCGGGGGCGGGGTGTGTCTACAGCGCGCTGACACTGAAGAAATCCCATCAGATGCGGTTGGCGGCCGCCAAATCCCTGCGGGCCATTGATGCCCACCCCACGCGCCTGTCGCGGGTCAAGCACCTGGCCGCTCAGGCGGCTCTCGCCGGCGGCCTGACGGTGCTGAGCCGCAAGCGCCACCGACACCGGCTGCGGATGCTGATGTACCATGGGGTCTTGCCGCAGGTCATCGGTCCGGCCGCGTTCGGGAATCTCTTTCTGGATCTGGAGACGTGCGCTCGGCACCTGCGCTACCTGGCGCGCCACTTTACGGTGGTCTCGTTTGACGAGATCCTGGCCTGTCTGCAGGCTGGCCGGCCGTTTCCAGAGCGCGCGCTGGCGATCACGTTTGATGACGGGTACCGGTCTCTGCTCGCGCACGTCCTCCCCCTC